>Ga0233426_10000124_pt1 | contig 87410 bp, 71 predicted proteins | sample SI_118_April2016_6_FD_179875 | JGI IMG/M metagenome (GOLD analysis project Ga0233426, IMG submission 179875) | Seawater microbial communities from Saanich Inlet, British Columbia, Canada - SI_118_April2016_10_MG | ecosystem: Environmental > Aquatic > Marine > Inlet | place: Canada: British... | reverse complement strand
ATGCACAGATGGTCAGCCTCTACAGCAACGCCTATTTAGCAACTAAAGATAATTTATACAAAGAAGTGGTAACTCAAACTCTTGCATTTGTTGCTAGAGAATGCACAAATAGTGAAGGTGCCTTTTATTCTTCCTTTGACGCCGATAGCCTCACCCAGAATGGAGATCTTGAAGAGGGAGCCTATTATGTGTTCACCAAAGAGGAACTTACGAAAGAACTTGGAGAAGATGTTGAATTATTCTCAACCTATTACAATATTAATTCTTTTGGATTATGGGAGAACAATCATTATGTTCTAATACGCTCTAAAAGTGACCCTGAAGTGTGCGCAGCCTTTGGCATTACCAATCAAGTATTACAAAACAAAAAAGAAGCTTGGAGAAAAGCACTTCTTAGTTACAGAAATAAACGAGATAAACCAAGACTGGATGATAAAATTCTAACCTCCTGGAATGGGCTTATGCTTAAAGGATATGTAGATGCTTATAAAGCATTTCAAGAGCCAGCATACTTGCAGGCTGCTCTAAAAAACGCACATTTTATAAAGTCTAAACAGTGGCAAACTTCTGGCGCTTTGTTTCATAGCCATAAGGACGGGAAAAGCACTATTAATGGATATCTAGAAGATTATGCCGCGGTAATAGATGCCTTTATTGGCTTGTATGAAATTACCTTGGATGATCAGTGGCTCTTAATTGCCAATGAACTAACAAGCTACACCTACGGGCATTTCTTTGATTCAGAAAAACAACTGTTTTATTTCACCAATGACCAGGATCCGTCTTTAATTACAAGAAGTTTTGAATACAGAGACAATGTAATTCCAGCATCCAACTCTATGATGGCAAAAAACTTATATGTGTTGTCACATCATTTTGACAACCAAACCTACAACGCTACCGCTTCTCAAATGCTTAAAAATGTACTCCCAGAGATAGAAAAATACCCATCAGGGTTTTCTAACTGGTTGGACTTATTGGCCAATTTTCAAAACAGCTTTTATGAAATTGTTGTTGTAGGAGAAGATGCGCAGCAAAAAGTGAAAGAAATTCATCAATACTATTTACCAAACAAACTTATTGCAGGTAGTACAAAAGCAGGAAAGAGCCCACTTCTAGAACAGCGTTTTATAGAAAATGAGACCTTTGTTTATGTTTGTGTCAATAACGCGTGTAAAATGCCCGAGACAGAAGTGTCAAAAGCCATAGATTTAATTGAGCTTTAAAAAAGACAATAGATCACAAAAATTATCTCACAAAAAACGCACAAAGTAATTGCTGCCTCACAGGTTTTGTTTTTATTTGCAACTGCTTAAAAAGCATCAGTATCCTTAAACAATAACAATAATTTAACACAATTAAAAGCTTGAAATATTAGTTTTGAGCTTGTTTTTAAAAATAAAATATGTCATTAATAAAAAATAATTTTCTAGTATTAGTATCACTTCTTGCGTCTTTAAACATGCTTTCCCAAAGTATGACCAATGACCAAACATTAGATAATGACTATTTATCCTCGAAAACAACACCGGTTTTCAAGGGCTACAAAAATACCATGGGATCCATATACGCAAATAAAGAGTTTCAAATGGGGTCTGTATATAAAAATGGAAAATTAGTGGCCAGTAATGTTGCTCTTAGGTATAATGTCCAGGCAGAAGAAATAGAATTAAAGGCAAACACTAGCACCTCAGCTACTGTTGCCAATGTCATCAAAGCAGATCAAGACATATCTGTACGCATTTTAAATGATGAATTTGTTTATCTTGTATCTCCAGACAAAAATCAAAAAGCGGGATACTTTATGGTGATTGCAGAGGGAAGTAAACTTACCATTTATAAAAAAATAATCAAAGATTTTGTTGAGGGTAAAGAGTCTGCAAACTCATACTCTAGAGACGTGCCAGACACTTTCAAAGAAAAAGAACAATTGTATATTGTGAGTAGCTCGGGAGGTTTAACAAAACTTCCAAAAGGAAAAGCAAAAAGAGAAAAGTTGTTTGCCCCAATGGCAAACCAAATGAGTACTTACATAGAAAATAACAACTTAAACCTCCGCAGAGAGAAAGATTTCAACAAAGCGTTAGTCTATTTTAACGCTCTTTAATCTTGGCAAAGTTTTTGATGTTTTATTAGTAAATAAAAACCATACCAATGAAAAAAATTATAATGACTATTGTTTTGTGTGTTATTACACTTCATACAACTACCGCACAGTTTGACGCTGCAATGTTTGTTTCAGATGTTTTTCTTTTAGATAACTACATAAAAAGACAAAATAATGGTATCAACTTTAAAGACACAAAAACCTATAAAGGTACTCCCTATAACAATCCAAATTTCTTACCAGGGAACATTTACAAAGAAGGAAAACTCCTTGCAGATAATTTAGCCATAAGATACAATGCCGTTGCAGATGAGATGGAGGTAAAACAATTTTTTAACTCAGATGATGAAAACGCAAGAGTTTTAACTAAATCTCAAGACATTTATGTAAAGATTGTAGATGATATATATGTGTTTGTGCCCTACCAAGGAGGTGTTGAAAATGGAGGTTATTTTCAAGTTATCTTTGAAGGAAGTAAAACAGCGTTGTATAAAAAACACATAAAAGATTTTAAGCCAGAAAAAAAAGCTACATCATCTATAACAAAAACACTACCTCCTGTTTTTAAAGATAAACCAGTGTTTTACTTAGTTACAAAAAGCGGTAAGTTTTACCAGATGCCTAAGTCAAGGAGTAAAAAATTAAAAGTTTTTGGAGAAAAACAAAATCAAATGAAAGCCTTTACTAAGCAGAATAATTTAGATCTTAACAAACAAGAAGATTTACTCAAGGCCATAATATATTTCGACACACTATAAAAACACGCGCAGAACACTCGCCTTACAAACAATACCAAAAAGCTCTACACGTTTGTGTAGGGCTTTTTTGTTGGTTTACATCCTATTGATATTTTGTATTGACTTTTAGTACAACTCTCTCGTGTTTTTTCTATTTTTGGATATCATTGAAAAAAAATTAGGCGCATCTTAAATTACTGTTGCGACATCTATTTTATAAACCCCTGAGCTACGCTCAAAAAGACAAAGCAACCATGTCAGAACAAAAAAAACGTTTATTTCTTATTGATGCATTTGCTTTAATCTTTAGAGGATATTACGCGCTTATTAAAAACCCTCGTATCAATAGCAAAGGGATGGACACCTCTGCTATTTTAGGATTTATGAATTCGTTTATTGATGTTATCAAACGAGAACGCCCAGACTACATAGCTGTTTGTTTTGACAAAGGAGGTAGCCAGGCAAGAAACGAATTATTTCCAGAGTATAAGGCCAATAGAGATGAAACCCCAGATGGTATTAAAATAGCGGTACCGTATATTCAAAAAATATTGACTGCCATGCATATACCTATCATGGTTAAAGAAGGTTTTGAGGCAGATGATGTGATAGGAACCTTGGCAAAAAAAGCAGAAAAAGAAGGATACCAAACTTTTATGGTTACTCCAGATAAGGATTTTGCTCAGCTGGTTTCAGATAATATTTTTATGTATCGTCCTGTTTTTGGAGGTGGGTATGAAACATGGGGAATCCCAGAGGTACAAAAGAAATTTGAAGTTACTGACCCCATGCAAGTCATCGATTATTTAGGGATGATGGGTGACAGTGCAGATAACATTCCTGGACTTCCTGGAGTTGGAGACAAAACTGCCAAAAAATTCATTAGCCAATTTGGTTCTATGGAGGGGCTACTTGCCAATACAGCTCAGCTCAAAGGAAAAATGAAAGAAAAAATAGAAGCCAACAAAGACCTTGGCCTTCTTAGTAAAGAACTAGCAACCATAATGCTGGATGTGCCCGTAGATTTTAATGCAGCCAATTTTCAGATGAGTGCTCCAGATGTTAGCGCCGTTACAGAAATTTTTGAAGAATTAGAGTTTCGTCGCCTCACCACTAGCTTTGCCAATACATTCTCTAAGCAGGCCATGGCCACAAAAGGAACCAGTAACCAACCTAAGACTGCTGCTACTGATTCAAAAAAGACATCTCCAACACCCTCTAGTCCTAGCGCTGGAGAAGGGCAGTTTTCACTCTTTGGTGGAGACAGTGAACCTACTGCGCAAAGCCAGAGCTACACCAGTAGAAAAACTATTAAAGACACAGAGCATTTTTATCAAACCGTACAACCTGGTATGGGAACACGCTTGTTTATAGATAATCTAATGAAGCAACCCAGTGTTTGTTTTGACACAGAAACAACAGGGCTAAACCCGCTTACCGCAGCGCTTGTTGGAATTGCTTTTTCTTGGGAAAAAGGCAAAGGATTCTACCTTCCTTTTCCTGAAGACAGAGACGATAGCCAGCAAATTATAGAACAATTACGTCCCTTTTTTGAAGCTACAGAAATTGAAAAGGTTGGGCAAAATTTAAAATACGATATTAAGGTTTTACGTAAGTATAATATTTCGGTACACGGAAAATTATTTGACACCATGCTGGCCCATTACCTGATCAATCCAGATATGAGACACAACATGGATATATTGGCAGAAACGTATTTAAACTACACGCCCGTATCTATTACAGAGCTCATTGGTAAAAAAGGGAAAAACCAAAAATCGATGCGCGATGTGCCTATAGACCAGCAAACACAATATGCGGTAGAAGATGCAGATATTACATTTCAGCTCAAAGAGCACTTCGCCAAAGAGCTTAAAGACAATAATCTTCAAAAATTATTTGACGACATTGAGGTGCCACTTCTAAGAGTTCTTGCTGATATGGAAGCAGAGGGCATCAATCTAGATAAGGAATTTTTACAGTCACTCTCTGGAGATTTAGACCATGATATTCTTACCTTAGAGGCCAACATTTACAAAGAGGCTGGAGAAGAATTTAACATTGCATCTCCAAAGCAATTGGGAGAAATTCTTTTCGGTAAAATGAAACTTGTTGCCAAGCCTAAAAAAACAAAAACAGGGCAATACTCTACCGCAGAAGACGTGCTTTCATCTCTGGCTAAAGAGCATCCAATTATTGCAGATGTGCTTGAGTACCGTGGGCTAGCCAAACTAAAATCCACCTATGTAGATGCCTTACCACTACAGGTAGAACAGGCCACGGGAAGAGTCCATACAGACTATATGCAAACAGTTGCAGCAACAGGGCGCCTTAGTAGCAATAACCCTAACCTGCAAAATATCCCAATACGTACCCAGCGAGGGAGACAGGTAAGAAAAGCCTTTGTTCCAAGAAACCAAGAGTATGTATTGGTGGCTGCAGATTATTCTCAAATTGAGCTTCGTATCATTGCCGCATTAAGTGAAGAACAAACCATGATGCAGGCCTTCAAAGATGGGCTAGATATTCACTCCTCTACAGCGGCTAAAGTATTTAATGTACCCTTACAGGAGGTAACCCGAGAGCAACGAAGTAATGCTAAAACTGTAAACTTTGGTATTATCTACGGCGTTTCTGCCTTTGGACTAAGCAACCAAACAGATCTTTCAAGAGGTGAGGCAAAGGAACTCATTGACACCTACTATAGCACCTACCCGAAATTACGTAATTACATGAGCGAATTGGTAGATTTTGCAAGAGACAATGGTTATGTACAGACAGTATTAGGTAGACGCAGATATTTAAAAGACATTAACGGTTCCAACGCCATAGTGCGTGGCGGGGCAGAGCGTAATGCCGTCAATGCTCCCATTCAAGGAAGCGCGGCAGATATTATTAAAATTGCCATGATAAACATTCATGAAAAATTAGAAAAAGGTGGCTATAAAACCAAGATGCTCCTGCAGGTTCATGATGAACTGGTTTTTGATGTGTACAAGCCAGAACTCTCTGAAATGAAAACACTCATTAAAACTGAAATGGAAAATGCTTATACACTCGCGGTGCCTCTTGATGTTGAACTAGGAGAAGGTGAGAATTGGCTACAGGCACATTAAAAAATACGTTGTTTACAAAAGCCTAGTCCTTGCATTTTAAATAATACTATTGTAATTTACAAAAGATTTAAAAAACTTAAGATGAGAGAACTATATAAAAAAGCAGTTGTTTTATTGGCTGTATTGCTATCAAGCACACTGGTACATTCTCAGTGCGAGGAAATCACCATTGAGAGCCTAAGCAACCCAGGTACTTATGATGTTGCCACACTAACAGAGGCAGATGGACTTCGTAATGGCCCGGACTATTTTGGTGCCACAGTTTATTATCCTACAAACGCTACACCACCTTATGCTAGTATCGCTATTGTACCAGGTTTTACCGCCTCGCCAGAGAGTGTAGAGGCCTGGGGGCCATTTTATGCCTCTCATGGTATTGTTACTATTATTATTGGAACTAATTCTATTTATGATTTTCCAGAAGCCAGAGCAGAAGCCTTATTGGATGCCCTAGAAACACTACGAGAAGAAAACACTAGAAATGCCTCACCACTTCTTGGGGCTATAGATGAAGATAAATTTGCCGTTAGCGGCTGGTCTATGGGTGGCGGAGGAGCACAACGTGCTGCTGTTTTAGACAATAGTATTAAGGGAGTCGTGGCGCTATGCCCTTGGCTTCCCAATCCAGATCTAGACCACGAGAGTGCTGTGGTAATTTTTAGTGGCCAAAATGATGCTGTAGCGCCTCCAGGGATTCATGCCAACATTCATTATGACAATACCCCTGAGAGCACAAACAAGCTTTTATTTGAAATAGAAAACGGCAATCATTCTGTGGCAAATACACCAGAGGGAGGCAATTCAAGTGTTGGTAAAATTGCATTATCATGGTTTAAATTGTATGTAGATCAAAACGATTGCTATTGCTCTTTACTGACAGAAGATTTGTTAGACAATCCTCAAGAGGCGTCAAACACAGAAAGTAGTTTTGAGTGTGAAGTTTTAGATACACAAGAGAATGTAAGTCATGCAATTTTGTACCCTAATCCAACAAGAGACATCATAAACATTTCAACACAACAAGATGTGCGCTATACGGTATACTCTACTCTAGGGCAGTTAATGCTCTCTGGAGAACTCAAAGGAAATTTAAAACAAATTAATCTTTCCTCGCTGCCAGGAAACATCTTCTATGTGCGTGTCAATAACGAAACTTTTAAAGTGTTAAAAACACAGTAATATTTCGGCTATAAATCTCTGCAGTAATATTGGTTTATCACTCAATTTTTTATAATGGGGCAATAAATTAGTATTGTCCTGCTGTTAAAGAGTTTATCACAGTAATACTATTTCAAGAAATTACACGAAAAATCTATCTTTTACTATTTGTTATTCAAATAAATAACAGTATTTTTGCCGTCCGATAATACGGGACAGAAATAATTTATTAATAATTAGACAAAGAACTATAATGGATACATTAAGTTACAAAACAGTATCTGCTAATAAAGCCACTGTAACAAAAGAGTGGTTAATAGTAGATGCGGACGGGCACACACTAGGTCGTCTTGCGAGTGAAGTTGCAAAATTACTTCGCGGTAAACACAAGCCAAGCTTTACACCTCATGTAGATTGTGGAGATAATGTGATTATCATAAACGCAAGCAACGTCCAATTAACAGGAAACAAGTGGGCAGAAAAGTCTTACATACGTCACACTGGTTACCCAGGTGGACAAAAAAGTCTTACTGCCACAGAATTGAAAGACAAGAATCCAGCACGCGTTGTTGAGAAGGCGGTTAAAGGAATGCTACCTAAAAACAAGTTAGGATCAGTACTTTTTAGAAACTTGAAAGTGTATGCAGATGCAAACCACGGTCAAGAAGCACAAAAACCAAGAGCTATTAAAATTAATACCGCAACAAAGTAATGGAAACTATACACAAAATTGGAAGAAGAAAAACCGCTGTTGCGCGTGTTTACTTATCTCAAGGGAAAGGAAACATCACAATCAACAAACGTGAGTTTGATAACTATTTTACAACCCCAACATTACGATACAAAGTAATGCAGCCACTTATGATGACAGACAACGAGAAAACGTTTGACATCAAAGTAAATGTTTTTGGTGGTGGTATCACAGGACAGGCAGAAGCAATTCGCTTGGCTATATCACGTGCAATGTGCACACTAAATGATGAGAATAGAGGAATCTTAAAGCCAGAAGGTCTTTTAACTAGAGATCCAAGAATGGTAGAGAGAAAGAAATTCGGACAGAAAAAAGCCCGTAAAAAATTCCAATTCTCGAAACGTTAATTTTTACACCCAATTTATTGGGTATTTTGGAGAAGAGTTTTTCTTACTCCATACAAGTTCATAGAAATACAATTATATTAATAAGCTGTTAGTCCCGCTCTGCCGGGTGGGACAATTAGTTTAGTATCTAAATTACTTCATACCCTATGGCATTAACCAAAAGGTATATTAAAAGCAATTGACATCTAAACACACAGAACGTAAACTAAAAACAAAATGGCAAAAGACAACAACACAGAAGTTAAAGAACTTCTAAATGCAGGTGTACACTTTGGACACCTAACAAGAAAATGGAATCCAAACATGGCTCCTTACATCTACATGGAGCGTAATGGGATTCATATCATCAATCTATACAAAACTGCTGCGAAAATTCAGGAAGCTGGAGAAGCTTTAAAGAAAATAGCATCCTCTGGTAGAAAAATACTTTTTGTAGCTACCAAAAAACAAGCAAAAGATATTGTTGCTGAAAAAGCAAAATCTGTAAACATGCCTTACATCACAGAAAGATGGCCTGGCGGAATGTTAACAAACTTTGTAACTATCAGAAAAGCTGTTAAAAAAATGGCTACTATTGATAGAATGAAGCAAGACGGAACCTTCATGACACTTTCCAAAAAAGAGCGTCTACAAGTAGACCGTTTACGTGCTAAACTAGAAAAAAACTTAGGTTCGATTGGAGAAATGAGTCGTTTGCCTGCAGCTTTATTTGTTGTTGACACAACACGTGAGCACATTGCAGTAGCAGAGGCGATAAAATTAAATATTCCAATTTTTGCCATGGTTGACACAAACTGTGATCCAAGAGTGATCGATTACATTATCCCTTCAAATGATGATGCATCTAAGTCTATAGACAAGATCATGACCGCTGTTGCAGATGCTGTAAAGGAAGGTCTATCAGAACGTAAAGCTGGAAAAGAAAGTGCTGAAAAAGCAAAAGCTGAAAAACAAGCCGCTGCTGAAACTAAAGAAACTGAAGAAGCGGCTCCTGTAAAAGAAGCAGCAGCTCCTGTAAAAGAAGCAGCACCAGCTAAAAAGGCTGTAAAGAAAGAAGTAAAGGAAGAGGAAGCTACTAAAGAAGAAGAGTAGGTATCGATTCAGTTAAGATATAGAGTCGTTTAATTTTTTTTCTTCTAGAAATTCTATTAAGCGACTTTTTAAGTTCACAAATACAATAATAAAATTTCCGACATTCGGAAATAATAAAAAAACAATACGATGGTAAAAATAACCGCCGCACAAGTAAACGAATTAAGAAAGAAAACCGGAGCTGGAATGATGGACTGTAAAAAAGCCCTTGTTGAAGCAGAAGGAAACATTGATGATGCTATTGGTATCCTAAGAAAAAAAGGACAGAAAATTGCAGAAAAAAGAGCAGACCGTGACTCTAGTGAAGGGGCTGTTGTTTCTCAAATTAATGATGCAAAAACAAGAGGTGTTGTTGTGTCTTTAAACTGTGAGACAGATTTTGTTGCAAACAATGATTCATACTCTGCAATGGCCAAAGAAATGGCTGCCATTGCAATTAATTATGACTCAAAAGAGGCATTCTTAGCTGCAGCTTTTAACTCAGAGATGACTGTTGCTGAAAAACTAATTGAGCAAACAGGTGTTATTGGTGAAAAACTAGAAATAGGTGGTTTTGAAATACTAGAAGCACCTTTTGTTGGCACCTATATCCACGGAAAGAAAATTGGCGCACTTGTTGGTTTATCTAAAGATAGTGACACGGCTGCAGAGGTTAGTAAAAGTGTTTCAATGCAAGTTGCTTCTATGGGAGCCACTACATTATCATACAAAGATTTTACCCCTGAGTTTGTTGCAAATGAAACAGAAGCAAGAATTGCTGTTATTGAAAAAGATAATATTGAGCTAGGACGTTTAGGGAAAACCCTTAAAAACATTCCTCAATACATCTCAATGTCTCAACTAACAGAAGAGGCTTTAAGTGCTGCTGAAGAGGCTGCAAAAGCAGAATTAAAAGCAGAAGGAAAGCCAGAACAAATCTGGGATAGAATTCTTCCTGGAAAAATGGAGCGTTTTATTTCTGATAATACTTCTCTAGACCAAGAGAAATGTTTGTTAGATCAAAACTTCATTATGGATGAAAAGAAAAATGTTGCACAGTACGTAGCCAGTAAAGGAGATGCTACTGTAGTAGGGTTTAAGAGAGTTACTTTGGCGTAAGTCAAGGACGTATATACTTATAAAATCCGTTTTCAACCATAGTGGTTGAAAACGGATTTTTCTTTTTTACATGCTTAGTTAGAAACATCTTTTATAAATTCACTATTTTTGCAACTACTAAAACACCACTATGCACTATAAAAGAATCCTTCTTAAACTCTCAGGAGAAGCCTTAATGGGTAACCTTCAGTACGGTATTGATCCAGAAAGACTAAAAGAATATGCCCAAGATATAAAAGCAATTATAGCCACAGGGGTTCAAGTTGCTATTGTAATTGGAGGAGGAAACATTTTTAGAGGTGTTGCAGGAGCCAGTAAAGGCATGGACCGCGTACAGGGAGATCATATGGGCATGCTTGCTACTGTAATTAACGGTCTTGCATTGCAAGGAGCCCTTGAAGACCAAGGCATTCCAACTAGACTGCAAAGCGCTATTAAAATTAATGAAGTAGCAGAGCCTTTTATAAAACGAAAAGCTGTGCGTCATCTTGAAAAAGGACGCGTAGTTATATTTGGAGGAGGTACGGGTAACCCATATTTCACGACAGATAGCGCGGCTGTTTTAAGGGCCATAGAGATCAACGCAGATGTTATATTAAAAGGAACCCGAGTAGATGGTATTTACTCTAGTGACCCAGAAAAAAATGCAGACGCGGTTAAATTTGAGTTTATTTCTTTTGAAGATGTATTAAAAAAAGGGCTCAAGGTGATGGATACTACGGCATTTACCCTAAGTCAAGAAAACGAACTACCTATCATCGTTTTTGACATGAATACTCGTGGAAACTTAATGAAGGTGATCTCTGGAGAGAATATTGGAACCAAAGTAAATCTTTAAGCTAGCATTTTAGAAAACATTAATAAAGACCCATTTTAGGGATATACAGATGGAAGAAGAAATAGAATTTATCATAGACAGTGCAAAAGAAGCCATGGATAATGCCGTGAGCCACTTAAATAAAAAATTTGTAAATATTCGTGCTGGAAAGGCATCTCCAGCGATGGTAGGAAGTGTTATGGTAAACTACTATGGTAGCCAAACTCCATTGTCACAAGTTGCTAATGTTGCAACACCTGATGGTATGACAATTACAATAGCTCCTTGGGAAAAAGGATTGATTCCAGAAATAGAAAAAGGAATTCATCTTGCAAATATTGGCTTTAACCCAATGAATAATGGAGACAGTGTTATTATAAACGTTCCACCACTTACAGAAGAACGCAGAAAAGAATTAGCCAAACAAGCTAAAGCAGAGGCAGAAGACAGTAAAGTTGGAGTGCGCAACGACCGTAAAAACGCCATGAATAGCATTAAAGAAATAGAAGGTGCAAGCGATGATTTAAAGAAGGGTCTGGAAGAAGATGTCCAAAAAATGACAGATGCAAGTATTACCAAAATTGATACTCTTCTTGTAATAAAAGAAAAAGAAATTATGACTGTATAACATGTACATCATATCAAAATAAAAAAGCCTCCTATTTGTTATTATTTTTTTAATAGTTAGGAGGCTCTTTATTGAAATATAGTATCTAAGTTGTTTTTTAGTTCCTTATGTATTAATTTACAAGTATTTAAAAACACCTCACAAGCGCTCCCTAAAAAATGAAGAAAATAAGTTTCTTATTGGTTTTTATTTTTGTGAATTTCAATGCCGTTTCACAAACTAAAAAACTAGATACCCTCCACCACCAAAAAAACATTGACTTTAACTATAAAGCTTTAATTATACCTGCTTCATTAATAGGATATGGAGCCTTAAGCCTCTATAATGATAAATTAACTACCCTTGACACATCCCTTAGAAATAGCATAAATTCAGACAACGAAAAAACATTTCCTCTTGATGAAGGTACCCAATCACTTGCGTTTTTATCTGTGTATGGGTTAAATTTATTTGGCGTAAAAGGGAAAAACAATTTTAAAGACCGTAGCATTGTTTTGGCAACAGCCTACCTTATAATGGGATCCAGTGTTACTGTATTAAAAAAAGCCACGCATCGCCAAAGACCCAACCAAACTGGATACACCTCATTTCCCTCTGGGCATACCGCAACAGCATTTATGGGGGCTGAGTTTTTATATCAAGAATATAAGGATGTTTCACCCTGGTATGGTGTTTCTGGATATTTTATCGCCGCTGGTACTGGATATTTAAGAATGTATAATAATAAACATTGGTTTTCTGATGTAATTGCAGCTGCTGGAATAGGTATTTTAAGCACCAAAATTGCTTACTGGGTTCAGCCCCTTTTTAAAGAACTGTTTTCTAAAAAAGAAAGTTCAACTACAACTGCGGTAATCCCTTATTACAACAAAAAGGAAGTAGGCCTTTCAATGTCAATGTCATTTTAATAGATAGGCCTCATATTTTACAAAAATCGAGGTGCCATAATTTTAATTGCCCTAAATAGATTTCTTACCTTTACAAAACAACAAAACATCTATCATTGAATAAACTTTTTAGCATCGGATTTTGGAGTGCCACGGCGCGTTTTATATTACGCAACCGGGTATTTATTTTAGTTGCTATTGCTTGTTGTACCATCTTTCTTGGAATGCAATGGAAACATATGCGCTTCACCTATACAGAGGCAAACATGCTTCCAGATGATCACCAAGTAAACACCGCCTATAATACATTTCTGGACACCTTTGGAGAAGAAGGAAATCTTATCATATATGGCGTAAAAGACAGCTTATTATTCACTCCATCAAATTTCAGCACCTGGAACACCTTATCTAAAGAACTTGGGCAAGCCCCAGAGGTTGACCTCACTTTATCTGTAGGAGATCTCCAAAAATTAAAAAAACGCACAGATAGCATCGGGTTTGAAATGGTTCCGCTTGTAAGGGATTCTATTTTAAGTGAGAAACAACTTAAAAAACTACAATACGAACTTTTTGAAAAGCTTCCTTTTTATAGTGGATTGGTCTACTCCCCAGATAAAAAATCTGTAAGAACTGCCGTGTATCTTAAAAAAGACATTGTAAATACCCCTGCCAGAAAAATATTTATTGAAAAGGTACTTATTCCTAAAATAGCAGCCTTTGAAAAACAAACTGGGATGAAAGTCTATACCTCTGGTATGCCCTACATTAGAACCTTAAACTCTCAAAACATTATTGATGAAATAGGTATGTTTATTGGAGCGGCTGTGATTGTCACCTCTATTATTTTCTTCTTTTTCTTTAGATCATACAGAGCAACTTTCATATCAATGATTACTGTTATTATTGGTGTATTATGGGCCTTTGGAATACTTGGGTTACTTAAATATGAAATCACGGTATTAACCGCTTTAATTCCTCCACTTATAATTGTAATTGGAATCCCTAATTGTATTTTCTTGATTAACAAATACCATCAAGAAATAAAACAGCACGGTAATCAAGCAAAATCACTGCAACGCGTTATTGCTAAGGTCGGAAATGCAACATTAATGACCAATGTTACCACTGCCTCTGGGTTTGCCACATTTATTTTAACAAATAGCCAACTACTCAAAGAATTTGGAATTGTTGCCTCTATCTGTATTATTGCCATATTCTTGCTTTGCTTGCTTATTATTCCAATTGTGTATAGTTTCATGGCAGTCCCTAAAAACAAGCACTTAAACCATTTAAACAAACGTTGGATTAACCGCTTTGTGGATTGGATGGAAAACAAAGTGAGGCACAATCGTATTGCTATTTATATAATTTCTATTGGGCTATTGTGTATTAGTATCATTGGAATTTACAATATAAAAATCTCTGGCTCACTGGTTGAAGACATGCCAAAGAAGACCGAGTTTTTTAAATCCATCAGGTTCTTCGAGAAAGAGTACAAAGGCATTATGCCCCTTGAAATTTTAGTAGATACCAAAAGAAAAAAAGGTGTAATGAAGCTTGCTACTTTAAAGCGAATGAATGAGCTTCAAGAGTACATAGAGGAATTCCCAGAGTTTTCACAATCACTCTCTGTGGTAGATTTAGTAAAATATAGCAAACAAGCGTACTATAATGGCAATCCTGAGTACTATCAATTACCCAATAGTCAAGAGAGAAGCTTTATTTTAAGTTATGCCAAAAGCAGTACAAAAGATACAAATTTGCTAAAAAGTTATGTAGATAGTACAGGACAGTTTGCTCGTATTACTACTTTTATGAAAGACATAGGTACCGAGCGATTTGACAGAATTGAAGAGGACCTAAAGGCAAAAGCACTTAAAATTTTTCCACAAGAGAGGTACAACGTAAGTTTTACAGGGAAAGCATTACTATTTCAAAAAGGAACAAAGTATTTAGTTAAAAATCTAATTATTAGTCTTTCTCTGGCCATTTTACTAATTGCCCTTTTTATGGCTTGGATGTTTAGGAGCTTTAGAATGATATTGGTTTCTCTGATACCAAATCTACTTCCCTTAATTATCACCGCTGGTTTGATGGGCTTTTTAGGAGTCCCCATAAAACCCTCTACCATTTTAGTGTTTAGTATTGCCTTTGGTATCTCTGTGGATGACACCATTCATTTTTTAGCCAAATATCGCCAAGAACTTATTGCCAATAACTGGAAGATTAAAAAATCTGTATACGCTGCCTTGCGTGAAACAGGAGTTAGTATGTTTTACACCTCTATCGTGCTTTTCTTTGGGTTTTCTGTATTCACTATCTCAAGTTTTGGAGGTACTGTAGCACTTGGCGCATTGGTTTCTGTTACCTTAGTATTTGCTATGCTAGCAAATTTATTGTTACTTCCATCTTTACTGCTTTCTCTTGAAAAGAGTATTGCAAATAAACAAACCTTAAAAAAACCGGCCCTAGGCATCTTACCAGAAAATATGGAAGAAGAACAGGAGCTGTTAAAATAGTTAATACTCATTTCTATTATCTGAATTATAACCTATCTTTATTGCTTGATTTTTTTGACTATGAAACACACAGAAATAGTACACGTTTTACAAACAGAGCCTACCATCAACGAACTTAAAATACGAGGTTGGGTTCGTTCCTTTAGAAGCAACCGTTTTATTGCGGTAAATGATGGCTCTACTATTAAAAATTTGCAATGTGTTATTGATTTTGAAAATTTTGACCAAGACATACTTAAAGATATAACTACAGGAGCTTGTATAGAAATTACCGGAGTGCTAGTAAAAAGCCAAGGGCAAGGGCAAACCCTAGAGGTCCAAGTGTCTGGCATTGTTATTTTAGGCACCGCAGACCCAGAACAGGTAAAACTAACCATTCTTTCTCCAAAGCGTCACAGTCTAGAAAAGTTGCGCGAACAAGCGCATTTACGTGTGCGCACCAATACCTTTGGAGCGGTGATGCGTTTGCGATCAAAACTATCTTTTGCAGTACACGAGTATTTTCAGAAAAATGGATTTAATTATATGCATACTCCAATTATCACAGGAAGTGATGCAGAGGGTGCAGGAGAAATGTTTAAGGTAAGTGCTTTGGATCCAAAAAACCCACCTTTAGATGATAAGGGAAATGTGAATTATAAAGAAGACTTTTTTGCAAAAGAAACCAACCTTACGGTAAGTGGCCAATTAGAGGCAGAAACCTTTGCAATGGGACTGGGTAAGGTATATACTTTCGGGCCAACTTTTAGAGCAGAAAACAGCAATACCTCGCGCCATTTAGCAGAATTTTGGATGATTGAACCAGAGGTTGCCTTCAACGATTTGGCAGACAACATGGACTTGGCCGAAGATTTCATAAAGTATGTAATCTCCTACGCGCTAGAACACTGCCAAGACGATTTAGCCTTTTTAGAGCAAAGACTTATCCAAGAAGACAAAAGCAAACCTGCTGCAGAGCGTCAAGAAATGACATTGCGTGAGAAATTACATTTTGTAATAGACAACAATTTTAAGCGTGTAAGCTATACAGAAGCAATTGATATTTTAAAGAATTGCAAACCCAACAAGAAGAAGAAATTTAAGTATCCTATAAACCAGTGGGGCGCAGATTTACAAAGTGAACATGAACGGTTTTTGGTAGAAAAACACTTTAAGTGTCCGGTAATTTTGTTTGATTACCCCGCTACCATTAAGGCATTTTATATGCGCTTAAATGAAGATGAGAAAACGGTTCGCGCCATGGATGTTTTATTTCCAGGTATTGGAGAAATAGTTGGTGGTTCTCAACGTGAGGAGCGGTATGATGTTCTCAAACAAAAGATGAAAGCTATGGATATTAGCGAAGAAGAATTATATTGGTATCTAGACCTTCGAAAGTTTGGCACTTGTACCCACAGTGGCTTTGGACTTGGTTTTGAGCGCCTTGTGCTTTTTGTAACTGGCATGGGAAACATTAGAGATGTGATTCCTTATCCAAGAACACCTGGTAACGCAGAGTTTTAAAAATAAAACACATACCACATATTAAAACCAGCGCAGTACCGTTTTGTATATAGCTGGTTTTTTTTAACTTTATAGTTCACATCATTTTCAATGCTAAAACAGTTTCTAAATTTTAAGTTATCTCAGAAATTATCTCCACAACAAATACAGTTGATGAAGTTAATTCAACTGCCAACGCAGGCTTTTGAGCAACGTATTTCTCAAGAGATGAACGAAAATCCTGCACTAGAAGGCGGGAAAGAGGAACCAGAAAAGTTTGATGAAGATATTAATGATGAGTACCAAGAAACTATAGATGAAGCCCCTGAAATAAATATAGATGATTATCTAAGTGATGATGAAACCCCTAGTTATAAGTTAAATGCAAATAACTATAGTGCAGATGATCAGCAAACCCATATACCTTATGCAGCAGGTCAATCCTTCACCCAGCATCTGATGCAGCAATTAAACACCTATAGGCTTGAAGAAAGTGAAAAGGAAATTGCAAAATTCTTGGTTGGAAGCGTAGATGAAAGCGGCTATATACGAAGAGAAATTGCAGATATTGTTGATGATTTGGCCTTTACTCAAAATGTGTATACCCAAGAGGCTGCTGTAGAGAGTGTGCTAGAAAAAGTACAAGAACTAGACCCGGCAGGGGTTGGAGCCAGAGATTTACAGGAGTGTTTATTACTGCAACTAAAAAGAAAGCAACAAAACTCAAAAGTTGTTTTAGCGTCTCGTATTTTAAAAGAAACCTTTGATCATTTTTCAAAAAAACATTACAATAAATTACTTCAAAAGTTTAGTATTTCAGAGGACGAACTTAGAGAGGCAATTGCTGAAATTGAAAGTTTAAACCCAAAGCCGGGAGGAGCCATTTCAAGTAATACAAGAATGGTAGAGCATGTTGTGCCAGATTTCGCTATTACCATTGTTGAGGGCAGCTTAGAATTAACGCTCAATGGAAGAAATGCTCCAGAGTTGCATGTATCTAGAGAATACGCTAACATGCTTAAAGGCTATAAAGAGTCTAAGGACAAATCAAAATCACAAAAAGAGGCAGTGCTATTTATCAAACAAAAATTAGACGCAGCCAAGTGGTTTATTGATGCAATTAAACAAAGGCAGCAAACTCTTTTTGTAACCATGAATGCTATCATGCACCAACAAGAAGCCTACTTTCTATCTGGAGATCAACGCAAGTTAAGACCCATGATTTTAAAGGATATTGCAGATACCATTGGTATGGATATTTCTACTGTATCTAGAGTTGCAAATAGTAAATATGTAGATACCCCTTATGGCACAAAACTCATTAAAGAGTTTTTTAGTGAATCCATGAAAAACGACCAAGGAGAAGATGTATCTACTAAAGAAATAAAAAAAATACTTGAAATTACCATTGGTGAAGAAGACAAAAGAAAACCTCTTACCGATGATAAGCTGGCTCAAATTCTAAAAGAAAAAGGATACCCCATTGCCAGACGCACCGTAGCTAAGTATAGAGAGCAGTTGGAGCTATCTGTGGCACGTCTTAGAAAAGAGCTTTGATGAATCAAATTTTACGTGTTTCAGGCTATATCTTCCATCCCTTATTGATGCCCCTTTTTGGTGTGCTTTGTTATTATGCTATTACCCCTCGTTTTATTGAGCCTGAGCGTATGTTAGCCACTATATATGCTGTTGCCACCCTAACTACTTTTACACCTGTTATTTTATTCTTTTTGCTTAAAAATAGTGGTATTGTTTCTAACATACATCTCTCTGAGGTACGAGAGAGAAAGTATCCGCTGATGATACAAGTATTGTTGGTGTTACTAATTATCAAACTAATCTTTAAACCCTATGAAGATATAGAATTGTATTATTTTTTTGTGGGTATTTTAGCCGCTTCGCTAACCGCCCTTTTTCTAGTGTTATTTAAATTTAAAGTGAGTCTTCACCAAATGGCAGTAGCAGGGGTTACGGTATTTTTGATTGGAGTTAGCATTCATTTTAACATAAACATACTTGGCAGTATATCTGTTTTATGTATCATTAATGGATTGGTTGCAAGCTCTAGGCTCCATACAAAATCACACAGCGTGTTAGAATTGTGCTTTGGGTTTTTTATTGGCGGGATACCGCAGTTTTTACTGTTTGGTTTTTGGGTCTAAAACAAGCCAGAAGGCTTTCTTTATAGAAAGAAAAACAAAAGACCTAGCTTTAAAGCTCTCATGTCTATTGGTGTACCGTTTGTTGTGGTAGCATTATCAAAGAAAGGTGTAATGCCATAATAGCCATAAAAGTTTACTGTATTGTATCCAACACTTAGGGTGGCTCCAAGGCGCATGTTATTAAACTCTGGAATATCTGTTTGTATCACGGTGTTGCCATCTTGTTTGAAAGAAGATTTATACCAATAGTCATATCCTAAACGTATTCCGGTGTAAAAGCGCCAAAACTTATAGCTTTGTGCACTCGAGGTGCGCCATCGAAATTCTAGAGGAATTTCTATACTTGAGGTGCTAAATCTATTTACATCATAAGTAACATCATTAGCATCTAAAGAAGTGAATATAGACTGCTGTGCTGCGTCTTCTCCTATGAAAAGTGTATTACCGTACTCATTAAAAGAAGTGCCAATACCAAGGGCAATAGATACATTTCTACGCTTATTGATAGGTAGGTCTCTCATAAAGCCAAAATGAACAGAAGCCGTTAAGCCACGAGAGTCTACCATCTCTGGTGTATCTAATAGAATATTATATGTTATGCCAAAATAAAATTGATCTTCTCTATATTTTGTATCCAAGGAATCTGAGGCAACTTCTTTTTGAGCAAAGAGTGCGCTCACACATAAAAAACAACACATAAAATAACCCTTGTGACCCATGGTCTAAATATAATCGAATTTTAAATGCTTGTGAAATAAAAAAACGCCTTTTCTAAAAATAGAAAAGGCGTTTGTATTTGTAGTATGATTTCTATTTACTGTTGCACGTCGTTACCTGGTGCAGTAATGTAAATAATTTTCACCATATTAAGATCTCGTAGTTTTTCTTTGACGTCTTGAAGCAAACCTACGTTGGTTTGTTCATCGACCTTTAAGCCAACAACAACCTTACCCTGTAGTTCTGGTATTAACTTGGTTCTTGCTTCAGACAAGGCAAATTCAAGAGCGTTAATATCTGTATACTTGTCTCCTATTTGTATTTTTCCTTCGGTACCAAACTTCTCTTTATAACGAGAACTTGGTTTTCCAGCATAAATAAAAACAGAACGATCTTTCTTTAGCTTTTCAACTTGATCTGCCTTAGGAAGTTTTTGTTGCACCAGCATATTATCTTTTCTCAATACAGTTACTACCATAAAGAAAAACAATAACATAAATACAATATCTGGTAGAGATGCTGTATTTACTGCAGGCAATTCACCGCCTTTTTTCTTATTAAACTTAGACATAAAACTGTTTTTTATTATTGAGATTTTTTTGCTTCTGCTTCAGATAATTTCATCGGAAAAAGAGCTTGAATTTCTTGTAGTTTTGCTTGAGCTCTTTCCTCATTGCCTTTAAAATCACCCGTAGCTATAGCACTTTTTACTTTCGTGAACTCAAACCCAAACAAACGCTCAGATTCTCTGTTTCGTAAGAAATTATAGGCAGCTACCAATTCATTTTGTACCTGAATATAGGTTTTGTATGAGGTCTCTCTATCACTCTTTACTGTGATGATAGCTTTCTCTGGATTATCTGAAGAGGCAATATCTTTTTCGCCTTTACAGTAATCACAAGAACCATCTCCACCGTTATCTAAAAAAGAAATAGCCGCTTGTCTGATATCTTGAATGTCCATTAGCTCATTGTCTGCAAGAATTTGATCTTCTTTGTTTACAGTAACAACAAAAATGTTCTTTTCTTTAATATCTACTGGAGGTTGTTCGTCTTGCTTTGGCGGTAATTGACGTGCAATTCCTTTGTCTTTTTCTATGGTAGTTGTTACCAGAAAAAAGATAAGTAATAAAAACGCAATATCTGCCATAGAACCAGCATTCACCTCTGGTGTTGCTCTTCTTCCCATACTATCGTTTTGTTAATTTTTTTACTCCACTAAATGCCATTGCAACAACTGCTACCACAGACAAAATGTAAAAGGTGTAAAGCCCCGTACCTATGTATCTAGATGTTTGAGCTGTTACTATTTCTCCGTCTTTGGTAAAGGATTCTACTCCATCGGCCATTACATAAGAAATAACAAATATGAGTAAAAAAGCACCTACAGACATAAGTGTTTTTTTTACATCACCACCTAGTATTCCTTTGACAACAAAAACAACAACAGTTATAAGTAATATTGCAAAAGTTAAATACGCTACATAAAGAAAAGAATCTAGACCCTCTCCTCCACTAGCTATTACAGCTTTATCTCCTTTTATCATCAACATCCCCCATAAAAGGACACCAGCCACACCAAGAACTAAAGCTACTATTTTAGAAATTTTATGTAAACCCATTGTTTGGTTCTTTTAAAGATTATTTTTTGTTTTTGTAGTCAATCAACATATCAATTAGTGTAATTGATGCGTCTTCCATAGAGTTTACAATACTGTCAATTTTTGCAATAATGTAATTATAAAAGATTTGAAGAATAATCGCTACAACAAGTCCAAATACTGTTGTTAACAAGGCAACTTTAATACCTCCTGCTACAAGTGAAGGGTTCATGTCTCCAGCTGCTTCAATTTTATCAAAGGCTGTAATCATACCAATTACGGTACCCATGAAACCAAGCATAGGAGCCAATGCGATAAATAGTGATACCCAAGATACATTTTTCTCAAGTTGTCCCATTTGTACACCTCCATAGGCTACAACCGCTTTCTCTGCAGCTTCAATGCTCTCATCTGCACGCTCTAAACCTTGATAGTAAATAGATGCTACAGGTCCTTTTGTGTTTCTACACACCTCTTTTGCAGCTTCTACACCACCACTTTTTAAGGCCTCTTCTACACCTTCAGCCAATTTTTGAGTATCTGTTGTAGAAAGATTTAAAAATATAATTCTCTCAATTGCCATAGCAAGACCCAATATTAGACATACGAGTACAATTCCCATAAAACCAGGACCTCCTTGTATGAAACGTTCTTTTAGTTTCTGGTGCCATGTTCTGTTATCTACCTCTTGAGCTATATCATCTTGCACAAGAGTTACTGTAGATGCTGCTACTAATGAAGTTGAAGTTGTTGGCACTGCAGCGTTTGCTGTTAATGATCCCGCAAAAACAAGTGCGGCAATTGCCATAATAGAAAATAATTTTTTCATTGCTATTGACTTAAAGTTTAGTTTTAATTTTTAGTTAAATTGAGGTTCTAAAGATATAAAAATTATTGTGTAAAAAACAAGAATTTTAAGCTTGCTATTTCATTTTATGCTAATTAGTGTACCATAGAGTTTCATACGCCCTAATAACTAACTAATTACTAGAAACGAAGTATACTATTCTCTTAAAATAGTATCAATTTCTGTACCAAAAAATTAAACAATCTTGGTCATTATTAAAAAACAGATTGTTATTTCTATTTGGTAAAACCTTGCAGAGAGGAAGGGATTCGAACCCTCGATACGTTGCCGTATACACGCTTTCCAAGCGTGCGCCTTAAGCCACTCGGCCACCTCTCTATTTTTTTGTGTTGCAAAGAAACAATTTTTTATATTCCACAGGGCACAATTTTATTGAAATATCAACTCATTTCTCCTCTGAGAGGAGTCTCAAACAGAGTTTTAAAATCTTTTTGTGAATCTTCAATGGCTAGTAAGTACATTAATTTTGTGAGCGCTGCCTCTGTGGTTATGTCTTTACCACTTATAACACCCATACTTTTTAGTTCGGCACTTGTTTGATAAAGACCCATTTCAACACTTCCCCCAGAGCACTGGGTTACATTAACAACGGGGACACCTGAGTCTACAACTTTTTTTAATGCAGCTATAAACCAGCCTTGGGTTGTTAAATTTCCGGTGCCATAGGTTTCTATAACAAGCCCCTTAAACATATCTACATTAAATAGATGGGTCACCATTTGCTGAGTAATCCCTGGAAACATTTTAACCAGAAGTATTTTTGGCTCCAACTCTTTATGAACCAAAAAAGGTTTGTTCTCGGGCACTAGCAAAGCGTTGTAATCTATAGATAGATTTACACCACTTTGAGCCAATGCAGGATAATTTAAAGAGGCAAAAGCCTCAAAATGCTCGGCATTTATCTTAGTGGTACGATTGGCTCTGTATAATTTATATTCAAAATACAGACCAACCTCCTTAATAACAGAGACATTATCTTGTTTTAAAGCCGCAAGTTGTATGGAGGTAATCAAGTTTTCTTTTGCATCTGTGCGCAAATCTCCAATAGGTAGTTGAGATCCAGTAAAAATAACCGGCTTGGTCAAATTCTCTAACATAAAACTTACTGCAGATGCGGTGTAAGACATTGTATCACTTCCATGCAAGACTACAAAACCATCAAAATGATCATACTTGTTTTCTATAATACTTACTAATTGTTGCCAATATACAGGCCCCATATTTGAGCTATCTATTGGATCATCAAAACTTTGAGTGTCAATAGTACAATCCAGCAAATTAAGCTCAGGTATGTGTTTGAGCAGGTCATTAAAATTGAAGTTTTTAAGACTACCTGTTTCAGAATCTTTTATCATACCAATGGTACCGCCGGTATAGATTAATAAAATAGTGCTTGTTTGGGTAGTCATCATATAATAGGTGTGTTAAATCTTAAAAATTGCTGCCGCGTTTGCTGTGGTTATTTCTGCTACTTGTGCTTCAGAAATAGCATACAAGGCACTTACTTTACTTGCAATCAAAGATAGGTAACTACTTTGGTTTCTTTTGCCTCTATGTGGGGCGGGTGAAAGGTACGGCGCATCTGTTTCTAAAACAATGTGTTTTATATCAATTTGATTGAGAAACTGATCAATCTTGCCATTTTTAAATGTAACAACTCCCCCAATACCCAATTTCATGTTATACCCAATAGCCTGTTTTGCTTGGGCCAAGCTGCCGGTAAAACAATGAAATATACCAAACAAATCATCCCCTTTTTCTTGCTCTAGTACTTCAAAAACTTGGTCAAAGGCATCTCTGCAATGAATAACAATAGGTAGTTTATACTTTTTGGCTAACCTAATTTGAAAAACAAAAGCTTCCCTTTGTATTGCCAAGGTGCTGGTGTCCCAATACAAATCAATCCCAATCTCACCAATGGCAACAAAACTTCGCCTTTCAAGCTCTTTTACTACAAAGGCTAATTCTTCTTTATAATTTTCCTTAACAGAGGTAGGGTGTAACCCCATCATTAAATGCACGCAATCTGGATACGATGCTTCTAAATCATACATTGCTTTTGCATAGCTTGAATCTATAGCAGGAATAAAAAACCGTGAAACTCCGCTATGCTTCGCTTGTTGCATCACAATGTCTCTATCTAGGTCAAAAGCCTCGCTGTATAAGTGTGTATGTGTGTCTGTTAACATGATTGCAAAGCTAGCTATTTTGTTTGCTATATTTGTTAAAAAAACACCGTGCAGTTAAGAAATTTATTAGAGGGCAAAGGTTTTCAAAGAATTGTATTGCGTAAAATGACTACTGGCCATTATACATGCCGCGTAAAACTAAATGCCAAAAAGGGTGTTTTTATTATAGATACAGGTGCCTCATCGAGCTGTGTTGGGTTTGAGCATGCTGGCATTTTTAATCTCACCCAACAGCAAAGTGATGTAATTGCAGCCGGCGCCGGAGACTCAAACATGAAAACCGCACTTGCCTTAAACAATGTTCTAGAACTAGAGGGGTATCTCACAAAAAACATCTCTTTTGTATTGTTTGATTTGTCTCACGTTAACAAAGCAATCTCTAAGGTAGACCCTACAATAGTTCACGGCATTTTAGGAGCAGATTATTTAAAAAAACACAGCGCCGTAATAGACTATGGCCGCAATTGCATGTATCTCAAATAAGTTGTGTTAAATACCAGTAACACCATCTTACTATAAAAAAAGGCTCATACAGTGTATGAGCCTTTTTTATAGAGATTGTTTTATATTAAAGCTCTAAGGCTTTTTTAATATCTGAGTGCATCAATAGCTCTGTTGGGTTTTCAAGGGCTTCCTTAACAGCTACCAAGAAACCTACAGATTCTTTACCGTCTATAATACGGTGGTCATAACTAAGTGCTACAAACATAATAGGAGCAATAACAACAGCTCCGTCTTTAACCACTGGACGCTCTACAATATTGTGCATTCCTAAAATACCAGATTGCGGAGGGTTGATAATAGGTGTAGAAAGCATGCTTCCAAAAACACCCCCATTAGAGATAGTAAACGTTCCGCCCGTCATTTCATCTACGGTAATTTGTCCATCACGAGCTCGAATTGCCAATCTTTTCACTTCAGCTTCAACACCTCTAAAGGTTAAATCTTCTGCGTTTCTTATCACTGGCACCATCAGCCCTTTTGGGCCAGATACGGCTATAGAGATATCTTTGTAATCATATGTAAGCATTTCCTTACCATCAATCATACTGTTTACTGATGGATATAATTCTAAAGCACGAACCACTGCAAGTGTAAAGAAGGACATAAACCCAAGACCCACTCCGTGTTTTGCTTTAAAGATTTCTTTGTACTCTTTTCTGAGGGCAAATATTGGCCCCATATCAACCTCATTAAAGGTGGTTAACATAGCCGTTGTATTTTTAGCCTCTACCAAACGTTCTGCTACTTTTCTGCGCAACATAGAAAGTTTTGTTCTAGACTCCCCTCTAGCTTTAGCACCAACAGATCCCATAGATGGTACTGCATTAAGAGCATCATGCTTTGTAATTCGGCCATCTCTTCCCGTACCAGAAACACTTGTGGATGCAATTGATTTTTCATCTAAAATCTTTTTTGCTGCAGGAGAAGGAGTTCCTGTTGCGTAAGACTCTTTTGTGGCCGGTGGTGTTTGTATTGTAGCAGCTTTTGCTGGCTGTTTCTCTGCACTTGGAGTATCTGTATTTACTGAAGCACCTTCTGGCTTGGCAGCAGTTGTGTCAATCAAACAAACTACAGCTCCAACGGCAACTGCATCACCTTCCTCTGCTTTTAATGTAATTATCCCACTTGCTTCTGCTGGAAGTTCTAGTGTTGCCTTATCACTATCAACCTCAGCAATTGCTTGATCTTTCTCTACATAATCTCCGTCTTGAACTAGCCATTCAGCTATTTCTACTTCGGTAATAGATTCTCCCGGTGAAGGAACTTTCATTTCTAACATAGTATGTCTGTTATGGTTTCGACTCGCGTCAAAATTTTAATCCTGTTTTAATATATTCAAAGTTCAGAAAAATTTATACAAATTAATTCTGAGCAGTGGCTTATTTTTTTGGTGTTTGAAAAACACTGTCAATTACTTCTTTATGTCTTGCCTTAGAGCGTGTGCTACTTCCTGCTGCAGGAGAGCTATACACTCTTCTTGATGCAAGGCGCAGGGGTACACTATCAAAATTCATTAACATGAATCCCCAAGCGCCCATGTTTTTTGGCTCTTCTTGTGCCCAAACATATTCTTTGGCATTAGTATATGTGGCAATGATAGCCTCTAATTGTTTTGTGGGCAATGGAAACAACTGCTCTATACGCACAATGGCTACATCTTCTCTTTTGTCTTGTGCTCTTCGCTCTAGAAGGTCATAGTAAAACTTACCTGTACAAAATACCACAGAGGTCACATTTTTTTTAGCTACTTGCAGATCATCAATAACTTCCTGGAAACTTCCTAAGGCCAATTCTTCTTTTGAAGATACAACAAGAGGATGACGCAACAAACTCTTTGGTGTAAATACAATAAGTGGTTTTCTGAAATTCCATTTCATTTGCCTGCGCAACAGGTGAAAAAAGTTTGCAGGTGTTGTAACATCTGCCAAAATTAAATTATCACGAGAGCATAGTTGCAAATAACGCTCCATACGTGCACTTGAATGTTCAGATCCTTGAGCTTCATATCCATGAGGCAGTAACATCACAAGACCGTTTTGTGTTTTCCACTTACTCTCTGCTGCAGATATGTATTGATCCAACATAATTTGCGCTCCGTTTGAGAAGTCTCCAAACTGGGCTTCCCAAATAGTAAGTGTCTTGGGGCTTGCCATGGCATACCCATAATCAAAACCTACAACAGCATACTCAGAGAGCAGTGAGTTGTAGATGTGCATCTTTCCTGATACATTAAGAGTATTATGAAGATTGATACGTTCCCCATCTTCTTCTGTTTTTATAATAGCATGCCTGTGAGAGAAGGTACCGCGTTCTACATCTTGACCAGAGATTCTAACATCAAATCCTTCCTCCATTAAAGAAGCATAGGCCAACAGTTCTCCCATTGCCCAGTCTAAGGTGTTACGCTCTGTATATTGTTTATTTCTATCTGCAATAATGCGCTCTATTTTACGCATAAACTTTTTATCTGCAGGTAATTTTGTAATCCCGTCAGCAAGTTTATCTAGGTTTTTTAAAGCAAATGTTGTGTCTATAGGAGTTAGGATAGCTTCCTTTCTGCCAAGAGTATATCCCTCCCAATCATCAGCTAGTATTTTAGTGATGACAGTTTTGTCTTTTTTTCGAGACGCCTGCAAATCATCTTCAAGCTCCTCTTTGTATTGTAGTTCTAACTTTTTTACATATCCCGCATCAATACAATTTTGTTGGACTAATTTTGCAGCGTAAATATCTCTAGGGTTTTGATGTTTTGCAATCGCTTTATACAATTTAGGTTGTGTAAAACGGGGCTCATCACCCTCATTGTGGCCATATTTTCTATACCCTAATATGTCTAAAAACACATCGCGACCAAACTGCAGTCTAAAATCTAGCGCAAAGCTAAAGGCATGACACACCGCCTCAACATCATCTGCATTTACATGTAATACCGGTGATAGGGTCACTTTAGCAATATCTGTACAATAGGTTGAAGATCGCGCGTCTAAGTAGTTGGTAGTAAAACCAACTTGATTGTTTGCAACAATATGTATGGTCCCTCCTGTTTTGTATCCATCTAGCTGCGCCATTTGAATAAACTCGTACACAACACCCTGGCCGGCTACTGCAGCATCACCATGTATTAAAATAGGTAATATTTTGGAGGCATCTCCACCTAATTTTGTATCTATTTTTGCTCTAGAAATACCACCAACCACAGCATTTACTGTCTCTAGATGGGATGGGTTTGGAGCCAAGTCCATACGCACCTGTTTTCCTCCATCAGTCTTCCTAAAACTTGTCCAGCCCATGTGATACTTCACATCACCATCAAAAAGTTCTGCTTCGTCGTATTCTTTAGAGTCAAACTCACTAAATATGTCCTCAGGAGATTTTCCGAAGATATTAGTCAAGACATTAAGGCGGCCTCTATGAGCCATTCCTACCACAAACTGTTCTACTCCTTTTTCTGCTCCTCGCTCCATTAGAGTATCAAGCCCTGGAATAAGCGCATCAACACCCTCAATAGAAAAACGCTTTTGGCCAACATACTTTGAATGCAGAAAGGTTTCAAAAGAAAGTGCTTGATTTAATTTCTTTAATATATGTTTTTGTTGCTCGGTAGAATACGCAGGGCTATTGTCATTGGTGTTGATCCAATTTTGTATCCATTTAATTTCTTCTGGATTGCGTATGTACATATACTCAACTCCAATAGAATTACAATAAATAGCCTCCAGATGGCTTACAATTACCGCTAGGGTTGTTTTACCAAGCCCTATGATTGAGCCTGCTTCAAATTCTGTTTGCAGGTCTGATTGCTGTAGACCAAAATTTTCAAGCCCTAATGTGGGTTGGTATTTTCTTCGCTCTCTAACTGGGTTTGTTTTGGTAAACAAGTGCCCACGTGTTCTGTAACCATCTATGAGTTTTATCACCTTAAACTCATTTAGCACATTTTCTGGAACAGAATCAGCACCTGTAATACCAAGCCCTTCTGCAACAGAACCGCTTTCAATACCAAAGTCAAAACCTTGGAAAAAAGCACGCCAACTAGGCTCTACAACATCTGGGGTTTTTAAATACGTAGCGTATAGTTCCGAAATTTGCTCGGGATGAATTGCATTTAGAAAAGAATATTTATCCATAATTGGGATACTGCGATGTTTTAAAACAAGGCAAAAATACAACAAATCCCTAAAAATCCATCTTTGGAAATGGGATATTTATGGCACTAATTATCGTGGACAATCTCTAATGAAAACCCCTCAAAAAATAACAAGTAATTTTGGTTTTATAATGCTTTTGTTTTTCTTGGAGACAAGCCCTTGGATTCCTTTTGTAAGAATTTTTATATAATGAAAAACCTAGACATTTCTATTCATTAAAAAATCTGCAAAACTCTTTAAAGTGTCTTTGTGTTGCTGTGAAATTTTAATGTCTTGTAATAAAGAGATTGAAGTGTTGGTGTACCTTACAATTTCATCTTCGGTAGCTTTTGCAGCTCCTGAGCTGACAAATATTTCTTTTACAGCCGTTATTTTATCAGAAGGATCTTTTGGCATAGTAGCAAACAATGAGGATAATTCTTGGGCCTCAGCGGGAGTGCTTTTTTGTAAGGCCGTTAGGTATAGAAATGTTTTTTTATTGGCTATAATATCTCCTCCTACTTGTTTACCAAAAGTCAAGGGGTTTCCAAAGGCGTCTAGGTAATCATCCTGTAATTGAAATGCAATTCCTAAATTTTTTCCAAAAGCATATATTTTTTCTTGGCAAGACTCTGAAGCCTCTGCAATAATAGCTCCCATTTGCAAGGAGGCGCCAATAAGCACAGCTGTTTTATATTCAATCATTTTGATGTACTGAGAGATGGTAACATCATTTCTTGTTTCAAAATCAACGTCATACTGCTGGCCTTCACAAACCTCTAAAGCGGTTTTACTAAACAAAACTGCCAATTGCATAAATACCTTTGGCTCATAGGTTTCAAAAAGCTGATAGGCTAAAATGAGCATCGCATCACCAGATAAAATACCTGTATTAACATCCCATTTCTCATGGACCGTTTGGTGGCCTCTTCTAAGAGGAGCATTGTCCATGATATCATCATGAACTAGAGAGAAGTTATGAAACATTTCTACGGCAAGAGAGGCGTCTAATGCTTTTGTATAATTTCCTCCAAAAAAATCTGCACTCATTAAAGTTAATACCGGGCGAAGGCGCTTCCCTCCAAGGGTAAGTATATATTTTATGGGCTCATACAATGACGCAGGCTCTTTTAAGGTAACCTTGTTGGCTAGGTGTGCAACTAGAGCATCACTGTATTTTGAAATATCCATACTTTAAAATTTCCTCAAAAATAAGGATTAACTAGATATTAAAAGGAGATGTTCACAATCTTTTATAACTAGGATTTAACAAAAGATAACCCATCACAAAAAAAAAGAGATTGGTAGATGTTAAAAAAAGATTAAACGTTGGAAACTTTTTTTGTCTCTAAAGTTTCCTTGTATATTTGCACCCAAATTATGAAAAAAAATATCATTTTAAAGGCAACAGAACTCTTTATGAAACTTGGTTTCAAGAGTGTTACTATGGATGATATTGCCAAAGAAATGGGTATTTCTAAAAAAACCATTTACACACACTTTAACAATAAAGAAACCATCATTGGTGTAGTTACAGATCATGTCTTTGAGACGGTGTGCGAAGATATTGATGCTATTTGTGATTTAAATCAAAATCCAATTCAGGAATTATATGCTATTAAAAAAAGAGTGATGCAATACATGCAAAAAGAGAAGGCATCACCCACCTACCAACTTCAAAAGTACTACCCTGCTATTTACAATAACATAAAACAACGTCAGTTTTCGTATATGCAACAATGTGTTGTCAAAAACCTCAACAGAGGTTTGGAGCAAGACCTCTACCGCCAGAATATAGAAGTGCAATTTGTGGCCAGAATATATTTTAACGGAATAACAGGTATTAAGGAAGAATCGTTATTTCCTCACACCATGTATGAGGGTGAAACACTTTATGAAATGTACCTAGAATATCACCTTCGTGGAATTGTTACCCCAAAGGGAAGAAACATATTAAACCAAATGATACAATCAAACCAAGACTAATGAAAAAATACATCATTATACTATGTGCCTTAGTAAGCCTACAGGGATATGGGCAAGACAAAACTTACTCTTTTTCTTTACAACAGGCCATCTCATTTGCAATTGATAGTAGTTATGCAACTATTAATTCTAGAAGAGAAATCTCTAAGGTATTAAAAAGAAAATGGGAAGCCACAGCAATGGGGCTACCTCAAATAGACGCTAATTTTTCTTACCAAAACAACCTAAGCCAACGAGTTTCGCTATTGCCTGCTGCTGCCTTTGACAATACTACCAGTGTGATAAATACAGTTGAGGAGTTTTTTGGCATACAAGCCACTGGGACACCCATTGCACCTGAGGGTTTTGTTCCTATAGTTTTCGGGACGAAACAAAATTTAGGAGCCTCTGCCACCCTTACCCAACTTATTTTTGACGGAAGCTACTTGTATGCACTTGAAGGTGTAAAATCGCTCCTTAGTTTTAATGAAAATCTAAACGAAAAAACAAACCTAGAGGTAAGAAAACAAGTTATCGAGGCCTATGCAAATGTGCTAGTGGCAGATGCGTTTATAGCAATTACAAAAAACAACATTGCTAATGTAGAAAAAAATCTCTTTGAGGCAACAAAGGTCTATGAAAACGGCCTTGTAGAACAACAAGCTATACAGCAGTTAGAAATTACATTATTAGATGAGAAAACACAATTAAGTAATGCTCAAAGGTCTTCTAATATTGCAAAACAATTATTAAACCTAACCTTAGGTATTAGTGTAGATAAAAATGTGGTGTTAACCAATACCCTTGAAGGACTCACCTCTGATAACATTTCTTTAGCCCTTTTGGACAACACCTTGGAAATCGAAAAAAACCTAGACTATAAACTTGCAGAAAACCTTACCAACCAGCGCGTGATAGAGTTAAAACTTGAACAAAGCCAAGGCATGCCTTCTTTAAATGGTTTTATCGATTATGGGAGTACAGGCTTTGGAAATCAGTTTGATTTTTTCAGTAGTGATCAAAACTGGTATCAATCTTCTGCTTTTGGAATAACATTAAATGTTCCTGTTTTCTCTAGTGGCCTAAGAAATGCTAGAAACCAGCAAGCAAAAATAGCCCTAGACCAAGCGAAAACAGATTTTGATCAAACTATCCAGCGTGTAAAACTAGACTTTGAAAGAGCAAAAAGTAACTATCAGTATAGTCTAGAGCGTTATCAAAACACTGAAAAAAACCTTGTCCTAGCCAGAAGTATTGAACATAAAAACCAGGTAAAGTTTAAAGAAGGTTTGGCGACAAGTTTTGATTTAAGACAAGCTCAAAGCCAATTATTTAGTGTACAACAACAACACTTGAATGCTATGGTAGAAATTATAAATGCCAAAGCTGAAATGGAAACGGTTTTAAACACTCCAAATTTAAGGATGTCTGTAGAAGACATTAAAAACAAATACTAAGATTAAATAGCACTACAACCAATTATGAGAAAAATAATCACACTACTAACCATCACAGTTTTACTTACTAGCTGCGCAGACCAAAAACAAGAAACTATCCAAGAGGTAATAGCCTCTGAAAACGCGGAAGCAATCCAAAAAAGACGTGACAAGATTGTATTACAACAACAAGAAATAAATACGCAAATAAAATCATTAGATAAGGCTCTGGCAGCATTAAATCCAGAAAAAAACATGCCTTTAATAACTTCTTTTATAGCAAGTAAGACAGTTTTCAAACATTATGTTGAATTGCAAGCAAGTGTAGAAACAGATCAAAACATTCTAATCACCCCAGAAATGGGTGGCATTTTAAAGAAAGTACATGTAACAAAAGGCCAACGCGTAACAAAAGGACAGCTTCTTGCTACTATAGATGATGGTGGCATGAGCCAATCATTGGCACAAATGCAGGTGCAGTTAGTACTTGCCAAAACAACTTTTGAGAGACAGGAGCGCCTATGGAGTCAAAACATTGGTAGCGAAATACAATACCTTCAAGCAAAAACAGCTTATGATGGACAAGTAAAAGCGGTTAACTCTATGCAACAACAAGTAGCCAAAGCAAGTATTAAGGCTCCTTTTTCTGGTACTATTGATGATATCATTACAGAGAAAGGAAATGTGGTAGCCCCAGGACTAACAGCAATACTTAGGATTGTGAGTTTAGAGAATATGTATGTAAAGGCTGATGTGCCAGAAACATATATAACCAGTGTCATAGTAGGGAAACAAGTTGAGGTTTCCTTTCCTGTACTAGGAGAAACCCTAGAGACAACAATAAGCCAAACAGGAAGTTTTATAAATCCTAATAACCGAACATTTAAGGCTGAAATCGAGGTAGAAAACAAGAAAAACAATATCAAGCCTAACTTAACTGCACGATTAAAAATTAACGACTACACAAATAAAAATGCTATTGTAATACCACAAAGTATTATTTCTGAAAATGCACAAGGAGAACAATATATCTACATTCTAAAACAAATAAATCAAGACAAAGCAGTGGCTAGTCTTGTGATTATTGAAACAGGAAAAAAACAAGGAAATAGCATCGAGGTCTTGTCAGGCCTAAAGGACGGAGATCAAATTATTGAAGAGGGAGCTCGAAGCGTAAAAGACGGGCAATCTGTAAAAATCATCACCTACTAATTTGTAACAACTATGGCAAAGCAGAAAAAAAATACCGAGAAAGAGTTTAAACTTTCATCTTGGGCCATTAATAACAAAACAACCATTTATATGGCAATGTTATTGGTGCTATTTTTAGGAGGAAGTGCATACAATAACATGCCACGCGAAAACTTTCCAGAAATTAGAGAAACAAAAATTTACATTAGCTCTGTGTATCCCGGAAATACCGCAGAGGACATAGAAAAACTTATCACAGACCCCCTTGAGGATAAGTTAAAAACAGTAAGCAATGTGGTAGAAATAACCTCCACTTCTCAAGAAGACTACTCTATGGTTGTGGTTGAGTTTGATGAAGGTATTTCTGTAGACAATGCAAAGCAAAAAGTTAAAGACGAGGTAGACACCCAAACTTCCAATGAGGATTGGCCTACCTTTAATGGTGCAAAAGTAGAACCTACTATTTTTGAACTCAGTATGAGTGAAGAAATGCCCATTCTTAACATCAATATTTCAGGTAATTATCCAGTAGAAAAATTAAAAGAATTTGCAGAATACCTACAAGATGAAATTGAAAATCTAGAAGAAATAAAACAAGTTGATATTCGTGGAGCTCAAGAAAAAGAAGTAGAGGTTGCTGTAGATATCTATAAAATGATGGCCTCTTCTGTTAGCTTTAGAGATATTCAAGGTGCTATATCTAATGGTAACACTACAATGTCTGCAGGTAATTTTAAAACAAGTGGGCAGCGCAGAACTATCAGGATTTTAGGTGAAATTGAAAACCCAAAAGAATTAGAAAATTTTGTTGTAAAGTCAGAAAATGGAGACATCGTTTATTTAAAAGACGTGGCCACTGTAAGTTTTAAGGAGAAAGACAGAACTACCTTTGCCAGAGAATACGGCAACCAAGTGGTGATGCTAGATGTTAAGAAAAGATCTGGAAAAAACATGGTTGCTGCCGCAGAAAAAATAGAACGTATTGTTGCCCAAACTCAGGCCAATGTATTTCCTTCAAACCTGCAGGTAAACATCACCAATGATCAATCATCAAAAACCATTGGGCAGGTAGATGATTTGGTTAATAACATCATTTTCGGAATCATCTTGGTGGTAACGGTATTGATGTTTTTCCTTGGTTTTAAAAATGCGCTGTTTGTTGGTTTTGCAATACCCATGTCTATGTTTATGTCATTAATGATATTGGGTTGGATGGGATACACATTAAACACCATGATTCTATTTGGACTCATAATGGGTCTTGGAATGTTGGTTGATAATGGTATTGTAGTGGTAGAGAACGTATACCGATTAATGGACGAGGAAGGGCTTAGCCGCGTAGATGCTGCAAAAAAAGGTATTGGAGAAATTGCATTTCCAATTATTATATCTACAGCAACTACTGTCGCTGCATTTATACCCCTAGGACTATGGCCAGGGCTAATGGGGCAATTTATGATCTATTTCCCTATCACGCTATCTGTGGTATTGGGATCTTCCTTATTTGTTGCCATATTCTTTAATTCGGTGCTTGTGTCTCAATTTATGTCTACCCAGGATAAAGACATGCCTTTAAAAAACATCATTGCTATTTCAGGAATTATGATAGGTATTGGAGCATTTATTATGGCATTTGGGGGCGCTTATAGCGGTCTTGGAAGCCTAATAATATTCACTGCCATCATGTTGTGGGTGTATCGTTTAATACTTCGTAAACTTGCCAACACATTTCAGACCAGAGTACTTACTAGGTTAGAGAATTGGTACAAAAAAAATCTCACAACAGCCTTTAAAGGTCCAAGACCTTATCTTATTATTGGGTTTACTTTTGTAATGCTATTTGGAGCTTTTGCAGCTTTTGGAATTTCGGTTTCTAACCAAAGAACAAAAATTGAATTTTTTCCAGACAACACACCCAATCAAATTATTGTCTACCTAGAATATCCCCAAGGGACCTCTATTGAAAAAACAAATGCCATCACCAAAGAAATTGAAAAGCGTGTATACAACACTATAAATAGTGACCAGTACACAGATGGAGGGTTTAATTATTTGGTAGAAAGTGCTGTTTCTCAGGTAGGAGAAGGGGCTGGGAATCCGCAAACAGATGGAGGTTCTGCAGCAGAAATGCCCCATAGAGGAAAAATAACAGCCTCTATGAGAGAGTACAAATACCGCCGTGGAGAAGACAGTGAGGTATTGCGCAAAAAAGTACAAGAAGATTTAAAGGGAATTTATCCTGGAATTATCATCTCTGTAGAGAAAGACTCAAATGGACCTCCACAAGGAGCACCTGTAAACATAGAGCTCTCTGGAAGTGATTACAATGAGCTTATCACAGCTGCCGAAAAAATGCGTGCTTTTTTAAACACTAAAAACATAGCTGCCATAGATGAGCTAAAAATAGACGTCAATAAAGACAAACCAGCAATGCAGGTTCTCATTGACAGAGAAAAAGCAGGTGAGCTAGGGGTCAATGCTGGGCAAATAGGCCAGCAACTGCGTAATTCTTTATTTGGCGCCAAAGCAGGCGTGTACAAAGAAGACGGAGAAGATTATGATATTTATATTCGTTTCAACAAGGCAAGCCGCTACAACTCAAGTGCGCTTTTTAACCAATCGATAACCTTTAGAACACCCACCGGAAAACTACGTGAAATACCAGTCTCTACAGTTGCATCTCAAAAAAACAACTCTGGGTTTAGTGCCATAAAGCATAAACAATCTAAAAGAATTGTAACACTGTATTCTGCATTAACTCCAGGATATACAGATGCCGGAGCCGCAGTTGCGCAGGTAAAAAATGAAATGCTAAATATAGAAGGCATACCAGATAGCGTGAAAATTGATTACACAGGGCAACTAGAAAAACAAAATAAAGAACAGGCCTTTTTAATGGGTGCTTTTTTTAGTGGTTTGGGCTTAATTTTTCTGATATTAATTTTTCAATTCAATTCTGTCTCTAAGCCATTAATTATCATGATTGCTATATTCCTGAGCTTTATTGGTGTCTTTGGGGGTATTGTAATTTCTGGAGCTCCTTTTGTTATTATCATGACTATGATGGGTATTATATCCCTTGCTGGTATTGTTGTTAATAATGGTGTTGTGCTGCTAGATTATGCACAACTGCTTATCGATAGAAAGAAAAATATGCTGGATCTAGGTGCAAGTCAATACCTTGAAAAAGAAGATTTACTAGATAGCATCATACAAGCAGGTAAGGCAAGATTACGCCCTGTACTGTTAACAGCAATTACTACTGTCTTAGGGCTAATCCCTCTGGCTATTGGCTTAAACATAAATTTCTTTACCTTATTTAGTGATTTTGATGCTAATATTTATATGGGAGGGGATAATGTAATTTTCTGGGGACCTTTGGCCTGGACTGTTATATATGGTTTAATCATTGCCACATTTTTGACATTAATCATTGTACCAATCCTGTTCTATTTTGCTACTCGACTAAAAATGAAAATTGCTTTATTTGTAGCGCAAAGAAAAGAAACAAAAGCGCAATAAAGAGGGATTAAAAAAAGTCGCCTGTAGTGCTACAGGCGACTTTATATAATAATAAACTACGTGTAAAAAACAAAAAACATCATTTTGGCATACGTGCCCAATACCTCTATTGGTTAATCTAAATTCTTACGGTACGATATTATTAAAATTACCATATAAATATATAGGTATTTAAGTTATAATACTCTGTTTTAATTGCTTTTATTACCAATCTAAGGAAAAAGTTAAAGGTGGTGAAAAGCTGTAATAACATGAAATTTACACTCTAATTTTTAATTATTTCTTTCTGTTGTTTTTGGCATTGCTATAAATCCCTTAAAAAGAAGGTCGTTATCATAGAACTTATTAAATTTGCATACTTCTTTTAAGGAAGACAAAACACACACATACCCATGTACAGAACACATACCAATGGTCAACTAAGGGCCGAACACGTAGGACAAGAAGTAACCCTTGCAGGTTGGGTGCAAAAAACTCGAAACAAAGGATTTATGGTTTGGGTAGATCTCCGTGATCGCTATGGTATAACCCAACTTATCTTTGATGCCCAGCGCACACAAAAAGACATGATGCAGCAAGCTCAAAATCTTGGACGTGAGTTTGTTATTCAAATTTCAGGAACTGTAATTGAACGTGAGTCTAAAAACCCTAATATCCCAACGGGGGATATAGAAATTTTAGTTTCAAAAGTGACAATCCTTAACGCCTCACTTACACCGCCTTTTACTATTGAAGACACAACAGACGGTGGAGAAGACCTGCGCATGAAATACCGCTACTTGGATATAAGAAGAAATCCAGTGCGTGAAAATCTTATCTTTAGGCATAAAGTATCTATGGCGGTGCGCAACTACTTATCTGGACAAGGATTTGTAGATGTAGAAACACCGTATTTAATTAAATCTACTCCAGAGGGTGCACGTGATTTTGTAGTGCCAAGTAGAATGAATCAAGGACAATTTTACGCACTCCCTCAATCACCCCAGACATTCAAGCAATTGCTTATGGTGGGTGGGCTAGACAAATACTTCCAGATTGTAAAATGCTTTAGAGATGAAGATTTGCGTGCAGATAGACAGCCAGAGTTCACACAAATAGACTGTGAGATGGCTTTTGTAGAACAAGAAGACATTCTTAACACCTTTGAAGGATTAACTCGCCATTTATTAAAAGAAATTAACGGGGTAAGTATTGGAGCGTTTCCTAGAATGCAGTATGATGATGCAATGCGCTTGTATGGAAATGACAAACCAGACATTCGTTTTGCGATGGAGTTTGGAGAGTTAAACCAAGTTACAAAACACAAAGAATTTAACGTCTTTAACACTGCAGAATTAGTGGTTGGTATTGCCGTACCGGGAGCAAATAACTTTACAAGAAAAGAAATAGACAAATTAATAGACTGGGTAAGACGTCCTCAAATAGGAGCTCTTGGCATGGTATATTGCCGTTGTAATGAAGATGGTAGTTATAAATCTTCCGTAGATAAGTTTTATGACCAAGAAGATTTGGCCAAATGGGCAGAAACCACTGGCGCAAAACCTGGAGATTTAATTTGCGTATTATCAGGTCAAACCAATAAAGTACGCGCACAATTAAGTGCCCTGCGTATGGAACTGGCAGAAAGATTAGGCCTTAGAAAGCAGGATGAGTTTGCACCCTTGTGGGTTGTTGATTTTCCGCTGTTAGAACTAGATGAAGAAACAGGAAACTATCATGCCATGCACCATCCTTTTACATCGCCGAAACCTGGACAGATGGAGCTTCTAGAAACAAGCCCTGGAGAGGTGAAGGCAAATGCCTATGACTTAGTATTAAACGGAAATGAAATTGGTGGAGGTTCTATACGTATTCATGACAAGCAAACCCAAGCCACTATGTTAAAACATTTAGGCTTTAGTGAGCAAGAGGCCAAAGCACAGTTTGGATTTTTAATGGACGCCTTTGAGTATGGTGCACCACCTCATGGAGGTATTGCTTTTGGTCTAGATAGGCTAGTTGCAATTCTTGGAGGACAAGAAACCATACGTGATTTTATAGCATTCCCAAAAAACAATAGCGGTCGTGATGTCATGATTGATGCCCCTGCCCCACTAGATGATACTCAACTCACAGAGCTACACCTAAAACTAGACATTCAAGAATAAAAATACATGCGTATACTTTTATACATATTCTTTATTGCAGCAGTTATTTTGGCAAGCTATGGCTTTTATATTGGTCAAGAAGATCTTGCTATATCACAACTATGTATAGGTTTGGGCGTTACAACCTTATTCTTTATATGGATGCCTACTTTTGTGTATTACCGCTGGAAAGGAAAGGATGTAACCCAGTATATGCTCAATCAAGAAAACATCTTGAAAATGCGTAAATACACCAATAACAATAAGTTATAATATCAAAAAACCGTATACAGACTACTTTTGATATTTATTTTTCCATACATTTGTTATATTATTAATGTATTATAATTAGAAAATGGAAGGAACAGTAAAATTTTTTAACGAATCTAAAGGGTTTGGTTTTATTACAAATGATGAAACTGGACAAGAAATTTTTGTACACGTAACAGGAGTTAACGGGCCATCTCTTAACGAAGGTGATAAAGTAACATATGTTGAAGAAGAAGGAAGAAAAGGAACTGTAGCTGCGCAAGTAACAGTTATATAACTTTTTTAAGCAAAAGAAAACCCGCTTTTTAAAAGCGGGTTTTCTTGTTTTACTATTTTAGTTAAGGTTTCTTTTCTCAATAAAAAACTGCTGCAATAAGCTGGCAGCTTCTTTGGCAAGAACGCCACCACTTATCTTTGTTTTAGGATGCAAAGTAGTTTTCATTGCAATACATCCTCTTTGGGGATCAGGGGCGCCATACACTATAGTAGGTATTTGACTCCAAAATAAAGCTCCTGCACACATTTGGCAGGGCTCTATGGTTACATATAGCGTACATTTATGTAAATACTTCCCGCCCAAAAAATTAGCTGCCGCTGTAATGGCTTGCATTTCTGCATGTGCTGTAACATCATTAAGAGTCTGGGTAAGATTATGTGCCCTTGCTATGATTTGATTATCTGCAACAATAACAGCGCCAATAGGAATTTCTGATTTATCATAGGCGGCTTGCGCCTCTTGCAGGGCGCGTTTCATAAAATAAATATCGTCGTGAGGTGTTATCAAAATAGGTTTTATTAGCCCTAAAAATAATGGTTATTGAGTTAATACACTAAAAAAATAATGCTACACATTATTTTACATGCACTACAAAAACTAACCACGCACGATGTATTAATTCTAGTATCTTTGTGTTGTGTCACAAAACCTATTAGAGACCATATCATTTCCCAAAGATCTTAGATTACTTTCTAAAGATCAATTACCACAATTGGCCCAAGAGCTAAGAGATTTTATTATTGGTGTTGTCGCTGTAAAAGAAGGACACCTAGGAGCCTCACTTGGAGTTATTGAGCTAACTATTGCATTGCACTACTGTTTTAATACACCAGATGATAAATTGGTATGGGATGTTGGCCATCAAGCCTATGGCCATAAAATACTCACTGGAAGAAAAGAAGTTTTTCATACCAACAGAACATTAGACGGCATTAGCGGGTTTCCAAAAATAGAAGAAAGCGTTTATGACTGTTTTGGAACAGGACACAGTAGCACCGCTATATCTGCTAGTTTGGGGATGGCTATTGCAGCTGGTTTAAAAAACAATAAAACCAGACAACACATAGCTGTGGTGGGAGATGCGTCTATAGCCAGCGGAATGGCTTTTGAAGCTCTCAACCATGCGGGAGTTACAGATACAAACATTCTAGTTATTTTAAATGATAATGCTATTGGTATAGACCCTAGTGTGGGTGCTTTAAAACAATATTTCACTAAAGTAACTCTAGACGGTGCCCCAGATACAGATAATATATTTGAAGCATTAAATTTTGATTACACAGGGGCTATAGATGGACATAATGTTGCTGAATTAATAACTGTTTTTGAAAAGCTTCTGCAAAAAAAGGGCCCTAAGATACTGCATGTTATCACAAAAAAAGGGAAAGGACTTAAACAGGCAGAAGAAGATCAAGTAACCTACCATGCCCCAGGAAAGTTTAACCCTGCAACTGGAGATCGAGAAAAAAGCAATACAGCAGGACTGGCTCCAAAATTTCAAGATGTTTTTGGACACACACTTGTTGAGCTAGCCAAAGAAAATAATGACATTATAGGTATTACCCCTGCCATGCCAACGGGAAGCTCTCTAAAATATATGATGGAAGCCTTTCCTGAGCGCGCTTTTGATGTTGGCATTGCAGAACAGCATGCCGTGACCTTATCTGCAGGGCTAGCCAGTCAAGGATTACATGTGTTTTGTAATGTCTATTCAACGTTTTTACAACGGGCCTATGACCAGGTAATACATGATGTATGCTTACAAAAACTCCCAGTGATATTTTGCTTAGACCGAGCTGGCATCGTTGGAGAGGATGGTGCAACCCATCATGGTATTTTTGACATGGCATTTTTAAGGTGTATTCCAAATATTATCATTGCTGCACCCAGCAATGCTATTGCACTTCGTAACATTTTATACACCGCACAACTGGGTCTAGACTTGCCAATAGCCATAAGGTACCCAAGAGGACGCGGCAATATATTAGACTGGAAACAGCCCTTTAAAAAAACAACTATTGGCAAAGCAGAAGAACTAAAAAAGGGTACTACCATTGCTCTTTTGTGCATTGGCAGTATGGTGCAAAATGCACGAGAGGCTCTTGGTTTGCTTGACTTAGAGGCGCAAAAAAATCAAGTAGGAATATATGATATGTGTTTTGTAAAACCGCTGGATATAAGATTACTTGCTGAAATTTTTGAACACTACACAACTATAATAACTCTAGAAGATGGCGTTATAAGTGGCGGGTTTGGGAGCGCTGTTTTAGAGTATAAAGCTTCTACCAAATACACTAATAAAGTGGAGCTACTTGGTGTTAAGGATGAATTCCCAGAACATGCAAGGATAAGTCAGTTACAAGATTTACAGGGTATATCCCCAGAAAAAATAAAACAAAGGTTACTTACCTATTGCACATAAAAAAAGAGGCCCTTGATAAAAAGGCCTCTTTTTTTATATGTGTACTAGCTTACTCTATAATCAGTTTGGTTGTTTTTGTAAAACCTTCCTGTGCTGTAACTTGAACTAGATATACTCCAGATGTAACTTGACTTACATCCAAACTAGTTGTGGTGTCAAGTGAAATTTCTTTAGTGATTATCAATCTACCGTTTATATCAAAAATAGATACGTTTGCATTTCCAGATGCCTGAGTAACACTAATATTTACAGTTTGGTTTGCAGGGTTTGGGTATAAAATAATACCACTATCTAGAAGGGCTCTATCTGTAGAGGCTAAAAGGCAATTTGGTGTTTGTGGAACATCAAAGGCCTCTGTTTGGTCATTTAGGCTATTAGCGCTTCCTTGTGAGGCAGACAAACCTAATCCTCTTCGAGCAAATGCCTCCCAGATTAAACATTGATTTGCACCACCGTTTGCCAGCATATCTGCCTCTAGTATAGCATCTCTACCAGATTCAAATCCTGGGTTACAAGGCTGTAGTTTAAGACCATCTAAAACCAGTTGCATAGCTATGTTATTTCCCCCTGTACCATTGTATAAATCTGGATCAAAACCATATTGGTTTATTAAATCCCAGGTCATTTCCCATAACATAGTTGCCCAAACAAAACCAACACCATGAGGAACAGAAACATTCCCATCTGTATCTTGGTAGGTGTAATTATTGATAGAAAAATCTGTGCTATAAGGAGCCTCTCTAATACCACCACCGTCTGTAGCCTGACCGGTTGCATACGTTCCAATACCACGAATATCCTGTGGTTGATCTCCCGGCTGTAGTGTAAGCATTAGGCCAAACCAATCACTCCAGCCCTCGCCCATTTGCTCATCGTTTTGCAAACAGCCTGAATTAAATCTCCCACCGGTAAGCCTGGTGGAAATTCCATGACCGTATTCATGAGCTATAATTCCATTATCTACATCACCATCTAGCTGGTAGGCGGTATTATTTAATAAAGAACCTTCAATCTGCTCTCCAGCAAGCAACGCTTCAATGATAGCATCTCCGTCTGCCTGTGAAATCATAATAGCTGTTATAGTAACTTGGTCTCCTACTTCTCCTGGAGCCATAGTTATTGGTGCTCCTGGCACATTGTTAATTATAATAACAGCAATAGCTCCCTGGTTTTGCGCAGCCAATATCTTAAATCCAAATTGACACTCTCCTCTTCTTATTACCGCAATACTCCCGTTTATATCTGCTCCATTTAACAAGTCATCACAAGCATCATAAGGGTCTTCAGAGGCTCCTTGGTCGTCATCAAGGGTTAAAGCCAATTGTCCTACAATAGGAGTGTCTTCTGGAAGTGGAGCTCCAAAATCGGCAGCAACACCAAGGTAATCACCTGCAAGAGAACCGTCAATAGTTAATGCATTACTCGCTGGTGCATTCCATAAATACATCTGCATTCTTGGATTATTACCATCTGGTGGTGAAGAAAAGTTTGCATTGTTAGTACCGCCACCATCTTGAGCTTGAGCATCTACAAAGTCTCCGCTAGTGCCGCCATTTCCGTAGTTGTTATCTTGAAAATTACCACTAGCTTCATCAAAACCATATTGGTAATACACATCATGCATGATGTTGTTCCAATAAAATAAATTGGTGGTTGCTGCTGGTAACATTTCTGCAGGAGCTGCATTAAAATTAAAAGGAAAATCAAAGGTCAATGAAGCGCCTCCATCTGGAGAAAAGCCTCCAGAGTTGTTGTTATCTATATCATCTCTAGCTATTACATTATTACCTCTTGTAATAGTATATTCTGGTCCTGGAGCGCCATTGGTATCATGCCATCCAAAAGGAGAAGCATCTTGGTTTGCAGGGTCAAGTACTAACTCATCACTACCGTGGTTAGGGCTTTCAAAAGGTACAGGAAATACTCTGTAGCTTACCCCGCCTTGTGCATTGAATGAGACTGTGTTTTCTGGTTTATGTAAAAAGCTACTGCTGGTATTGGTATTTGGAAGATGATTGTGAGTTGGCTTACCAAAATCACAACTAGTTACCCAGTCATTACTGGAGAGTAAAGCGCCTGTAATGGCGTCTATTCTCATAGAGTAATAATGAGAAGCGTCTAGCAAATAGATACTAATATCCCAGGCAAGGTTGAGGGTACCGTCCTGCATTGGTTGAAATACCAGTGAAACAGGTATGTTATTTAAAGAGATTGATCCGGTATTAAAAATAAAACTATTGGGCGCTGTGGTCTCTAAAATCTCTAGTGCTGTTGGAGCGCTTATTCCAATTGCTGTAGCTGCTTTAACAATTGCGTTTTGAGCAGAAATTACTGGAGTTGTGGTATTAATTTTCTGTGCTGTGTTTGGTATAAAACCCATTTTTGAAGAAACAACAACACCATTTTTGATTCCAAAAACCGAAGTTGAGTTAAAGACCTCGATACCAGATATACGCTGAGAGACGTACACATTATCTATTCTCATACTCTTAGAGTATGTTGAAGATGCTACCTTAAAATCACTAACATCTTCTTGAGAGAGACCCATTTGGGCTCTATTGGTGTTAAAATGGTTTTCTAGGATGGCTTGATTGTCTTGAGCATTACTAAACCCAATGGTACATAACAAAAAGAAGAATGCGTACTTTTTCATAATAATGTGCTAGTTTTTTTTTCAAAGCTACACACACAACTCGAACAAAAAAGAGGAATTAACATTTTTAACAGATTTAACAGAAAAAAACTCCTTATATCTTTCCGTTTATTTTTTGAAATATTTGTAAGGCATTACCATCTGTTAATCTTGAAACCAAACTACAACATGCCATTACATATTGATAGACAGATTGCGGCTGTTTAATAGAGGCGTCAAAGTGGGTCAAAATAAGCGCATCATAGTGGCGCAACTCTCCGCTGGTGTGATAGTTTTCTACGGCAGTGGTAAAGGTGTCCAGCAGCTCAGATAGTATTTTATAGCCGGCTATTTCTTTTTCAATAACCTCTTGGCTTTGATACACATTGGTAACCGAAATTTTAATAATGTCATTTATTTGTGCCTTATATTTACTGTTATCTAAGAGAGATCCCGTGAAGGTTCCTGCCAATATAGCCTCTTCATTTGCCAAAAATAGTTGTGCAGCCTCTTGTATAAGAACCCCAATGGCCATAGACCTTAGGTAGGTTAACCTATCTTTACTGTCACTTAATTTGTGGTACTTTGTTGTGTCTATGGTATGCTTAACCAGTGCAATAAGATATTCTAGGGCAAACTCTTCTTCTATAAGTCCTAGATTGATACCGTCTTCAAAATCGATAATTGTGTAACAAATATCATCTGCCGCTTCTACCAAATATGCCAAGGGGTGACGGTTGTAACTTAGATCTTCTTTTTCTCCACGTTTGGTAAGACCTATCTCTTGAGCGACCTGCTCAAAGAAAGAAACCTCTGACTGAAATACCCCAAACTTTTTGTCTGCAATGTGCGAGGTCGGTTTTTTAGGTAAGGATTCTTTAGGGTACTTCATAAAGGCGCCCAGTGTGGCATAAGTAAGGCGCAAACCGCCGTCTAATCCGTTTTTGGACTGGGTTACTATTTTAAAACCATTGGCATTGCCCTCAAAATCTACAAGGTCTTGGTACTCTTTATCGCTAAGCAATGCTTTAAAGCGCTTTCCTCTTCCGTTGGAGAAATAATCTCCAATGGCCTTCTCACCGCTATGTCCAAAAGGAGGGTTTCCTATATCATGGGCCAAAGAGGCAGCCGCCACAATAGCACCAAAATCATTAAAATGATAGCCGTGTATAGATTCTAACTGCGGGTGTTTTTCAAGTATTGCCTTACCTACGGTGCGTCCTAAAGACCTACCTACTACAGAAACCTCAAGGCTATGGGTTAATCTAGTGTGCACAAAAGAGGTTTGCGAGAGGGGTATTACCTGGGTTTTATCTTGCAGGCTTCTGAAGGCTTGCGAGAAAATAATACGGTCATAGTCTACCTCAAAACCCAGACGAGTTGGGTCTTCTTCTATACGTAGTCTTTTGTTTGTTACCCCTTGTTTTTTAAGGGATAGTAGTTGTTCCCATTGCATCATAACTCACTAAATTTTGGTGATAGCAATATACTCATTTTACAAAACCAAAACCCATAACCATAACGTAGAGTTCTTAACATTATAATAACCAATAGGTCATAGAAGCATAATATTTCGGTAACACCAACTTTACGATAGCCCCGCATCTTTGTACCGAAATCAAAAACAACTAATGAAACAATTTAACACACTATTTATAAGTTTACTCACCTGCATGACTTTTGCTCAAACAGGTTCCATAAAAGGTACATTGACAGACAAGCAAATGAACAATGAGCCCCTGCCTTTCGCAAACGTGCTCATAAAAGACTCCAGCAAAGGAACCACTTCAGATTTTGATGGGCTATACACCATAGATGATCTTGCCCCTGGAACCTATGTTGTAGAATTTAGTTTTGTTGGGTATCAAACCATAGAAAAAACTATTGCCATTAATGTTAATCAAATTGTTACTCTAGACCTTAGCCTAAGCCCTAGTGCTGCAGCTCTTGATGAGGTTGTTATAAAGACAAGCCTAAGAAGGGATACAAAAACTGTTTTACTATTAGAACAAAAAAAAGCCACTACAATAAAAGAAAGTATTGGATCGGTGGAGTTGGCAAAATTAGGAATCTCTAATGCGGCTTCAGCTACCACAAAAATTTCTGGAATTTCAAAATCTGAAGGTAATGGTGAAGTTTTTGTGAGAGGACTTGGAGATCGGTATTTATATACCACTTTAAATGGATTACCAATTCCATCAGATGATATTGAAAAAAAGAATATAAATCTTAGCCTTTTCACCACAAGACTCATAGAGAGTATTGATGTGAGCAAAACAAGCTCTTCCCGCTTGTCTGCAGATCAGGCATCTGGAAATGTAAATATTAGCACAAAAGAGCTTATTGGCAATAAATTACTGTCTGGCAGCACCTCTAGTTCGGTAAATTCTAATGTTATAAGCAATGGCGTGTTTAGTAATTTTAAAGTAACCCCAAATAACGAGCACATCACTGTTGGTTTTTATTCAACAAACCTAAGCACAAGAGAAGCCCTAACCAATGAATCTTGGACCCCTAGAACAATAAGCGCCCCAATTAACACCTCATTTTCTGTAAGTGCAGGTGCTAAAATTGGTGAAAAAGTAAAGGTGCTAGCAAGCCTAGGTCAATCTTCCAATTTTGAATATCGTGAAGGGGTTTTTAGAGAATTTAGAGGAAACTTTATCGATGACACGATTCCAGATGCCACACGGTGGAGAAAAACAGTTGCAACCTCAGGGCTTGTAACAGGAAAATACCGCGCCAATGACGGTAATACATTTGAAATAACGTCTTTATTTATAAACAAAATACAAGATGAGGTATTTGAGGGTGGGCGTGCAGGAACCGCTACAATTTTTGAGGAAACCAATGTTGGAGAAGCATTTCAGTTTATAAGAGATCAAAATACGAAAAAGACACTTGCCTCTATTACACAGCTTAGCGGAAAAAATACTCTTGGCCAGAAAAACACATTAGACTGGGCCCTAGGATATAACTACCTAGGGGCCGATGAGCCAAACAGAATTAGAAATGAGGTGAATTTTAATTTTGCTGAAGACCCAACACTGGTACAGCTAGGAAGAAACGGAGGGTTTCAACAACGTAAAACAATTCAAAAAATTCAAGATATAGAATACAACGGGCGCATAAACAACGAGCTTGTTATAAAAAACACTGACTATACTAGTTTTAAAGTTGATTTTGGCGGTACTTACAGAAACAAGGAACGTAATTTTGATTCTCAATTCTTCGGTATTCAAGAAACAGCTCTTAATGCAATTAACCCAACTTCTATTGATGCACTTTCAGAGATCTTTACCCAACAAAACATTGCAAATGGGTTGTTGAAAATAAACACCCTTCCTGCAGATCGTTACAGAGGAAACTTGGAGTCTTTAGGAACCTATATTGAGGCAACTGGTGTTACTGGAAAGTTTACCTTACAGGGTGGGCTAAGGTATCAGAACGATCAAATTAATGTGAAATTTGATGTAGGTAACATACCTGGAAGGCTTGGAAAGGTTATAAAAAATTATGAAAAATTGTACCCTTCTTTGAATCTTAAATATGCCGCTACAGAAAAGATAAATCTTCGCTTTGCTAATAGTTATTCTACAACACTACCTGAATTTAAAGAAATTGCCCCTTTCGAATATGTATCTGCAGTTGGTCAAGTAACTAGAGGAAACAAAGATATCGAGGCCTCTTTAAACACAAATTACGATTTAAAATTTGAGTATTTCCCATCAAAAGGACAACTTATATCACTTACTGGTTTCTATAAAAAAATTAAAGACCCTATAAACAAAGTACAAGATAGAGGGGCTTCTGGAGCATTTTCATATTTCAACACATCTGAAAAGGCAACTGTCTATGGAATTGAAATTGAAGGGCGCTTGGTGTTAATTGATGGTACAAAAAACAATACAGCAAACCTAGATGTAAATATAAACGCCTCAAGAATGTGGCACAAACAAGACCTTAAAGAAATTGTAGATGAAAACGGAGATTTTATAAACACCTACAGATACAAAGGAATAACTCAAGAAGGATTACAAGGAGCTTCAGACTGGATTGTAAATAGTTCTTTAAGCTATGACAGTAACACAAGAAAGCCATTAATAGCAACTATAACTGCAAACTATGCGTCAGATAAAATATTTGCTTTAGGAAACGCAACCATTAGAGACTCTGGAGAGACTAACTACAATGACGCTATCATAGAAAATGGTTTAGTTACCCTAAACTTTACTGCTACAAAAACCATTACAGAAAAACTAGTTATGGGTCTTGTTGCCAGAAATATGTTAAATCCTGAAATAAAAAGAACACAATTGGTTAGAAATCCTACCACGCAAATTCAAACAAATGAAACGATCCTTTCTTATACAAAAGGAAGTCAAGTCGGACTAAATCTCAAATACACTTTTTAAATTAAATCTTAACCTTAAACTAAACACAAAATGAAACACTTAAAAAATGCAACAGTACTCATTGCAATAACAACAGTAATGTTCTTTTCCTCTTGTGGAAACGATGATGATTTCGACACAAATCAAGACATCGATCCAGTAAACTTTGAATTAAATGGAACTCAAGAGGGTGACCGAATTCTAGACCCTAGCCAAGGGTATACTCTTACAGGCTCTTATATTGTAAAATCTGGGGCAACATTAACGATTCCTGCTGGAACACAAATTATCTCACAAGTAGCTAGCAACAATTATATAGCAATTGAAAAAGGAGCAGAAATAGACATACAGGGTACCGCAAGTTTGCCTGTTGTAATGAAAAGTAGTGCTGGCAACCAAGGAGACTGGGGAGGACTTGTTCTTCTTGGAGATGCGCTTACTACTGAAGGTGTTGACGCAACGGCAGAAGTTGGTGGATTTATTTATGGTGGCACAAACACCTCTGATAGTTCTGGGAACATAAGCTTTCTTGTTATTAAAAATGCCGGTGCGCAAATTAACGCAGACTCTCAATACAATGGCCTTACGCTATACGCTGTTGGAAGTGGCACAAGTATTAACAACCTAGCATTAGTAGATGGCGCAGATGATGGTGTTGAGTTTTTTGGAGGAAGCGTGTCAATCACCAACCTATATGCAGAAAACAACCAAGATGACTCTGTAGACTGGACAGAGGGCTGGAATGGAACATTAACAAATACCTATGTTGTTCATAACAACGAGGGATTCTCTACTGCAATTGAGGCAGATGGTGATAACAACAATCCAACAATCACGAATTTTACAGCCGTATCTACTTTTGGTGGAACAGCATTACAATTCAAGAAAATGTCTGGGGCAACAATGACAAATGTATTTTTAGCTGGATATGACACCAATGTAGACATGAAAGACGAGGGTCCAATTGAAAATATTATTGTTGACGGGGAAGCAATGACAGACGCTGCAAACAATGTATTTAACGGCACTGCTGTAGATATTTCTAATTGGGGTTGGATACAGCAATAATTTGGTACAAAAGGTACATTGTAATACGTTATTTGTACAAGCGTGAGAAAATCCTTTAGTTTTTGTCGACTAGATTTTTACGTTTGGGCCATCTTTACAGATGGCCTTTTTTTATTAAAAATAACACATAAAAACAACATAAACTTAAACTTCTGTTAACATTGGAAACCTAATTATTTTGGACTTTTGCCTTCGACAAAAACTAAAATAGATTTTCAAAATGAAATTACGTAACCTACTTATTGTGGTTGTATGTTTTGCATACACTATCTCAAATGCACAAACCATTACCGATACAAAATTTGGTAAAGGGCTTATAAACTTTGTTGCCAAAGACAGTTCTTTTAGTGTAAAATTTGCACCTCGTATCCAGGCTAGATTTAACTCTCAGTGGGATTATAATGGAGAAACCTACGGTGATGCCACTCAAAACTTTTTACTTAGAAGAGCCCGTTTAAAGTTTAGCGGGTTTGCCTACAGCCCAAAATTTAAATACAAGGTTGAGCTTGGCCTTTCTAACAGAGATGTATCTGGAGCGAGCGAATTTAATCGCAACACACCGCGTATCATACTAGATGCCGTTGTAATGTGGAATTTCTTCCAAAATTTTGAACTTTGGGCAGGACAAACCAAATTACCAGGAAACGTAGAGCGTGTTGTATCTTCTGCAAACTTGCAGCTTATAAACCGATCATTACTAAATAGTAATTTTAATATTGATCGTGATGTGGGGCTACAACTAAGACACCACGCAACACTCTTTGGAGACTTTATGATTCGTGAGAAAATTGCTGTTTCCCAAGGTGAAGGTAGAAACATCACCGAAGGAAATGAAGGCGGCTTGCAATACACTGGGCGTTTGGAGTTTTTACCTTTTGGGAAATTTGCATCAAAAGGAGATTATTCTCAGGGAGATTTAAAGCGTGAAAAAGCACCTAAACTTATGGTAGGGCTCACCTATGATTATAATAAGGATGCTGTAAAAACAAGAAGCAACATGGGTAGCTACATGTTTTTAAACGACGGCTCATTATACCAAACAGACATTACTACATTTTTTGCAGATGCCATGTTTAAATACAAAGGGTTTGCTTTTATGGGTGAATATGCAATGCGTGATGCAGATGCTCCTGTTGCCATAAATACAGATGGCACACAAACTGGAGATATTGTTAGGGTTGGAAACGCCATGAACATGCAACTAAGCTATTTATTAAAAAACAATGTAGAGATAACAGGAAGATACACCACCTTAGAATTTGAAGATATTACCTCTAGAGATCCTCAAGACCAATACACTCTTGGAGTTTCTAAATATGTGGTAGGACATAAATTAAAAGTACAAGCAGATGTTAGCTACGGTACCAAAAATGGTGACCAAGATAACATCATGGTAAGAACAGGTTTCGATTTACATTTTTAATAACAATTTGGTAACAAATGAGTCCTGCAAATTGGAGACATTTGTATTATAATAATACACTATAAGTTATGGATAATATTTATTTATTAATGCTAGTAGCCCTTACAATTCTTGCAGTAGCAGATATTGTAGTAGGAGTTAGTAATGATGCTATTAACTTTTTGAATTCAGCCATTGGTTCAAAGGCAATTTCACTTAAAACAATCATGATAGTTGCCAGTCTGGGTATCTTTATTGGTGCTGTATACTCTAGTGGTATGATGGAGGTGGCTCGTAAAGGAATTTTTGTTCCAGCGATGTTTACCTTCGATGAGATCATGATGATTTTCATGGCCGTTATGATTACAGATATCTTACTTCTAGATTTCTTTAACACCCTAGGGCTGCCTACATCTACAACAGTTTCTATTGTATTTAACTTACTTGGTGCTGCTATAGTGGTATCCTTAATTAAAATAAGCGGAACAGAGGGAGCTACCATAGCAGATCTTGGAAATTACATCAACAAAGAAAAAGCGCTCACAATTATCAGTGGTATTTTACTTTCTGTAGTGATTGCCTTTAGTGTTGGAGCTGTTGTGCAATGGATATCTCGTAGAATATTTTCGTTCCATTACGAGAAAAAAATAAAAAACTTCGGAGCTATTTTTGGAGGTCTTGCACTGGCTGCTATCATGTATTTTATCTTCATGAAGGGGCTTAAGGGAAGTCCATTCTACAAAGATTTGAAAGGATTTCTTGAAGGAAACGAAATTTTAGTAATGGTGGTTAGTTTTCTGTTTTTTACTTTGTTTTCTTACGCGTTCCAGAAAATAACAAAAAAGAGTATCCTACTTGTAGTTATTGCTGTAGGAACTTTTGGTCTTGCACTAGCCTTTTCTGGTAATGACTTGGTAAACTTTATTGGAGTTCCTATGGCGGCATTTCACTCATACGAGGCTTGGTCTGTATCTGGTATTGCGGCCACAGAGTTTACCATGGAGGTGTTAGATAAAAAAATGCCTGCAGAGCCTTTCTTGTTATTTATAGCTGGAGGTATCATGGTGGCAACGCTTTGGTTTTCTAAAAAAGCAAAAACAGTCGCAGAGACAGAACTAAGCTTATCTCGCCAAAATGATACACATGAGAAATTTCAGCCAAACATGCTCTCAAGAGGGATCGTTAGAGGGAGTTCTTGGTTATCAAACAGCATTAGTGGTTTGCTTCCAAAGACTACCCAAGAAAAAATAAACGCAAGTTTCACCAAGCCAGACACTAAGCTTCTTACCAAAGACCAGAGTATTGATGCTCCTGCCTTTGATATGATTAGAGCCTCAGTAAATTTAATGGTAGCAGGTGTACTTATATCTATTGCAACGTCTATGAAATTGCCGCTATCTACCACCTACGTGACCTTTATGGTAGCTATGGGTACCTCACTTGCCGATAGAGCTTGGGGAAGAGAAAGTGCTGTATACCGTGTGGCTGGAGTGTTAAATGTTATTGGAGGATGGTTTTTTACGGCATTTGGAGCGCTAGTAGCTGCAGGTACTGTGGTGTATTTAATTAGTTGGAATAAAACGGTTATGATTCCTATATTACTACTAATTACAGTGTTGTTACTTGTGAGAAACTACTTATCACACAAGAAAAAAAGCAACACAACTGTAGATCCAAAAACGCTTAAAAAATCTGAGAGTAGTACGGTTCAAGGAATTATTTCAGAGAGTGCAGACAATATCTCAAGTGTAGTTTCTAGAACAAATAAAATCTACACAGATGTCTTAAAAGGATTGGCCAAAGAAGATGTTAAAGCTCTAAAGAAAAGTAAAAAAGGAGTAGAAAAACTAGATCAAGAAGTAGAAGATTTAAGAGATAACATTTTCTATTTAATTAAAAACCTGGATGAGACAAGTGTTCGTGGTAGTAGTTTTTACATTACCATATTGGCTTACCTTACAGATATGACACAGTCTTTAGACTTTATATCTAAGAAGAGTTACAAACACATTAACAACAATCACAAAAAATTAAAATTCAATCAAATTAAAGACCTTCAAGAAATTGATGATTCTTTGGATGGGTTACTCGTTGAGATTGAAGAGGTGTTTAACAGCCGTAAGTTTGAAAGAATTAGTTATGTTCTTTCTAGAAAACAAGAACTTATTTCTCTCATTTCAGACAAGATTACAACTCAAATTGATAGAACAAGAACTGAAGAAGAAAGTCCAAAAAACACTTCTTTATACTTTAACATTTTACTAGAGACAAAAGACTTGGTAACAAGTATTATGAACCTAATGGATGAGTATTATACAAGTTATAAAAAAGAGTAAGCATCTCTTTTATTAACGTTTTAAAGACCCCGCATATTCTTTTGAATTGTGGGGTTTTTTATTATTTTTAAAGCAGTAGTTAGATATGACTGAAACTCAAAAATTAAAACAAGTTGCTGCCGTTTTTTTTAAACTCGGCCTCTTTGCATTTGGAGGTCCAGCAGCTCATATTGCCATGATGGAGCACGAAGTTGTCACCAAACGAGCCTGGATGACACGGGAACACTACCTGGATCTTATAGGAGCCACAAACCTAATACCTGGACCCAACTCAACAGAGATGACCATGCACTGCGGCTACCAGCGGGCAGGTAAAAAAGGATTGTTTATAGCTGGTATTAGCTTTATCTTTCCAGCAGTTTTTATAACAGCAATTCTAGGATATTTATATGTATTGTATGGCGCATTGCCCCAGGTACAACCTTTTATTAAAGGAATACAACCCGCTGTTATAGTCATTATTGCCTCTGCTGTTATAAAACTGGGCAAGAAGGCCGTTAAAAACTGGGAGCTTGCCCTACTAGGATCCCTCTTTTTGGCGGCTAGCTTATTGGGTCTTGACCAAGTACTAGTCCTTTTTGCTGGGGGTTTACTAGGAATGTGTTATTTCTTGATAAAATCTAAAATGCAAACTACCAGTCTTGCCATAGCCCCGCTATTTATGGTTTTTATAGTCTCAGAAATAGGTACCAAATTAAGTAGTGTGGGTATCTTTTTAAAATTCTTGAAAGTGGGTAGTATACTATACGGTAGTGGATATGTACTATTTGCCTACCTAGACACAGAGCTTGTAACTACCGCCTTACTATCTCAAAACCAGCTCTTAGAGGCTATTGGTATTGGGCAATTTACACCAGGTCCTGTATTATCAACAGCCACTTTTATTGGATACCAACTAGGTGGTTTTTGGGGTGCTATTGCTGCAACTGCCGGTATATTTATGCCCTCCTTTTTGTTTGTTTGGCTATTAAACCCACTGATACCAAAAATGAGAAAATCTAAGGTGTTGGGCTATTTCCTAGACAGTATAAATGTAGCGGCGGTTGCCATTATGCTTGCCGTAGTTATCACTATGAGTAAACAAACCCTTGTAGATTGGCAAGCAGCTTTAATTGCTATTTTAAGCGGGATACTTATTTTTGGGTTTAAAAAAGTGTCTGTGATGTGGGTGCTTATTATTGGAGCTATCCTTGGGTATGTACTAGCGTTTATTTAATACTTAAATTAATGTAGGTTTTACTACCTTGCCTCTCTAAAAGCTATCGTATGAAATTATACAGTGTTATTATTTGCCTAGGTTTTCTATTTTGCTCGGTGAGTTGTAAAGACATCAGCAGTGAAGAGCTACTAGACAGGGCCATTGCGTATCATGATCCTTCTGGAGGATGGCCTACCTTTAATGGCACCTTAGCTATTTCTATGGTAATGCCAGAGGGCCAGACAAGAGATAGTAAGATTCAGATTAATTTACCCCAAGAATATTTCAGTATAACGGCCAAAAGAGATACCCTTGTCACCACCTATACTCTAGATAAGCAGGCCTGTGAAACTTCTATAAAAGAAATCCCTACATACAGTAAAAGAACCCCTTGTGAGACTGCCCAGTTGTATAAAAACTATTACACCTATTTGTATGGGCTACCCATGAAACTCAAAGATCCTGGAACTATTATTTCAAAAACTGTAGTTACTCAAAATTTTAAAGGCAAGGAGTATTTAATGCTAAGGGCAACCTATGATAAGGAGGTAGGAAGTGATGTTTGGCAATTTTATTTTGACCCAACTACCTATGCCATGGAAGTGTATCAGTTCTTTAAGGCAGACCCAGGGGGAGCTGGAAAAAACACAGGTGAGTATATCTTATTAAAGGATATTAAAACAATTAATGGTATTAAATTTCCTAAGGAAAGAGCGTGGTACTATAATAAAGATGACGGCTATTTAGGTACAGATATATTAAATTAAAACAACCTAAAATAAAAAAGGGAAGCCATTTGGCTTCCCTTTTTTTATGCTTAAAATTAGCGTAGAACTACGATCCGCACATTAAACAGTCATCATCTGGACCGCCATTTTGAGATTTATTCATCATGTCCTTAAACTCCTGGGCCGTCATTGGCTTTTGCTCTGTAGCCGTATTTCCTAACTGAGGATTTGGCGCTGGAGCTGGAGCTGGCAGGGGCGCTGTTGCTAATGCGCCATCTGCATCTATTGCAGTTGTAGAAAGCTCTGTAACAGGTGTTGGCTGCTCTTTCTTGTCTTCTTTGCTTAAGGTAAATTTAATAGCATCTACCGCACTCTTAGTACGCAGGTAATACATTCCTGTTTTTAGACCGCTTTTCCAGGCATAGAAATGCATGGATGTTAATTTTGCATAACTAGCATTTTCCATAAATAGGTTTAAAGACTGAGACTGGTCAATGAAGTACCCTCTGTGTCTTGACATATCAATAATGTCTTTCATAGAAAGCTCCCATACTGTTTTGTACAAGTCTTTCAGATCTTGAGGAATATCAACATCTTGTACAGAACCATTATTACGCATAATTTGTTCTTTTAGAGTGTCGTTCCAAAGTCCTAGACCTACTAAGTCTTCCAGTAAGTGTTTGTTTACAACTATAAATTCTCCACTTAACACACGTCTGGTGTAGATATTACTTGTATAAGGCTCAAAGGCTTCGTTGTTTCCTAAAATTTGTGAGGTGGATGCTGTTGGCATAGGTGCCACTAGTAATGAGTTGCGCACACCATGTTCTGCAATTTGGGTACGGAGTTGAGCCCAATCCCAACGGCCACTTAATTCATTGTCTTCTATGCCCCACAGGTTGTGCTGGAACTTCCCTTCACTAATAGGAGACCCTGCATAGCTCTCATACACACCATCTGTCTGTGCTTCTTCCATAGAAGCGGTAAGAGCAGCAAAGTATAGTGTTTCGAAAATTTCTTGGTTTAACTTTTTAGCCTCATCACAGGTAAAGGGTAAACGCAGCATGATAAAAGCATCTGCTAATCCTTGGATACCAAGACCAACAGGTCTGTGACGGAAGTTACTATTTTCTGCTTCTTTTACAGGATAGTAATTACGGTCTATAACGCGGTTTAGGTTTTTGGTTACTTGCTTGGTTACACGAAATAACTCCTCGTGATCAAAGGCGCCATCAGTTACAAACATTGGCAAAGCAATAGAGGCCAAGTTACATACAGCAACCTCATCTGGAGAGGTGTACTCCATGATTTCTGTACATAGGTTTGAAGAACGAATGGTTCCTAAATTTTTCTGGTTACTCTTACGGTTTGCTGCATCTTTATAGAGCATGTAAGGTGTTCCTGTTTCAATTTGAGATTCCATTATTTTCTCCCAAAGTGAACGCGCTTTAATTGTTTTTCTACCTTTTCCTTCGGCTTCATATCCTAGATATAGGGCTTCAAACTCATCACTGTGTACTTTGTAAAGGTCTGGACATTCGTTAGGACACATGAGGGTCCACTCTGCATCTTCCTCTACTCGTTTCATGAATAAATCTGGAATCCACATGGCGTAGAATAAATCTCGTGCACGTTGTTCTTCTTTTCCTGTATTTTTCTTTAGATCTAGAAAATCAAAAATATCTGCATGCCACGGCTCTACATATATAGCAAAACTACCTTTACGTTTTCCTCCACCTTGATCTACATAACGTGCCGTGTCATTAAATACACGTAACATTGGGACAATACCATTAGAGGTACCGTTGGTTCCAGAGATGTATGACCCTGTGGCACGTACATTGTGTATAGACAACCCAATACCACCTGCAGATTGTGAAATTTTTGCAGTTTGTTTTAATGTATCATAAATACCATCTATGCTATCATCTTGCATGGCCAATAAAAAACAAGAAGACATTTGCGGCTTTGGTGTACCACTATTAAATAGCGTTGGAGTTGCATGGGTAAAGAAACGCTTACTCATAAGCTCATAGGTCTCTTTGGCAGCCTCTAAATCGTTTAAGTGAATACCAATAGAAACACGCATAAGCATATGCTGAGGGCGCTCTGCTATCTGTCCGTTTAATTTTAATAGGTACGAACGCTCCAGGGTTTTAAACCCAAAATAGTCATAGCCAAAATCACGGTTGTAAATAATAGTAGAATCTAGTTCTTCTTTATTATCCATAATTACTTTGTGAACCTCATCACTAAGTAAAGGAGCGTCTTTCCCGGTACGTGGGTTTACATAGGTGTACAAATCATCCATCACCTCACTGAATGTCTTTTTTGTATTTTTATGTAAATTAGAAACAGAAATTCTAGCAGCCAATCTTGCGTAGTCTGGGTGTGATGTTGTCATGGTTGCAGCAACTTCTGCCGCCAAGTTATCTAACTCACTGGTGGTTACTCCATCATACAAACCTTCAATTACACGCATTGAGATACGTACAGGATCCACAAGTTCATTAAGGCCATAACACAGCTTTCTTACACGTGCTGTAATTTTATCAAACATGATGGGCTCTTTGCGGCCGTCTCTTTTTAGTACATTCATATCTTGTGGGTTTTCGAGGTTATTTTTTGATTTTGCTACTATTTTGGTAAAGTGATTTCAGGCGTATGTTTTATAAAACACACACTATCAAACACTTAAGTATTTTATTTCTAAAGTTTGTTTGGCTTAAAAGTCTGCGTCGAAGCTAATTTTGTTGGCTTCTTTGTCTGTGGTGTTTGCAACACCCGCTTTTTGGTACTCTGCTACTCTTTTCTCAAAGAAGTTTGTTTTTCCTTGCAAAGAAATCATATCCATAAAGTCAAAAGGATTCTTGGTGTTAAATTCTTTCTCACAACCAAGCTCTACCAATAATCTGTCTGTAACAAACTCTAGGTACTGGGTCATTAAATTAGAATTCATACCAATTAAACTAGCTGGGAGTGACTCTGTAATGAATTCACGTTCTATGTTTAAAGCATCTACAATAATGCTACGGATACGGTCTTTTGGTACTTTGTTTACAAGGTGGTGGTTGTGCAGGTGTACTGCAAAATCACAGTGTACTCCTTCATCTCTAGAGATAAGCTCGTTAGAGAAGGTAAGTCCTGGCATGATGCCACGTTTTTTCAACCAAAAGATTGAACAAAACGCACCACTAAAGAAAATTCCTTCTACGGCTGCAAAAGCGATAAGACGCTCTGCAAAACTTGGAGAGTCTATCCATTTTAGAGCCCAATCTGCCTTTTTCTTGATGGCAGGGAAATTTTCAATGGCGTTGAATAACTGATCTTTTTCTGCATCATCTTTTACGTAGGTATCAATAAGTAGTGAGTAGGTTTCACTGTGGATGTTTTCCATCATGATTTGGAAACCATAAAAGAATTTTGCCTCGCTGTATTGCACTTCATTGACAAAATTTTCTGCGAGGTTTTCATTTACAATACCATCACTGGCAGCAAAAAACGCCAAGATGTGCTTGATGAAATAACGCTCATCATCATTTAATTTTGATGTCCAATCTGTCAAGTCTTGGTGCAAATCAATTTCTTCTGCAGTCCAAAAACTTGCCTCCGATTTTTTATACCATTCCCAAATATCGTGATGTTGGATTGGAAAGATTACGAATCTTCCTTCATTTTTCTCTAAAATCGGCTCTACTGCGCTCATTGTCTACTCTTAAAAATATTACTAAAATTTTATACCCACTGGGGACTAACAAATATGATAAATATATGAGGTTTAAATATAATTTACCAAGGAGTGTTTTCAACAAAGTTTTCAACAATATAAAAAATGAGTTGTTACTATAGTTTTGTTAAAAAAACACATAAACACTTGAAAATCAGATATTTATTAACTATATTTTTGGTTGTTAACATTTGTAAAAAATGTGGTTGAAAAGCCTTGTTAGAGTTGTTATAGCGGTAGTTAGAGGGTGCTTTTGGTATAGATTTGGAAAGATGTTTTTTCAACATATTTTAAGAGAAACTTTAACATATATTTTTTCAAAAAAATGATGGTTTTAGAAAATTGTGTTCAAAACACTTCATTTAATCCCAAAAAAATAATGGCACTGTTCTAGAAATTGTATTTGATTTTTTTTGAGCTTTTAGAAAACAACTTTCTACCTAATAGAACTTGCAACTTTCTCAAGGGCTGCATACCAATGGGTGCCAAATTTTCTAACAAGAGCTTCTTTCACAAATTTATATACAGGTACTTTAAGCTCATTACCTAGACTACAGGCATCATCACAAATAGGCCATTTGTGATAATTTACCGCAGAAAACTCACTGTAATCTTGTACTCTAACAGGATATAAATGACATGAAATAGGCTTTTTAAAATCGATAACTCCTGCATTATAGGCATCTTCTATGCCGCAGCCAGCGGTGCCATTTTCAGAAAAAGTAACATAGGCACATTCTTTTTGATCTACCAAAGGGGTTTCCAGCTCGTTTGTAGTGCTAAGCACGTGCGTGCCCTGCTTATCTATGGCAGCAATACCCTCTGGGCGTAAAAATGGTTTCACCTTTGGGTAGATGTCTTTTAATATAGCTACTTCATCCTTGGTTACGGGAGCTCCTGCAGCGCCAGAGATGCAACACTCACCCTTACAGGCTCCTAGATTACAGACAAAATCTTTTTCTATGATATCCTCAGATACAATGGTTTTTCCTAGTTGAAACATGGCCGCAAATATACATTTTTTAATAGTTGGTTGTCAAAAATTAAGCCCCAGGGTGACATAATGCTGCAAAAAACCATGCGCTAGTTTTTAAATTCCTAATTTTGCACCCTAAAGATAGATGTAATGAGTTTTAATTTTAAAGAAATTGCCACAGCAACAATGGTGTTATTTGCTGTTATAGACATTGTTGGTAGTATTCCTATCATTATTTCTTTGCGGGAAAAAAACGGCACCATTAAAAGCGGAAGAGCCTCTATTATTGCGGCCTTTGTGCTTATTATTTTCTTGTTTATTGGAGAAGAAATTCTAAACCTTATTGGTATTAATGTAAATGAGTTTGCGGTTGCAGGATCGCTCATCTTATTTTTTATTGCTCTGGAAATGGTACTTGGTGTTAGTTTGTTCAAACAAGATGAGTCTAACCTAGAGATGGCAACGGTGTTTCCAATAGCCTTCCCTATTGTGGCGGGTCCTGGAAGTTTAACAACCCTATTATCTTTGCGCGCAGAATACGCCTTAGAGAATATCATTATTGCCATTTTAGTAAATGTGGTGGTGGTTTTTATTGTCCTGAAAACCTCTAATAAACTACAAGGCTTTTTGGGTAAAAACGGAATTAAGATTATTGAGAAAGTATTTGGTGTAATTTTGCTTGCCATTGCGGTAAAACTATTTACCTCAAATATTCAAGAATTATTCAATTAACCCTATTTTTGTAGCAACATAATATCCGCATATTTCATGAAAATTTTCATTTATATACTACTTGCTATTTCTATTTTTATGATGGTTTTTAACATCACAAACATAGATTTTTCTGCACCCTTTGAAAAAGATAGTACCACAGCAGCTATTTGCACTTTAGCAGCAGCCTGCGTTGGTGTGATGCTAAGTATTTTATTGGTGTCTAAGAAAATTTCAGAAAAAGTAAGAAAGCAAAAATAGTTTTACTGATCTGTAACAGGAAGTCTTTGTTGTAGTTCCAACACTTTTTTAATCATAGGGTCTTGCTGGTTTAAAATCATCTCAAAGGCCTGTGTGCCGTATAACTGCCTGGCTAGGGTTGCTTTAATAACTAGTTTAAGACGGGGGGTGTAGCCTTTAAAAGTATCGAGCTGTGTGATGTTTGCATAGCTCAAAAAAGCCTGCAATGTAGCCTTTGAAACCGTGTAATTATCTATAAAATCTTTCTGGGTTTGTTCTTTAAAATCTTGACGGTGGGTGTCTAGGTACTCAAAGGCAAAATAACTCATAAAGCCATTATTTGAGATATAACTAATGGCCTGATACTCTTGAGTGGTATCTTTACCCACAAACACATCTGGGATAATCCCACCTCCGCCGTATACTACCTTTCCTTTTGGAGTAACAAAACGCAAAGAATCATTAACCATGATACTGTCTAGGCTTTGCAGCTCCCCGTTTACATACCTAGACTCATACTCGCTGTAATAGGCGTCATTGCCTTTATCGTAGGGTTTTTGGATAGACCTACCCGTTGGGGTGTAGTATCTAGCAATGGTAAGACGCACCGCGCTACCATCTCCAAGGGCCATCTCGCGCTGTACAAGTCCTTTACCAAAAGAGCGGCGGCCAATAATAACTCCTTTGTCGTTGTCTTGCAAGGCGCCTGCCACAATTTCGCTGGCAGAGGCAGAGTTCTCGTTAATTAACACATATAGGCTGCCAGTTTTAAAGCTACCTTTATTTGTTGCATAGGTTTTTTCTTGTTTGCCATTTTTGTTTTTGGTGATAAGTATAAGAGTGTTGTCCTGTAAAAACTCATCTACAATAGCCTGGGCAGATGATATGTACCCCCCTGGGTTATCTCTTAAATCTAGCACTAATTTGGTGGCGCCATTTTCTATAAGTTCTGTAAGGGCTTTTTTAAACTCACTGTAGGTAGGCTCTGCAAAACGGTTGAGTTTTATATACCCTATGGCGCCAGTAAGAAGGTAGGCTGCATCAAGACTAACTAGCGGTATTTTTTGCCGGGTTACTGTTATGGATAAAAGGCTGTCTTGATTTTTTCTTTTTATTTTAAGGGAGACTTTACTGTTGCGGGCTCCTTTTAGTTGTGAGACAACATCATACCTATTTAGACCCTTGCCAAACAAGGGGATGGTATCTGCGTAAAGAATTCTGTCTCCAGCTTGGATGCCAGCCTTTTGGGCAGGACCGCCTTCTATGGTGCGTATCACGGCAATGCTATCTTGGTGTTGGTAAAAACTAATGCCAATGCCAATAAAATTTCCGCGCATATCACTTGCAGCATCTTCATAGCTTTTTGAGGGAATATACACAGAGTGTGGATCCAGGTTTTCAAGGATGCTGTTTACGGTAATATCTACAATGCTGTCTGTATTTACCTTATCTACGTACTCAAAGTCTATAAAGTCTATAAGCCTGTTGAGTTTTTCTTTTTTTGAGTTGGAAGAAAACAGCGTGTCACTTACGGTAGTAAAATTTAGCTTTGCGCCAAGAAAAATTCCGAAGGCAACGGCAACTCCTAGAAGTAAAGGAATGTATTTTTTCTGGACAGGCATAGTGCTACTGGTTATCTAAACTTGGGATGTGTGTTATACTAACGCCTGCTTTTTCTAAAAATTTTAAACCGCTGGCATCTTTATAGCCTTTGTGGTAGACAACTCTCTTAATACCAGATTGGTGTATGAGTTTGCTACACTCTTTACAGGGAGACATGGTAATATATAGTGTGGCATCTTTGCAAGATTGGGTAGAGCCTGCTACTTTTAATATAGCATTTGCCTCTGCGTGGAGTACATACCAATTGGTGTCTCCGTGATCATCCTCACAAACATTCTCAAAACCCGTTGGGGTACCGTTGTAGCCGTCGCTGATAATCATCTTGTCTTTAACGATAAGCGCCCCTACTTGCTTGCGCTTGCAATAGGAGAGCTTGCTCCACTCTCTGGCCATTTTTAAATAGGCAATATCATAGGTGGTTTGTTTGTCTTGCTTCATGGGTAACTTGTGAGAGGTTAAATGTAGGGTATCCAACCCGGGTAACAAAAATAGTGTTATTTTTTCTGAAATAATTAATACAATACACGCAAGGCATTATAAAATTGTTTTATTTTTGCAGCCTCTTAATGCTCAAGTGGCGGAATTGGTAGACGCGCTGGATTCAAAATCCAGTTCTTTCGGGAGTGTGGGTTCGATTCCCATCTTGAGTACAATTTATCCCCAAGAATAATTTATTGTTTTTGGGGATAATTTTTGGATTAACACCCCAATGTGATTTAGGGTAGATTGACCCCCATCCGTTTTTCTCCATTTTTTATTATATTTGAGTTATGAATAAAAATTTATCTCGAAGTTTATTCGTTTTATCTATTGCTTCTCTACTTGGTTTGGGGATTGTTTTTTTAGAAAACTTACACCATTTTAATACAAAAGAGATAATGATAATCTGTTTATTGGTCTTTGTTTACATCTCTCTTACATTCATTCTTTGGAAGAATAACTTCTTCAAGCGTAACAATTAAGCCCTTGTAACCTTTATAGGTAAGAACCCTAAAGGGTTATGATAAACTCAATAATTTAAGTTTTTTATAGGTTTCTGTAAACTCACTAAGCTTTTCAAGGTCTTTCAAGAATAAGTTCGATAATTGGAGTACGTTGTGTACAAATTATCCCAAAGAATAATAATTTATTCTTTGGGATATATTTTTATTGTTTATCTGTGTTTTTATTACGCTTTCTAACCTTCTCTAAATCTCTTTCATTGATGTCAACAATTATACCTGTTTTTGTATCAACCCTGTAAAGTTGGGTTTTGACCCCTTTAACTCCTACTGCGATTTGATATCGACCAACCTCTTTCTCATCAGCGCTAAATCCAGTAATTACAGCGAAAACACCAATAACAGCAAAAATGCCAATAACCGTTTCTTTAAGTTTCATAATGTATATTTTAATTAATTTTATTTAAATATAAGTTAATTTGTAATTCTTTTGTAAAAGCTATAAGCATCTCTAGATCTTTCAAGAAAAAGTTCGATAATTGGAGTATGTTGTGTACAAAATAAATCAAAAGCAAGCGAAATTTTTTCGCTTGCTTTTTTGTTTTTGTGGGTTTTTGATTTTCAAAGCGACGCTTTGAGCAAAAACAACCCAAGGGCGTTAATCCCATCTTGAGCACAAATTATCCCCAAGAATAACATGTTATTCTTGGGGATATATTTTTTTAAATCTAGTCTTATTTGTGCTGTTGTGGATACCCCAAATTTCTCTATAAATTCTCCGGAAATAAAACCCATAGAACAATTAAACTATTATCTCCACAAGAACTACATTTTATTTTTCTGTTGTAATATAGGGCTATTAGCCTAACACCCGTTTTTAAGAAACCATTTATAAAAATGTTTTAGTGACAAAAAATAAAAATTAAGGATAATATATTAAAATATTAACTTTTATCAATACAGTAAATAAGGGCTATCATTACACTGAAAAACGTTAAAAATATTTTTGTTTAACAAAAATAAATACCAATGAATAAACTATATATACTTATAGCACTAACTATCAGTTTTACAGTTAGCGCTCAAATATCCACTAGTGGAACCAGTAATAGCGGAGCCACTGCTTCTGCGATTGGACTAGAAACAACAGCAAGTGGAGTTGCTTCTACAGCAATGGGGCGAGAAACATTAGCAAGTGGACATTACTCTACAGCTATGGGGTATCTAACAACAGCAGGTGGGGAAACAACAGCAAGTGGAGTTGCTACTACAGCAATGGGACGTGAGACAGAAGCAACTGCAGACTACTCTACAGCAATTGGATTCCTAACAAAAGCCTATGGAGGTAGCTCTGTAGCAATGGGACGTCAAACATTAGCAAATGCATTATACTCAACAGCTATGGGATATCTAACAACTGCAAGTGGGGAATCATCTTCATCAATGGGATATCAAACAACAGCCAGTGGAGACTACTCTACCGCACTAGGATACTTAACAGTTGCTAGTGGTGGTTCCTCTTCAGCAATGGGACGTTCTACATCTGCAACAGAATTATATGCAACCGCAATGGGACATGAGACAACAGCAAGTGGTAATTCTTCTACAGCAACAGGATATAAAACAACGGCAAGTGGAGCTTCCTCTACAGCCATGGGTAAAGAGACAACAGCAGGCGGCGATAATTCGATTGCTATGGGTTATCTCACATCAGCATCTGGAGGTAGTTCTATAGCAATGGGACGTTCTACATCTGCGAGTGAGTTGTACGCAACCGCAATGGGTCATGAGACATCAGCAAGTGGAAATTCTTCTACAGCAACAGGATATCAAACAACAGCAAGTGGATCTGCCTCTACAGTAATGGGAAAAGGTACTATAGCAAGTGATTATGGTTCTCTTGTGATTGGTACATACAATTTAAGCGGTTCAACGGTTACTGTTGACGGAACACTACCCAATATTGGAAATACTGCTTTTGTGATCGGAAATGGCACTAATGCTGTAAAATCTGATGCCTTTAAAGTAATGTATAATGGAAACGCTACTGTTAGTAATGACTTAACAGTAAGTGGCGATGTTGTGGTATCATCTGACGCGAGACTTAAAGCAAATATTGTATCGCTAGGCTCTACTCTTGCCAAACTACTACTAATTGATGGGAAGCGTTACACAATGAAAAAGAACGGCAAACAAAAAATAGGCGTATTGGCTCAAGACATACAAAAGGTGTTTCCAGAACTTGTTACAACAGACGATAAAGACATGCTGGCGGTAAACTATCAAGGGCTTGTACCCGTGCTTATTAATGCACTTAAAGAACAACAATCAGAAATAGACGAATTAAAACAAATGGTTAATCAATTAATTACCAGTCAAAAATAACATCACAATTTACTATGAAAAAAATACTTACACTTTTAGCAGTAACTATTGCATGTAGTATCAATGCACAAGTACAATATGTACAGACAAATAATACCGGGTCAACAAGTGCTTCAGCAATTGGATATTATACAATAGCAAGTGGTGACGGTACACTTGCAACGGGGAGAGACAGTAAAGCCATTGGAGATTGGTCTACAGCAATGGGGTATAAATCAGAGGCAAATGATAATAATTCTATTGCAATGGGGAATCGTAGCAAGGCAAACGGATATACTTCTATAGCAATGGGATATGAGGCAATTGCAAATGGGGATTATTCTTCAGCAATGGGACAATACTCAGTAGCCGATGGTAAATCTTCTACAGCAATGGGATATGGTTCAATTGCAAGTGATTACTCCTCATTAGTAATTGGTTATTTCAATTTAAATGGCTCAACGGTTACTGGTAGTGCAACTCAAGCAAATTCTGCAAATACTGCTTTTGTAATTGGAAATGGTACTTTTAGTAATAGATCAGATGCTTTTAAAGTAATGGCTAACGGAGATACTACAGTAAGTAATAACTTAACTGTAAGTGGTGATATCGTGGTATCATCTGACGCGAGACTTAAAGCAAATATTGTATCGCTAGGCTCTACTCTTGCCAAACTATTACTTATTGATGGAAAGAGTTACACAATGAAAAAAGACGGTAAACAAAAAATTGGCGTATTGGCTCAGGATATACAAAAAGTATTTCCAGAACTAGTTACAACTGATGATAAAGACATGCTGGCGGTAAACTATCAAGGGCTTGTACCGGTACTTATTAATGCGCTTAAAGAACAAGACAATAAGATTTCAAGATTAGAAAAATTAGTAGAAAAATTAATTTCTGATAACTAAAATATCATGAAAAAGTTAACACTATTACTATGTTTTGTTTCCTTTTTGACAAAAGCTCAAAACATCACAGTTGCTTCAGGCAAAAGTTTTACGATCGAAAAAACAGGAGCTGTGACCATGAGTGGAAATTTCTCAAACGCTGGAACCTTTACCTTAAACTCAGACTCTAATGAGTTTTCATCCATTATAATTGGCGGGTCTGTTACTGGAAATATATCCTATAATAGGTATGTTAATTCTGTAGGTACTAATGAGTGGGATTTAATAGGCGCTCCGGTAGAGGGGCAATCTATTAACTCATTTGTTACTGCAAACGCTTCAACTTTAGCCTCTAATGGTGATGCTTACGCGATAGGATACTATGATAATTATTGGAATGAGTGGGAAAACTACACTACATCTTCAAATTGGTATCCATTTAATGGAAACTTTCTTCTTGGTATGGGCTTTCAAATGGCTACAATAAGTGGTGGAACTTTAAAATTCACAGGAGCTCCAGCTGCTACAAATAAAACACTGCCAATTATTGATTTTAGTGTGGGACAAGGAGAAGGAGGAGGAGAAGGAGGAACAAAATGGAATTTAGTAGCAAATCCTTTCCCTTCATACATCCACGGAAATACCAGTGCAGATAGTTCAAACAATTTTTTAACTATTAATAGCGAAAAGCTCCACGATTCTTATCAGGCCATCTATGGTTATGACGCAGATGGAATTGGCTCAGGATATACCGTTTATAATAATACGAGTGCTGCGCTGCGTATTGCGCCAGGACAAGCATTTATGGTAGCATCTGATAATCCAAATGTAGAAAATCCTGATGTACTTTCTTTTACAACAGCTATGAGAACCACTCAAGGTGGCGATGATTTTATTGCTGGTAACCCTATCACCTATTTTGAGCTTGTTCTTAAACTTTATGAGGGAGCAATAGAAATAGAAGACACAAAATTTTATTTTAAAAATGGGCTCTCTCTTGGTCTAGACCCAGGCTATGATGCTGGTCATTATAATCAAAGCGCCGCTTTACTATCAAGATTAGTCGCTGAAGATCAGGGAGTAGGACTAGCAGTTAATGCAATGGAAATAGAGAGTATAAATGATGTGGTAATTCCTCTTGAAATAAATAGAGAAGCCGGAGAAACCTTTAGAATTACCGTAGATACTTTTGACATTTTTGGAGGTGTACAAGTTTATCTAGAAGATAACCAAAATGGTACCATGACTCATTTAAACCTCGAGGACTTTGTCTTAACACCAGAAATTGCCTTAGGTGGAGTAGGTAGGTTTTTTATCCACTTCACGCAAAGTGTTTTATCTACCCAAGAGAATATGAGCACCAGTCATTTAAACGCTTACAAGTTAAATAACCAGAACTTTATTACAATAGAAGGTTTGGCAAACCAGGGGAGCTTTACTCATTTAAAATTATATGATGTTCTTGGCAAGCATGTAGTATCTGCAACCCTTGATGATCAGACAAATACTCAAACAGTCTCAACAGAGGGGATCTCCATTGGTATTTATATCATTACATTAAAATCTGGGAATACCCTGTTAACTAAAAAAATTATCATAAAGTAATCGTATGAAAGAAGATAGTAACAATCTAACAGAAAAAGCTCCATATGGCATTACCAGAAAGGAAGCATTGCAAAAAATGGGTAAGTATGCAGCCTTTACAGTCATGGGTACTTTTGTGATACTAAACCCCAAAAAAGCGCAAGCGCAGTCTGCAGATCCAGGCGCAGGACTTGATGCTCCAGGAACTGATGATCCAGGAAGTGATGATCCAGGTGGAGCAACCCCACCAATACCTCCAGGTTGGGGTGGATAATTAAAAAATAGTTATTTTTTAAATGATTGCTCTCGAAGAAAAATTTTTAGTGAATATCCTGTACCGCCCTGAGAGTGAAATCTTGAATGGTGTTGATATAAACAACATCAATTTTGAAAAATTAATAACACTAACCAGCGGTCATTTAATGCTACCTGCACTTTTTTTTAATATCCAAAAAAAGAAAGCAGCGTACTTATTCCCTGAAGATTTTATAGATTATATAAAAGGTATCTATGCTATAAATAAAGCTAGAAATGAGATTTTACTAGATGAGGCAAAAGAGCTGTCTGAGCTTTTGGTTGAACATAATATCAAACATATATTTTTAAAAGGAACCGCGCTTTTACTTAGTAATGTATTTGAAGATATTGGAGAGCGAATGATTGGAGATATTGATTTTATTATTCAGGGCAAGGATGAAGAAAAAATTAAAAAGGTATTAGAAAAAAATAAGTATTATAGCAAGAAGCATGTTGGTTTATTTAGGCTTTTTAGACATAGACATCTTCCAAGGAGTGTTAATAAAAATAAAACAATAGCTATAGAGCCGCATTTAAAATTGTTAAACCCTAGATACAGATGCGCTTTTAACACAAAACGGTTAGTAAATGATTTTAACGAAGTGTTAGAAACTATAAAAACGCCAAGACAATCTTTTTTGTTTGATCATTGTATTTATAATTTTCAAATAAACGATCATGGTTTTATAAATGCAAAACATAGCCATCGAAGTATCTATGATATTTATAAGCTTGATTGCAAAAAAAATGTAACAATAAAGAATACTACAAAAGACATTTATGTTAGGCACTTTTTTTTAAACATAAAAAAATTTAACATATTTGACTTGCAAATAACAACCTCATTTTGGAGTATATATCATGATAAATGCTTAAAGGTTTTAATGTCTATATTCATTAAAATTTTAACTATCATTAGTAAATGTTCAATACTAATTCAACTATTTTTCAACAACGAACTCAGAAAACGTGCTTTAAATAAAATTAGGATTCACTATTCTAATAAAACACTTTTAAACTATCTATACAGATGGTTAATAGGATGAAAAATATTTAAAAAAGATAATTTATAAAAATTATAATTTTTGTCACAACAAAAAATAAAGTATATAATTGTATACTAAAATACAAACATGCTTTACTTTAAATTTATTGTAAGTCTCATTGTTTTAGTTAATAATGGGTTTACTAACGGCTTTACGATCAAAAAAATTTATGATGACAAAATTTTCTACAATTTTGTGTCTTATGAGAGTGACCTGTACGTTAGTAGCAACAAAGGAATCTATAAAGTCACTGCTTCTGGAGATGATATAACACTCCATGACGCCTCAATAGTAGGGCCAATTAATTCGATTTTTCAAAAAAATAATAATTATAAAGTAAAGTTTGTAAAATCTCCAATAACACAACCCGAGTTCGTCACTAATACAACCACTGATTTTGCGTATTTGGACAATGACCTTTATCTTATTGCAAGAGGGAAGTTATTAATCTATAACAGCCTCACCTACTCCTTTACACCTTTTGGAAGTGTACGATCAATTAGTGACAATGCCCTTGGCACCTATGACGGAGTGTTCATTAATGGAAATAAATTAAACACAATTACCTACACAGATGGGCAAATTAAAGAATTTGACAGCATCACATTTATATGCTATAATGGTTTATTGACCTATAAAGACAGCATAGAAACAAAATTATATAATAACGACAATTCAATAAGAACAAAAGGCCAGTATGGAAGGATGTCAAACATATATGCTATTGGAAATGGCAATTATTTGGCTATTTCTGATAAGGGAATATACAACTACGGGCATAAATCAAATACTTTTAAATTAATATATCCAGCTCAAAAGGAGATAATACCCATAAGGAACAAAATAAATGAAAGAATTAAAGACCGAGGGGAGTTTCACTTTATAGACAATAAAAGCTACATTTCATTAAATGTAAATAGCTTTAAGACGGATGTTATAGATAGTGATATTGCTCATGAGATTAATGATATTGTAGAGAGTGATACAAATGGCAATGATTTTTACGCTATTTCTAAAAATGAAATGTTACTTACTTTTAAAAGAACAACAGACGGACTTCAACTACTAGATAAACTACCTATTAAAAATACAGCCCATACTATTTCAGATTATGATAATTTGGTGTTTTTATCTGGCAATAACGGCATAAGTATCTTCGAAAAAACAAAAAAACAGATCCTAGATAATTATATAGTTGATGAGTTTAACAAACAAGCAGTTTATAAGAAAAATAGCACAATACGCTTTGGGAGTATTCACGGAGTATACACCATAGATAATCTAGTTGATTTTGAAAAGAATTTAATATTTAAAGATTTTAAAATCAGCAGTCAAGAGCGATATTTATATCTAGGGGCACTACTACTTATACTCATTGTGTTTATAGTTGTAAAAAGAGTAAGCAAGAAAAACATTTCAGACGAGCAGTTGATATCCAACATTAAGCGGTTCATTAACAAAAACCTGAACCGTGTGACTTTAAAAATGCTAGAGGCAGAATTTAACCTAGACTACAACGATATTAACAGTATACACAAAGACTTTAAGCCCGCTAAATACATAAAACAAGAAAGATTAGAGTTAACCAAAAAAATGCTTTTGAAAGGGAAGATACTTTCAGAAATATCAGATAAAACTGGGTATTCTGAAACATACCTGCTAAAGAATAAGTATAAATTTTTGAAGTAATAATACATACAAGTAAAACATCTTTTATCAAGTATAAGCCCTTTATATAAATAATTCTGAATGCCATTTTCTTAGTTTTGAATTATAGATGTTTATTTTAAAAAAAAGATATTTAATTAAAAAAAGAACATTTATCTACACATTTAATTAATTGTACTATTGTCTTATACTAATTGAAAAATACTTTTCGTGTTACAGTGTAATAACAATTTAAGGCTACTTTTTTTATCCGTTTTATTTGTGAGTTGTTCTAGCAACAAACTGCTATTTAAAAAGATTCCTGAAAATCTAAAAATAGAAAACCCAGAAGCTATAATAGCTAATGGTGATTTGCTAGATATTAATATTTCATCCTTAAATAGTGAGAGTACTGCAATTTTCGAACAAACTTCAATGGCCAAATTTGGAACAGTCCGAACTACAGAGGCAAGAAAATGGGAAGGGTATCTTGTTGATAGAACAGGACATATAGAGTTTCCAATTATTGGAAGTTTAAAAGCATCTGGGTTAACCTGTTTTAAATTTGCAGAACTTATAAAAACTAAATTAGAGGAATACGTACTAAATCCAAATGTTAGAATAAAAATTTTAAATTTTGAAGTTTCAATACAAGGAGAGGTAAATAAACCTGGAACGTTTAACGTAATAAATCAAAATATTTCACTCACAGAATTAATTACCAGGGCTGGAGGATTTACAAATAAAGCAAATCCAAGTAACGTTTTAATAATACGCAACACCAATACAGAAATTGAAACTAAATATATAGACTTAACATCCTATGAGTTTATAACCTCACCCTATTATTTCCTTAAACAAAACGATGAGGTTTATGTAAGACCAGACACAGCATCCTTGGTATTTGATTTTGGGATTTTAAGAAACAGTAGCTCATTGGCTTTACTGGCATCAATTGTAACAACAATCTTGTTAATTGTAAGGTAATGGAATATACCAATGAACAGGCCGGTGAAGATCAATTAGATCTTTTAAAAATAGTGTTTACTCTTTTATCAAAAAGATGGCTCATTATTTCATCTGTATTGGTCTTCTCAGCTATTGGTATTGTGTACAATTATTACCACCAAGAAAAATTTCAAACAAACACAACCTTACTAATAAGTAAAGACCAGTCAGACCCTTCATCGTTTATTAATAATAATCAATATGATTTTCTTTATGCTAGTAACGAGCTTGGCAGTGAAGACCATGTTTCCGTTTTTAAATCAACATTAATATTAAATAATGTAGTAGAAAAACTAAGCCTTAATTACAGGTATTTTAAAATAAACAAACTCAAATCTAATACGCTACTAACCAAAGAGTCAGTACCCTTTGAATTTTATTTTAAAAATGAAACTATTCACAACAGCTGTATTATTAGTTTTAACAATCATAGCGTTACCATAGAGGTAAATGACACCGTGTTTTCATTTTCAAGAAATGAAAGTGAATTTGAAAGTTCGTTATTTACCTACAAAACAAAAATTTCAAACTATGTAGGCCAAGACTCTTATATCATTAATCAATATAAAAAGAGAGAGACCGTTAATGCAATAAAAGCAAGTTATGCTGTCAATGTAGCTAAAACATCAAATACCTATGATATCTCCTATACTGGGGCAAACAAGTATTTAAACTCGATGATTTTAAATGGCATTGTGGATGAAATTATAGAAAATAATATTCGTGACAAGAAAAATGTATATCATGCGTCTATAAATTTTATTGAATCTAGAATTTTCACCCTTCGAGAAAAAATTGACTCACTTAATGCTGTTATTTCTGACTACAAAATAGAAAATGGCGTATACATGCCAGAGAATCAAACAAATTTAGTGTTAGATAATTTAAATGATATTGAACAAAAAATGTTTGCTAATTCATTGCAGACAGAACTATCTCTCAAATTAATTGATGAGGTAGAAAAGCAAATCTCTTTCGAGCTTTTACCTACAGATATTGGTATTGAAAATGAAAATATAAATAATATGGTGTTACAGTTTAACACGATTATTTTAGGGAAGAACACACTGCTTGTTGAGTCCACAGCAAAAAACCCGCTGCTCATACAATCACAAAACCAGCTTATTGATCTAAGATCAAATATTTTAAATAGTTTAAATATCTATATCAATAAATTAAAAATGAAATTAAATAGATATGATGAATTCAAACAAAAAAACAATAGCCTGGTTGGTATAATACCCCTGAGAGAATCTGAACTGGGCAATCTAGAGAAAGACCTGTTGCTTTTAAATAATTTATATGCATACCTGTCTCAAAAAATAGAAGAGGCGTTAATTAGTGTGTCTTCTGTAGAATCAAACATTAAGGTAATAAATGAAGTTGATTATATTTTAACATCAAAAACCGATAAACCAAAAATATTTGCAGCTTTTTTGTTTGCTGGTTTAATTCTCCCACTTGGGTTTTGTGTTGGTTTATGTTTTCTAAGAAGCTTTAAGATTGACACAGAATATTTAAAACAAGAACTGGCCAATATTAATTTTCTTGGTATTGTGAAATTTTCGGAAAAAAAGGAATCGAAAGACACCAAAGCAGTTCAATACGAGCTTTTTAAGAGAATTTATCATAATATAACTATGGTAATTCCAAAATCCCCAAAAGGGATGTCTATTATGATTACTTCATGTATTAAAAATGAAGGGAAAACTTTTACTGCCTTTAATCTTGCAACATTTTTAGCCAGTAAGGGTAAAAAAGTTGTCTTGATAGGCACAGATTTAGGGAATCCTGATTTATCGAAATTATTTGATCAAAAAACCAACAATTGTAAAGGGCTTACAAACATTATAGATGACACTACTACTAATTTCGAGGCACTTTTTGAAGAATATAAAACAAGTAATAAACACCTCGATACTCTGTTTGCAGGAACAAAAACAAATACGAAAACTAGTGTTTTTAAAACTAAAAGATTTGATGATTTTATTTCATTTCTCAAAGAAAAATACGACTATATTATTTTTGATAGTGCACCAATCCTTTTTATGGTTGAGTCTTTAGAGTTGTTAGAAAAATCAGACTATGTTGTTCATGTTTTTAGAAAAAACTTTTCATCTAAAAAATTAGTAAACTACGTTTTGGACTATAAAGAAAAATACAATAAAAAAAATATAGGGTATGTAATTACCGATGACACAAAACCCGATAAGTTTATTGACAAATATGGATACGCATATGGATACGGGTATGGATACGGGTATGGATATGGAGCAAGATAAAGCCCGCTAGAAGGCCTTATGGCAATCAAAGCTTATACAGATTGTTGGTCAATAACATTAAAACAGCTGCTTTAAACACCTTACAAAACACAACTAATAAAGACAAACCTATTTTAAAAATTGCTACCAATACAGGAAATTGTAAATCATACTTTTAAAATATAAAATTATGACACTCAAAGGAATTAAAAACTTTGCATATTGGGTTTGGTCAATACTCAAAAAATAAGCTCGGTTATTTAATTAGCCCCGGTACAAATTATCCCCAAGAATACTGATTTATTCTTGGGGATACTCTTTTAAACCCTATACTATATAAACAAAAAAGCTACTTTATAATCTTTACAAGATGTTTGTTTAATCTTATAAGTTTGGCGCGCTTGTCTTCAGGATCTGTTTTGTAGATAAAAACAGGCTCCTTATTGTTTTTTAATAAAGTCTTAAACTTATTTGAGAGGGAAGACACAAGATTTTTTCTTTTTTTACGGAGTGTCTCGTAGCTATCTGTCTGTTTTTTAAAGATGTCTATTACATCTGGTCAAGAAATAAAATATTGGGTGTATGACGCTCTATAGCGCATCTATTTTAATGTATTCCATAAATATGACCTGTATATAAAGCACAACAAAAGGCATTTAGCCACTTGTGTGGTCCTTATATAGTAGTGCTTGCTTACTCGTTTTGTAATTCAAAAGGATACCCTAGGTATAAAAGCCCCTTCTATTGCTTTAAAATAGTAATACGAAAACACACACCTCCAACACTTTACATTTATTGTGCACTTTATCGATTATTTTATTTCGATGAGTAAAAATTGCCGTTTTATCGCATTTTTTTCTTCAAAAATTACGATAAAAAGCAAATAATATCGATAAAAACACACAAAATCCAATAAAAAACAAAATAAATTTAAAATTACAGTTTATCGATAAACTTCGTTTTTACGGGGTCTAAATTGTAAGAAAATACTTTTTAAACACTAATAAAAACCATTATTAATCGTTTAAGTGTATTATTTATCAGATAAAGTGTTTTATTTAAGAATTTGTTATTATGTTTGCAGTATAAATAATCACACCCAAAAAAAATGTTATGAAAAAACTTATTTTACTCCCATTATTAGCTTTGATTTTCTCTTTTACTTGTTACTCAAAAAATTATGAAGAAAGCCGCACCACAAACCTCCTAAATTTAATCTCCACACCAGACATTATTTCTGAAAATGAATCTTTAACTAGTGCGCCAATTTTAACAACATATACATTATTTATAAAGTTATATAATGGCAACATAGAAGCCGCAGAAACAAAATTTTATTTTCAAAACGGTCTTACCTTAGGCTTAGATCCAGGATACGATGCAGGAGCTTTTGATCAAGACATCGCCCTGAGTTCAAGATTAGTTGAGGATAACCAAGGAACTAATTTCACCATAAACGCAATGGGCTTGGAATCAGCATATAATCAATCGGTACCATTAATAGTTAACCAATTTGTAGGGCAAACTTTTAGGATTAATATTTCACAAAACACATTGCCAGATAATGTAAATGTATATATTGAAGATATTTTAGAAAATACATACACCCCAATAATTGGAAAAGATTTTGAGTTAACTACTGACGTTAATTTAAATGAAGAGGGGAGATTTCGAATCCATTTTACAACAGAAATTTTAGGAGCAGAGGTATTAAACACAAACAATGTATTTGACACAGAAACGGTAGCTGTATTTAAAGCAAACAACCAAGATTTTATAACCATTACAGGAATTACTGCAACGGCAAACAAAACAACTGCATCACTTTACAACATGCTGGGCAAAAGTGTGCGCACAAAAACACTAAACAACGCAACACAAACACAAAGTATCTCTACACAGGGTCTTGCAAAGGGAGTGTATGTAGTACAATTAAAAGCGGGTAACGCTATGTTTTCAAAAAAGGTGCTGTTACAATAATAGCCAAGAAGTACAAAGCCAAAAAACCTCCACCTCGTAAAAAAGGAAGGAGGTTTTTTTATGGCCCTAAATCTTCATTTACAACAACAATTAGCCTTTCAAAAACAGCCATAAAAAACCCTGCAACAAAACTCAAGGGCATATTTTGTTTGCCAAAAAGTGTCGAAATAACTAACAAAAACTCTCAATAAATTATTGGTAGTGTTTTTAAACTAATTTTTTTACTACTTGTCTAAAATATAGTTTTTTGACCACAAAATATTAGTCTTTATTAGCAACTATCAACGATATTTGTTGCCCCCCTAATTTTATAATAATGAAAAACGTAACACTTTTAAAAATAGCCTCGCTATTTATTTTCCTACTTAGTGCCCAATCCTCTTTTGGGCAAGAACAACTTCTATATTCAGAAAATTTTACAGGTCAACTTAATGTTGGTATTGATGGTCCAGCCGGAAACGCAATTGATCCATCTGCAGCAGGTGTAACTTGGACTATGGATGTGACTGATTGTACCTTTAGTGCCCATTATGAACACTTTAAGGTTATAAATGTAGGGGGTGGCAGCAATAACGAAAGATTACAAGCTAACGACACTGACGGGGAAGCCATTTGGTACTCACCATCGATAAATATATCTAGTTACAATAGCGTTAGGTTTAACTTTAATGCATATGCAGAGGGTAGCAATACAGTTAACCACGAGAGTAGTGATTACATAAAAACTTATTATAGCATTGACGGTGGTTCTTCTTGGACACAGGTAGAAACCAATGGAGACATTAATGATGATTTTGGTGCTTTAACAACCAGTCAGACAGGATTATCTGGAAGCACACTTCAAATCAAAGTAGTAATGGAAAACAATGATTGGGCTGGAGAGCAGTTATCTATGGATAATTTAGAAGTATATGGAACGTCAAATCCTACAGCTGCCTTCTCTGCTAGTGCAAACGCAGTAGATACTACGCAAACTATTACTTTTACAAATAACTCTACAAACGCTACCAGTTACTCTTGGAATTTTGGAGACAGCACCACATCTAGTGCAACCAGTCCAATCCATCAATACGCATCGCCAGGAAGTTACACTGTAACCCTTACAGCTACAGGTAGCTCTGGTAGTGACACGGCTACAACCAGCATAACGGTGTATACTGCCGGAACATGTAGCGCTGTTGGAACCATCCTTATGGAAAGATACGATGGTATAACTGGAACTGCAATTTCAGACTTAACGGGTAGTGCTAATTACCCGCAAAGCCCAACTTCTACTACTCAGAGGTCTTCTTTTGAAATCCCAGCTGATGTTGCTAATGATTACGGTGCAAAAGTGAGCGGTTATATTTGTGCGCCACAAACAGGATATTATACCTTTTGGATTGCCAGTGATGACAATGGGCAGTTAAATTTGAGTACCGATGATGATCCTGCAAACAAAACAACCATATCATGGGTAGACTCATGGACCTCTTCTAGAGAGTGGGACAAGTTCACTACACAAAAATCTGACCCCATACTACTTGTAATGGGTGAGTCTTATTACGTAGAAGCGCTAATGAAAGAAGCTAACGGAGGAGACAACCTAGCTGTTGGTTGGGCAAAACCAGGACAGCCAACAAATGCACCCTCACAAATAATACCAGGGTCTGTATTATCTCCAATGGTTTATTGCCCTAGTGCTAGTTTCACGGCTAGCGGCACTAGTGTAGAAACTGGAGAAGGTATTACCTTTACAAATACAACCACAGGTTCCTCCCCCACTTATTCCTGGGATTTTGGAGATGGCACCACATCAACCGCTGCGAGCCCAACACATCAATACGCATGGGCGGGTACATACACAGTAACCCTTACAGCCACAAATAGTTGTGGAAGTGATACGGCTACAACAAGCATAACAGTTACATATCAAATTGAGGATTTATTCTATGAAAATTTTGAGGATGAGTCAGACAATGACATTACAGGTACAGATGCTAATGGAATTCCTTGGACAGCAACACTTAACGGGCACAGCGCAAGCTACTTTGGTGTTGACACGCAAAGTGGTAATAAACTATTTAGAGTTGATGACTTGTCTGATTTTCGCAGTGGCATAAAATGGGAATCAAATCCAATTAACATCGCAGGATATGAAAGTTTAGAACTTTCTTCTTCTTTGTGGTTTTATGAAACAGATCCTGATGATTATTTAAGAGTAAAAATTGAAGTAGACGGTGTTACAACAACAGTTGCCTCTTTTGAAGATGATGTTAATGACCAAGACGGAGATAAAACATGGACACTTTTAGATGGCAGTGGCAATCCAATCACAGGGGCCTCATTAAAAATAATTATAGAGTTTTACCATGACTCTGATGAAGACTACTGGGTAGACAATATAAAACTAACGGGGGAATTAACCCTTCCAGGTTGTGCATCGTACATCTCTCCCAATGATGGCGCTACAGATGTATCTTTAACACCAACAGTATCTTGGGATGCTGTGAGCGGTGCAACTGGCTATAAAGTATTTTATGGCACAGATAGTAACACATCAACAGCCGTAGCCGAAACTGCAAGCACATCTGTAATACTGCCAACGTTACAAAATGGCACACAATATTACTGGAAAGTAGTACCCACAAATGCAAGAGGAGATGCAAATGGCTGTATTGCTATTTCTTTCACCACAATACCACTTGCTCCAGGTTGTGCATCATACACCTCGCCCACAGATGGCGACGCAGATGTATCTCTAACACCAGAATTATCTTGGAGTGCAGTGAGCGGTGCAACTGGTTACAAGGTGTATTATGGTACAGATAGTGGTACATCTATCTATTTTGGAGAAACTGCAAATACATCTGTCATATTGCCACAATTAGGGTATGAAGCTCAATATTTCTGGAAAGTAGTACCTACAAATGCTGGAGGAGAAGCTACCGGGTGTAGTGTAATTTCTTTTACAACCTTAAAAAACCCTGCTGGGAGCGTTTTTATTACGGGAAACACGGTTACAATATCCAAAAATGCGTACCTGTACCTTGAAAAAGATTTTACAAATACTGGAGGAAGCCTTACCCTAAACTCTAGCTCTACCGAGTTTGCCTCTATTATTGTTGAAGGAACTGCTAGCGGAAATATTACCTATAACAGGTTTGTAAACTATCAAGCTGCCGGAGAGTGGGATATTATAGGGCCTCCGGTTCTAAACCAGAACATGCAAAGTTTTGCCCAAACAAACACAAATAACAATACAACCAGTGGCGCGATGGCCATGGGCGGAGATTATTATGCCCTAGGACAGTATTACACAGGCTGGGGTAGTTGGGTCAATTATACCACGTCAACCATCCCGGATGCAAACTTCCCTGCAGCCAAAGGGTATCAAATGGGTACAAACTCAATAGGATCTGGTAATGATATACAAGGACAGACACTTGCCTTTACCGGTGAGATAGCTACAACCACACAAACTATAAACATCCAAAACCAAAATGGCGCAAATGGAGGTAATGGAAGACGTTGGAATTTGGTGGCTAACCCTTTTTCATCTTATATAAACGGAAATACTAATGCAGGAACTACTAACGGGGGTACAAACTTTATAGATGTTAATGCAAATGTTTTGGACCTAGAATACACTGGGCTTTATTATTGGGATGCTGATGAAGATGGATGGGATGTATTTAATCAACTACAAACCAATAGTAATAATGGTACACTTTTTATAGCGCCAGGGCAAGGGTTCTTTGTGGCAGCGAGAAATTCAGAAGTAGCACAAATTAGCTTCACTCCTCAAATGAGAACTATTTTGGGAGGTGATGATTTTATATCTGGTGCGCCAATACTGTTAAACTACAAATTAGATTTAAAACTATTTAACGGCTCTGCAGAGAGAGCAAAAACTAAATTTCATTTCCAACAAGGGCTTACCTTAGGGTTGGATACTGGATATGACGCAGGTGCTTATAACCAAGCAACAGCCTTAAGCTCTAGATTGCCAGAAGATGATCAAGAGGTTAACTTCCAACTAAACGCCATGAATTTGGAGGCTGCCTATAACCAAAGCATACCGCTGGTTATTAACCAAGAAGTAGGCCAAAACTTTAGAGTTAGTATCTCAAACAACACACTACCTGAAGATGTGAATGTGTATCTAGAAGATACCCAAAATGGCACTTTAACTTCTTTAAAAGATCAGGATTTTGAGCTAATTGCACAGAGTGATTTAAGTGATGCTGGAAGGTTTTACATCCGTTTTACAACTCAAAACCTAGCCGTAAATGATGTGCTAAGCCCAAGTAGTTTAACTGTTTTTAAACTAAATACAGATGCATTTGTAACCATTCAAGGGCTCACCCCAGAGATGGGTAAAACAACCGCTACGCTTTACAACATGCTTGGCATGAAGGTTAGAGAAAAAGCATTAAACAATACCGCTGCAACTCAACAAATCTCTACCCAAGGGTTGGCTAGTGGGGTGTATATTATAAATTTAAAAGCTGGAGATCAAGCCGTTTCTAAAAAAGTAATTATCCAGTAAAAAACATCTTTTTAAATATAAAAACCCTCCACTACTTAATGTAAGTATTGGAGGGTTTGTTATGCACACACATTTTATGTGCAACTAATCTAAATATACTGTGTAATTATAAATGCTTTTATTATTTTTGAGTGAAGCGTAATTTGAAATATACTATCCAGAATAATTAAAGCATTTACGATGATGGTAAATAATAAAAAGGCATGAAGCAAGAGTTTAAAGACAACAAAAAAGAGGTCTCAGAACTATTATCTAGAGGTGATGCTATAAAAAAAATAGGCGGCTATGCGGCCCTTACTGCCCTGGGTACTTTCATGATTTTAAATCCTCAAAAAGCACAAGCATTTTCTATTGCTAATCCGGGCGGTGGAGGAGGTTTTCCATGTGATGACGGAAATCCTGCCACTTGTTGCCCAGATTGTTATGACGGTGACTCAGGTACCCAATGCCCCACACTAGAATGTGATGGATCTATTGATTTTTTAACTGGAGATTGTAATACAGGAACTCCATGCCCTCCTGGCGGGGGAGACCCATTTCAAGGAAATGGCAACAATAAAAGCAACACAACAAACAAAATTAATTTCGATCCAAAGTACAACACAAAATACAAGTTAAAATACTCTAAAAAATAAGCACCCTTTTGCTTTCTTATACCCTAAAAGAGTTGTTTTTTGGCAGGCTTAACTCGTTAAAAGGTGCCAACCCACAGATCAAATGCTTGCCCTGGTCTCAAAAGTTATTTAAAGATGAGTTATAAAGAAACCTATTATTTTATAGCTACATGCCTCACCATTTCTTTAGAGAAACACAACAAACTTGCTATAGAAAAAACCCTGCAATCAAACACCATAGATTGGGATGCTGTGGTCAAACTTAGTACCCAGCAACTGGTATTTCCTGCCCTGTATTGCAATTTAAAGCGTGCGGGGTTTTTACACTATTTGCCAACAGATCTGGTAAACTACATGGAGCTTATAACAGGGCTTAACCGTGAGAGAAACCAGCAAATTAGCACCCAGGCAAGAGCGTTAAACACCTTACTGCTTAATCATGGTCTTACACCTATATTTTTAAAAGGAACTGGTAATTTATTGGCCGGGATCTACACAGATATTGCAGAGCGCATGATTGGTGACATCGATTTTATTTTACCAAAAGAGCAGTACACAAAAGCAATAGCATTACTAAGGGAGGATGGATATACAGATGTTTTAAAGTATCACTACCATCTGCCAATGCAACGTCACTACAGAAGAATTAAAAAAGAAAACAATATTGCTGCCATAGAAATACACAAAGAACTTGTAATAGAAAAACACACTGCTGAGTTTAATTATGACTTTATTAGAAAAGATATCCAAACCATAAACCAGATTAGTCTATTGAGTTATGCTAATAAATTAAATCTTTCAATTATTGCCAACCAAATTACAGACCACGAGTTTTACTACAAAACCATACCCTTAAGAAACAGCTATGATGTTTTTTTACTATCAAAAAAAACAAATGCGCAACAAGCTGTAAATAACTTATACAAACTTAAAAAACCTTTACAGTGCTTTTTGGCTGGGTGTTTTGAGGTTTTTAATGGCCCAGATAGCCTACAATATGTTAAAACAAGAAAGACAGCGGCCTATGTAAAGCAGTTTAAAAATCAGTTTGCAAACACAAAAAAAGTAAGAAGAAAACGCCTTATAATTAAAAATTACCTGGCATTAAAATTATTTTTGTATACGCTCTATAGGTGTCTTGTTTACAAAGAGTACACCATTTGGCTACTACATAAAATGACAGACAAAAATTGGTATAAAAAAAAGCTAACCCAAGATAAAGGCTAACTTTTTTATTTTTTGTGCTAGCTATATAGCAGCGGTACAATTTGTAATTCTTGTTGTTTTATTTTTTACTTTCTTCTTATAACAATAAACTCAACACCTCCTGCTGGGCTTGTAATGATTCCGCCGCCTGTAAAATTATCGGTTTGTATAAATATTTTTTGATTAGCAACTACATCTATAGTTGTACTAAAATTAATACTAGATTTAGTGTGAAGAGGTGTGCCAGCTCTTCTAATATATGCATGTCTGACCCATGGACCGTAAGCTGTGGCGTGATACAATCTAAAGCCGACAGAGCCTCGAACACTATTTGAGGAATTTAGTTCAATATTAAAAATAATATCAACAGTTCCTGTAAAATTAGGGGTGATACCATTTGTATCTAATGTGAATTGACCTCTGTTTGTCCCAAGTAAATTGGTAGTTGTAAAGTAATTGAATATTGAAATACCTGTATTAACATTTCCTGTTGCTGTATTAGTAACCTTAACCGCGTCTGTATAGTCTTTATAGTTATCAAGGGTTATTGCGTCTGCGGTTGTATCTCCAAGACCAGCCCATGTGGAGCCGTCATAGTAATAGAAACCTGATGTAGCATCTGTTTGATACACCAGTAATCCTTGTGCAGGATTTGTTATGCCAACACGATCACTTTCAATCATTCTAGGGATTAGCAATCCAGAGGTTATAGAAGAAAGATCTAGCGCAGAGGAGGCATCTGGGGTGGTGGTCCCTATCCCTATTTGTGAGAAAGAAATTGTAGTAATAAAAAGAAAAAATAAATAAGTGATTTTTTTCATAATATATATTTTTAAAAAAATAGAAATTGGGTTAAAAGTCTAAAACAAAAATTACAACTTTCTTTTTACGATAAATTCTACCTCATTTATACCAACTGAAACATTCCCGGCGCCAGAAAACTTTTTGTGTTCTATCTGTATTGGGCTGCCTGATACAACTTCTATAATTGTACTAAAATTAACACTTGAATTGTATGGGCCAGTTCCGGCACTATCACTTGCAGATCTTATGTATGAATGAACTGCCCATGGCCCAACATTACCATTATGTTTCCACCTAAAGCCCGGTGAAACTCTGGGTCCGTTGCTGCCAGAATTAAAATCTAGTTTAACATTAAAAATAATTTCAACAAATCCATTAAAATTTGGCGTTATACCATTAGAGGCAAATGTAAATTGACCACGATTTAATTCAAGTAAATCTGTAGTGGTGAAATCACTATACACTGTCTCGCTAGTAGTATTGACATTGGTTGTAGCTGTGTTGCTTACTTTTACAGCATCTGTGAGGTTTTTATACTCCTCAATAGTCATTGAAGTGCCTGCTGTTGCACCTCCGATAATGTTCCATCCAGAGCCATCATAGTAATAAAAACCTGGGGTGTTATCTGTTTGGAAAATTAGTAAGCCTTCTTGAATTGGAGTGGCTATATTGGCTCTTTGTGTTACTGTCATTCTAGGAACCAGGAATCCGGCATCTGTAGCGCTAATATCTAAGACAGATGATGCATCTGGAGACGTTGTTCCTATCCCTACTTGAGAAAAAGAAATTGTTGTAACGAAAAGAAGTAATAAGTATGAAAATTTTTTCATGGGGTTACTATTGAAAATTTGTAGAAAATAAATTTGTTGTGCGATTAATTAAAAAAACAGCAGCATCGCCCTTAATTGCTTTGTATTATTAATCCTCTGATCTTTTTTTAACTATAAACGCAACACCACCTGCAGGGCTTATAACAGATCCCGCTGTATTGAGTCTTTTATGTTGTATTTGTATTTTTTGACCGTTTACCGCTTTTATAGTTGTGCTAAAGTTAGCGCTTGTTTCTGTATGACCACTTAAATTTCTCATGTATGTATGGGCAACCCAAGGACCTTCTTGATTATTATGTTTCCATCTAAAGGCAACTAAAGTTCTAGCTGCTGGACTATTTAAATCTAGCTCTATATTAAAAACAACGTCTACCGTACCGTTAAAATTTGGGGTTATACCGTCTGCAGCAATTGAAAAATCACTGGATGAAGTCGCTATCAAATTAGATGTTGTAAAATCACTAAACACGGTTTCTGTTGCAGTGTTAAGGTCTCCAGTTAAAGTATTAGTTACTTTTACCGCCTGTGTTAGATCTTGGTAAAGCGCTTGTGTCATTGTGCCACTAGCAACACTTCCTGTAGCGATCCATCCTGAGCCGTCATAGTAATAAAAGCCAGGGGTGTTATTTGTTTGATACACCATTAGGCCTGTTGCAGGATCTTGTATAGCGTCACGTTCACTTTGCAGCATTCTAGGTATTAATAGTCCAGCATCTGTAGCGGTAATATCAAGTAAAGATGAGGCGCTTGGAGAGGCTGTTCCTATCCCAACTTGAGAGAAGGATATAGTAGATAAAAGCAAAATAAATACAAAAAATATATTTTTCATAATTTAAAATTTAGGGAATCACAAATAAACAGCATGCAATCCAAAATCACAAGCATTTTGCAAGTAAAACTCTCTCATAAATTTATAAGAGAGTTTTTTAGCTAAAAATGCAGATAGCATCGCCTAAATGCTCTGCTCTAATGGAGTTAGTGGTTTTGTTCACAAAGCAATTCTTTGACTATTGCACCTATATAATTTTATGGGTTCTACCCCCAAAAAGTAGTCTTAACATTTTCTTAATAACTCCGCACAACTTATTTTATCTCTTGCAATGTTTTCTTTTACATTTGTTGTAACAAAAAAACGAGCCATGCCAACACTAAAGATTTTTGCCTGTAAACAAAGCCAAACACTTGCCAAAGATATTGCCAAATCCTTCGGGGTTCCTCTAGGAAATATCATTACCTCAACCTACAGTGATGGAGAGTTTCAGCCAAGTTTTGAGGAGTCTGTGCGTGGATGTCGCGTATTTTTAATTGGCTCAACACACCCAAGCAGTGACAACCTTATGGAGCTACTGTTAATGTGTGATGCGGCAAAACGCGCAAGTGCTAGACATATTACTGCTGTAATACCTTATTTTGGTTGGGCAAGACAAGACAGAAAAGACAAGCCTCGTGTGCCTATAGCTGCAAAGCTCATCGCAAAAATGTTAGAAACTGCTGGAGCCACCCGAATTATCACCATGGATTTGCACGCAGATCAAATACAAGGATTTTTCGAAAAACCAGTAGATCATCTATACGCATCTACTATTTTCTTACCTTATTTAAAGAGCTTACAGCTTGATAATTTAACCATTGCATCACCAGATATGGGGGGTAGTAAAAGAGCCTACGCATACTCAAAGGCCCTTTCTAGTGATGTAGTAATTTGCTACAAACAACGCGAGAAAGCAAACGTTATTAGCCACATGGAGCTCATTGGAGACGTAAAAGGTAAAAATGTAGTCTTGGTAGATGATATGGTAGATACCGCAGGAACCCTTACCAAAGCTGCAGATTTAATGATGGAGCGTGGCGCCCTTAGCGTTCGTGCTATTTGTACCCACCCTATTATGTCTGGAAGCGCCTTTGAGCGTCTTGAAAACTCAAAACTACAAGAGCTTATTGTTACAGACTCTATCCCTCTTGGTCAAGAAAGTCCGAAACTTAAAGTACTTACCTGCGCCACTTTATTTGCAGATGTCATGAAAAGCGTGCATGAAAATGAGTCTATAAGTTCTAAGTTCTTGATGTAACTAGAAATGCAATATTTAGGGTATTGAAACCTTAAACCCAGCAAAGCATACCAGATTTTATGTCTTTGTGTCAAAATTGTGCCCAAGAGCAACTACTTTACAATATAAAATTTTATCTTTGCAGCCCGAAAATTCGGGAAAACAACATATTATAAATTAAAATTTCAAAATGAAATCAATTACAATCA
>Ga0233426_10000122_pt1 | contig 88103 bp, 88 predicted proteins | sample SI_118_April2016_6_FD_179875 | JGI IMG/M metagenome (GOLD analysis project Ga0233426, IMG submission 179875) | Seawater microbial communities from Saanich Inlet, British Columbia, Canada - SI_118_April2016_10_MG | ecosystem: Environmental > Aquatic > Marine > Inlet | place: Canada: British... | reverse complement strand
CCAAATACTGCTGTAATCCGCCCTACTACAAGTGTGTCCAAAGAACGACTCCCGGGCTGCAGAACGCATTAAGCTGCTACTTTCGCAGCCTCTTTGAGCAGTGCTGATACACGATCGCTAACCTGTGCGCCTTGACCCTGCCAGTATGAGGCACGCTCAAGATCTACACGCAGACGCTCTTCAGCACCGCGGGCCACTGGGTTAAAGAAGCCAATACGCTCGATATAGCGAGCATCGCGTGCTTTGCGCGAATCGGACACTGTGATGTGGTAAAAGGGGCGTTTCTTAGCGCCACCACGAGCCAATCTAATTGTTACCATTTACTAAAATCCTGTGTTCAAGCGGCATAATTGCCGAACCTGATGCTAGTTAACTGCTTTCTCAGTCTTCACTTTAATGGGTGCCACGCGAAACATAGCGGGACACTCTCGAAAGGCGCGGTATGTTACGTCAAAAGGGATTGAAAGGAAACTACTTTTACAGCTATTTAACTGCGCTTCATGCCAGCTAAATTCGAGCCCAGAGCCAATGCTGGCTCCACCTAGAGTTTAGGGAAGCCCCCCGGAGGTAATCCGCCGCCTGGAGGCGCCATTCCGCCCATACCGCGCATCATGTTTTGCATGCCTTTGCCCTTCATTTTCTTCATCATTTTGCCCATCTGCTTATGCTGTTTGAGCAGGCGATTAAGATCTTGAATACTGGTGCCAGAGCCGTTGGTTATGCGTCTTTTGCGTGAACCGTTGAGAATGTTCGGATTGGCGCGCTCTTTCGGAGTCATGGAATCAATAATGCACTCCATTCTACCAAATTGGCTGGTGACATCATTCTGCTGGGCCATTTGTGCCATATTGCCCATTCCTGGCAACTTATCCATCAAACCTGCCATGCCACCCATATTTTTCATCTGCTGCAGCTGTTCCCGCAGATCTTCCAAGTCAAAGCCCTTACCTTTAATGACCTTTTTCGCCAATCGTTCGGCTTTTTGCTTATCAACCTTGCGCTCAACCTCTTCGATCAGGCTGAGCACATCACCCATACCCAATATGCGAGAGGCAATACGCTCAGGATGAAAGGGCTCCAGAGCATCGGTTTTTTCACCCACACCAAGGAATTTAATCGGCTTGCCAGTAATATGGCGCACGGAAAGCGCCGCACCGCCGCGGGCATCACCATCGACCTTGGTTAAAACCACGCCGGTAAGAGGCAGTGCTTCATTGAATGCTTTGGCGGTATTCACCGCATCCTGACCAATCATCGCATCGATAACAAATAATGTCTCAACCGGCTTGGCTGCTCCATGAACCTGTTTTATCTCATCCATCATCTCTTCGTCGACGGCCAGACGACCAGCGGTATCCACAATCAGCACATCGGCAAATTGCTTCTTTGCTGCACTGACGGCGCTATTAACAATATCCACAGGCTTTTGACTGGCGTCACTGGGGAAGAACTCGGCACTGACTTCGCCAGCCAGAGTTTTGAGCTGCTGAATCGCTGCAGGACGGTAGACATCCGCAGAAACCACCATAACCTTTTTCTTTTCTCGCTCTTTAAGATATTTCGCCAGCTTGGCTGCCGAGGTAGTTTTACCTGCACCCTGCAAGCCGGCCATTAGAATCACTGCCGGGGGCTGAGCTGCCAGATTGAGAGATTCATTCTTCTCCCCCATCACGTTTTCCAGTTCTGCCTGAACAATTTTCAGGAATTGCTGGCCGGGATTCAGACTGCTGCTGACCTCAGTACCGACTGCACGGACCTTGACCTGTTCGACAAAATCTTTGACAACAGGCAGGGCAACGTCGGCCTCAAGCAGCGCCATACGGACTTCACGAAGGGTTTCCTGTATGTTTTTTTCACTGAGACTCGCCTTGCCCGAGATTTTTTTCAGACTCTGGGACAGACGATCAGTCAAACTTTCAAACATAGCCATGTAATTAATATCCAGCGGTGAAATTAAGGCGCACAGTATAACAATAATTTTGCCTCGCTCTTCACCCTGTGTGCTGAATATGACACACTCCGGTAAAACAAAGGGTGATTTAGATAAGATGACAGGGTCAATACTAGGATTTTCAGCAACTGCTATCTATCTGGCGGTCTGGGTTTACCTCCTGGCGCAGGTACGCAGGGATCCGCAATTTAACCACTGGTCTCTTCAGGCCGCGGCTGCAGTCGCTATTGGCTTGCATGGTGCAACTCTGGTTGGCCTGCTGTTTATCGATGGCGGCCTTGATCTCAGCCTGCTCAAAGTTTTCGCTCTCTCGGCCCTAGTTATCAATAGTCTGGTGTGGATTAGCGGTATGAAAAAGCCACTTCACACTCTCTACCTGTTTTTATTCCCTATTTCTGCTATCAGTCTGGCCGCAGCGGTAATGAGCCTGAACAGCACGCTGGTTTTGCTGGAGTCGTTCAATATACAGGCTCATATCCTAATATCCATTCTGGCCTATAGCTTGCTGGCCATCGCGGCACTGCAGGCCCTGCTTGTTGGATATCAGGACTGGCAGCTCAAGCATAAACATCAGAACCAGCTGATGCGCGCCCTGCCTCCATTACAGACCATGGAAGTACTATTGTTTGAACTGATCTGGGCCGGCCAAATTCTGCTGACATTGTCACTGATCAGCGGATTCCTGTTTTACGATGACTTTTTTGCCCAGAAGCTGGTACACAAAGTCGTGTTCAGTCTGCTGGCCTGGGTTGTCTACAGCACCCTACTCTGGGGCCGACATGCTCGCGGCTGGCGTGGCATCAAAGCTATCCGTTGGACCTGGGCAGGTTTTAGCGCCATATTACTGGGCTTTATTGGCAGTAAATTCGTGCTTGAATTTGTTCTTTCATAAGCAAAAGCCGGTTGCTAAAAAGCAAAATTTAATCCAACATATTCGGCCATAACTTCAGAGGTCCACATTCTTGGACGATTCTCACCCCTTAATGCTGTGGTTAGCATTATTTGTTCTGCTTATTCTATCTGCTTTCTTCTCTGGCTCTGAAACCGGCATGATGTCGCTCAACCGCTATCGCCTGCGTCATCAGCGCAAGAAAAGCTCCGGTGCGCGTCGGGCTGCCAAGTTATTGGCCATGCCTGATCGGTTGATTGGACTTATTTTGATTGGCAATAACGCGGTCAATATTCTCGCCGCAATCATCGCCAATATGCTCGCCATAATCTATGTTGGTGAAGCCGCAGCACCCTGGGTCGCCACAGCATCGCTGACCATCACCGTCCTGGTTTTTTCTGAGGTCACACCTAAGACCATCGCCGCACAAAATCCGGAGTGGTTTGCCTTTAAGGCCAGCCATATCCTCAAACCATTGCTGCAATTACTGTCACCATTGGTGTGGATGGTAAACAAGCTAACCAATGCAGTGATCTCTATGCTTGGCTTTGACCCCAACAAGGATCGCGACGACGGTCTGGACACGGAAGAGCTAAAGTCTCTGGTGGATATCTCCGCGCACAAAATTTCGGACAGCAATCAGGGAATGCTCAAAGCCATTCTCGACCTGGAATCAGTGACAGTGGAAGATATTATGATTCCACGCAACGAGATCAACGGGCTTAATATGGAAGCCAGTATTGAAGAATTGATGAATAGTATTGTCTCCTCTGAATATACTCGCCAGCCTCTATATGAAGGGGACGTCAATAATATTGTCGGTATCTTCCATGCACGCAAGGCCAATCACTTGCTGCGTTCAGAAAAAGTGACCCACAATGCGATCAAACGCTTTTCTGAAACCCCCTACTTTATCCCCGAAAGTACGACATTAACCAATCAGCTGCTCAACTTTAAAAAGGCTCGTCGCCGCTTTGCCGTGGTAGTAGATGAATATGGAGAGGTGCAGGGCCTGGTCACTCTGGAGGATATTCTCGAGGAGATAGTCGGTGACTTCACCACCAATACCGCCGACGAGATTGAAGAGGTTATACGCAGGGATGATGGCAGCTATCTGATTCACGGCGCAGCCACAATTCGCGAGATAAACAAGGCAACAGGCTGGGAGCTACCCAAAGACGGCCCTAAAACCCTGAATGGCCTAGCCCTTGAGCAACTGGAAAGTATTCCAGATGCCAATGTCAGTTTTACGATTAATGGTTATCGATTTGAGACAGAACAGATCAATGAAACTGTGATCAAACAGTTTGCGGTTACGCGAATTAAGAAGAAAAAAGTAGAGGAAGAATAGCCAACCCAAGCCTATGGGTTGACCCTGCCGCCTCGCTCACCGCAGAGTACCAGGACATCTTGGCGCTGATCATTGTTGAGGTAGCGCCAATCCTGAATCTCTTTCGCGGTCCGATAGCAACCCACGCAGACATCCTCATCATTGAGTGTGCAGATTGATGTACAGGGTGATGTCACGGCCTGATCTGTCATTAGCGCTTTACCTCAACCAGCTCAGCCATCATTTTCTGCCCTTTCTCTACATAATGAGCTGCGGAGCCGAGTAAAAACTGTCTGGTCTGCTCGTCATTCTCGCGCACCACTTTTCCTGGAGAACCTACTACCAGAGAGCCATCCGGAATCACCGCACCGGCCTTGACCAAAGTATTGGCGCCGATAATGCAGTCTGCACCCACTTTAGCACCATCGAGAATAACTGCATTGATGCCTACCAAAGTGCGATCACCTACCTCTAGGCAATGGATCATGGCATTGTGTCCAACAGTCACATCATTACCAATAATCAAGGGTTGGCCCGGATCACAGTGGAGTACAGCGCCATCCTGAATATTGCTGCGCTCACCCACTTCAATAAGATCACAGTCACCTCGAATCACTGTATTGAACCATACGCTAGAACCCTCTTTAAGAAGCACTTTACCCATCACATCCGCGCTGTCGGCGACAAACGCGGTCTCATGTATATCTGGGCAATCTTCTCCAATTCGGTAAATCATCACTGTCCTCGTTGTCTTAATTTATTAATGCGCTGATCGCTGGGGTATTCAAGCTCAATGCCTGCATCCAATGTGGCGTTAATCATATCGACCAATACTTTTAGGGTGAACCCCCAGATCTTAAACTCGTGATACGCAAGATAAGGGAATCTGAGCGCACCATGCTCATTTTTAATTTCAAAATACTGATACTGATTTATATCCAGTAACAGCCTTACAGGTAGATCAAATATAGCAGCAATTTCACTGGGGTCCGCCACCAATTGCAATGGACTTTCAACCAGGCCGACATAGGGCGTAACCAGCAGATTGCGCCTCTTGGGAGATGCCTCGGGCAATGTTGCCACAGGAGTCACCAGACGCGGCACCAGACCGATCTCCTCATGGGCCTCTCTAAGGGCTGTATCCAACAGATGATTATCTACCGCATCCCACATTCCTCCGGGAAAGGCGACCTCACCCGCATGATTCTTGAGATGATTGGCGCGCTGAGTCAACACAACTTGAGGGTTCCCGGGATCACCATGCAACGCCACTAGAACAGCCGCAGTTAAACTATGGTCTTCGGGGTTGGGCGATACTCTTGTGAGAGGAAATTTTTTTAACTGATTTATAATGGTTTCAAGCATTTGTGCATTATACTCGGCTCTTACATTTTTCTGAGCTTTTCATGAATTTTTGTTCTGACTGCGGCAATGCCGTTATAAAAAAAATACCTCAGGGGGACAACCGTGAGCGACATGTTTGCGGCAACTGTGAGCTAATCCACTACCAAAACCCAAAAGTGATTGCCGGGGTGTTGCCCGTGTTTGGCGATCAGGTGCTGCTGTGCAAACGCTCTATTGAGCCCCGCCATGGTTTTTGGACTCTACCTGCAGGCTTTCTCGAGAATGGCGAGTCCTCACTCGAAGGTGCTCTGCGGGAATGTGAAGAGGAGGCCAATGCGACTGTAGTTAACCCTGAGCTATATGCCCTATTCGATATTCCCCAGATTAATCAGGTCTATGTTTTTTACCGCGCTGAGTTGATGGAGCCCGTATTTGGCCCCAGCTCGGAATCCTCTGAAGTGGCACTGTTTGACGAACAGGATATCCCCTGGTCAGAGCTAGCTTTCCCTGTGGTCGAACTGGCTATAGATCATTTCCTCAAAGATCGGATAACAGGTGAGTTTCTGGTCAAACATGAACAGGTACAACGTCCCTGGCGCAGCCGTCGGAGCCCTAGCACCTAGAAATACAGTTGCAGGGCAACGTAATAGCCATCAAAGTTGGCGTCAGACTGCAGCTCATCGAGGTCATTCAGATCAATCACCATGGATCTGTAACCCAGCACAATGCCTGCATCCATAGCGGGGAAAATATCAAAGCTATAACTTAGCTCAGCCGACCAGTCCACCAACCTGAATTCGTCCACATTTATCCAGTTTGCCGCCACATCCGCGTGCCAACCAGTGCCGGGTAATCCCAGTCCTGCCTTGCCATAGAGCAATGGTACAGTGACATCGAGAACCATGCTCTGCTGTTGGGTTGCGCCGATCAAGCTGGCTTCACCATCAAACAGTCGCGCGGTAATGCCGAGATCCAGATCGACAACATTGTCCAGCACCTCTTAGTAAAGCGTCGCATCGGTATGACTCAGGTCGAGACTAATCTCTGCTTGCTCCGCAACCACAAATGGAGTGCCATCAAGATCAGTACCGGCGCTGATCAATCCATTGCCGGACCAGTTTATGTCACTGTGCTGCAGGCGGATATTAGGTAAAACTGGCACTTGGTGCTCGAGCGCAATATAGGCGAACTGGTTGGCTTCCTGCTCCAGATTAAGGGTTGAATTCAGGTCAATATCAGTGCGGCCAATGCTGCCCTCGGGCTCAACCTGCCAGGAGCCAGCGCCCATGGAAAGACCAATGAAATCTGCAAACGCAGTGACTGGAGTTATAACCGGGGTTAGGAGTATGGCCAATGCCACAATCTTGTGGAGAGTTTTCATAGTTCGTCCCTGATTAGAAAATTGCTGGTGCATCATAACCAACAGTTAGATATTAAAATGTGACTAACTTCCCCCAACCAGCACTAGCTGGTTATCAGTCTATTTGTTTCCAACATAAAAAACCCCGCGGTTTGAACCGCGGGGTTAAGAGATAACAGGAAAGCTGCTACTGCTTACAGAGCAGCGGCATTTTCCGACAGGTACTCAGCGACACCGGCAGTGGTGTCTTTCATACCTTTGTCTCCACGGTTCCAGCCCGCAGGACAAACTTCACCATGCTCTTCGTGGAAGCTTAGGGCATCTACCATGCGCAGCATCTCATCGACATTGCGACCCAGCGGCAGATCATTGATCACCTGATGGCGAACCATGCCCTGCTCGTCGATCAGGAATGAACCACGGAAAGCGACCCCATCAGTCGGATGCTCAACATCATAGGCCTGACAGATTTCATGCTTAACGTCTGCAACCAATGTATAGCGCACTGGACCAATACCGCCATCGTTGATTGCTGTGTTGCGCCATGCGTTATGGGAGAACTGGGAATCAATTGATACGCCAATCACTTCCACACCACGACTTTGGAATTCTTCATAGCGGTGATCAAAGGCGATCAACTCTGAAGGACATACAAAAGTGAAGTCCAGAGGGTAAAAGAAAATAACTGCTTTCTTACCCGCGATGGCTTCGCTGAGATTAAAACTATCTACAATTTCGCCGCTTCCAGTTACTGCTGCTGCGGTAAAGTCAGGTGCTGACCGTCCAACTAGCACACCCATAAAATGCTCCTAAATAAAGTAAGTAAGGTTTTTAAAAAGATTAGATTGCTTAAGAATAGTTACATGCAAACCAATTATCGGCCAATTAAAATTCCCTATTGTGCCGATAGAACCGGCTGCAGAACTAAAATATTGAGAAAGAAACTGAGACAAAAAAAGAGCAGAGAAATGACTCCCTACTCTCTAATGCCGAATCTAGTGCCTATGCGTCAGCTGCCGGCGCATCCTCGCCCATGGCTTCATCGATCAAAGGCTTCAACTCACCTTTCTCATGCATGTCAGTGACAATATCGCAGCCGCCGATCAACTCGCCATTGACCCATAGCTGTGGGAATGTTGGCCAGTTGCCAAATGCCGGAAGATTGGCGCGAATCTCCGGGTTAGACAGAATATCCACGTAGGCAAAGCGCTGACCGCAACCCATAAGCGCCTGAACGGTGCGCGACGAGAATCCACATTGCGGCTGGTTGGGCGACCCTTTCATGTAAAGCAGCACTGAGTTATTTTCCACTTGATCGCGGATTGTTTCCATAATGTCCATTGAGACAGACCTCTAAAATTTGATTGCTAAAGACAGCGGGATTCTACCAATTTCAGTACGCCGCTTACAGGACTACGGATTATTTATTTTCAATAAGCCGCCCAAATCTGCCCCTGAGCCAATATTAATTATTTATTGAATGCAAATGAGAACTATTTGCATTTGCGTTTAAAAGTCACTATAGTTCCTACCACTGACTTTTTACTTTCTCTAATTCATTTTTTTGGGAGACATCGAAATGAACAAAAAACTTCTCGCCCTTGTGATCGGCTTGAATCTCACAGCAACTGCACAGGCTGAAACACCAGATCTTGAAAAAATGTGGCAAATTATTCAGCAGCAACAAGCTGAAATCGCCGCATTGAAAGGACAGTTACAAGAAACTGAAATCAAAACAGAAGCCACTATTTCTGCAGTGGAGCAGTTCTCTGTTATCCCGGCCTCGGCTAGCAAGACCACCTTTGGTGGCTACGGAGAAGTGCATTACAACAATCTGGAGAAAGATGACTCATCTGGCACCAAAGACGCTATCGATTTTCATCGTTTTGTTATGTTCACTGGTCACCAATTTACCGACAATATTCGATTCTTCTCTGAGCTTGAGGTAGAGCACAGCATCGCCGGTGAGGGAAAACCAGGCGAAATAGAACTCGAGCAGGCCTATATTGAATGGAGCGCCTCAGACAACCTTTCCGCCAAGGCAGGTTTGTTCCTGGTGCCCATCGGCATACTTAACGAAACCCATGAGCCAGATACTTTTTATGGTATAGAGCGTAATAATGTTGAGAAGAATATTATTCCGGTGACCTGGTGGGAAGCTGGTGCTGCTATCAAAGGTGAAATCAGCGAAGGTTTTAGCTATGACCTGGCGGCACATTCAGGGTTATATATTCCAGCTGGCAAGTACAAACCCCGTGATGGGCGACAGAAGGTAGGTAATGCCAAGGCAGACAATGGGGCCTTTACCGGCCGTTTAAAGTACACCGGTATTCCCGGACTGGAACTGGCTGCATCTGTTCAGCACCAAGTGGATATCACTCAGGGCGAGGGCTCAGAGCCTGTTGACGGAACATTGTTTGAAGCCCATGTTGCCTGGCAGTCTAATGATTTCCAGCTCCGTGCGCTCTACGCTCAGTGGGACTTTGATAATGCTATCAATGCCTATGCCAGCACAGCTGCAACAGATTATGTTCCAGGAGATGAATTTACCCTTGCAACACCAGCTTCAGATGGAAAAACCATCACCGGCGCCGACGAGCAGAAAGGCTTCTTTATCGAGCCTAGCTACCGTATCACCGACAAGGTCGGTGTGTTTGCCCGCTACAGCGAATATGATAATCTTGCCGGAAATTCCGCCGACACCGCAGTTGAGCAAATTGATTTGGGCCTCAACTACTGGCTGCACCCCAATGTTGTATTCAAATTTGATTATCAAAATCAAGACGCCCCTGGCAACACAGGCTATGACGGGATCAATGTGGGTGTAGGTTACTCCTTTTAACCAATAGGTCCGTATCAACCAGCATAGAGTTGGTAACCTTGCGATGATGAATGTTTAAACCAATGTTAAAAGCCCTGTTATTGACGGGTACTGTGCTACTAACCTCTTTATCCTCACCAATGGTGATGGGTAAAGGGGTTTTTCAGTCTGGCCCGGATTTTGTTGCCGAAGTTTTTGAACAACAGGGAAATGCCAAGGTCCTCTGGTTAACCAATGATATACGCCAGCAGACAAAGGTTATTCTTGGCCGTCCGGTAACCGGCTTGCGCATTCGCTATCACCAGCATGGCAACAAAACCGCCTGGATATTGGACGAGATTGGCAAGGAGATGCCAATTACTATTGGGGTGGTGGTAGAAGCCAATAAAATAGCTCAGGTCAAAATTCTCGCCTATCGTGAGAGCCGCGGTGGTGAAGTGCGCTATTCGGCCTACACCAGACAATATCTGGGCGCCGCACTAAATGACAGGTATAAACTGGATCAGTCCATAGACGGTATCACTGGTGCGACTCTGTCTGTGTGGGCAGTAAATAAGGTAGCAGCTCTCGCTTTGTATTATCATAGCCTGACTGAGCAAACCCAGGCTGATCAATAGGCATCCCTTGGACGTAAAAAAAACCATTATTTTTAACCTGCGCTGGCATCGCCGAATTGGCCTGTCCGTGTTTTTTATGGTTATCTTCCTGTCTGTCACCGGCTTTGTCCTGAACCATTCCCCAGGACTCAAACTCAGTAAAGTCGATCTAAGTAGCAACTGGTTGCTGTCATGGTATGGTCTGGAGCAGGAACCTGCAGAAGGATTTAATGTGGACGAAAACTGGGTCTATTTGGCCGCTGACCAGCAACTATATTTCAATCAGAATATTGTCGCTGGCTGCTCTGCCCCGCTGCACTCTGTTGCCGCCACCGAGCAAATGATTCTAGCGCTGTGCAGCGACAGCATTGTGATGCTGAGCCACAGCGGGCAACTGATAGAGAGCTTTAGTCAGCTTCAGGGCTTGCCGGCCAATATCGACAGGGTGGCTGTTGATGGCAATAATATATTTCTGACTGGCTCGCAAGGCACCAATCAATTTGATCCCGACAGCCTGAACATTACCGCCATCGACCAGGTCAGAGCCGAGTCCATATCGGCCCAGCCATTACCTGATAAACGTTTCAGCGAGATCGCCGATACAGGCACCGCCAGCATCTCTCTGGAGACGGTGATTCTCGACCTCCACAGCGGCCGATTTTTTGGCAATGCCGGTGTGCTGTTTGTGGATATTATCGGTCTGCTAATGTGTATTCTGTCTATTACTGGCCTCTGGGCATGGGTCAACCATCAGCGGCTGCGCAAACAATAGCGCCTTTGACCATGTTGCCAGTTTAAAAAAACCACTATATTATTCGCTTAATAAATAAAAAAACAAAAGGCAGCACAGCTGCCTTTTTTTATTGCGGCCAGAATCAGTCCTGGCGAAACAGGAAATGTTATGACAACTGATGCATTAATGAACACCTACGGCACCAGAGCGGCCACCTTGGTAAAAGGTGAAGGCGCAAGGTTATGGGATGCCGATGGTAACGAATATCTGGACGCGCTTTCAGGTATTGCTGTCTGTGGTCTGGGTCATTCACATCCAGGCATTGCTGCTGCAGTTGCAGAACAGGCTGGCACATTGACCCATTGTTCAAATTTCTTTGGCATTCCCAATCAGCAAAAACTGGCGGACAAACTCCGCGATATCTCTGGCATGAGCAATGTGTTTTTTGGCAACTCCGGCGCCGAAGCCAACGAGGCTGCCATCAAGATGGCGCGCCTGTTCGGCCACAAAAAAGGTATTAAACTGCCAACGATTGTAGTGATGGACAATGCCTTCCACGGTCGTACCCTGGCCACATTAACCGCCTCTGGCAGCCGTAAAGTCCAGGCCGGCTTTGAGCCTCTGGTGCGCGGCTTTGCGCGCAGCCCCTACAATGATATTGAGGCATTAACAATTATAGGCGACAACAATCCCAATATTTGCGCGGTGTTGGTTGAGCCTATTCAGGGCGAGGGCGGCATCCGCATCGGCGACGGGGACTATCTGCAAAAACTGCGAGCAGTCTGTGATCAGCGCGGCTGGTTGTTAATGCTTGACGAGGTGCAGACGGGCAACGGTCGTACCGGTAAATATTTCTGCTATCAACACAGTGGCATTCTGCCCGATGTGGTAACCACATCCAAAGGCTTGGGCAATGGTGTGCCCATTGGCGCCTGTCTTGCGTCTGGTGAAGCAGCCGAGTTAATGCAGCCGGGCAATCACGGATCCACTTTTGGTGGTAACCCACTATCCTGCGCGGCGGCCTTGGCTGCTGTTACTGCTATTGTTGATGGTGGCCTCGACCACCGTGCTGCCGAGTTGGGCGAGAGAATTATGGCTGGCTTTAAAACAGAGCTGGCAGGAGTTGCCCATGTCAAAGATATACGCGGCATGGGCTGCATGATTGGCATCGAGCTGGACAGGCCCTGTAAATCATTATTTATGACGGCGATGGCCCAGGGCTTAATTATCAATGTCACCGCAGATTCGGTTATTAGACTGCTGCCGCCCATGATTATGACTGACAGCGAAGCAGATCAGTTGGTGGCTATTCTGGCACCATTGATCAAAGATTTTAAAACGGATTAAAGCATTATGGCGATAAGACATTTTCTGACCCTGCGCGACCTGAGCAGCGATGAGCTAAATCAGGTTATAGATCTGGCTATTGAAATGAAAGCAGCGAAGCGGGAAAACCGCCAGGAGCCCCTTTTTGCCGGCAAAGTACTGGGTATGATTTTTGAGAAATCGTCCACCAGAACCCGTGTGTCATTTGAGGCCGGCATGGCGCAGCTCGGAGGAGACGCGTTGTTTCTTTCGCCCAATGATACTCAACTGGGTCGCGGCGAGCCCATTGAAGACTCTGCGCGCGTGATCTCAAGCATGGTCGATATTGTGATGATCAGAACCTTTGGCCACAGCATAGTCGAGCGCTTTGCCAAGTATTCCAAAGTCCCTGTGATTAATGCTCTGACCGATGATTATCACCCCTGCCAGTTATTGGCGGATGTGCAGACATTTGTCGAGCATAGAGGCGCTATCAAGGGCAAAACTGTAGCCTGGATCGGTGATGGCAACAATATGTGCCATTCTTGGATTAATGCGGCAATTCAGTTCGATTTTAAATTGCATATTGCCTGCCCTGAAGGCTATGAGCCAAACGCACAACTGGTAGAGGAAGCCGGTGATCGTGTAATGATTACCAGCAATCCGGTAATAGCAGCCACCGGCGCCGATCTTGTCACCACAGATGTATTTGCCTCTATGGGGCAGGAGTCTCAACAGCAGGACAGGTTGGAAAAATTTGCCGGCTATCAGGTCAATCACCAGCTGATGTCCCATGCTGCGGACAATGCTCTGTTTATGCATTGCCTGCCTGCACACCGGGATGAAGAAGTCTCCGCGGAGCTATTGGAAGATAAGTCTATTTCTGTGGTATGGGATGAAGCGGAGAATCGCTTGCACGCACAAAAGGCACTGATGGTATTTCTGCTCCAAGCCAGCAGATAGCTGGTTTTTAGATGGCGGAATAAACCACATCGTCAATTTCGTATTCCACATCACCGCCCGGTGTCTTGACCACCACCACATCGCCAATCTCTTTGCTAATAAGGGCACGGGCAATAGGTGACTGATAGGAAATCTTCCCTTCTTTTACATTGGCTTCGTCGTCACCAACAATTCGGTATGCAACCTGCTCCTCAGTTTCGACATTGATAATGGTAACCTTAGAACCAAAAATAACCCGGTCACCCTGGGGTATTTTGGCAATATCGATGATCTGGGAATTGGACAGTTTGGCCTCAATATCCTGAATACGGCCTTCAATAAAACCCTGCTGTTCCCGAGCGGCATGGTACTCGGCGTTTTCTTTAAGATCACCGTGCTCACGAGCCTCAGCAATCGCCGCAATCACATTGGGGCGATCGTTCTTCTTCAAACTTTCGAGCTCGACTCTGAGAGCAGCTTCGCCCTCCACTGTCATTACATTCTTTTGCATTAGCTAATACCTTTGTGCAGCGTCTGTAGATTGCGCACTTTGATGTCACCGCCAAATTGAAGTGCTTCACAAACAGCACTGCCACCTGCCATGGTAGTTGTGTAATAGACTCTGTGCTGTTCGGCACTAGATCTAATGGTGGAGGAGTCAGAAATCGCCTGACGCCCCTCGGTTGTATTAATGATCAGATTTATTTTATCACTCTTAATCATGTCAACGATATGGGGTCTGCCCTCTTGCACCTTATTGACCAGCTCTACATCAATGCCGGAGGCCTCGAGAATATCAGCAGTGCCTTTTGTGGCTACCAGCTTAAAGCCCAGCGTGCTCAACTTGGCTGCCAGATCAGACACCTGACCTTTATCTCGCTCACGGACACTGATAAACGCTGTGCCCTTGGAGGGAATTTCATCACTGGCACCCAACTCGGCTTTGCCATAGGCCTCGGCAAAGGTCTCGCCGACACCCATTACTTCACCTGTGGACTTCATCTCTGGCCCCAGAATAGGGTCAATGCCAGGGAATTTGTTAAACGGGAATACCGCTTCTTTAACACTGAAGTAAGGTGGGATAATCTCTTTGGTAAAGCCCTGGGACTCCAGAGTCTGGCCCACCATGCAACGCGCGGCCACTTTGGCTAGGCTGGTGCCGATGCACTTGGAGACAAAGGGCACAGTTCGCGAGGCGCGAGGGTTAACCTCAATCACATAGATCTTGCCATCCTGCAGTGCCAGCTGAACATTCATTAGGCCACGAACGCCAAGTTCCCGTGCCATCTTTTTACAGACTTCGCGCATTTGGTCTTGAATATCTTCGCTCAGGCTGTAGGGCGGCAGTGAACAGGCAGAGTCACCGGAGTGAATGCCAGCCTGTTCAATATGTTGCATAATCGCGCCAATCACGACCTGCTCACCATCGCTCACTGCATCCACATCCATCTCAATGGCATTGGGCAGGAAGAAGTCTAGCAGTACAGGTGAGTCTTCAGACACTTCTACAGCAGTCTGCATATAATGACGCAGCTCGTCTTCTTTATAGACAATCTCCATGGCTCGACCACCCAGTACATAGGAGGGTCGCACCACCAGTGGGTAGCCAATCTGCCTCGCCAGCACCACTGCGTCTTCAGTGCTGCGCGCTGTGGAATTTGATGGCTGCAACAGATCCAGTTTTTCAATCATCTGCTGGAAGCGCTCGCGATCTTCGGCGCGGTCAATAGCATCCGGCGTGGTACCTACAATAGGCACGCCATGTGCTTCAAGGGCGCGAGCCAGTTTCAACGGGGTCTGACCACCAAACTGCACAATCACACCTTTGGGCTTCTCGACCCGCACAATTTCTAATACATCTTCCAAGGTGACTGGTTCAAAGAACAGTCGATCTGAGGTGTCGTAGTCGGTGGATACAGTCTCCGGGTTACAGTTGACCATAATGGTCTCATAACCATCTTCACGCATTGCCAGTGCCGCATGCACACAGCAGTAATCAAACTCAATACCCTGGCCAATTCTGTTGGGTCCGCCACCAAGCACCAGGATCTTGTCCTTGTCGCTGGGGCGCGCCTCACATTCATCTTCATAGGTCGAGTACATATAGGCGGTTTCGGTGCTGAATTCGGCGGCACAGGTATCTACACGCTTATAGACAGGGTGCAGTTCATGTTTGTAGCGCAGTTCGCGCACATCAGCTTCGGCACAGCCGATGATATCGGCGAGACGGCGATCAGCAAAACCTTTGCGCTTAAGTCTGTACAGGCCGTGCTTATCGAGATCAGATAATTCACTGCCCTGCAAACGCTGCTCTTCTTTAATCAAGTCTTCAATCTGCACCAGGAACCAGGGATCCACTTTGGTCACGGCGAACATTTCTTTAATGCTCATGCCGCTGCGGAAGCCATCTGCCAGATACCAGATGCGGTCGGGGCCAGCTTCAGCCAGTTCATTGCGCAGCACCGCGCTTGAGTTCTCATTAGTCAGATCCAGCTGAGGGTCAAAGCCGGCCACACCCACTTCCAGCCCCCGCAGCGCTTTTTGCATGGACTCCTGGAATGTGCGGCCAATGGCCATTACCTCACCCACAGATTTCATCTGTGTGGTTAGCTTGGAATCTGCCTGATTAAATTTCTCAAAGGCAAAGCGTGGAATTTTGGTTACCACATAATCAATGCTGGGCTCAAAGGAAGCCGGTGTTGCACCCCCAGTAATTTCATTCTGCAGTTCATCAAGGGTGTAACCCACGGCCAGTTTTGCTGCCACCTTGGCAATGGGGAAACCTGTCGCTTTGGATGCCAGAGCGGAGGATCGGGATACTCGCGGATTCATCTCAATAACAATTAATCGGCCATCTTCCGGGTTCACCGCAAACTGCACATTGGAACCACCGGTCTCAACACCAATCTCACGCAGCACCTTGATCGAGGCATTGCGCATTATTTGATATTCTTTATCGGTCAATGTCTGGGCTGGCGCCACTGTAATGGAGTCACCAGTGTGAATACCCATGGGGTCGAGGTTTTCAATAGAGCAGACAATAATGCAGTTATCTTTGCGATCCCGCACCACTTCCATTTCAAATTCTTTCCAGCCAATCAATGACTCGTCGATCAGCAGCTCATTAGTCGGCGACAGATCCAGACCACGACGGCAAATCTCTTCAAACTCTTCGCGGTTATAGGCAATACCGCCGCCAGAGCCACCCATGGTAAATGAGGGACGAATAATGCAGGGGAAACCAAAGCGGTCGGCAACCTGATAGGCCTCTTCCAGACTGTGCGCAATACCGGAATTGGGGGTATCCAGATCAATGGCTTTCATAGCCTTGTCAAAGCGCTCGCGATCTTCGGCTTTGTCGATAGCATCGGCATTGGCGCCAATCATCTCGACACCAAACTTATCCAGCACACCGTGCTTGGCCAGATCCAGGGCACAGTTCAGTGCGGTCTGACCACCCATGGTGGGCAACAGCGCATCCGGACGCTCGTCTTCAATAATTTTGGCAACTGTGCGCCATTCAACCGGTTCGATATAGGTGGCGTCGGCCATGGCCGGATCGGTCATGATGGTGGCTGGATTGGAGTTAACCAGAATAACTCTGAAGCCCTCTTCCCGAAGCGCTTTACAGGCCTGGGCACCTGAGTAGTCAAACTCACAGGCCTGGCCAATAATAATGGGGCCAGCACCAAGTATAAGGATGCTTTTTAAATCAGTTCTTTTTGGCATATTCTCTCAACCGCGCTGGTCTTAACCGCGCTCTTCCATTAATTCAATAAAGTGATCAAACAATGAGGCCGCATCATGGGGGCCGGGACTGGCTTCAGGGTGACCTTGGAAGCTGAATGCCGGCTTGTCTGTGCGATGAATGCCCTGCAGCGAACTATCAAACAGCGAGCGATGCGTGGCGCGCAAGCAGTCTGGCAGACTCTCTTCGTCCACCGCAAAACCGTGGTTTTGACTAGTGATCATTACTATGTTGTTATCTATATCTTCCACTGGGTGGTTAGCGCCATGATGACCAAATTTCATCTTCGCGGTTTTGGCACCAGAAGCCAGAGCCAACAATTGATGACCCAGACAGATGCCAAACACAGGAATATTGGTCTGCAGAATTTCAGTGATTGCCTCAATAGCATAGTCACAGGGCTCTGGATCGCCAGGGCCGTTGGACAGAAATATGCCATCCGGGTTCATCGCCAGCACTTCGCTGGCCGGAGTCTGGGCTGGAACCACTGTCAGCTCGCAGTCACGATCAACCAGCATACGCAAGATATTGCGCTTTACGCCGAAATCGTAAGCCACGACTTTAAATTTGCCGCCCTCTGCCGCTCTGTGACCTATGCCTAGTTCCCAGCTATGTTCAGTCCAGGCATAGCTCTCAGAGGCCGTCACTTCTTTGGCCAGATCCATACCTTTCAAACCAGCAAAAGCACGGGCAGCAGCCAGTGCTGCCTGATCGTCGATATCCCCAGCCATAATGCAGCCACTCTGGGCGCCAGATTCGCGCAAAATACGCGTCAACTTGCGGGTATCTATATCGGCGATACCGAGAATATTTTTTTCTTTTAAGTAATCATCGAGGTTTTTTTCACTGCGGAAATTTGATGCCAGCAGTGGCAAATCCCGGATAACCAACCCAGCGGCCCAGATCTGATCTGACTCTTCATCTTCCCGGTTTACACCTGTGTTGCCGATGTGGGGGTAAGTGAGAGTAACGATCTGACGGGCGTAGGAGGGATCAGTAAGAATCTCCTGATACCCTGTGAGGGCTGTGTTAAAGACTACTTCACCAACAGAGGATCCGTCTGCACCAATGGCAGTGCCTCTGAAAATTGTTCCGTCTGCAAGCGCAAGTACGGCTTCCCGGTGAGTATGGGAATTCACACAACCTCCTAATTAGTCACATGGACCTAGAATAAGATAACTCCGAAATGCGCATCAGACATGTGCAAAAAAACGAGATGAAACCGTGCGTCTCATCTCGTTTAATTAAATAATATTCTGTGCCCTAACCTCTCGGAACGAGACCGCTTTTATTATCGCGGTGTTAGCACAGTATTGTATTGAAGGAGGCTGATTTTGTCTATCACTGTCGGCGTTAATTTCAACCACACAGGGGTTTTTGAGCTGATTTTTATTTCAGCCCCAGAACATCCTGCATATCAAATAAACCTGCGTCCTGGGTCGATAGCCATTTAGCCGCGCGCACAGCGCCCCTGGCAAAGGCCATGCGGCTTGACGCTTTGTGGGTAATCTCTACGCGCTCACCATCCGCGGCAAATATCACCGTATGATCACCGACAATATCGCCGGCGCGCACAGTGGCAAAGCCGATAGTCTGGCGATCTCTAGCGCCGGTCTGACCTTCGCGGCCGTAGACCGCCACTTCCTTGAGATTGCGACCCAGTGCACCAGCGACAGATTCTCCGAGAGAGAGCGCAGTACCTGAAGGCGCATCGATTTTATGCCGGTGATGGGCTTCGCTGATTTCAATATCCACATCATTGCCCAGCACTGAAGCTGCAAGCTCGGCTAATTTAAAGCACAGATTGACACCAGTGGCGTAATTTGAGGCCATGCATACAGCATTGCTCTGACTGGCGGCCATCACCTGCTGCAACTGCTCATCATTCAAGCCTGTGGTACCAATCACCATTTTCTTACCATGCTCGGCACAGAAGGCGGCATTGGCGGCGGTCACAGCAGGGACACTAAAATCAATCAGCACATCAAAATCATCGGCAACCTCAGCCAATGATGCAGCAACCTGAATATTATTGCGCCCGATACCAGCTAGCTCGCCAGCATCTGCACCGACCAGAGAGCTGTCTGGCTGCTCCAGCGCGGCACTGAGTCGCGCGCCTTGGGTCTCGGCAATAGTCTCAATCAGAGCTTTGCCCATGCGACCTGCGGCACCGATTACTGCAATATTACTCATGGCTTTGATCCTTTATAACTTCTGCTACCTCTCAGGGTAACCCTAACCGGTGAGATTATCGAAGAATTTCTTTACCCCATCAAACCAGCTGTTGGTGCGCGGGGAGTGCTTGCTCTTGCCCGCCAGGCTGTTATCAAATTTTTGTAACAATTCTTTCTGCTCTGCACTGAGGTTGACCGGCGTTTCCAGCACCACTCGACATAGCAGGTCGCCGGTTGCACCACCTCGGACCGGCGCGACACCTTTGCCACGCAGACGGAACAGCTTACCGCTCTGGGTTTCGGCTGGGACCTTAAGTTTTACCTTACCTGACAGGGTCGGTACTTCCAACTCACCGCCCAGGGCCGCCTGAGCAAAGCTAATCGGCACTTCACAGTGCAGATTGGCATCATCGCGCACAAAGATAGTATGGTCGCGCACATGCATCTGCACATAGAGATCGCCAGCTGCACCACCCTGTGGACCAGCTTCACCTTTACCGGCCAGACGGATACGGTCACCTGTATCCACACCAGCAGGAATCTTTACGGATAATGTTTTGCGCTCTTCTTTGACGCCCTGACCATGACAGTCACCACAGGGGTCAGAAATCATCTGACCCCGTCCACGACATTGAGGACAGGCCTGCTGCACGGAGAAAAAGCCCTGTGACATGCGCACCTGACCGGCGCCGCCGCAGGTATCGCAGGTTACCGGAGATGATCCTTTACGTGCACCGGAGCCATCACAGGTATCACAGTGACTCATGGTTGGCACATCGATCTGTACTGTCTTACCCTTTACGGCATCCTCGAGGTCTAACTGCAAATCGTAGCGCAGATCCGAGCCTCGCTGAGGCCCGCTGCGACCGCGTCCACCACCGCCGCCAAATATATCTCCGAAAACGTCGCCGAAGACGTCGCTAAATCCGGCTCCGCCACCACCGCTAAAGCCGCCGCCAGCATTGCCATCGACACCAGCATGGCCAAAGCGGTCATAGGCCGATTTTTTCTCGTCGTCGCCGAGAATCTCATAGGCTTCCTGAGCTTCTTTGAATTTCTCTTCGGCGTTTGCGTCGTCTGGATTGCGATCCGGGTGATATTTCATCGCAATGCGACGAAAGGCCTTTTTAATCTCGGCATCAGAGGCGCCTTTTTCAACACCCAGTATTTCGTAGTAATCGCGCTTGGCCATAGGCTGTTTCTTTTATCCTAAATATCGCTGATAGTATTAGGCGCGGGACATGCCCGCGCCTAAATAGAGTAACCGGCTGAAGACTTACTTGCTGTCTTCTTTGGCCTCTTCCTCGTCTTTCACTTCTTCAAACTCAGCGTCCATGGCATCGTCACCAGCAGCCTGTTCGCCACCTTCAGGCTGACCAGCTTCTGCCTGCTCCGCATACATCTTCTGAGCCAGACCAGAGGAGGCTTCAGACAGCACCTTGGCCGCTTCATCAATGGCTTCTTTGTCATCGCCCTGAACCGCTTCTTCAACCTTGGCAATAGCTGCTTCGATGGCAGTTTTCTCATCATCTGTCGCTTTGTCACCGGCTTCTTCGAGGGTCTTTTTAGCCGCATGAGCCAGGCCGTCAGCTGTATTGCGCGCCTGCACCAGTTCTTCAAACTTCTGGTCTTCAGCCGCATTGGCTTCAGCATCCTTGACCATTGCATCAATCTCGTCATCCGACAGACCTGAAGAAGCTTTAATAATAATCGACTGCTCTTTACCCGTGGCCTTATCTTTAGCGCCCACATGGAGAATCCCGTTGGCATCAATATCAAATGTCACTTCAATCTGTGGCATGCCGCGAGGTGCAGGCGGAATATCTGCCAGATCAAAACGACCCAGTGATTTATTCCCTGTGGCTTGCTTGCGCTCGCCCTGAACTACGTGAATGGTTACCGCAGTCTGATTATCGTCAGCAGTGGAGAAAATCTGCGATTTCTTGGTAGGAATCGTGGTATTTTTCTCAATCACTGGAGTAGCTACACCCCCCATGGTTTCAATACCAAGGCTCAGTGGCGTTACATCCAACAGCAGTACATCGGTTACATCACCGGCCAGAACAGCACCCTGAAGCGCAGCACCAACGGCAACAGCTTCGTCTGGGTTAACATCTTTGCGTGGCTCTTTGCCAAAGAATGCAGTTACTTTTTCCTGTACCAGTGGCATACGGGTCTGTCCGCCCACCAGAATAATTTCATCAATCTCGGAGGTAGACTTGCCAGCATCCTTAAGAGCAATTTTTAATGGCGCCAGCGAACGCTCAACCAGATCTTCAACCAGCGACTCCAGCTTGGCGCGAGTTAGCTTAACTACCAGGTGCTTGGGACCAGTGGCATCTGCTGTGATGTAGGGCAGATTAACTTCTGTCTGAGAGCTTGATGAAAGTTCAATCTTAGCTTTTTCTGCAGCTTCTTTAAGACGCTGCATAGCCAGTGGATCGCCGTGAATATCAATGCCGCTGTCAGTTTTGAATTCCTCTGACAAATACTCAATCAGACGCATATCAAAGTCTTCACCACCGAGGAATGTATCACCGTTGGTGGCCAGTACTTCAAACTGCTTTTCGCCATCGACATCGGCAATTTCAATAATTGAGATATCGAAGGTACCACCACCCAGGTCGTAAACAGCAACGACACTGTCACCGGTAGTTTTGTCGATACCATAGGCCAGTGCCGCAGCAGTTGGCTCGTTAATAATGCGCTTGACGTCCAGGCCAGCAATGCGGCCAGCATCTTTGGTCGCCTGACGCTGGGAGTCATTGAAGTATGCAGGTACAGTAATTACTGCTTCCGATACAGACTCACCTAGATAGTCTTCGGCGGTCTTTTTCATTTTCTTCAGTACTTCAGCAGAAATCTGTGGCGCAGCTTTGCTGTCCCCTTTGATCTCTACCCAGGCATCGCCGTTGTCTGCTTTAACAATTTTGTAGGGCACCATTTTGATATCTTTCTGCACCACATCATCTTCAAAGCGACGACCGATCAGGCGCTTAACCGCATACACTGTATTGTGCGGGTTAGTCACTGCCTGACGCTTAGCTGACTGACCTACCAAAATTTCGCCTTCTTCAGTGAAAGCGACAACAGATGGCGTCGTTCTGGCACCCTCTGCATTTTCAATGACTTTGGGCTTATCGCCTTCAAGTACCGACACACAGGAGTTGGTGGTACCCAAATCTATTCCGATAATCTTTCCCATTATTTGTTTCTCCGTTACTTAACTTTAGATATTTACTTGCTTGGTTTATATGTGGGTGCGCTTTCCTGTATTTCAAGGGTCGCAACCATGAATTCAATGTTTTTATCCCTGGGAGACCACGACCATAGCGGGGCGCACCAGTCGGCCATTCAATGTGTAGCCTTTTTGGAATACATCCATCACGGTGTTTGCCTCCAGATCCGGGTTGGGCACCATGCTCACAGCCTGATGCAGCTCTGCATCAAAGGGCTGACCAGCTGGATCTATGGCTTCAATCTTGTAGCGCGCCAACACTTCCACAAAGGATTTCAAGGTGAGTTCCAGGCCTTCGGCGACGGATTTTTGTCCTTCGTCTGCCGCATCAATGGCAGCCAATGCACGCTCCAGATTGTCCACAACGGGCAACAGATCGGCGGCGAATTTATCCAGGGCAAATTTATGGGCACTCTCGACATCCCGCTCGGCACGGCGGCGCACATTCTGCATTTCTGCCTGGACTCGCAAAACCTGATCATTGGCTTTTGCTACTTGCTCAAGCAGCTGTTCCGACACTGGTTGCTGCTCTTCTTGCTCGGCCTCTATCTCATCGAGAAGCTCGGCTTCAATCTCGGCATTGAGCTCTTCTTTTGATTGCTCTGCTTTTGATTGCTCGTTTTTAATCTCAGCACTTTCCGCTTGATCATTTGCTGCGCTGCTGTCTTTGTTGGTTTCGTCAGACACGCCAACTCCTTACTGTTTCACCATTGGATTGACCCACTGGGCCGTTATATTTACTCTGATCCTAGATATGGGGCCAAACTTAAAAGTTTCAAGCGATTGCGCAACAGCAATCTGTTCTGTATAAACCTAAGTTAAATCACTGGTGACTAAAACATTGCTTCTATCGATCAATATCAATAATTACACGCTGGTAGAAACCCTAGAAATTGAATTTTCTGGCGGCACTACGGCCATCACTGGTGAAACCGGTGCCGGCAAATCGCTGGTGCTGGATGCGCTGGGAATGGCACTGGGAGACCGCGCAGATACGGGCACCATTCGCCACGGCAAAGATCGCGCTGAAATCACTGCAACTTTTGATGTTAAAGGCCTCGAGGAGGCTAATAGCTGGCTGGATGAGCATGATTTTAGTGCAGATGAGCAGTGCATTCTGCGCCGCATCTACACGGTGGAGGGGCGCTCACGAGGCTATATAAACGGTCAGAGCTGCACTATGCAGCAGCTACAACAGCTGGGCGAGATGCTGACAGATATCCACAGCCAGCACGAGCATCAATCCCTATTGCGCCGCGAGACCCACCGTAAATTATTGGACGACTATGCCAGCGCTTCAGATTTGGCGACACAGGTGGCCGGGGATTATCGTCACTGGCATGCAGCCCATAAAAAACTGACCGGTTTGATGGAACGTTCAGATGAGCTGATTGCCCGCAAGGACTTATTGAGCTTTCAGGTCAATGAACTGCAACAGCTAGACCTTGACCCCGACTCCCTTATTAAGCTCGAGACTGAGCAGCAGACTCTGGCGAATGCCGAGCAGATTTTGCAAGAGAGCCAGAGCGTGCTGGCGATTTGCGATCAAAATGAGGGGTTTAATGTGCGCGACGGTCTCAACCGTGCGCTGTCTACTCTGGCTGGGCTTAAACACAAGCCTGAAGCTCTGTCTAACGCTGAAGAGTTGCTGCAAAGCGGTCTTATTCAGATTGAGGAAGCCACTCGGGAAATCGAGAGCCATGTGGATCGCTTTGAAGCTGATCCCCAGCGTTTGCAGCAGGTAGAGGAGCAGCTGGCGGTGATTTTCCAGTTAGCGCGCAAGCACAGAGTTAATTCGGATCAGTTAGCGGAGACGCTGACAGAGCTAGAGACAGAGTTGCAGAGCCTACAGGATGGCGGTGAGAGTATCGATGCTCTGCAACAGCAGTTGACCGAGCTAGCATCTGCCTATGAGGCTTCGGCGCAAAAGTTAAGCGCTGTTCGCCAGCAAGCCGCCCAAACCATGGCAGCAGAAATCAACCAGCAACTGCAGAAACTCTCTATGGAGGGTGCTGAGCTATTGGTGCAACTCAAACCTGTATCTGAGGGCGAGTTCCGCGCCAGCGGTCTTGAGGAAGTTGAGTTTGTAATTGCCACTAATCCAGGCCAGCCTCATAAGCCATTGGCCAAGATTGCCTCAGGTGGTGAACTCTCTCGGGTGAGCCTAGCCATTCAGGTGGTGGCGGCCGGGCACTCTAAGATCCCTACGCTGGTATTTGACGAGGTAGATGTGGGCATTGGTGGCAGTACGGCGGATATTGTTGGGCAGTTGCTGAAGACACTGGGTGATCGGGGCCAGGTGATTAGCGTGACTCACCAACCTCAGGTGGCGGCTCACGCCCATCATCATTATCGGGCCAGCAAGGTGATTGAGGCAAATAATGCTGAGTCATTGATGGTTGCGCTGGATCGTCAGCAGCGGGTAGATGAGTTGGCTCGTATGTTGGGTGGAGCTCAGGTGACAGATCAGACGCTTTCTCATGCTTCTGAGTTGCTTTCATTGGCATCTAACTAAAGTTATCTCCTGTTCGATGGGATGACGTCGAAATCGCCATCACACCGATTTGGCCAAATCCAATCGGACACTTTCCTGTAGGGCAGTTCATGGCTGATCGGTGACAAACTGCCATTGCTCCATTTCTACTTAACATTTTAGGCTAGTCTGGAATGTATGCCCAAAGCTCAGCAATGACTGAACAGTTGCCGGAGGATCAACAAAATTTAGAACAAAAAAAATCCCCGACTGCCAAGGCAAGCGGGGATTTTTTATTTTGCTGAAGCTTAGGCTTCTGGAGCTTCTTCTTCAGTCGACTCGGTGGCAGCTGGTGCTTCTGGGGCTGTGCCCTCTTCCAGCTGAGCTTCTTTGATGGACAGCTTTACGCGGCCGCGGTTGTCGATTTCGAGAACCTTAACGCGCACGTCCTGACCTTCGCTCAGGTAATCGGTCACTTTGGCAACACGCTCCTGGGCGATCTGGCTGATATGTACCAGTCCATCTGTACCAGGCATAAAGTTAACAAAGGCACCGAAGTCTACGATACGAACAACTTTACCGTCGTAGATGGTGCCCGGCTCTGGGTCGGCGACGATTGCATTGATCGCTTCCATCGCTGAGTTCAGACCATCTGTGTCTTCGGAGTAGATCTTAACTGCGCCATCGTCTGTGATGTCGATGGTTGAGTTGTGCTCTTCACAGAGTGAACGGATGGTTGCGCCACCTTTACCAATCACGTCGCGGATCTTGTCTGGGTCGATTTGCATCATGCCCATGCGAGGTGCGGATTCGGCAACTTCGTCACGGCCTGCGGCAATAACTTTGTTCATTTCGTCGAGGATATGCAGACGAGCTTCCATGGCTTGCTCTAGAGCAATTTCCATAATCTCTTCGGTGATACCTTCGATTTTGATGTCCATCTGCAATGCAGTGATACCTGCAGCTGTACCAGCCACTTTAAAGTCCATATCGCCCAGGTGATCTTCGTCACCCAGAATATCGGTCAGTACTGCGTAGCCTTCGTCTTCTTTAACCAGACCCATGGCGATACCAGCAACTGGTGCTTTCAGGGGTACACCAGCGTCCATCAGTGCCAGGCTTGAGCCACAAACTGAAGCCATTGAGCTTGAACCGTTAGATTCGGTGATTTCTGATACTACGCGCATGGCGTATGGGAATTCTTCCTGTGAAGGCAGCACGGCGTTGATACCACGACGGGCCAAACGACCATGGCCTACTTCACGACGGCTGGTGAAGCCGATACGGCCACATTCGCCTACGGAGTAGGGAGGGAAGTTGTAGTGCAGCATGAACGGGTCGTCACGACGGCCTTCCAGAGCATCGATCATCTGTGCATCACGGGTTGAACCCAATGTTGCAGCAACGATGGCCTGAGTTTCACCACGGGTAAACAATGATGAACCATGAACCTTGTCCAGGATGCCTACTTCTACGTTAATGGCGCGGACTTTTTTGGTGTCACGACCATCAATGCGCGGCTCACCGCGGATAATGCGGCCACGAACAATATTCTTCTCGAGCTTTTTGAAGGCGTCTTTCAGATCTTCTTCTGAATGACCATCTTCACTGGCCAATTCTGCAACAGCACGATCACGAAGACCGTTTACCGAGGCAACACGGGCCTGCTTGTCTACCACCTGGTAGGCTGCGTCCAGCTCGGCGCCAACTGCTGCTTTAAGGGCGTCTTTCAGCTCAATATTTTCTTCTTCTGCCTGCCAGTCCCAGCGGGGCTTGCCGGCTTCAGCGGACAGCTCTTCGATGACGCTGATAACGGTTTGCATTTCCTGGTGGGCGAACAGTACGCCTCCCAGCATGGTGTCTTCTGACAGCTCGCTGGCTTCTGATTCAACCATCAGCACTGCATCTTTAGTACCTGCAACAACCATATCCAGTGAAGAACCTTCCAGCTCTGAGTAGGTTGGGTTCAGCAGATAGCCTTGTTCTTCGGTGTAACCAACGCGAGCGCCGCCGACTGGGCCGTTAAAGGGAATGCCGGAGATAGACAGTGCCGCAGAGGTGCCGATCATTGCGGCGATATCTGGGTCGATGTTCTTCTCGGCGGACATAACGGTACAAACAACCTGTACTTCGTTTTTAAAGCCATTGGGGAACAGAGGACGGATCGGGCGGTCAATCAGGCGCGATGTCAGCGTCTCTTTTTCATTGGGGCGACCTTCACGCTTGAAGAAGCCACCGGGGATTTTGCCCGCTGCATAGGCTTTCTCAATGTAGTGAACGCCCAGCGGGAAGAAATCCATTCCCGGCTTGGCTTCGCGTGCACCAACCACAGTACAGAGTACTGAGGTGTTATCGATTGAACATAGAACTGCACCGGTTGCCTGACGGGCAATGCGGCCAGTTTCTAACGTTACGGTATGGTTACCGTATTGAAACTTCTTAATTAAAGGAGTCATATTTTTACCTTTGTATTTTTACCAATTAGCGCCTTTCTGCATGCCCTGTGCGCTGCTCGGGTTACTTATGGCTGCCAGCATTGACAGCCATAAGTAACTCGATCAGCAAAGATAGGGACATAGCATAGGGGCGATTAAATTATGTGCTCTTAGAAATGAATGCGGCCCCACTTTTGAGAGGAGCCGCACCGAGAACACTTATCGACGTAAACCAAGCTTCTTAATTAACGCTGAGTAACGTGTAGCATCTTTGCCTTTTAAATAATCGAGCAACTTGCGACGCTGGTTAACCATGCGAATCAGACCACGACGTGAGTGGTGATCTTTCTTGTGATCACCGAAGTGACCCTGTAGCTTGTTGATGTTTACGGTTAGCAGTGCAACCTGTACTTCAGGTGAACCTGTGTCATTTTCGCAGGTTGCGTGTTCAGTAACGATTGCTGCTTTTTCTTCTGCACTCAGTGCCATGATACTTTCTCCAATATGCGGGTTAGTTAAATTCGGGTTGCCCGCGCATATTTACAGACAACCTATTTCAAATTTTTTTCGGCAGTTAGCTCTCAACTACCAGTCTTTTCGGGGCTACTTTACCGTCTTCGGTAACTGTTCCAACACCTAAAAAAGCGCCGCCCTCGCGAAAGACGCGCACTATATCGCCTTCTTGTCCATTGCGAAAGGCCTGAGTCGACATTACTTCCTGACCCAGTTGGAAATATCCGGCCACAATTTCACTCAATTCCACGGCCATGCGGTCAGCAACTGCTATATCCATAGGTTTTAGCAGATAATCCAGCTCTGGCGCTTCACAGTTTTCACGGAGTTTTTCCAGCTCCGGCAATGTCATGGACTCCTGCTCTGTAAAGGGACCGGCAATATGTCGGTGTAATGCGCTGACATGAGCGCCACAACCCAAGGCTGCACCCAGATCCTCCGCAAGAGTGCGCACATAGGTGCCTTTGCTGACATGTACCTCAACATCCAGCTCGGCCTGTGGGCCTGGACGAAAATCCAGGATTTCAAATTTGTAGACATTAATAGTGCGGGCGTCGCGCTCTACCTCTATTCCCTGGCGGGCCAGCTTATACAATGGCTGGCCATTGTGTTTGAGGGCCGAATACATTGAGGGAATTTGCTCGATTTCACCGCGAAAGGCGTCTATAGCTGATTCAATCTGATTCTGGGTAAGAGCAGAGGCATCTGCTTGTGAAACTGTATCGCCGTCACAGTCACCGGTTTCAGTGGCGACGCCCAGCACAAAGGTGCTGCGGTAATGTTTATCTGAATCTAATAAGAACTGGCTGAATTTTGTCGCTTCACCAAGGCAGATAGGCAACACACCTGTGGCCAGTGGGTCTAGGGCGCCGGTATGGCCGGCTTTATTGGCATCAAAAAGATTCTTAACCCGCTGCAAAGCCTGGTTTGAAGACCGGTCAAGGGGCTTGTTGAGCAGAAAAATACCATTAACCGAACGACCGCGATTGCGTCTACGAGCCAAGTCTAGCTTTCCTCGCCATCCGACTCGGCTGCCGCAGGGGTCTCTTTGGAGACCGCCAGGTCAATCAGGGCGCTGAGATGCTGACCGCGGCGGCCACTCTCGTCATAAAAGAAGTTAAGTTTAGGCGTGATTCGTAACTTGATACTGGAGGCCAGTAACTTGCGCAGAAAGCCAGAGGCACCATTGAGCGCTGCTATACCCTGATCAATCTCGTCTTGACTGCGGTCACCTACAAAACTGATATGGATTTTAGCGTAGGCCAGGTCGCGGCTGATATCGACATCAGTAACGCTGAGCATGCCCACTCTGGGGTCGCGAACATTGTCGCGGATCAGTACTGCCAGCTCTTGCTGTACAGCATCTGATACGCGCTCAGCTCTGGTAAATTCTCTTGGCATCTAATTCCTGACCACTGTTACAGCGAGCGCTGTACCTGAGTGACGTCATAGACTTCAATCAGATCCCCAGCCTTAACATCGTTGTAATCCTTAACGCCGATACCACATTCCATACCGTTGCGAACATCTGCAGCCTCGTCTTTAAAGCGGCGCAGAGATTCCAGTTCGCCCTGATAGATAACCACATCGTCTCTCAGTACACGGATTGGTTTATTGCGATACACGGTACCTTCGACCACCATACAGCCGGCAATAGCGCCAAACTTCGGCGAACGGAACACGTCGCGCACTTCGGCAATACCTACAATCTCTTCTCTGGTCTCTGGTGCCAACATACCTGACAGAGCCTGCTTAACTTCGTCGAGAAGGTTGTAGATAACGCTGTAGTAACGCACTTCAATCTCTTCTTTCTCTGCCAGTGCACGGGCAGAGCCACCAGCACGAACGTTAAAGCCAAGTACAATGGCGCCAGTGGTCAGTGCCAGATTGATATCGGATTCGGTAATACCACCAACACCTGAGGCAACAATATCCACAGCAACTTCGTCTGTGGCAAAGTCATGTAGCGCACTATTAATCGCTTCCAGAGAACCACGTACATCAGTCTTAACAATAAGGTTGAGCTTGTTGACCTGCTCTGCACCCATATCGGTAAACATATTTTCAAGCTTGGCGGCCTGCTGGCGCGACATACGCTCATGGCGGGCTTTGGTGGTACGCAATTCAGCAATTTCTTTGGCCTTGCGCTCATCGGCAACCACAAAGAACTCATCGCCAGCATTGGGAGCTTCATCCAGACCCAGTATCTCTACGGGAATTGACGGGCCTGCTTCCGCAGTTGGCTTTTTCGCTTCGTCGGTCATGGCGCGAATCTTACCTACGCTCTCACCGGCCAGCATAAAGTCGCCTTTGCGCAAAGTACCCAGCTGAACCAATGCAGTGGCTACTACACCACGGCCTTTATCAACTCGGGACTCAACAATCACACCGCGAGCTGGCACATCAACCGGTGCGGTTAATTCCAACAACTCGGATTGCAGCAGCACTGCCTCAAGAAGCTCATCTATGCCTTCGCCTGTATGGGCGGACACTTTAATAAACTGCGTATCACCACCCCATTCTTCAGGGATAACATCTTTGCCTGCCAGCTCAGTGGTTACACGCTCAGGGTCTGCACCCTCTTTGTCCATCTTGTTGATGGCAATAACAATGGGTACTCCGGCAGCGCGGGCATGTTGAATAGCTTCTTCTGTCTGGGGCATCACACCGTCATCGGCGGCCACAACCAGAATGACCACATCTGTACTCTGGGCTCCACGGGCACGCATCGCGGTAAACGCGGCGTGTCCCGGGGTATCAAGAAATGTGACCATGCCCTTGGGCGTGTCCACATGATAGGCGCCAATATGCTGGGTAATACCACCAGCTTCCCCTGAGGCAACACGGGACTCTCTGATATAATCCAGCAAAGACGTCTTACCATGGTCAACATGGCCCATCACTGTGACTATTGGCGCTCTTGGTGAGTCGCCACCTTCAGCTTCCATGGTTTCAAACTGTTTGGCCAGCTCGTCTTCAACGGTTTCATCTTTAGCCGCTACTGGGGTATGACCTAGCTCTTCAACCACCAGGAATGCAGTTTCCTGATCAATAACCTGGTTGATATTGGCCATAACACCAAGTTTCATCAGTTCCTTGATTACCGCGCCGGATTTAATCGCCATGCGCTGAGCTAAATCACCGACGGTGAGTTCCTCAGGGATTGCGACTTCCAATATCTTTTTCTCAACCGGGCGCTGGAAAGTGTGTTTGTTATCAACTTTAAGGGCCACAGAACTGGATCGCAGGCGACCTTTTCTGCCGCGCTCATCGAGACCATCATCAAGCTGTAGGCGACCTTTCTTTTTGCCGCCTTTGCCGATGGGTTTCTTAACGGTTTTCTTGCCCAGCTTGTCTTCATCATCTGGTGAAACTGGCTTGCCATGTCGACGACCTTTGTCATGGACAGGCTCTGAAGCTGGCGCAGCTTTGGTTGGCTTGGCAGCTTTCTTGGCCTCGTCGCGCTCCAGTGCAGAAGCAGCTTCCGCAGCTTTGCGCGCTTCTTCTTCAAGTTTGGCCTTGGCTACCTCTTCAGCTGCAGCCTTAGCTTCGCTCTCGGCTTTGCGACGGTTCTGGATAGCGTTTAGACGTCGCTCTTCAATATCATCAATACCGGAGCTTTTAACCGCGAGGCGCTCTGCAACAGCTTCTTCCTCTGGCGCCTGTTCCACTTCCTGCTCTTGAGCCTGCGCAGCTGCGGCCTCTGCAGCAGCGGCCTCTAACTCAAGGCGGGCTTTCTCTTCTGCTTCGGCTGCAGCCTGAGTTTCCAGTTCTTCATCGCTGCGCTTAATATAGGTGCGTTTTTTACGCACTTCGATATTAACGGTTTTACGATTGCCAGATTTCAATGTGCTGACAGTTTTGCGTCGCAGAGTGATTTTCTTCGGTTCGCCTGAGCTCTCGCCATGCAGGCCTTTTAAGTAGGCCAGCAGAGTTTGCTTCTCATCATCCGAGACAGTCGCATCGGCGGCACTGTGATTTAAACCTGCTTCTTTCATTTGCATAAGCAAACGATCAACAGATGCGCCTACGGTTTTTGCTAGTTCACTTACTGTAACTTCAGCCATTACTTTTCCTCTATTACCGCTCGATTAATTATTCACCCTGCTCTTCAGCAAACCAGGGTGCACGAGCAGTCATAATCAACGCTGCTGCTTTCTCTTCATCCATATCATCAATATCCATGAGATCGTCAACGGCCTGCTCGGCCAGATCTTCCATGGTGACAATACCTTTTGCAGTTAACTTGTACGCCAATGCAGAATCCATACCTTCCATCGTCAGCAGGTCTTCAGCTGGCTCTGTTTTGGTTAATTCTTCTTCGCTGGTCAGTGCCATGGTCAACAGGGCATCTTTGGCGCGAGCGCGCAGCTCTTCGGCGATATCTTCATCAAAGCCTTCAATTGCACTCATTTCCTCAAGAGGAACATAGGCAACTTCTTCAAGGCTGGTGAAACCTTCTTCAACCAGAACCACAGCAACGTCTTCATCGACATCCAGCGCAGTCATCAGGCTCTCCACAAAGTTTGATGACTCAGCTTCCTGTTTCTGCTGAGCATCTTCAATGGTCATTACATTGATATTCCAGCCAGTCAGCTCAGAGGCCAGACGTACATTTTGTCCGCCTTTACCAATGGCCTGGGCCAGATTTTCTTCGTTTACTGCAACATCCATGGAGTTGGCGTCTTCATCAACAACAATGGATTCAACTTCTGCAGGAGCCATGGCATTGATCACCAGCTGGGCGGGGTTATCGTCCCACAGCACAATATCTACGCGCTCGTCATCCAGGTCGTTGGAGACGGCCTGAACGCGGGCACCGCGCATGCCAACACAGGCACCTACAGGATCAATACGAGCATCTTTGCTCTTTACAGCAATTTTGGCGCGCTGGCCCGGATCACGGGCGGCACCTTTGATTTCAATAATGCCTTCAGCAATTTCCGGTACTTCGATCTGGAACAACTGGATAAGCATTTCTGGGGCAGCTCTGGACACCAGCAGCTGTGGCCCGCGAGTATCTTCGCGAATAGCGGTCAAAATTACCCGGGTGCGATCATTGATGCGGAAAATTTCCCGGCCCACCAACTCTTCGCGAGGCAACATGCCCTCAGCATTATCACCAAAGTCCACCACAATGTGATCACGGGTAACCTTTTTGACTGTGCCGCTCAGTAATTCACCAACACGGTGGCGGAAACGACTAATAATCAACTCCCGCTCTGCGTCTTTAACCCGCTGTACTATTACCTGCTTGGCGGTCTGCGCAGCAATACGACCAAAGGCAATATTTTCCACAGTCTCTTCAAAGGTATCGCCAACTTTTAATGTTGGGTCCTTTTCTGCAGCTTCTTCGGTGGTGAACTGAGTACCCAGCTCCGCCAGAACATCATCGGCAACCACATCCCAAAAACGGAAGGACTCATAGTCACCCGTCTCGCGATCAATAACCACACGAATATTAGCGCCCTCTTCGTAGCGCTTTTTGGTGGCCATAGCCAGTGCCTGCTCAATTGCTTCAAAAATTATACCCTGGTCCACGCCTTTCTCGTTGGACACAGCTTCCGCAACCATTAAAATTTCTTTACTCATCGTTCAAACTCCACATGCCTCAGAATCGAGGAACCACGTTAGCCTTCTCTATACCTTCAACCGGAAACAGAAATTCATGATCTGTTACCACCAAAACAATCTCATCGTCATCAATACCCGTCAGACGACCTTTAAAGTTGCGGCGTCCCTCGTAGGGAAAGCGCAACCGCAGCGAAATATCTTCGCCGATATACTGTTCATACTGACTCAGCTCATACAGAGGTCTGTCCATGCCCGGCGAAGACACTTCCAGAATATACTCACCGTTAATGGCCTCCTCTACATCCAGCACCGCACTGGCCTGACGACTGACTCGCTCACAGTCATCGACACCAATGCCGTCTTCTGCACGGTCTATATAGATGCGCAGCAACTTGGTCTTGCCGCCAGTCTGGAGCTCAAGGCCCCACAACTCGCATCCCAGAGCTTCAACCACAGGCCCAAGCAATTGCTTTAGTTCGCTACTGGCCACAGCCATGGTTATCTCCTACAAACAAAAAATGGGCCAAAGGCCCATTTATCAACATCTAAAGAAAAGCCCCAAAATGGGGCTCCTCGATTTGCGCCGGACCCGACGCGAATTTTCATAGTAGAAAACCTGAATTAAGCTGCCGTTAGACAGCAGTGAACAGGGGCTCCCTTTTCCACTGAGTAATGCAAGCATAGACAATATTAGCTGACTGTACATTACTTCCTGTGTCCGTCATTTTTATAAAACATCACCCTGTGAAAGATTCTATAAAAATTGGTAGCGGGAGCTGGATTTGAACCAACGACCTTCGGGTTATGAGCCCGACGAGCTACCAGACTGCTCCATCCCGCACCGACACAACGATCTAGTCTTTAAACCGCCCTCTTTGAGAGGACGCGCATTATAGGTAGAGGGCCCTGCAAGGTCAACTGCACAGAGGCAAACAAAGTAGTTTTATTTACGTTGGGCAACAATAAATTCGTAGGCTGTTTGAATTTCCTGGGTGCGCTCAGTAGCTAACTTGACCATATCCTCGGGCATACCCTGACCAATTAACTTATCCGGATGATTTTCACTGATCAGTTTGCGATAGGCTTTCTTGATCTGGGCATCCGTATTTGATGCCTCAACACCAAGAGCGGTGTAGGCGGCACTCAACTGACTCTGCGTATCTGACCCCTGAGATTGATAACCAGAGCCACGGAACTGGTACTGGGCCTTGACCATCTCAATCAACTTCTCAAATAGCGCTGCCGAGAAACCTAGATGCTTTGCGACAGTTTTAAGCACCGACTGCTCAGCTCCATGGAGCTCGCCGTCGGCCATAGCCAGGGCAATCAAGTAATTGAGCAGAGATCGCTTGAGGTTGTTGTGCCGACCACTGACAGCAATAAAGGCTGCCATGGTCCGGTCAACGGAAAAATCGGCATTGCTGCCCTGTTTAAACAGATCAATAGCAGCGCGGCGATGACTGGTATCCAGACCCATATTATCCATCAGCCCTTCGGCCTGGGCAATCTCCACCTTGGATATACGACCATCGGATTTGGCCAAATGGCCAAGCAAGCTGAACAATGTCTCAAAATAACTGGTACGAACACGCTCCTGCTCTTCTCTGGACATTGGGTTTAAAAAGCCACCCAGACCCCGATCAAATTGGTGGCCGATAAAAACCCCCAAAAGAGCGGTGAAAACACCGCCGGCAAAATACCCGAACAGCCCGCCAATAATTTTTCCTGTGCTCAACCCTCTTGCTCCCTGGCCAGCTTTTCCGCTTGCTGGCGCAATATAAATTTCTGCACCTTGCCTGTAGAGGTCTTCACAATCTCCTCAAAGACAATATGGCGGGGCACCTTAAACCCGGCCATATGCTGCCTGCACCAATCGACGAGATCAGCGGATGAAACCGACCCATCGTCTACCAACTCGACAAAGGCACAGGGCGTCTCACCCCATTTTTCGTCGGGCATGGCAACAACTGCGGCTGCAGTGACCTGAGGGTGCTTGTGCAACACCTCCTCGATTTCAATCGATGAAATATTCTCACCCCCGGAAATAATAATATCCTTAGAGCGGTCTTTTAACTGGATATAGCCATCGGCATAGACCACAGCAAGATCGCCGGAGTGAAACCAGCCACCGGCCAAGGCGTCATCAGTTGCCTGCTTGTTCTTTAAATAGCCTTTCATCACCACATTGCCGCGAAACATCACTTCACCCAAAGTTTCACCATCTCTGGGCACCGGCTTCATGGTTTCAGGATCAAGTACATCGAGTTCTTCCAAGGCATGGTAACGCACCCCCTGCCGTGCCTTCAATGCGGCCTGCTCTTCTGCGGACAATTGATTCCATTCTTCATGCCAGTCATTGACCACAGCAGGGCCATAGACTTCAGTTAACCCATACAGGTGGGTCACATTAAAGCCCGCGTCACGCATTTCAGATAACACTGATTCTGGCGGCGGCGCAGCGGCGGTAAAAAATTCTACCGGCTTTGTCAGATCGCGCTTCTGTGACGCCGGTGCGGCTAGAATGGTGGACATGACGACTGGCGCGCCACATAGGTGAGTGACCTGATAATCTGCCAGAGCAGCCCAGATCGCGTCGGCGCGAACCTCGCGCAGGCAGATATGGGTGCCTGTGACCGCAGACATAGTCCAAGGGAAACACCAGCCGTTGCAGTGGAACATGGGCAATGTCCACAAATACACCGCATGCTTGGGCATGGAAGCCGTAATCGCATTACCCTGGGCCAGCAGACAGGCACCACGATGGTGATAAACCACACCTTTGGGGTCACCAGTGGTGCCTGAGGTGTAGTTAACCGTGATGGCATCCCATTCATTTTCAGGCATCAACCAGGCAAAATCGCCGTCGCCAGATTGCAATAATGTTTCGTAGTCATCACTTCCCAGCCTATCCCCAGGTTGCGGGAAAACCGGATCCATATAATCGATCACCAGAGGCTTCAGGGTCGCCAAATCAAGAGCGGAGGAGATAGTCCCAGAGAAGGCAGTGTCAGTAATTAATACCTGCGCTTCCGCATGGTCCAGCTGGAAAGCGATAACTCCGGCATCCAGTCTGGTATTCATAGAGTGCAGCACCGCGCCACACATGGGTACCGCATAATGGGCTTCGAGCATGGCGGGGGTATTGGCCAACATTACCGACACCGTATCGCCACGACCAATGCCGCGCCCAGCCAATACCGAGGCAAACTTGCGGCAGCGACGGTAGAAGTCCCTGTAGCTGATCTGCATACTGCCGTGAACAACAGCAATATGGTCGGGGAATACGGTGGCCGCTCGCTCGAGAAAAGCCAGCGGTGTCAGGGGCTGGTGATTAGCCTGATTCTGGTCGAGATCGCGATCATAGATGTCAGACATGGGCCGGATTATTTATCCTGCCAATCGGGAGCACGCTTTTCAATAAAGGCACCAATACCTTCTTTCGCGTCATGTTTTAACATATTGTCGACCATCACCTTAGAACTGTAAGCATAGGCTTCAACAAGGGGCATTTCTGCCTGCTCATAGAATGCCCGCTTGCCCATAGCCACTGTCATGGTCGACTTGCTGGCGATTTTAGCCGCCATGGCCATGGTTTCCTCGGTTAATGTCTCTGCACTCAGGTAACGGTTGATCAAGCCGACCTGCTCCGCTCGCTCGGCACTGATCATCTCGCCAGTCAGCAACATTTCCATCGCGTGTTTGTTAGACAGATTGCGCGACAGAGCCACCATGGGCGTTGAGCAGAAAAGGCCAATATTAACCCCGGGAGTGGCAAACAGAGCTGAATCTGCGGCTATTGCCAGATCACAGCTGGCCACCAACTGGCAGCCCGCCGCCGTGGCAACACCTGCCACTTCAGCAATTACCGGCTTGGGATTATTAACAATCAGCTGCATAACCGAAGCACAGGTATCAAACAGCTGCTCAAAGTAAGCCTGCCCCTCATTCTCATCGGCGCGGGCTGCAGTTATCTCCTTGAGATCATGGCCTGCGCAGAATGCGGGGCCAAAGGCAGCAATAACAATCACCCTTACTGAGGGGTCCAGAGCAGCATTGGTAAGCACCTCAGACAGCTTTATCAGCATGGTTTCAGATAATGCATTGCGGCGTTTTTGATCGTTAAGCGTAAGCCGCAGAATCCCATCTTGCACTTTCATTAGTAGAATATCGCTGTTTGCCTGATCTACCATTTGTAGTACCTCCATGGTCTTAATATTCTTATTCTAGTCCGCTGGCCTAATTTGTATACCGGTTAACAACTACCCCTCGCCAGCAACCCAATAGGGCTTTTCCAATTCTAACTTTGGACAGCGGTCCATCACAACTTTAAGACCAGCGGCCTCAGCCAGCTCAGCAGCCTGATGGTTGATAATATCCAGCTGCATCCAAACCACATCGGCACCAATGGCAATAGCTTCCAGGGTAACACCCAGAGCCGCCTCTGGGGATCGAAAGATGTCGACCATATCTACCGGTTGCCCTATAGCTGCCAGAGACTCATAGCAATGTTGACCGAGAATGCTATTGCCAGCCTCAATTGGGTTAACAGGTATCACCCTGTAACCCGCATCGAGCAGGGCTTGCATACATAGATAGCTATCACGTTCCGGGCGCGGGCTGGCACCCACCAGAGCTATGCTTTTGACCTCGGTGAGTATCTGCCTGAGATAGGCGTCTGGATAACTGTCGTGATTAATAGTAATACCTGCTATTTATTTTTATGGATAAACCATAGTTAAAGCACGGCTAAACCTTAACCGCCAAACTCTTCTTGGGGTCATAAAAAGGCTTGGGTACAACTCTAACAGAGCGCTGACCAAATGGGGTTACTATCTCCGCCTCAGTACCCTCCATGCTGTAGTCAATACTCACAATAGCCAGAGCAATATTGGCTTGCAGACGGGGCGAATAAATTGCCGAAGTAACCGTACCAACCTGCTCAGACCCCACAATAATTGGCCAGAATTCATTGTTGGCACCAGTCAGTGGCTCACCACCAATCTCTATACCCACCTGCTTGCGGCTAATCCCCTGTTCGGCAATTTTGGTCAGCGCGGCTTTACCAATAAAGTCCGCCTCCATATCCAGATCCACAAGGCGATCCAGGCCCAGCTCAAAGGGGTTTGTATGGCTGTCCATATCCGCATGATAGGACAGCATGCCACCTTCAATACGTCGGATAGCCGAGGTATGACCGGGCTGCAATCCATAGGGCTGACCCGCTTCCATCAGGCGCTCCCAAAGCTCAACACCGCGGCTGCCATCCCGAAGGTAGATTTCATAACCCAACTCACTGGACCAACCGGTACGCGAGATAATTAAAGGCATACCATCCAGCTCAAAATCAGCAAACCAGTAATAGCGCAGCTCGTTAATCTTGTCACCAAACAGGCTTTGCATTATTTCGCCAGACTTCGGCCCTTGCAGCTGCAGTGGCGACACATCTGGCTCACAGATCTCAACATCCATTCCAGAGGTTACAGCCACTCCCTGAGCCCAGAGCAAAATATCGCTGTCTGCCAGCGACAGCCAAAAGTGATTCTCGGCCAGACGCAGCAATATGGGATCATTGAGAATCCCACCCTGGGCATTAGTGATGAGCACATATTTGCACTGACCTACGGCACAGTTAGACAGGTTGCGGGGCGTCAACATCTGCACAAATTTGGCCGCATCTGGCCCGGTGATTTCCACCTGCCGCTCCACAGCAACATCGCTCAGGGTGGCGCTGTTGACCAGATTCCAAAAATTTTGCTCAGGATCGCCAAAATCTCTGGGTATGTACATATGGTTGTAGACAGAAAAACCCGCCGCACCCCAGCGCAGCGTGGCTTCAAAATAGGGTGACTTGCGGATTTGTGTACCGAAGCCGAAGGCTTTAGATTGGTCTTTATTTTCAATCGCCGTCATAACTACTACTCGATTCAGTTGGCCGTTAAAGTTGCGGCAGTCTGATCCTAAAAATCGAGCGGTGCTTCTTAACTTGCGACAAAAATATATAGCAATACGACAGCTCTGGCGGGCCCAAAAGAGACCAAATCATGACAAAAAAATAAAGTTTTGAAAGGTTAACTTTGCACCGCCTGTAATAATTCCTATAGAAGCTCCAATAGAAGTGACTGATTAGCCATTGTTACAGATTAGTGAAATTCAAACCGCTCCAGTCTGCACTCCTGGAATACTGTTGTTAATTGGTCTAATCATGACCGAACGAGTATATTTTCTTTTAACCACAAAAAAGCCCCGATCAACGGGGCTTCTGGCTCGCCAGCAAAAGCTACTGGTCTTTGATATGGTGCCCAAGGCCGGACTTGAACCGGCACGGCTTTCGCCACTACCCCCTCAAGATAGCGTGTCTACCAATTCCACCACTTGGGCATTTTTCAAAAAATCTACCTTAGTTACTGACTTCCGCGACACTTGGACTCCTGCCCGGCGTCTACCAATTCCACACATAAGCTTTGTTTAAAAAATCACTATTGCTCTGGCAAATCAGAACCAGCCCCGGAAGGTAGTTCATCGGTTGTTTCCAGCACGGGCAGATCAGTGTCCTGTAATTGGTTGGAAATTGACTCCAGCTCAGGCAGCAGAGCTTCATCAATAACAGTGCTGTTTTTCGCAACCAGAGCCAAACTAACACTGGTAACAAAGAAGATTGTGGCCAGAATAGCAGTCATCTTGCTGAAGAAATTCCAGCCCCCGCCACTGCCAAATACTGTTTGCGAAGCACCGGAACCAAACGAGGCTCCCGCTTCTGCGCCTTTACCCTGCTGCAGCAAAACCAACCCAATCAGGGCCACTGCAACCACAAAGTGAAATACTAAAATAAATTGTTCCATTACTCTTGCTCGATCAGTTGTTGTGCAATATTTAAAAAGTCATCTGCCTTCAATGAGGCTCCACCCACCAGACCACCATTAATATCTGGCTGGGCAAATAATTCTACTGCATTGCTCGGATTGACACTGCCACCGTAGAGCAGCGTTGTCTCGCGCCCTGCATCTCCAAGCTGGGCTCTAATAGCCCCATGCACTTCCTGAGCCTGCTCAGGAGTTGCTGTCTCGCCTGTGCCTATGGCCCATACTGGCTCATAAGCGATCACTGCCCGACACAGATCTTGCAGTGCAACAGGCTCTGTCACCGCACTGATTTGCTGCGCTACTATTTCTAGCGTTTGCTTCTGCTGTCGCTGCTGCAGCGATTCGCCAACACAGAGAACTGGTATCAAACCTGCCTGCTGCGCGGCTTTAAATTTTTCTGCCACTGTTTCATTGGTTTCACCAAACAGTGCCCGCCGTTCGGAATGCCCAACGAGCACATACTGGCAACCCATGTCAGCCAACATTGCCGCGGAAACCTCGCCTGTGTAGGCACCTGACTCAAATTGACACAGGTTTTGTCCACCTACAGCAACATCAGATCCCCCGACAGCCTCAGCCACAGAGGTCAGATGGACAAATGGTGGAAAAACAATCATCTCTACCGAGTTTTGATTATTCCAACGCTTCGCCAACTCCCCGGCAATGGCAGCTGCCGATGCGGCGGTACCATGCATTTTCCAATTGCCCGCTATCAGCGATTTAGCCATCCGGACTGCTCCTTTTTCTGAGGGGAAGGTAGGGGCTTCTCAAGCGGGCGCAAATGCTACCCGACTAGATGTGAATATACAACTGGGAAGCGGTCTTTATAGCCGATAAACCACTAGCCAACCTGCTGTTCGACGATTTTGGCGATATCTGCCACCAATCTATCCACCAAGACCTGATCTTCACCCTCAACCATTACTCTTATTAATGGCTCGGTACCCGAGGCTCGCAACAGCACTCGCCCACGACCATCCAACTCTTGCTCTGCCTGTGCAACAGCAGTATTAATTGTCTGGTTATCACTGATATCAACCTTTCTCGCCAGACGAACGTTAATCATGGTTTGGGGGAACTTCACCATGCCTTGCTTTAGCTGGTGCAGTGGTTGGCCACTCTCCGACAGCGCCAGAATCACCTGCAGCGCTGCAACTATGCCGTCACCAGTGCTATTGAGGTCACTGCACAGCACATGACCAGAGGCTTCACCACCCAAATCCCAGCCATTGGCCTTAAGGGCTTCAACCACATAGCGATCACCCACCTTGGTGCGCTCAAAAGGAATGCCCAACTCTTTCAGGGCCAGCTCAAGCCCAAGGTTGCTCATCAATGTGCCTGCGACACCATCGCAGTTACCTGCTGCCCGGCGATGCTGGGCAATAATATAAATAAGCTCATCACCGTCGACTATCTCTCCATTGGCATCTACAAACAGTACGCGATCACCATCACCATCGAAGGCAATACCCAGATCGGCCTTGGCCTCAGTCACAGCCTCCTGCAAACCATCCATATGGGTAGAGCCGCACTGATCATTGATATTAAAGCCATTGGGCGTGTTGCCCATGGTAATAACGCTGGCGCCCAATTCCTTAAACACTCGGGGGCCCGCATGGTAGGTCGCGCCATGGGCGCAATCTACAACAATATTGAGGCCGTTAAGATCATAGCCTGCAGGCAGAGTACCTTTACAGAATTCAATATAGCGCCCAGTGGCGTCGCTGAGGCGACGGGCCTTACCCAGACTATAGGAGCCATTGGTAACCAGCGGTTTATCCATCAGAGCCTCAATTTCAAGCTCCACTTCATCTGGTAATTTATAGCCATCGGCGGCAAAGAATTTAATACCGTTATCTTCAACCGGGTTGTGGGAAGCACTGATAACAATGCCTGCGGAAGCGCGGAAGGTGCGGGTTAAATAGGCAATGGCCGGGGTCGGCATAGGCCCGAGCATATCAACATCTACACCAGCGGCAATCAAGCCTGCTTCGAGGGCAGATTCAAACATATAACCAGACACTCTGGTGTCCTTGCCAATCAGTACGCGTTTTTTTCCTTCAGTGTTGCGGGTCAGCACAGTGCCCGCTGCCCAGCCCAGCTTGAGCATAAAGTCTGCGGTAACCGGATATTCACCCACTCTGCCGCGGATGCCATCTGTGCCAAAATATTTTCTTGCCATAATTTACTCGGTGTCCTCAAAACTCTCTGCCTGTTGCCAGATATGCAGCGCCTGCACTGTTTCTTTTACATCATGGACCCGCAATATTAGCGAGCCCTGCACCGCCTTGATTTTCTGCGCAGCCAAAAGCGCCATGGTAACACTTCCCATGAGTCTTTCATCCACTGCCGAGTCAAGTAGCTGGCCAATCATTGATTTGCGCGAGACACCCACTAGCACTGGATGACCTGCTTGGGCAAGCTTGTCCAGGCCATTAAACAGTGCCAGATTATGATCCAGAGTCTTGCCAAAGCCAAAACCTGGATCCAGCATAATTTGATCTGCCGCAATGCCAGCCTCAATGCACTGTTGTTTGCGCTGATGTAAAAACGCCAACACCTCGGCAACTACATCTTCATACTGGGGATTGTGCTGCATGCTGTCGGGTTGATTCTGCATATGCATCAGGCAGACTGGCAGGCCGCTGGCGGCGGCGGCCGCTAACGCACCTTCCCGCTGTAGTGCACGCACATCATTAATAATATGGGCGCCGCCGGCTGCGGCTTCGCTGATAACCTGAGCTGTACTGGTATCAACCGAGATAAGACAGTCAAAACGACTGCTCACTGCATTGATAATTGGCATCACCCGGTCAAGCTCCTGGGCTCTGGTAACCGGCGCAGCACCAGGCCTTGTGGACTCGCCACCTATATCAATAATATCTGCGCCCGCTGCCAGCATTGCCTCTATGGCAACCAAGGTCTTGCTCAGATCCAACTTGCCAGAAGAGTACAGGGCGCCGCCGTCGGAAAATGAGTCCGGAGTAATATTAACAATACCCATCACCGCTGGGCGGGACAGATCGAGAGTTTTGTTGCCGCAGTTTAATAAGCTCATAGATACAAAAAGACCTCGAAGCCTTGTGAGCTTCGAGGTCTGTTACAAAAGTTATAGTTAAAAATCAAAGATCCTCGACTGGACCGCCAATTGGACCCTCATCAACCGAATCTTTCGCCGCACTGTTGCCATCACCAGAGGTGTTGTCTGAGTCATGGTCATCCCATTGCTGGGGTGGTCGCACCTTGCGTCGATTCATCAGATCATCGACCTGATCAGCATCAATAGTCTCAAATTCCATCAGCGCATCTTTCATAGCTTCAAGAATATCTCGATTATCCTCCAACAATTTTGACGCTGTACTGTAAGCATCATTGAGGATACTGCGCACTTCCTGATCGATTTCTCGGGAGGTGTCCTCAGAGTAATGGGTATTGCCGCCGCCGGGTGCCTGAGACTCATCTTCACCGTAAAGAATAGGGCCCATTTTTTCATTGAGTCCCCATTTGGTCACCATATTGCGCGCCATCTGTGTGGCCCGCTCAATATCGTTGGAGGCGCCAGTGGTAACCCCATCAATACCGCCCACTAACTCCTCGGCAATACGCCCACCAAAGAGGCTGCACAGCTGACTGTTAAGCTGACGGCGATTCATGCTGTAGCGATCTTCCTCTGGCAGGTACTGAGTCACCCCCAGGGCTCGGCCTCGAGGAATGATAGTCACCTTGTGTACCGGGTCATGCTCCGGCACCAGTCTACCAATAATGGCGTGACCGGCTTCATGGTAGGCTGTGTTGGTCTTTTCTTTCTCCGACATCACCATTGAGCGCCTTTCAGCACCCATCATAATTTTGTCTCGCGCCTTCTCGAATTCCTCCATGGTAACCACTCGGCGATTGCCACGGGCAGAGAACAATGCGGCTTCATTGACCAGGTTAGCCAGATCGGCACCGGAGAACCCGGGGGTTCCTCGAGCCAGAATACCCAGCTCCACTGACTCATCTAGGGGCACTTTGCGCGCATGCACTTTAAGAATCTGCTCACGACCACGAATATCCGGCAGTCCCACGTAGACCTGGCGGTCAAAGCGGCCTGGACGCAGCAGTGCTTTATCCAGCACATCTGGCCTGTTGGTCGCAGCGATCACAATCACACCCTCAGTGCCCTCAAAGCCGTCCATCTCAACCAGCAGCTGGTTTAATGTCTGTTCGCGCTCGTCGTTGCCACCGCCATAGCCACCTCCACGGTGACGACCCACAGCATCAATTTCGTCAATAAAGATAATGCATGGAGCCTGCTTTTTGGCCTGCTCAAACATATCCCGCACACGGGAGGCACCAACACCGACAAACATCTCGACAAAGTCAGAACCAGAAATAGAGAAGAATGGCACCTTGGCTTCACCGGCAATAGCCTTGGCCAAAAGAGTTTTACCGGTTCCCGGAGGGCCGACCATTAATACACCCTTGGGGATACGGCCACCCAAACGCTGAAATTTGCTCGGATCGCTGAGGAATTCAACCAGTTCGCCCACATCTTCTTTGGCTTCATCCACACCGGCCACATCGGAAAACGTTGTATTAATCTGATCGCCGGTCAGCAGCTTGGCCTTGCTTTTACCAAAGCTCATGGGGCCGCCTTTGCCGCCACCGCCACCCTGCATCTGGCGCATAAAAAACACAAATATCGCCAGAATCAGCAGTATCGGGAATGCTGCCACCAATAGCTGCGAAATAAGGCTTGGGGTCTCAGGCTCTTTGCCCATAACATTGACATTGTGATTGATCAGATCGCCCATCAAACCCGGATCCTGCACATTGGGGCGCACTGTACGGAATGTGCTGCCATCACGACGCTCGCCTTCAATAATCAGGCCATCGATCGAGACCTTGGATACCCGATCATTCTGCACTTCCATGACAAACTCGGAATAACCCAGGCTGTTATCTACAGGCTGTGGGGTGAAGCTATTAAACACCGACATTAAGATGGCGGCTAAGATCACCCATACAATTAAATTTTTAACCAAATCGTTCAAAAGTTATTCCTCTCTATTGGCCCTTCAGGCCCTTGGCTACCAGATAGACCTCGCGGGACTTGGCTCTGGATGCATCTGGTTTCTTTAGACTGACAGTATTAAACACAGTTCTGACATGACGCACAAACTGATCGAAGCCTTCACCCTGAAATAATTTGGCGATAAACACGCCTTCCGCCTTCATTACTCTGCAGGTTAAATCAATTGCCAGCTCAGCTAAATACATCATAGCAGGCTGATCAACGGCTTTCGCTCCTGTTAAGTTGGGGGCCATATCAGAAATTACAAGGTCTACCGGCCTATTTCCGATAACTGCGAGCAGTTCATCAAAAGTGGCATCCTCGGTAAAATCCCCCTGGATAAAATCCACCCCTGCCACCGGATCCATGGGCAAAATATCCAGCGCATGAACCCGTCCCTCGTGACCCACAAGCTTTGCCGCCACCTGAGACCAACCTCCTGGTGCAGAACCTAAATCTACGACGGTCATGCCAGAGCGGATCAAGCGCTGTTTTTCAACTATTTCGAGTAATTTGTAGCTGGCGCGGGATCGATAGCCATCCCTCTGGGACTGCATCACATAGGGGTCTTTAACATGTTGTTTAATCCAACTGCGATTTTTAGATTTCGTCATGCTGAGGTTTTCGCTAGAATGGCCGACTTTGAAATTAGGCCGATCATTATGACAAGTTCCAGTGAAGATAAAAAACATTTACGTCGATTGGGACATGATCTCAAGCCCGTGGTGACCATTGCGGCAAAAGGCTTGACTGACACTGTGTCTGCCGAGCTCGAGCGCGCACTCAGCGACCACGAGCTTATCAAGGTAAAGCTGGCGGTAGGCGATCGCGATGCTAAGAAAGCCGTTAGCGATAAGATCTGCCAGAACTTTAAGGCAGAACTGGTGCAGTCAATCGGCCATATCTTGCTTATTTATCGCCCAGCCAAGGCTCCGAATCCCAAACTATCCAATTTACTGCGCAAGTAACCCGCCGGTGAAAAACGCAACAACTGTCCCAATGTGCCATAATCAGCGTCATTGAGAGGGTCGTTACTGTGCTGGATAGACAAAAAATAGACTGGATTTTTAATTATATTGGCAAGCCTGTGCTAACGGGCCTGTTTGTTGCTGCTCTGTTAATGCTGATGTTCCCTCAATTTCGCGGCGACAGCACTGACTTCAACAATCTTGCCCAAAAAGACGATACCGCTTCATCAGACTGGTTGGGTCCAGTATCCTATGCCGCAGCAGTGCGCCGCGCCGCGCCCTCAGTAGTCAATATCTACACTCGCAAGTTGCGACGGGAGAAAACACACCCGCTGCTCAATGACCCATTTATAAGGCGCTTCTTTAATTATCAGCAGCAGCGTCTGCAAAGCTCATTGGGCTCGGGCATTATTGTGCGGGATGACGGTTTTATTATGACCAACAACCATGTGGTCGCCAACGTCGATGAGATTGTGGTGCTGCTATATGATGGCCGCGACGTCCCGGCAAAAATAGTAGGTACTGATCCCGACACCGACCTGGCCATTCTCAAAATAGATGTAGATCAACTACAGCCTATCTCCATCGGTGACGCCATGGATGCAAAAATAGGTGATGTGGTATTGGCTATTGGCAACCCGTACGGCCTGGGTCAGGCAGTAACACAGGGCATTATTAGTGCCACCGGACGCAATGGTCTGGGCCTCAATACCTTTGAAAACTTTATCCAGACCGATGCCGATATCAACCCGGGCAATTCAGGTGGTGCGCTGGTGGATGTCTATGGCAATCTACTCGGCATCAATACCGCAAAACTTGATCGCAGTGGCGCCGCCGGTATGAGCTTTGCCATTCCGGTCAATGAGGCGCAGAAAGTACTCAATGATATTATTCAATATGGTCGGGTGATTCGTGGCTGGCTGGGCATGGATGCAACACCGCTGAATCAGGATTTGGCGCGACATTTTAATACCAGCACCACCAGAGGGCTTCTGGTCAATGGTGTGTTTAATACAGGCCCAGCTCAGAAGGCCGGCATCAGACCAGGAGATATAGTTATTGGCATTAATGGCACCGCGGTGACAGATCGCCACAGCAGCGCCAGTCAGATTGCTGATGTAATGCCGGGACAGCCCATCAAACTTGAAATACTCAGGGGTATAGAGACCTTTACCCTCACCGCAATCGCTGGCACCCGCCCGGTGATTGCCCAATAAATAGCAAATTGCAGGCAGCCCTAGCTGCCAAGAATTGCCGAGAGGCTATCTACCAACAGCTGGTTGTCTTTCGGGGTACCCACAGTAATACGCAGAAACTGATCAATTCGCGGCTTGTTAAAGTGCCGCACTATCAAACCCCGCTCGCGCAATTCCCCTGCCATAGCACTTGCTGATTTGTCCCTGTGCCGGGCAAAGACAAAATTGGCAGCCGATGGCAAAACATCGAAACCCAACTGTTGCAGCTGCTCCACCAATTGTTCACGACTGTCAATAACCTGGGTGCAGGTTTGCTGGAAATACGTCTCATCTTTAAAGGAAGCAATAGCTGCGGCGATCTGCAGATGCCCAAGCGGATAGGAATTAAAACTGTTCTTAACCCTGTCCAGACCCTCAACCAACTCAGTACTGGCGATGGCATAGCCAATGCGCATACCGGCCAGGGAGCGGGACTTGGACAATGTGTGAACCACAATCAGATTAGCGTATTTATCCACCAGCGCCACTGCGCTCTGACCGCCAAAATCAATATAGGCCTCATCAACCACGACCACAGAGTCCTGATTGGCCTGCAGCAGCTGTTCAATAACATCCAGACCCAGCAATCTGCCCGTCGGTGCATTGGGGTTGGGAAAAATAATCCCGCCATTGGGGCGCTGATAGGCTTGCAGATCAATAGAGTAGTCTAGGGTTAGAGGAATCCGCTCATATTCAATATCATAAAGCTGACAAAAAACCGGATAAAAGCTGTAACTAATATCGGGGAAAAATATGGGTTTGTCCTGCTTAAGCAGGCCATTAAAGATGTGCGCCAGGACTTCGTCAGAACCATTACCAACAAAAACCTGCTGAGCGTTTACCTGATAATAATCTGCAATAGTCGTCTTTAGATCATCAGCATTGGGGGGCGGATAAAGACGCAGATCATCATTGAGCAACTGCTGCATTGCCTGCAGCACATCTGGCGATGGGCCGTAGGGATTTTCATTGGTGTTTAATTTAGTGAGATTATTAATTTTTGGCTGCTCCCCAGGAGTATAGGGTTGCAGCTGTTTAACAAAGTCACTCCAGTACCTGCTCATATCAATGCTTACTCAGTAATACTACTTTTTAATCCGGTATTCTGCCGACCGCGCGTGCGCCGTCAGGGACTCACCCCGCCCCAGTACTGAGGCTATACGGCCCAAATCTGAGGCCCCCTGCTCAGAACAAAAGATCAGGGAGCTGCGCTTCTGGAAATCATACACCCCGAGAGGCGACGAAAATCGCGATGTCGCCGAGGTGGGCAGCACATGGTTGGGTCCGGCACAGTAATCACCCAGTGCCTCTGCTGTGTGACGGCCCATAAAGATGGCGCCTGCATGCTTGATATTGGGCAACCAGGACTCGGGGTCTGCCACAGAGAGTTCTAAATGCTCCGGGGCAATACGATTGCAGATGGTGACTGCTTCGCCTGCATCGGCCACCTCAATCAGGGCACCGCGGTTAGCCAGAGACTGAGTAATAATATCCCGCCGTTCCATCTCCGGCAGCAGCTTTTCAATACTCTGCTGCACTGCATCCAGATAGTCTGCATCCCAGGCAATTAAAATAGACTGGGCGTCTTCATCGTGCTCGGCCTGGGAAAACAGATCCATGGCAATCCAGTCAGGATCGGTCTGGCCATCGCAAACCACTAAAATTTCGCTGGGGCCCGCCACCATGTCCAGACCCACGGAACCAAACACCTTGCGTTTGGCTGTAGCCACATAGATATTGCCTGGTCCAACAATCTTGTCTACTTTGGGTACAGTCTCAGTGCCATAGGCCAGAGCAGCAATGGCTTGGGCACCGCCAATGGTAAACACCTTATCCACACCGGCAATGGCCGCCGCTGCCAAAACAATCGGGCTGAGCTCATTGTCCGGAGCTGGCACCATCATAATCACTTCGCTGACACCGGCGACGCGAGCGGGAATACAGTTCATCAATACTGACGAGGGATAGCTGGCTTTACCACCGGGCACATAGATACCCACTGACTCCAGTGGTGTTACCTGCTGACCCAGCACAGTGCCGTCGGCCTCATGATACTGCCAGGACTCTTGCAACTGGTGGCTGTGATAGTCACGGATTCTAGCCGCTGCTGTTTCTAGCGCGTCACGGGTGACTGAATCTATAGACGCCAGGGCCTCCTGAAGCTGTTCCGAGCTTAGACAGAATTCACTGATCGACTGGCAATCACGACGATCAAAGCGATTGCTATACTCAATCAGTGCAGCATCACCGCGAGCACGAACCTGGGTTAAAATCTCTGCAACTGCGGATTCAACCTCGCTATTTGACACCATATCCCAAGCGATCAACTTATCCAGCGATGGCAGAAAGTCTGGATCGGCACTGGTCAGGCGATTGATAGTTGGCTTGCTCACGCTTTATTCGCCACTGCGCTCTGCAGCGCGTCCACAATGGACTGAATCTCATTGTATTTAGTTTTCATCGCCGCCTTATTCACAATCAGGCGCGAGCTGATATCCGCAATTTCTTCCCGAGCCTCAAGGCCGTTAGCTTTTAAGGTATTACCGGTATCAACAATATCGACGATTTCATGGGCCAAACCAAGGATCGGTGCAATTTCCATGGCGCCATAGAGCTTGATCAGATCTGCCTGGCGACCCTGCTCTGCATAAAACTGGCGAGCCACATTGACATATTTTGTTGCCACGCGCAGACGCCCAGTCTGGGGCTTCGCGCCGACAGGCACAGCAGTCATCAGCTTGCAGCGGGCAATACCCAAATCCAGAGGCTCGTAGTAGCCGTCTCCCTGATGCTCCAGAAGACCATCCTTGCCAGCAACACCTATATCAGCCGCACCAAATTGCACATAGGTAGGGACATCGGAGCCGCGCAAAATCAGCAGGCGCAAACCTTCCTGATTGGTCGCAAATACCAGTTTGCGGCTGGTGGCTATATCTTCCGCAGGCACTATTCCCGCAGCCCCAAGCAGCGGTAGAGTTTCTTTTAATATGCGACCCTTAGTCAGGGCTAGGGTAATCTCTGTCATAACAATTATCTGGTCTCTCAGGCTGAGCTTTAATTCGCCGGCTTAACCGGGTACTCGCTTAATTTTGCAGCCCAGTTGCTGCAACTTCTCTTCAATACATTCGTAGCCTCGATCAATATGATAGATGCGATCGACAATGGTTTCACCCTCAGCAACCATAGCGGCAATCACCAGCGCCGCTGAGGCGCGCAAATCAGAGGCCATCACTGGCGCACTTTTCAGTCTTTCCACCCCTGTCACTATGGCAGTGTTGCCCTCGACAATAATGCTCGCACCCATGCGATTAAGCTCCTGAACCTGCATCAGGCGATTCTCAAAAATAGTCTCGGTAATCATGCCGGTGCCTTCCGCCACCGCATTAACCGCCGTTAACTGAGCCTGCATATCTGTGGGAAAGGCCGGATAGGGGGCGGTCTTAAGGTTAATCGCCTTGGGCCGCTTGCCCTGCATATCCAACTCAATCCAGTCTTCGCCCTGGGTAATTACTGCGCCGGTTTCCTCAAGCTTCAGCAACACAGCCTCCAGAGTTGCGGGATCAGTCTGGGTGGTTTTGACTTTACCCCCAGTGGCAGCCGCAGCCGCCAGATAGGTACCTGTCTCAATGCGATCCGGCATGACCTTATAAAAGCCCCCAGCCAACTTTTCAACACCATTAATCGTTAACGTATTAGAGCCAGCACCCTGTACATCAGCGCCCCAGGCATTCATACAGGCAGCCAGATCAACAATCTCTGGTTCTCGGGCAGCGTTATCAATAACAGTAGTGCCCTCTGCCAGTACCGCAGCCATCATTAAATTTTCAGTGGCACCCACTGACACCATATCCATTAGAATGTGGGCTCCTTTCAGGCGACCATCAGACCGGGCGCGGATATAACCCTCATCAATCTCAATAGTGGCGCCCATGGCTTCCAGTCCGCGCAGATGTAAATCCACAGGCCGACTGCCAATAGCACAGCCCCCCGGGAAGGATACATTTGCCTCACCATAGCGGGCCAGCATAGGGCCAAGCACCAGAATTGAGGCGCGCATGGTTTTCACCAGTTCATAGGGTGCGGTCAGGCTATTGAGGGTCGAGGTATCGACTTCGAGACGCATTTTCTCATCGATACTGACAGTCACTCCCAGGGCGCCAAGCAACTCGATAGTAGTGGTAACATCCTGCAGATGGGGCAAATTGGCAATGGTTACAATGCCCTCAGACAGCAGCGCAGCAGAGAGTATCGGCAGTGCCGCATTCTTGGAACCAGAAATCCAGACCTCTCCACGGAGAACTGCACCCCCTTGAATAATCAGTTTATCCATCGGATAACCTCAGAACTTAATAGTAGAGCCGCAGAGGAATTAGCTGCGATCATTCCACTCCTGATGAGTGAATGTTTTCATATTGACTGCGTGAATCGCGCCAGAAGAGATCTGTTCATTGAGGGCAGCATAAATCTGTTGCTGACGCTGCACCGGGCGCTTGCCCTCAAATAGATCACCAATAGCAACAATATTGAAATGGCCACCATCGGTCTCCACCTCAAATTGGCAATCGGGCAGAGCATTCTCTAGCAGCACTTTTACATCATCTGGATTCATTTATAGGTTAACTCTTTTCTTCAGTTACAAATTATTCAGCTGACCAGTCAGCAATTACCACATCAATATCGCCACCGGCTCTCTGCACAGCATTGGCAAACTGACTGCGGAAAATATTGCGCATATTAATGCCATTGATCACAACATTAATGGCCTTCCACTGCCCGGTTTTTTTGCTTAGGGCCATAGAGTATTCCATTGGGTACACCGCGCCTTCAGCTTGAATTTCCTGCTTTACCGACACCATTCTCTGGCCCGGTTTCAACGGTGCTTTGTTAAGCAGCACAATCTTCTCGTCGCCATAGCCGATAAGCCCGCGACCGTAGGTCTCAATCAGGCCATTGCGGAATTTGGTGGCGAACTCAATTCGCTGCTCACCAGTCGCGCTCTTTGCCGAGCGGCCCATCACGGATTTAGCGATATAGTTGAAATCAATATGCTGCTCCAGCAGAGTATTCAGCGCCTGAAAATATTGCGGCTCATTCTCTGGAAAGCCCTCGGCATGGTCAGCAATCACCAACAACAACTCAGCGGTGACCTGCTCAATCTTCTCAAAAGGACCACTCTCAATGGCTGGGTCGCTCTCAGCAAAAACTACCGCTGATATTGACATCAGCAACCCGACCACACCACTCAGCAAACCTGTTCTTATTAATCGCATATTATGTTTCTCGTTTAAATTCTCTTCCTTTGACAGCGGATTCAAAAATCTAGTTCTTCAGAGCTGACAATAGTGGCTGCGCACTATACCATTCCCTCACTATTGAATAAACACAGCCGGAGACTATATGTCCGCTATCTATCTACCCATGCTGGCCCTTGTGACGGGCATCTTAGGCCTGCTTTGGGGAGCCGACAGGTTTGTTGCCGGCAGTGCGGGTGCAGCGCGCAACTTTGGCATTTCACCCATGATTATTGGCCTGACTGTGGTCTCTGTGGGGACCTCTGCGCCAGAGGTTATTGTCTCCATCAATGCCGCCATGAGAAATGCTGCCCAACTGGCCGTCGGCAATGCTCTGGGTTCAAATTTAGCCAATATTGGTCTGGTACTGGGTATTACAGCGCTGGTAGCCCCTATTCCAGTGCAAAAACATTTACTGCGGGAAGAGACCCCGATTCTTTTACTGATCACAGCGCTGGCTGGATTATGTCTCTATGATGGATTTCTCGGTCGTGGCGAGAGCATCAGTCTGGGCTTGCTAATTGTTCCGCTGCTGATATTAGTGGTCAAATACAAAAAGAATCACCCCAACCCGGAAGTGATCGGAGAGGCCGAAGAGCTTCCAGAACTTCCCATTGGCAGTGCGCTACTGTGGTTTGCCGTGGGCCTGGGAGTGCTGCTGGTCAGTGCCGAGATTACCGTGTGGGGGGCAAAATCCATTGCCGCCTATGCAGGCATCAGCGAACTGGTCATAGGTCTTACCGTAGTCGCCATCGGCACCAGCCTGCCTGAACTGGCCGCTTCGGTGATGAGTGCCATTCGCGGCCATCATGATATAGCTCTAGGTAATATTCTGGGTTCCAACCTTTTTAATCTTATGCTGGTAATGACCTCTGCTGGCGCTATAGCTCCGGTAGCTCTGAGCCCCGATGTCTTTGCCCGTGACTATGCCGCTATGGCAGTAATGACAGTACTAATGGTCGTTATGGCTGCACTTGCACTGCGCAGCAGCTCAGGACGCATATCCAAAACCATGGGCGTGATTTTACTGGCAGGCTACGGCTTTTATTATGTACTGCTATGGCCCGCAATCTCGGCAGGCCAAGCCTGAATACGCCCGACCTGTTTTGCTCTATAATACTGAACTTAAACACAGATGAACCCTGAATATGGCAACAAGCGACTTTATTAATTCTGGCCTGCGCACCGTAGAGATGGAATCTCTGGCCGTAGGACAGCTGGCACCCTGCATCAACAGCGATTTCGAGCGTGCCTGCGAGACAATACTGGCATGCGAAGGTCGTGTGGTTGTCACCGGTATGGGCAAGTCCGGGCACATAGGCAATAAAATTGCCGCAACATTAGCCAGCACAGGCACACCAGCCTTTTTCGTTCACCCAGGCGAAGCCAGTCACGGGGATCTGGGCATGATCACCAAAAATGATGTGGTGATCGCCATTTCAAACTCAGGCAGTACCGCAGAAGTAGTTACCATATTGCCGTTGATCAAACGCCTGGGCATTCCCCTGATAAGCATGACCGGGGACCCTGAATCAATATTGTCCCAGTCCGCCTGTGCCAATCTTGATGTCAGCGTCACCAGCGAAGCCTGCCCATTAAATTTAGCCCCCACCACCAGCACCACAGTGACATTGGTGATGGGCGATGCACTGGCCATTGCACTGCTTGAATCTCGCGGCTTCAGCGCCGAAGACTTTGCCTTCTCCCACCCCGGCGGCGCTCTGGGCCGCAAACTGCTATTGCGGGTCGGCGATATTATGCATGGGGAAACAGAGGTTCCCAGAGTCAGCGCCAATCAGCTATTACAGGACGCACTGCTGGAGATGACCGAGAAGGGCTTTGGTATGACCACAGTGGTCGACAGCAACAACAAGCTTATGGGCGTGTTTACCGATGGCGATCTGCGCCGTGTTATTGATCAGAATATTGATATTGGCACCGCAACCATGGAACAGGTTATGTCAGCTAACCCAAAAACTATCAGCGACGCCATACTCGCCGCCGAAGCATTGACGATTATGGAGAGCGCCAGTATCACGGCACTGATTGTCGAAGATCACAGTCAACATCCAATTGGCGTTTTGCATATGCATGATATTTTGCGCGCAGGAGTTGTTTAATGGGCGACAGCGTTCCCGCCGCTGTAATTACCGCGGCAAAGAAAATCAAACTGCTACTGCTGGATGTAGATGGTGTGCTGACCGATGGTCGCCTCTACTATGGCAACAGCGGCGAAGAGATGAAGGCCTTTAATATACAGGATGGGCTGGGCATTAAATTATTGCAGCAGGGAGGCGTGCAGGTGGGCATTATTACCGGCCGCGTATCCGCACTGCTCCAGCGCCGTGCTGACGAGCTTGGAATAGACCCGGTTGTTCAGGGGCGCGAAGATAAACTAACCGCCCTTAACGAACTGCTGCAAACCATGGATATCAGCATGGATGAAATCGCCTTTATGGGCGACGACCTGCCTGATCTGGCGGTTATTCGACGGGTTGGACTAGGCATCACCCCGGCCAATGGCAGCACCACCAACGCTAGCCAGGCCCTTTGGCAGACGGCTAAAAGTGGCGGCCATGGCGCCGTTCGCGAAGTAGCTGAAACAATCCTTGAGGCCCAGGGAAAACTGCAGACAATACTGGCCAGCTATCAATGATCAGACAGGCGCTGCTTATCTCTGCACTGATATTTTTTGTCGGTGGCTTTTTATTGATCTGGGATAGCCCACCGGAGTCCTTTATGCGCAAGCAAACTGGCCAGGTGGAAGAAGTCCCTGTCGCCGATAGTTATATGACCGATGTCAGCAGCCTGAAGTTTTCGTCCTCTGGAAGCCAGCAGTTTTTACTCACCTCAACCAGAGCCGAGTTTTTTAACAAAAAATCAGAACTGACACTCAAACAGCCTAATATAGTGACCATTGAAGAGCCAGCTAAAAGCGATCAGCTGAGTATCAAGGCCAAACATGGCACACTTTCAAACAACGGCAACAAAGTGTTTCTGCAGGATGATGTGGTGGCAATCAGTACAGCGGATGAAGGGCAGACCATCTTGACCAGTGATGATATGACCTATCTGCCCAACAGCAACAGTGCCACTAATAAAGGCCCCTTTAAACTGAAATCGCCACAGGTTAAACTTTCTGGATCCGGGCTAAATGCCAATTTCACTAACGAGGTATTTATTATCAAATCGCAGGTCCGGGCTATTCATGAGCCAATTTAGAAGATTAGTCGCCATGGTTTTTCTCGCTGCCGCAACCGCTGGCTACGGGCTGCCCGACGATGGCGACCAGCCCATTACCATTGAATCCGACTTCGCTGAAAGCAATCAGACCACTGCGCTCACAGAATACAGCGGCAATGTGATCATGCGTCAGGGATCAGTCTCCATTGAGGCTGAAAAAGTGACCATTTTCTATAAAGATAGCAAGGTCAATCGCATACTGTCTCTGGGCGAACCTGCAACCTACAGGCACCAGCCAAATATCAATGAGGGCATTGTTGTCGCCCATGGCGAAATTATTGAGTACCTGCTCGGCGAGGATAAAATTAACCTGCAAAAAAATGCCTCACTGGCCCGCAATGGCACATTGGTTAAGGGAGATTTGATTGTCTACGACATCAATAAAGGGACCTGGAAAGCCAACGGTAATAACCGCAGCAACCAAAAACGTATCCAATTGGTGATACCACCCTCAAATCTGGACAACTCAACAACGGAACAGCAGGAGAGTCCGGAGTAATGGCAATTTTAGAAGCACAGAATCTGGCCAAATCCTATGCCAAGCGCCCAGTGGTAAAAGATGTCTCGCTGTCAGTTAAACAGGGTGAAATTGTCGGCTTGCTGGGCCCTAACGGCGCAGGTAAAACCACCTGCTTCTACATGATTATCGGCCTTGTGGGTCAGGATGGCGGCACGGTGACCGTCGATAATGTGGATATCACCTCCCTGCCCATGCATGGTCGCGCCCAGCGCGGACTCGGCTATCTCCCCCAGGAACCCTCAATCTTCAGAAAACTGAGTGTCGAAAACAATATACTGGCTATTCTGGAAACCCGTAGCGAACTCAGCCGCCAGCAGCGCAACCACCGCCTCGAGGAGTTAATGCATGAATTCCACATTTCTCACCTGGCGAAAAACATTGGCATGAGCCTCTCAGGGGGAGAGCGACGACGCGTCGAAATTGCTCGGGCACTGGCTGCAGACCCACAGTTTATTTTGCTGGATGAGCCCTTTGCCGGGGTTGACCCCATCTCGGTCAATGACATCAAAGGTATTATCCGCCACCTGCGGGACAAAGGTATTGGTGTGCTGATCACCGACCACAATGTGCGTGAAACATTGGATATCTGCGAGCATGCCTATATTATCGGTGAAGGCCATGTTATTGCCGAAGGCACGACAGAACATATCCTCAGCGACGCAAAAGTGCGCAAAACCTACCTTGGAGAGCACTTTACCCTGTAATAATGGGGTAATTCGCAAATCCAGCATTGCCAGCAGCCATAACTCGGCACTAAAATTGCATCTGGTCTTTTTTGTAGTAATAACAACCTATGCGTCCAGGTCTTCAACTCAAGATCAGCCAACAGCTGACGATGACACCGCAATTGCAGCAGGCCATTCGCCTGTTGCAGCTGTCGACTCTGGAATTGCGTCAGGAAGTTATCGAACAACTCTATAACAATCCGTTGCTGGAAATGGACGAAGACGACGGCCGCACCAATAGCAGCAAAGAAGAGGCACCAACCTCAGACTATATTGACAGCGATGGTGATGTCGACTTCAACAGCGATGATCCCAGCGCCCACCAGACCGCTGCCGATGCCACCGAGCAAACCGTTACCGAAGCTGAAGCCGACACTCCCTGGGAACAGGATAGCCATCAGGATCTCCCTGTAGACGCTAACTGGGATGACCATAGTTCATCCAGCAGCTCTTCCAGTAGCACTGGCGCCGAAGTTAATCTGGAGCAAGTTTTTCAAGTCACAGAATCACTGCAAGACCATCTGCACTGGCAACTCAACCTGACACCGTTTTCAGATCGTGACCGCGAAATCGCCGAAGCCTTTATCGACTCTATCGATAACAGCGGCCTGATCAACGAAGATCTGCGCGAGATCACCGCTCATATCCAGCCCCAGGGTTTGGGGAACAGCCCTGAGCCAATAGACAGCCTTGAGACAACAGACGGCCCCGAGCTAACCGATAGTCTTGAGGATGACGAACTCGAAGCCGTATTGCACCGCCTGCAGCAGTTTGACCCACCCGGAATATTTGGTCGCAATATCAAAGAATGCCTGCTTATCCAGCTCAACCAACTAAGTGATGAAACCGCCTACCTGGCTCAGGCCATACGACTGGTCAACGAGTTTCTCGAAGATATCGCCTCAGTTGATATCAATCGCCTGAGCAAAAAAACCGGCTACAGCTGTGATGATCTGCAAGAAGCGCTACTGCTGATCCGCAGCCTTAATCCCCGTCCCGGCGAAGTGCTGGCAGTGAACGAAGCGGAGTATATTGCTCCAGATGTGTATGTAGAGAAAATCGCCGGGCGCTGGCGAGTACAGCTCAATGACAGCAATATGCCCAAGTTGCGTATCAACGACACCTACAGCAACCTGATAAATCGCTCAGATAACAGCGATGAAAAGCAGTTTTTAAAGAACAACCTCGCCGAAGCCCGCTGGTTTTTGCGCAGTCTTGAAAGCCGCAATGAGACATTGATGCGCGTTGCCATTACCATTATCGATCTGCAACAGGGCTTTTTGGATCATGGTCCCATAGCCATGAAGCCCATGGTTCTGTCAGATATTGCCACCAAACTGGATCTCCATGAGTCGACCATTTCCCGGGTCACCACCAGCAAATATCTGGCCACACCCCAGGGAATCTTTGAGCTGAAATATTTCTTTTCCAGCCATGTCGGCACATCTGGCGGAGGGGAGTGTTCATCCACTGCAGTTTGCGCTATCCTAAAAACAATGATTAGTGCAGAACAACCCGCCAAACCCCTGAGTGATAACAAGCTCACCTCTCTTCTTGAGGAGCAGGGAATTCAAGTTGCCCGACGAACTGTCGCCAAATATCGCGAAAGCATGGGAATCCCCTCGTCGAGCCAAAGGAAACGATTCGAAAATGCCAAGTAAAAGGAGAATTGCATGCAAATGACCATCAGTGGACACCATTTAGATATCACCGACCCTATACGTAACTATGTCACCACCAAACTATCCAAACTTGAAAGGCATTACGAGCAGATAACCAGCACCGCCGTTATTCTCACCGTCGAAAAACTGGTACAAAAAGCAGAGGCCACCGTACATGTTGCTGGGGCAGAACTATTTGCCAACGCAGAACATGAAGACATGTATGCAGCAATTGATGCCCTGACCGACAAACTGGATCGCCAGCTTATCAAGCACAAAGAAAAACACCGAGGCCATTAACCCAGTCCATGAAAATAACTGATGTGCTGACGCCGGACATGACACTGTGCAATTTGCCAGGCGCCAGCAAAAAACGAGTATTGGAAAATTTATCGGCGTTTATTACCCAGCAACTGGGTGGTGATACAGAGCAGACCGATCAGTTGTTCCACAGCCTGGTTGCCCGGGAGCGTCTGGGCAGCACAGGCATAGGGGAAGGAGTCGCCATACCCCACTGTCGCGCTTCCGGCTTCAGGCGTATTCACGGCTGCCTGATCAAACTGGAAAAGCCCATCGACTTCGATGCCCAGGACGATAAGCCTGTAGATTTAATTTTTGCTCTGGTCGTTCCAGAGGAGAAAAACGACGAACATCTGGCCACATTGGCCAGAATCGCCGCATTGATGCAGGATGACGACTCTCGCCAATCTCTGCGCCAGTGCAGCAACAATGAAGAACTCTACGCCACAGCAACAAAGCTGGAGCGCTCGAGTTAGCTATGCGCCTGGTTATCATCAGCGGTCGCTCCGGATCCGGCAAAACCTCCGCACTGAATATCCTCGAGGATGTCGGCTTTACCTGCATTGACAATCTTCCAGCGAGCCTATTATCGGAACTGGTCACTCAGCTAAAAGATGAACCAGGGAACAACGAGCTAATGCTTGCAGTGGGTATTGATGCCCGCAATCTGGTGGGTGATTTGAGCAAAATACCCCACATGCTCAATGATATCGAAGATACTGGTGTCGCCGTGGATGTTATTTTTCTGCAGGCACGACGCAATGATCTGCTGCGCCGCTACAGCGAAACAAGGCGCAAACATCCTCTGAGCAGCGAATCAATTAGCCTCAAAGAAGCCATTGAGCTGGAAAAGGAAATGTTGACGCCCATATCGGACATTTCTGATCGCACCATCGACACCTCAGGGCTATCGTTGCACCAGCTCCGGGATCTAATCAAAAATACCGTGGTGCCAGACAATCGCGAAAGCATGTCGATTTTGTTTGAAAGCTTTGGCTTTAAACGGGGCGTGCCCAGTGACTCAGACTTTGTTTTTGATGTTCGCTGCCTGCCCAACCCATACTGGAAGCTGGAGTTGCGCACCCAGACAGGCAATGACCCCGAAGTAATTGAATTCCTGGAATCCCAGGTGGATGTCGCCTCAATGCTGGCCGATATAATCGGCTTCCTGACACGCTGGATCCCCAAATTCCAAACCAATAATCGCAGCTATATGACCGTCTCCATTGGCTGTACTGGCGGCCAGCATCGCTCCGTGTATCTGGCCAACAGACTCTATGAGCATTTTTCTCAGCAGCAGCCCTTTGTCAAAGTCGTCCACAAAGAGTTGAGCGCCTGATGCAGAGGCATAGACAGTCATGATTCGCTGCCAACTACCGGTAATCAATAAGCTGGGACTGCATGCCCGCGCCGCCACCAAACTGGCCGCAGCCGCAGGCCATTATGCCTGTGCCATTCGTATCGGCAAACAGGAGCCATTGGTGGATGCCAAAAGTATTATGTCGCTGATGTTACTGGCAGCCAGCCAGGGTACAGAGCTGACCTTCGAGTTCGACGGCGCCGACGAACAGGCCGCCTGTGATGAAATCACCCAGCTGCTGGCAGATTATTTTGGTGAAGGGGAATAAATTCAGCCATAACCGGCTAAGTTTCAGTTAATCCTATCCGTAAGCACCATAGCCCGCTAAAATGTCCCCGTAACCGCGCAACGCAGGTTTAGCTAGGGAACAGACCATGACCGAAACCAAAGACAACAACCTACTGGCTAAGCTGGGCACTGCCATTGATGCAGTCACGTTGAATCAGGTTCGTCATATTCTCAATAATCTGTCACCCCCGGATGTCGCCCACCAGCTTGAAACCGCACCGCCAAAGTTCCGCCATATTCTCTGGGAGCTGGTTGATCCAGAGATATCCGGTGAAGTACTGCAAGAGCTATCCGATGAAATCCAGCTCGAATTCCTCAATGAAATGGACGGCGCGGAAGTCGCGTCCCTGACCGAGGGACTGGATGTCGATGATATTGTCGATATTCTCCAGCAACTGCCTGATCAGATGATTCCCGAAGTCCTGCAGGCTATGTCCGTGCAGGATCGGCAGCGTGTAGAGTCAGTGCTTACTTACGATGAAGAAACCGCCGGTGGTCTAATGGACACCGAGATCATCACCGTGCGACCAGATATCACGGTGGATGTAGTGCTACGCTACCTACGCCGCTTTGATGAAATCCCCGACCTGACTGACAACCTGTTTGTGGTCAGCCGCAATGATTTATTTCTCGGCAATCTGGCACTGGGCAAGCTGCTCACCTCGAGCCCCACCACCACAGTGCGAGAAGTAATGAATACCGAAGTCCAGGCCATACATGTCAACCTCATCGACTCGGACGTAGCCCAGCTGTTCCAGCGTCAGGATCTGGTCTCCGCGCCAGTGATCGATGACAACAATCATCTTCTCGGGCGCATCACCATTGATGACGTGGTTGACGTTATTGTTGAAGATGCCGACCATTCATTATTGGCCATGGCTGGTTTGAGCGACACCGAGGACACCTTTTCATCCATCAGCCGCACCGCGCCCCGGCGCGCAGTCTGGCTTGGCGTTAACCTGATCACCGCAATAATCGCCTCCACCGCCATCAGCCTGTTTGAAGGCACCCTGGATAAAGTGGTCGCACTGGCCATTCTGATGCCCATCGTTGCCAGCATGGGAGGTGTGGCCGGCAGTCAGACATTGACTGTCGTTATTCGCGGCATGGCTCTGGGTCAGGTTGAACGCAGCAACCTATCGTGGCTGCTGAGCAAAGAATTTACCGTCGGTGCTCTCAACGGCATGCTCTACGCGATGGTCGCTGGTGCCGTGGTATCTCTGTGGTTCCAGGATTCCACCATGGCACTTATTATTGGAGCAGCCATGGCTATTAACCTGACCGCCGCGGCCATTACCGGCACATTACTCCCAGTGCTGTTGCGCTCGATCAATATAGATCCAGCACTGGCCGGCACAGTGATTCTGACCACAGTCACTGATATTGTCGGGTTTGTCTCTTTTCTCGGTCTAGCAACAGTGTTTTTGTCATGATAGATACAGAAATTGATCCACCAGAATGGGACGGTCCAAGCAAATCCCAACTTAAACGGGACAGTCAGGCACTGCAGGATATGGGTGCCCAACTGGTGGATATGCCCGAAGGTAAACTGCAGAAGTTTGATCTGCCGGAAAACCTCAAAGAAGCTATCTATGAAGCGCGCAGACTCAAGAGCCGAGAGGCCAAGCGCCGTCACCTGCAATATATTGGCAAGCTTATGCGCACCGCCGATACTGAGTTTATTACCCACACCCTAGAAAAAATGGATCACCAATCCCAGACCTATCGTCAGCATTTTGCACAGCTGGAAAACTGGCGGGACCGTTTAATTGCCCAGGGCAGCCCAGTAATAGAAGAATTTGTTCAACAGCATCCCGAGGCCGACCGGCAGCAGCTGCGCAATCTGCAGCGCCAAGCCAATCGCGAGAGAGAATCAAAAAAACCACCGGCGGCGGCGCGAAAACTATTTGCCTACCTGCGCGAGATTACTGAGTAGCCAATTACAGCCCATAATTAGAGGCGGCGGTGTTCGGCAACAGGCATCTCAGCCCTGAGCTGCTCGATCTTGCCCAGATCGATCTCGGCAATCACCGCACCCACCTCGTCTTCCATGGACGCCAGTACCTTGCCCCAGGGGTCAATAATGCAGCTACCACCCCACAGACCTCGGCGCTTATGCTCCCGGTCCACCAGATTGGCACCAATCACAAAGCATTGATTTTCAATCGCCCGGGCACGCAACAGCACCTGCCAATGATCTTTGCCCGTAGCCGCGGTAAAGGCTGCCGGCACGGTAATAATCTGTGCCTCAGCATCGGCCAGTTTACGGTACAGTTCAGCAAATCTGAGGTCATAGCAAACGGTCAAACCAAGTATCGCCAGATCGGTGCGCACCGCCGTCACCCGCTTGCCAGCACTGTAATCGTCAGATTCACGGTAACTTCGGTTGTGACCATCAACGGTCACATCGACATCAAACAGATGAATCTTGTCGTAATGATCAACAACCTCACCTTTTGGACTGAGCAAAAAGCACCGGGCACTGGGCCGTGGGCTGGGCCCGGCCACAGGGACAGTCCCAGCCACCAGCCACATATCATGCCGTACAGCCTGCTCAGCCAGAAACTGGCGCACCGGGCCCTGCTCATCAGACTCAGCTCGGCCAGCCTGTAATAAATCCGCCTGACCATAATAGGCAAAGTTTTCCGGCAGCACCGCTAACTGGCAGCCAGCCTCCGCCGCCTGCTGAAGAAAATTCTCAGCACAGTGCAAATTGGCATCCACAGATGCCTGGGGTTTAAATTGAATCGCAGCAACAGCAATGCTCATAAGAGGTCCCTATTTCTACTGATCTGGAGTTTGTTCGCTAACCGCCCTGTCCTTTTCAGGCTGCCCGCTTTCAGATGTCCCTTTTAGCTCTGCGGCAAAGATCTTATCCACCGAGACCTTTACATCATCCCAGGGCCCAGTGACTTCATAGCTAATACTGGACAGTCGATCAACCTGCTTCTCAACCAGCTTACTGGTGACATAGACACCGGCAGCCGCGGGTAGGCCGCCCATCATAGCCACCACCCAGGGCAGGTTAGTCGCCACCGGCAATGTTGCCACCAGACGGGTATCCACAGTTTCATTGACCAGATCAAAATCACCCGCCATGCTCATGCGGCCAGAAGGCATATTCATTTTTAACGGATCGCGGAGGCTGGCCACACCATTTTCAAAATGGAGCTTGCCCTTGAGCCTGTTGTACTCAAGGTTTTGCCCCACCACATCGGAGAAATCCAACTGCAAACGGCGCAGCCAATTAGCAAAATTAAACAGGCTGACCAGCTTCAGGGCACCACCAGCGCCACCGGCAGATTTATAAAAACTACCATCGGTTAATTTAATATCAAAATCACCAGTGATATTTTCTCTGCTGAGGCCCCAGGGCTTCTCCTGCCAGGCAAGGTCAAAGGTTAATTTACCAGACTCGCTATCAACCACTTTATCAATATCAAAGCTGACAAACATATCACCAATATTATCCACCGCAACAGGGCCTATCAGCCTACTGCTGTGGGTTTCACCATCAAAGCTCCAGAAAAACTCGGTGGGCGGCTCCGCATCAGATAAACCCGGGCGCAGGCCTAGCAGATTGCCGCTGATATTATTAAATGCTGCGCCAGACACCTCAGGACGTAACTTTAGAGCAATGGAGCCCCAGTCTTTATCGCCAACTCTGAGCTGATCAACCGACAGATCCACCGCAAAAAATGTACGGGGATCTACAGTCTGTTGACCAATTTTCTCTTCCAGCAAAGCACTGGGTAAATGCAAGCGGGAAAGACTCAGCCGGGGAACCTGCTGCTCGTCTGTAGCCAGCTCCAACAGGCCATCAGCGAGATCACTGCTAAAGGCAATCTGGGTAACCCGGTCGCTGGCACTGATTCTCGCCTCAATCTGATTGAGTTCAAATGTGGCCAGCTCCAGACGATCAAAATTCAAATCAAACACTGGCTCCCAGCTGGAGAGCCTTGGTTCCGCGGACTTGGGGGAAAATAGCTCAACAACAGGCATCCATATCTGTAGATCTGTAGTCGGCATATAGGCAGCGACTAGCAACTCCCCAGGCTGCGAACTAACATCTGCGCGGTCATAGAGCACCAAACCCTGAGTGAGGGCACCCTCAGAGAAATACATCTCAGCAGTCAGCTCTTCCCCCAGACTGGTTTCAATACGCGCCAACTCCGGGGTGAAAAATATTGTCATATTCATCGATCGCTGATCTGCAGCGGACAGCGCCAGAGGCTCTGGCAAGCGTATCTCAGTGCCCTGCAACTGACTGCTCAGCGCCAGATTAACCCCGCCTTCGGCGGAAGCAGGGGGAATACTCAACAACCCATCAATAGCAACATTTCCCACCAGCACCTCAGGCCAGGGAAATTTAACCAGCTGCCCGATACTCTCCGGCTTAACCTCGGTCTGTATGGCAATTTTCTGTTCGGATCCGGTTTTATATAGTTTGGCGGTTAAAGGTTCCTGCCAGAATGTGGCAGTAATATTGTCAGACTGCAGTCCATCCGCAGCAGAGAATTTAATATCGCCATTGACCTCAGTCATCGCAATTGGCGAATCTGGTATGGCGAGTCGCGCATCAGCCAGTTGGGTGCTAACCGTATATTCAGCCTTGGCCAGAGTATTTTTAGATTTTATGCCCAATGGAATTCGCAGCTGCATCCGGGAATCAGCCTTACCAGCAAGGTCCCAACTGGCCAGAGGCCCAAGGTTTTTCTTTACCGGAGACTGAGCCAGAAAATCGACGCCATGGGCCAGAGAACCAGTCACAGTGCCATCGACAATTAAAATACGCTGCTCTGGGGGCATGGCACTGTCATACTCAGCAGTGGCCGCAACAATAGTATTATCCCCCACCAGCCCGGAACTGATACTGGACTGCACATAGCCATCATCAACCAGCACCTCAGTATCCAAATCACGCAGCCCGGGCCAATCCGGATGGTAATCTATTGCAGTGTCTTCAGCGCGGAACAGCATCTGACTGGTTCTTGAACGGACGTCATTTCGCGGTGCTCCGGCTCTGTAGGCCAGAGCAAAGTCTTTAACATTGCCGCCGACAATTGCGGTTTTGAGCCATTTTCTCAGAGTCTCGGGCATCTTGTAGGGCAGATATTGTTTGCTATAACTGGCATCAATATCGCGACCACCAATAACCAGATTAACCTCAGGGGGCAGTCCTTCGCTGTGGAACTGCTGCTCAACCGAAAACATAATATGGCTGGTACCAGCATCGACCACTGTCTTTACCGGCTCGCTCTCTACCTTCAGTGTTTTTTGTTCAGACTGCCAATCAAGATATATCGTACCCTCGGCACTGTCCACATGGAGATAGTCGCGGTAGACCTTGGTAAACCAAACATCAAAGCCATCGCTATCCGCAATATGAAAAAGGCCACCCTGCCCATGGACTTCCAGATAACCATCAACACCTTTAAGAGCCGGAGCACCTTTGTAATTCTGCATATTGATGGACTGCAGATTGGCCGAGGCGTAATAGCCCTTTTCATTCTGCCCCAATGTGAGGGCCCTGAGGCTGCCCTCCGGGCGCACCTGATCAATAATGTTTAGCAGCCTGTCAGCAGGCAGCCTGGTCTGGCGCAGTAGATCAGTTAAAACATTCAGATCAAGGCGATTCACCGACACATCAAAGTCACGCCAGCGGGAACCAAGGCGCTGGGTAAATACCATATCCAGCGGTTTAATATCACTGTCAGACCAGGCAAAATCAAAACCCTGCAATCTGAGCCCCCAATCCGAACCCGGGGTAAACCAGCCCGTTATCCCTGTATAAATATTTTCCAGAGGCGGCACTTCGGCCAGCCAGTCCAGAGGCACCTCGGAAACCGCCAGCTCACCCTCAAAATCCAGCCCGCCACCAGGATGAATATCAAACCACAGCTCACCGCTGGTCCTGGCCTCAAACTCCTTCAAATTTGCAAACAGCTGGGGCAGCAATGACCTGGTCAACTCCACCACCGGCTGGGATATATTGAAGCCATTGAGCTGTAAATAACCATCGGCATGGAAAGATTCGAGATCTGAGGGATCACCAACCCCCTCCAACAGCAAATAAGCAGGAGTCTCCTGATCGGACAGGCGCAGGGATAATTCAGCGCGGTGAAAGTCCGAGTCATTTTCTAGCCGCACTTCATCACTGCGCATCTGCAGCTGCTTACCAGAAAAGAACTCCAGATTTACAATCACCAGCTTCATACGAATCAGGCGACTGTAAAACAGCGGATCAAGAATAAGCTTTAAATCAGTTTTGGATTCACCATCGAGGCCATTGATATTCCAGCGGCCCTGCCTATCTTCGCGCACATTCAACACCAGCCGATCAACGGTCAACTCGCGCCAGATCGGCGATCCGTATTTAAGGCTGTTTAAAACATCCAGGTTGGCACGACCATGGTCCAGAGAAATAGCCACCTCCCCATTGTCAGCAATAACCTCAACCGCCTCCACATCCAAAATAGGCACCAGCCTCGGCCATTCCCCCTGCAGTCTGCCCAGATTAACCTGCAAACCAGAGCTGTCAGTGATAATGCTCTGCAACGTCGGGCGCAGCTGATCAATACTGCCAATGGTTTGACGCCCAATAACCAGCAAAATAACAGTGCCAATAATCAACAGTGCAGCAAATCGCCAGAACCACAGGCTGGCAAGCTTTGTTATTTTGACAAGTGAATGGTTCATGGCTTAGACCGGAATAATATCGAACTGGTCGCGGACAAAAAGGCTCTCCGCACGAAACTGAATGGTACAGCCAATAAAGGCCTCCAGATCGGCCACCTGTGCAGAATCCTCATCCAGCAGGCGCTCAATGACAGCATGACAGGCCAACACCCGCAACTGGTCGCATTCATAGGCGCGGGCAACTCGCAATATCTCCCGCAGCACCTCATAGCCCACGGTCTCCGCCGACTTGATCGACCCGCGGCCATCACAGGTTGGGCAGCCTTCGCAGAGCACCTGACCCAGACTTTCACTGGTGCGCTTGCGAGTCACCTGCACCAGACCCAGCTCGGTAACACCTGAAATTGCGGTCTTGGCGCGGTCGCGACCCAGGGCTTTTTCAAAGCTGCGCAACACCTGGCGACGGTGTTCAGCGCTCTGCATATCGATAAAATCAACAATAATAATGCCACCCAGATTGCGCATGCGCAGCTGTCGCGCCACGGCCACTGCGGCTTCCAGATTGGTTTTGTAAATGGTTTCCTCAAGATTGCGATGACCGACAAAGGCCCCGGTATTAACATCCACCGTGGTCATAGCCTCGGTCTGATCGATCACCAGATGGCCGCCAGACTTTAAGGGCACAGACCGGTGCAATGCCTTGGCAATCTCATCCTCAATACCATGGAGATAAAACAGTGGCCGCTCACCGGGATAATGCTCAATCAGATTGGCAATTTCCGGACTGAATTTATTGGCAAAAGACGTGAGCTTGTCCAACACCTCGCGGGAATCCACCAGTATCTTTTCCACCTCATCGCTGGCCATATCCCGCAGTGCGCGCTTGTACAGAGGCAGCTCTTCATGGATACAGCAGGGCGCTTTGGCCTCAGATTTAGAGGACTCAATATGCAGCCATAGCCTGTGTAGGTAGCGCATATCCGATTGCAGCGCACTGGCCTCAACAGCATCTGCAGCAGTGCGCACAATAAAGCCACCGCCCTCACCCAGTCCGCTCTCTGTCGCCGTTGTTTCAATAATTTCCTTTAGACGCTCGCGCTCCTGCTCATCTTCAATGCGCTGGGACAGCCCAATATGGTCATTGCCATTCATATACACCAGATAGCGGGAAGCCAGAGAGAGTTGTGCGGTCAGACGCGCGCCTTTGCTGCTGATAGGATCCTTGATCACCTGCACGAGAATCTGCTGACCCGTGCGCAGCAGTTGCTGAATATCCGCCTTTTGTCCTGACTCTGCATCCGGATGGTGTAGATCATCCACATGCAAAAATGCCGTGCGCTCTTCACCTATATCCAAAAAAGCCGCCTGCATACCGGGCAGCACACGCACCACTATAGCTTTGTAGATATTGCCTACCAGACCGCGCTTTTGATTGCGCTCAATAGAAATTTCTTGCGGCACGCCGTTTTCCACCAAGGCTACGCGGGTTTCCATCGGCGTAATATTGATAAGAATTTCTCGGCTCATACTATTTTCCGCAAAAGATAAACGAATAACTGATTTTTATAATTATGGCAATCAGCCAGTAACACTCTGCCAAACTGGAACAGCAAACCGCTGCAGCAAGGTTGCAGTCTCGGCAATCGGCAACCCCACCACCCCAGTGTAGCTACCTTCAAGATGAGCAACAAAAACTGCACCCAGCCCCTGAATAGCATAGCCACCGGCTTTACCCAATGGTTCTCCGGTCTGCCAGTACCTAAAACATTCATCCGCAGAGATATTGCGAAATGTCACTCTGGTTTCAGACAACAGAACCTGCCTGTCAGTGCCATTATCCAACGCCACAGCCGACATTACAGTATGGGTTTTGCCCGCCAGCGCCAACAGCATAGCCTGAGCATGGGCGCGATCCGTTGGTTTACCAAAAACCTGGCCATCACAAACCACCCCAGTGTCAGCCCCCAGAACAGGCAAACCCGACTGCTGGCCGGTACAACCAGCAGCGGCTTTTTCGACAGCCATGCGGGTTACATAATCAACGGGCGACTCTGCTTCCCGTTGACTCTCATCAATATCTGCCGGAGCCACCACAAATTTGACCCCCATCTGGGTCAATAGCTCAGCCCGGCGGGGTGATGCTGAGGCAAGGATAAGATTCTGGTCTGACAAAATAATTCCTTTGCAGGCTGTTTAATCACGATCTATACATAAAGTTAAGACTGGCGATCGACTTGTCCACCAGCAACCAGACTATCGCACTGACAAAACCCAAAACAGGCACATGCTGCAAACCCATGGGTACATCCCAGATTGAGAACAACAATGCCTGCAGCAACTCAGAAAAAATCACCAACAGGAAAATCAAAACAGCCCGATGGAAATATGAAAAATAGGTGAGCCAGCGGCTCAACAAATAGGCCACAGCACCACAGAGCGCAAACACCAGCACATAATGCCCAAGGGCCGTGCGAAACAATGTGTCGGCCAAGAGGCCCACCAGCGCCGCAAAACCAATACCAAAGCGACTGGGCTGATAGAGTACCCAGGCGATCATCACTAACATAAGAAAATTGGGACGCCACAGAATCCAGTCACCGGACACAGGTATCAGCTGCAAAATAACCGCGATAATCAGTGAAAAAGTCACGGGCCCTGTCAAGCTGACCGGTTTCAACGGCCATTCCTGTCAGGGGAGCCATCTTTAGAAGTAAACGCCAAAAGCAAGTGGCGGCTGCGGTCGAGCTGCGCTGATGGGTCCACTTCAACGTCCACAAATGTGTCCCCAGGCTTCTGACTGATACTAGCCACAGTGCCCACCGGGTAACCAACCGGGAAGCGCCCACCCAGACCGGAACTCACTAGCTGGTCGCCCTCAACAATATCTGAGGTTGGCGATACAAATCTCAGGGTCATACGATTGTAATCAGAGGTACCCTCAGCAATCGAGCGCACCCCATTGCGCAATACCTGCACCGGCAGAGCATGGGTGCTATCGGTGATCAGAAGCGCCACACTGTGGCCACCATAGACAGAAATAATCTGCCCCATAAGCCCCTCTGCATCGAGAATAGGCTGACCCACATAGACGCCATCGTCGCTACCCCGATCCACAGTAACCGTATGGCTCTGGGGACTTGGGGACACACCAATCACCTCAGTAACCAGTACACTGTCCACCAACAACTCAGTGGCATTGAGCAACTGGCGCAGACGCAGGTTTTCCGCCGCCAGCTCCGCCATACGCTGCAGCTGACCCAGATGAATAAGGCTCTCTTGTTTGAGGCGCACGTTTTCCTGTTCGATGACAGTGCGAGACGTGACATTGACCTCGCCCCATTCCTGAACACGGGCGGGGATATTGGTAATCCAGTAGAGGGGGCGAACTACGCTATCTGCGACCCGGTAAAGGGGAGACAGCCAAGAGGTGCTGTTATCCAGAGTCATTAATCCGAAGGCAACGAGGCTAACAAGAAATATCTTGCGCAGAGGAGAGGACGACTTGGCAAACACATTTTTCATAAGCCCAATCCAGAAAACTAACTATTCAAGCTGGAACTGCCCTGTTTCTAGTGGGTCAGTGTATCCAGCCCTCTATTATCCATCATCTCAAGCGCTTCACCGCCACCGCGGGCCACACAGGTCAATGGCTCTTCAGCCAGAATTACCGGCAGGCCAGTTTCATGAGTCAGCAGACGATCCAGATCTCGCAGCAACGCACCGCCGCCAGTCAAAACCACGCCAGTCTCAGCAATATCCGATGCCAGCTCCGGAGGAGACTGCTCAAGCACACGCTTAACCGCCTGCACAATACCAGCCAGGGGCTCCTGTAGTGCTTCCAGAATCTCATCGCTGGTCAAGGTAAAGCTTTTGGGAACACCCTCAGCCAGATTGCGGCCGCGCACATCGATCTCGCGCACCTCTTTAGCTAAATAGGCAGCACCAATTTCCATCTTAATGCGCTCTGCAGTGGTATCACCGATCACACTGCCGTACTTGCGCCGCACAAAATTAACAATAGCTTCATCGAAGCGGTCACCGCCGATGCGCACAGAATCACTGAACACCACACCATTGAGGGACAGAATGGCGATTTCAGTAGTACCACCACCAATATCAACCACCATGGAACCCACCGCCTCTTCAACCGGCAGCCCGGCACCAATAGCCGCAGCCATAGGCTCTTCAATCAAAAACACTTCCCGGGCACCAGCACTGTAGGCCGACTCTTTAATCGCACGCTTCTCCACCTCAGTGGCCATACAGGGCACACAGATCAAAACGCGGGGGCTGGGGGGAACAAGGCTTTTTGCATGCACCTTCTTGATAAAGTGCTGGAGCATTTTCTCAGTCACCTGAAAATCGGCAATAACACCATCCTTCAGAGGTCGAATAGCAGTGATATTGCCCGGGGTACGACCCAGCATGCGCTTGGCATCCACGCCCACGGCTTCAACAATTTTTTGACCCAGATGCTGGCGAATAGCAACCACCGAAGGCTCATTCAGAACAATACCTTTCTCGCGCACGTAGATCAGAGTGTTGGCAGTACCCAAATCAATCGAGAGATCGCTGGAGAAAAAGCCACGCAGTTTTTTAAATAACATCGATTTTTAACCCTCAACAACTGCCCGTGATGTACCTGCACAAACAGCTTAAAATTAGCTTTAGAAAATAATCGTCACCAAACAGTTAATCGGCCAGTCAAAGCACGGCTTTAGTAACATCGGAGCGAATTCTAGCTGATCTTGGACAAAACTTCCTACTACTCTTTTAATTATGGGGGAAAACAATCCAAAAACAGCCAAAAACACCGAAATTAGCGTATTTTAGCGCTTCAAACCCCTGACCTGAGCCACCTAATTGTTGTAATATTCGATCCGCCGGAAACTTCCGGATTTCAGCCAACCCAGAGACCTAAAAATGAGCATAGAACGGCATGAAATTGAAAAGCTGGCGACCTTGGCACGCATTGCCATCGACGACAGCACCATCAATGAAGTGAGCGAGCGCCTCGGCAGCGTATTAGAGCTGGTCGACCAGCTTCAAGCCGCCGATACCAGCGGTGTAGACCCTATGTCACATCCCATGCAAGCCACCCAGCGCCTGCGCGAAGATGAAGTCAAAGAGCTCAATCAGCGGGAAGCACTGCAAGCCACAGCACCAGACACCGAAGATGGCCTGTTTCTAGTGCCTAAAGTCATCGAATAAAAGCGACCCAACAATATGCATAACCTCACCATTGCCGAGCTTATCCGTGGGCTGCAAAGCAAAGAATTTTCCAGTGTTGAGCTAACTCAGCACTTTTTGACGCGGATTGCCGAACTCGACCCCAGCTACAACGCCGTGATCACAGTGACCGCCGATCAGGCCCTCAAAGCCGCTGCCGCTGCAGATCAGCGTCTGGCCGCCGGCAATGCGCCCGCCCTCTGCGGTATACCCATACTGCACAAAGATATTTTCTGCACCAATGGGGTGCGTACCAGCTGTGGCTCCAAAATGCTCGACAACTTTGTGCCACCCTACAACGCCACAGTGGTGGAAAACTTCGAACAGGCCGGAGCCGTGGTGCTGGGCAAAACCAATATGGACGAGTTCGCCATGGGTTCCTCCAATGAAACCAGTTTTTATGGCCCGGTTAAAAATCCCTGGGCCACCGACTGCGTGCCCGGCGGCTCATCCGGCGGCTCCGCAGCCGCAGTAGCAGCGCGATTGGCCCCAGGCGCAACAGCTACAGATACCGGCGGCTCCATTCGGCAGCCAGCAGCCCTGTGCGGCATTACCGGATTAAAGCCAACCTATGGCCGCGTATCCCGCTGGGGCATGATCGCCTTCGCCTCAAGTCTGGACCAGGGCGGCCCCATGGCCCGCACCGCCGAAGATTGCGCCATCATGCTCAACTGCATGGCCAGCTTTGATGACAAAGACTCCACCTGCATAGAGCGGGACGTGCCAGACTACAGCGCAACTATAGGCAACAGCATCAAAGGCCTGCGCATCGGCGTCCCCAGTGAATACTTTTCCAAAGGCCTGAACCCAGGCACCGAGCAAGCAGTGCGTGCCGCATTGGCAGAACTTGAAGTCCAGGGCGCAGAGCTGGTGGATATCAGCCTGCCCAACACAGGCCTGTCCGTGCCCGCCTACTATGTTATCGCCCCAGCGGAAGCCTCGGCCAACCTGTCCCGCTTTGACGGCGTTAAATACGGCTATCGCTGTGAAGACCCAACCGACTTGCAAGACCTGTACACCAGAACCAGAGCCGAAGGCTTTGGTGAAGAAGTACAGCGCCGTATCCTGATTGGCACCTACTGTCTGTCTGCAGGCTACTATGACGCCTACTATGGCAAAGCCCAGCAAGTGCGCCAGCTGATCCAGCAGGATTTTGCCAAAGCCTTCGAAAAAGTGGACGTAATTATGGGTCCCACCTGCCCATCCCCAGCCTTTAAGTTTGGATCCAAAGGCGACGACCCCGTGGCCATGTATCTTGAAGACATCTACACCATCGCCACCAATCTGGCGGGTCTGCCCGGCATGTCGTTACCCTGTGGTATGGTCGACGACAAACCAGTGGGTCTGCAAATTATCGGCAACTACTTTGACGAAGCGCGCATGCTCAATGTCGCCCACGAGTACCAGCAGGCCACCGACTGGCACAGAGCAGCTCCGGAGGGCCTTCTATAATGGACAGCATGAGTGATTGGGATACAGTAATCGGCCTCGAAGTACATGTGCAGCTGGCCACCCAAACCAAAATATTCTCCGGCGCCAGCACCGCCTTTGGTGCCGAGCCAAATACGCAGGCCTGCGCCATTGATTTAGCTATGCCCGGAACTCTGCCTGTTCTCAATAAACAGGCAGTCCACTACGCTGTGATGTTTGGTCTGGCCATAGATGCTGAAATCGGCAAAGAATCGGCTTTCGAACGCAAAAACTACTTCTACCCAGACCTGCCCAAAGGCTACCAGACCACCCAACTGGAAAAGCCTATTGTCGGCCGCGGCAATGTTGAAATTGAACTGGCCGACGGCAGCACAAAAAATGTGCGCATTCACCATGCCCATCTGGAAGAAGATGCCGGCAAGTCACTCCATGAAGGTAACTTCCGCCACGGCGTGTCCGGCATAGACTTAAACCGCGCAGGTACACCACTGATCGAAATTGTCTCAGAACCCGATATGAGCAGTGCCGAAGAGGCAATCGCCTTCGCCAAAAAGCTCCATAGTATTGTTACCTCCATTGGTATCTGCGATGGCGAGATGTCCCAGGGCAGTATGCGCTTTGATGTCAATGTTTCGGTCAAACCAAGAGGCAGCGACACCCTAGGCACCAGAACTGAAACCAAAAACCTCAACTCATTTAAGTTTATGGAAGAGGCCATCACCAAAGAAGTCGAGCGCCAGATAGACCTGATCGAAGATGGCGGCACCGTGATCCAGGAAACCCGCCTGTACAACGGCGACACCAAAGTCGCCCGCTCCATGCGCAGTAAAGAAGAAGCCAACGACTACCGCTACTTCCCCTGCCCGGATCTGCTGCCCGTGATTGTCAGCGATGAAACCATAGAAGAACTGCGCCGCAACCTACCAGAACTGCCAGATGCCCGCCGCGCCAGATTTGCCGATCAGTACAGCCTGTCCGATTACGACGCCGGCGTCCTGAGCAGCGATGCTGCAATGGCAGCCTATTTTGAGACGGCCACCAAAACCTCCGGCAATGCCAAACTGGCCGCCAACTGGTCCATGGGCGAACTCAGCGCCAGACTCAACAATGAAGATCTGTCCATCGCCAAAAGCCCGGTCAGTGCAGAACAGCTAGGCGGATTGATCGCCCGAATTGCCGACAACAGTATTAGCGGCAAAATGGCCAAAGAAGTATTCGAAGGAATATGGGCCGGCGAAGGAGACGCAGACCAGATTATTGAAGCCCGCGGCTTAAAGCAGGTGTCCGACAGCGGCGCTCTGGAGCAGCTGGTCGCCGACGTGCTGGCCGCCAACCAGGCTATGGTAGAAGACTATATCAACACCGACGAAGCCAAGCGCAAGAAAAAACTCGGCGGCTTTATGGGGCAGATTATGAAAGCCTCCAAAGGCCAGGCCAACCCGCAACAGGTCAACCAAATACTGGCGCAAAAACTTAACGAACTACTGTAAACCGTTTAAGGAAAAACATGTCACTGAAAAAAGATAAGCAAAAAGTTCTCGGCGAAGTCTTCGACGACGAGCGCGTTAGAAGCTTTCTGAACTACCAGCCACCAGCTGGTGTGGATGGCGATTTTCATCTGCTGGAAAAAGCCTACCGCGGCATGAACCTGGATAACTTTGCAACTTTTCTGCAGTTCTTTAAACAGGCTGGGCACAATCTTGATGCCACCAATCCTGAGGGAAAGACACTGGTGCAGATTGCCAGTGAGCACGGACATGGCGGGGATTATGTTGTGGCCCTCAGAACAGCTGGCGCTAGTGACTGATCGCCCTACCTCAGGCCAAATTACCCAATAAACTGTCAAATAGCAGCCAGTTTCTGTTATAAATTACCCTCTAACCAAAACTACGGGGTAATAAAATGAAATTTTTAGATAATCTGTTAGATGGCCGTGAAGATCAGGCCTACGCGCTGCTGCGCATTGTCACCGGCTTTCTGTTTATCTGGCACGGTACTCAAAAGCTATTTAACTTCCCCGCTGACTTTCCCTATCCGCTGAACCCGCTGATGTACGCCGCAGGCACCATCGAAATGGTGGGTGGCGCTCTGGTGATGATCGGCCTGTTCACGCGGCCGGTGGCTTTTATTTGCAGTGGCACCATGGCAGTGGCCTATTGGATGGTCCATGGCATGAACAATTTTTTCCCCATACTTAATAGCGGCGAGCTGTCGGCATTTTTCTGCTTTGCTTTTTTATTTATCGCGGCACGTGGCGCTGGCATCTGGAGTTTGGATAAATAACTTAAGCCCTAGGTACGGATGCCATGAATACTGAGTCCCTCAATGGGCTGGTTACTCAGGTGCGGGGCTGCACAATCTGCGCGCCCCATCTGCCCGACGGCGTACGGCCAGTACTGCAGGCCAACTCCAAAGCAAAAATTTTAATCGCAGGCCAGGCTCCTGGTCGGCGGGTACATGCTTCAGGCATTCCCTTCGATGACCCCAGCGGCGATCGCCTGCGAGACTGGATGGGTGTAACCCCTAAGCAGTTTTATAACTCCGAGCTATTTGCCATTGTGCCCATGGGTTTTTGCTATCCGGGCACCGGCAAGTCTGGCGATCTGCCACCCAGGCCTGAATGCGCAGCCACTTGGCGGGCACTGCTATTGCGCCAGTTGCCGGGAATTGAAACCAGTTTGGTGATTGGAAAATATGCCCATGAATACCATTTTGGCAAAAACAATCTGACTGTCACCAAACTGGTGGAAAACTGGCAACAGTATTGGCCCGGGCAAATCCCTCTTCCCCACCCCAGCCCGCGAAATAATATCTGGCTGAAGAAAAATCCATGGTTTGAGGCGGAGGTGGTGCCAGTAATGCGCGCCCATATCACTAGTCTACTGAAAACTTAAACCTTTATAGATACAAATCAAAGAAGGTCATAAGCCGCTGTACTAAGTTGTCTCTGTGGTTATACAAAAGGAGTCAACCATGACAAAACCTAATCGCCAGCTTATTATCTTCGCTTCATGCTTATTATCTATCCCGTTTATCCTCTGTCTTATCATTATTGTTTTGCTATCAGTCGTATGATCCAATAGAGATCATCAATAATAATTAGAGATTCACATGCAAGTATCCCCTTTCGAAAACTGCGGCGCAGTTGTCAGCGGCCTGCAGCTGGCCTCTATGACCGATGCCGAACTGATTGAACTGCGCAGTGCATTTACTGAACATGGCTTGCTGTTTTTTCGCGATCAGGAGCTGCCCCCGGAAGAGCATCTTCGCTTTGCCCGCCGCTTTGGCAAAATTGTGGTTAACAAGTTTTTTAAAACTACCCAAGAACACCCCGAGATTGCCGAGGTGCGCAAAGAAAAAACCCAGCAAACCAATATTGGCGGTGGCTGGCATACGGATCATTCCTATGATGATGAACCCGCTCTGGGCTCAATTCTGGTGGCGCGCACATTGCCCGAGACTGGTGGCAATACCCATTTTGCCAATCTTGCTGCCGCCTATGATGCACTGCCAGCAGATCTTAAACAGGCTATTGAAGGCCTGCGCGCTGTGCATTCCAACACTCACCTGTACGGTGAAAATGGCCTCTATCGCATGACTGATTTAGCCGAGCAGCTAGGGGGCATGGATCGCGTCGGGGATGCCACCCATCCTGTAGTTATTAGTCACCCGGAGAGTGGTCGCAAGGTACTCTATGTCAATCCCGGCCACACTATTCAGTTTGAGGGCTGGGACTTTGCCGAAAGTCGCGTGCTGTTGGATAAGCTTTATGCCCATGTTAACCAGCCACAGTTCACCTGCAGTTTCAACTGGCAGCCGGGCTCTGTGACCTTTTGGGATAATCGCTGCACCTGGCATATGGCTGACAATGATTATCAGGGCCAGATGAGATTGATGCATCGCATTACATTGGCGGGCAGTGCATTGGCTGCAGCCTGACAGCTAAGGTCTAAAATCTGTCATAATCCGGCCATGCCCGCTATGCGTAAAAAATCAGACCTGCCCAGTAAGATCTGCCCTGTGTGCCAGCGCCCTTTTACCTGGCGCAAAAAATGGGAGAAGGTCTGGGATGAAGTGCGCTATTGTTCAGTGCGCTGCAAAAACGACGCACGCAAACGCTAACCCGACAAAGATCCCTAACCATGTCCACTACTACAACCGATATCTTAATTATTGGTGCCGGCCTTGCCGGCCTCAGTGCCGCCAATGACCTTCAGCAGGCAGGCCATCAGGTTTTGGTGGTTGATAAAGGCCGAGGTCTGGGTGGCAGACTGGCAGGACGGCGAATTGGTGATGCCACCTTCGACCATGGGGCTCAGTTTATGACAGCGCGGGAGCCGCGCTTTAAAGCCGCTGTGGCCGACTGGATTGCCGCCGGTGTGGCCGAGCAATGGTATAGCAGCTACCCTGGGCAGCCCAATGGTCACCCCAGATATCGCGGCGTACCCACTATGACTGCCGTGGCCAAGCATCTGGCGATTGGACTGGATATTATGCGTGCCACCAGAGTGGTGACCGTATCCCGGCAGCAAACTGGATGGCTAGCCGAACTGGACAATGGCAACAGAGTCAGCGCCGACAAACTCCTGATTACCTCCCCTGTGCCTCAAACGCTGGAACTGCTTAAAGGGATTAATATTCCCGCAGACAAGTACGCTCGCCTTGAGCATATTGAATATGAGAGCTGTATTGCGGTGATGGCTATTCTCGATGGTCCAACTGCTATTGAAGCACCCGGTGCTATCGCACTGGAGGAAGGCCCTATCGCCTGGATTAGTGATAACTTGCAAAAAGGCGTATCCACAGTTCCTGCAGTGACCATTCATGGCAGTGGTGAGTTTAGCGCCGAGCACATTGATCATGACCGCACGCAAATTGGCCAGCAGCTGATTGACGCAGCGGCACAGTATTTAGGCAGTGCCCAGGTCACTGAATATCAGGTCCATGGATGGCGCTACAGCAAACCCTCTATCGTGGATCCCGATCCCTGCTTACTATTAAGCCATGGCACTGATCTGCCACCTCTAGCGGTTGCCGGTGATGCCTTTGCCGGACCTCGCTTTGAAGGGGCGGTGCAATCAGGCTGGGCCGCGGCCAAGATGCTGATGGATGCCCACAGCTGAAACACTGTTCCCTGGCCGCTTCGAGGTTAGCGATGATAAAGACTCTGTAGTACATAATGACATAAATGGCGCTACACTTACTCCTGGTGATACAGTGACCATTAATAAAAATAATGGGTCAAGAGGGCGAACTAATGGCACAGACAGAACGACAACTGCGAGTACAGCTGGCAGCCTGCTACAGAATCTTTGACTATATGGGTTGGAGTGAAATGATCTACAACCATATTACCGTTAAAGTGCCCGGGGACGAGCACCATTTTCTGATCAATCCCTATGGCCTGCATTACAAAGAGGTGACTGCCTCCAATCTGGTTAAAGTGGATATTGAAGGCAATATTGTTGAAGACACTGAGTACAGGGTAAACCCCGCGGGCATTGTGATTCACACCGCTATCCATGCCGCTCGACCAGATGTGCAGTGCATTGCCCATACCCACACCAATGCCGGTATGGCAGTTGCCTGCACAGAGGAAGGGCTGCGCACCGACAATTTCTACTCAGCACTGCTGCACAACCAGATCGCCTATCATGACTTTGAAGGCATTACCGTCAATGACGATGAGAAACCAAGGCTGATTGCCAATCTGGGTGATAAGAGCCTAATGATTCTGCGCAACCATGGCCTGCTGGCCGGTGGGCGCACTATTCCCGAAGCCTTTCAAAATCTCTGGGCCATGGAGCGCGCCTGTCAGGTTCAGGTAACAACAGACTCCACAGGCCGACCCAATATTCCGGTGGGCCCTGAGATTTTAGCCAAGTCGGAACAGCTGATGGCCATGCAGGCTATGGGCGGGCCAAGCGGTGAGTTGGAATTTAAAGCGCTTACCCGACTGATTGAAAAGATCGACCCTTCTTATAAGGATTGATATTCCGTTAACTCACTCAAGGATGAATATGATGAACATAAAACCCCACTTACTGCTGGCCTGTATGCTGGCGCTGTTGGCTGGCTGTGACAATGCACCTGTGCCTGATCAGGCTATTATGGCCGAGACGGGTTTCACCAATGTTGCCGGCCTAAAGCTGAAAACAGGCTCAGCAGCTCCAGACTTTTCACTGCAATCCCTAAATGGCGACTGGGTCAAACTCTCAGAGTTGCGCGGCAATAATGTGCTGATGATTTTCTACCGCGGCCATTGGTGCCCTTTCTGTGTAGGCCATTTGCAGGATATCCAAACCATGCTGCCGGAGCTTGAGAAGCGCGGCTATCAGATTCTGGCCATCAGTCCGGACGATGCCACTGGCATGCAAAAGATGGCCGATCGAATGGATCGCCCCTACCAGTTTCTGTCAGATATAGATTTAAACGTCACTGATCTATATGGCATCCGCAAAGATGAAGAGCTGCCTCATCCGGCAATGATATTACTTGATCACCAGGGCATTGTGCAGTGGTTTTATGTGGGCGAGGATTACCAACAGAGACCCAGTGCAGATCAGTTGCAGAAAGTGTTAGATCGCCTCGATAACTAAAGAATAAATACCGTAATCCTGAAACAGCGCAGCGGCTGAAGGATCTCTGACGTCTTGTCGAGAGATCCTTCGTCGCGCTGCTCCTCAGGATGACGGGAGGGGAGTACCGGATGACCGCGCAGCCAATAGTTACTTCATCAATTCCCGCGAGATAATCAACTTCATAATCTCATTGGTGCCGCCATAGATACGCTGGATTCTTGAATCTGCAAAGGCGCGGCACACTGGATATTCCCACATATAGCCCCAGCCGCCAAATAGCTGCAAACATTCGTCCGCTACCTTGCACTGCAAGTCAGTGGTCAATAGCTTTGCTTTGGAGGCTGTTACAGTGTCGAGCTTATCTTCCAGCAGCAACTCGGTGCAGCGGTCGGTGTACACTTCGGCACAGTCTATCTCCGCCGACAGCTCGGCCAGTTTAAACTGCGTGTTTTGAAAGGATGCCACTGTGGTACCAAAGGCTTTGCGTTCTTTGGTATAAGCAATGGTGGCTTCCAGAATCGCCTTGGCATTAGCCACTGCACCCACCGCAATCGACAGCCGCTCCTGGGGCAGATCCTGCATTAGGTAGATAAAGCCGCGGCCCTCTTCACCCAGCAGGTTTTCCCTAGGGACTTTTACGTCTTGGAAAAACAGCTCTGAGGTATCCTGCGCTTTCAGGCCCAGCTTGGTAAGATTTTTGCCTTTGCTAAATCCGGGCAAATCCGCTTCTACCAGAAATAGGCTAATGCCCTTGGAGCCAGCACTGGTATCGGTTTTGGCCACCACAATCACCAGACCAGCTTTTTGGCCATTGGTAATAAAGGTCTTGGAACCATTGAGAATATAATGGTCCCCATCCAGTACGGCAGTGGTATTGGTGCCCTGCAAATCTGAACCGGCGCCGGGCTCGGTCATAGCGATAGCGGTAATCAGCTCACCGGTAATGCAGCGGGGCAGATACTTTTGTTTCTGCTCTTCGCTGCCGTAGCGGACGATGTAAGGCACAGTAATATCATTGTGCAATGTCCAGCCAAGGCCAGTGCAACCGGAGCGGCCAATCTCTTCATTGACAATGCAGTTATAGAGAAAATCAGTTCCCACGCCACCATATTCTTCCGGAATCATTGGGCACAAAAAGCCCTGCTCGCCGGCCTTTAGCCAAATCTCGTCACTGACCATGCCATCTTTTTCCCACTGCTCGTGGTGGGGCATGGCTTCAGCTTCAATAAACTTGCGCAGGCTGTCGCGGAACATCTCATGGTCGGAATCATATAAGTTTCTTGGAATCATAATTCGCTTCTCTTTTCTGTCTTTAAATTAGGTTTTAATAATATCAATCATGCTAAAACAGTGCAGCCACCCTGAAGCCCAACAGCTGTAATTCAGTGACCTGTGAGTATCAGCGCAAATGCCAGCAAACCCAAACCTATGGTCCAGTAAACAGAACCAGTTTTGTAAGCTGCAACTACTGCAGCTAGTGCACCCCACAGATAGGGGTTATCTATAGCAATATCTAGCTTTTGCTGATGAACAAAAATAATAGGTGCGGCGATGGCGGTTAACACTGCAGGACCACTAAAGCTCAGCAGATGTTTTAAGTTTGGGCCGAGACGTATAGGCAGCCGTCCGTCAAGAAATAAATAGCGGGTGCCAAAGGTAATAAAGGCCAGCAGCAATATAGTCAGCAAGGTCAAGGGGAGACCTCCTGAAGTTTTGCACAGAAATAACCAGACAGCATAGCCAGCAACGCCGCACAGACCAAACCCAGCTCCCATTGCCAGAGGCTAAATAGAATTCCACCTGCGGCGGCCACCAGCACTGTAACCAAAGTTGCAAGGGTTTTGATTTCAGGTACCACCAGAGCAATAAAGGTCGCGGCAATCGCAAAGTCCAGACCCAGTTCGGTAAGATCGGGCAACGAGGCGCCGGCGACTATTCCTGCAAAGGTCCATAGATTCCAGGCCAGATAAAAGCTGCCCCCAGCTCCTAGAGCATAGTAGAGTCGAAATCTGGATTGGTAGGCCCGCCGGTGCCCGGACAGGGCAAAGAGTTCATCGGTCAACAAAAATCCCAGCCCCAAACGCCAGCCCAATGGCTGGGAGCTGAGTCGATCGCGCAATGTCAGGCCATAGAGAAAATGTCTTGAGCTAATGACAAAGGCACTGAACAAAACAGTCAGCAATGAGGCATTGTCGGCAATCAACTCCACCGTCACAATCTGCACTGCACCGCCAAAAATAATCCCAGAAAAGAGCTGCGCCTCGAGCCAGCTAAAGCCACGCTGCACAGCCAGGGAACCAAACAAGATACCCCAGGGCAACACGGCCAAACTCAGGGGCAGCATATCTGCTGCGCCTTTTCTGCTAGCGGCGGCAAGGCCCCGAGAGATTAAAGCCATGGCTTGCTAGTCCTGTGAGTCCAGTGGCTGGAAAACGAAATATTAACATAGATCATCGAACCACAATCCGCTACATAAATTTTCGAATCAACCCATTGGGCATAATATCCAGCAACAGGGCGACCAGTCTCCAGCGTTTGGTAATAAAGATATGATCTCTTCTCTTTTCAATACCAGTCACCATCTGCGCCACAGCTTTTTCCAAAGGTGCCAGCCACATGGGCTTGCCTTCGACCATTGGGGTCTCCACAAAACCGGGCTCAATGGTAGTGACGGTAATAGGCAGCTTGGACCTGACCGCGCGGGAGCGCAGACCATTGAGATAGCTGGACGCAAATGCTTTGGTGGCATTGTAGGTTGGTGTTACTCCAGCAGAGAAGTGGGCGGCACAGGAGGACAGCCCCACCAGATGCCCGGCACCGCGCTGGGTGAAATAGTTCATCGATGTCAGTGACATGGCGGCAAAACCACGGACATTAACATCAATCATTTCCCGCTCAACTACCCAGTCAAGTTTGCGCTCTTTATTGCCAACCCCGGAATTAACCACAATAAGATCAACGTCGCCCATTTTCTCAATTAAGGCTGTCAGCTCTGCCTGAGACTGTTCAGCCTGAGACACATCAGTAACCTGAATAAAATGTTCCCCAGGCAACTTGCCCGCCAGTTTTTCCAGGCACCCGCTGCGCCGAGCCATCAGACCCAGTTGATAGCCTTTTGCCGCCAGCTGAACCGCCAACTCCCACCCAATACCTGAGCTGGCGCCTATAATAATTGCCTGTTTCATTGTTATTCCCTTGTGGTTATTTTTAACGCCATCAGTTTATCTGTCCCGCCCATAACTGAGAAGGGTAAATATGGAACCAGGGGGTCATTCCAATAGTCTGGTGGGGTTACAAAAATCGTCCAGCAGCTGGCTGGGGGTTTCTGTTCTCGAGGAGAATATATTCCACTCGCCCATCGGGCATCAGGCGACTTTTATCAATCTCCCAGTAGTCGAGCAAACTATTGAGCTCGCGCTGGGAATGGGGATAAACCAATGGCTGCTCACCCTCCCGCTCGGCCTGACTGAGACTGGCTGAGCTGTGAATGCCATATCGATTGAAGGGCAACTGATTTCTGGCATTGAGCAGCCCCAGACTATGGCCGCGAGAGTACTGATCAATATTGGGCTCCAGCGCAACCATTAGGGCTTTTAGTGCAGGTCCGTCCAGATAATTAAAAAAGTCCCAAAATAGACAGATATCCAGCTTACAGTCAGCATCCAGATTGATTGCCTCGGTAAACTGTTTTACCAGCTCCCCATGGCTGCATTCATTATCTGCCTCAACAACAAACTGCTGACTGTAGATATCAATAAAATCTAGACGACATTTAAACTGACTAAAAAACTCTACTGTGGATGGCGAGGCGTAACCAAAATCCAGCACCATCAGGCGCTCACCTTGTCTCTGGGCCCTGAATAATTCGGCCAGCAAGTTGCTATGCAAAACATCAAGCCGGGGAGACTGATTCAGAGGGACTGCAGCTCTTCTCATCTGGGCGGGCGCTCAAGATTAACTTGGCTCCCGGATCAGCGGGAGCCAATAAGTGGATAGAGGTCAGGATGCCTTGGCGTCTGAATCCGGTGCCGAGCGGTGTGCCTTAACATTTGACGGCGTCGACAGGGGCAGCTCTTTAATGGCCTTATCGCCGGGATCCATCTCAATGCTGCCTTTAAACTTGGCACCATCTTCCAAAGTCACTCGGGGTGACTCGATATTACCCAGTACATTGCCGGTCTTGGCGATAACAACATTTTCACCACCAGCAATATCACCTTTTACCTTGCCTTCAATCTTGACCACCTTGGCCGAAATATTGGCCGTTAGCACACCGGACTTGCCCACCACTACCTCACTGGATTCGGCCACAATACTGCCATCGACCTGACCTTCTATAAGCAGACTTTCGTCACTGGTGATCTTGCCTTCAATTTTTACGCTGGGACCAATCATGCTGGTACCTCCTTGTACTAAATGCAGTTTTGAATTAGATGCCTGAGAATCAGGGGTGATAGATTTAGCGATAGCGGACTGATATTTTTCCTTAATCTTGTCTTTATTAAACATATTAATAACCACGTCAAATTACAGTATGTTTACTACTTTCCTTAGCAATGCATTACTATTTAACATAATTAATTATACGATTTTGTATTTTATGGTTTCCTATTCCGCGAAGCTCTCAATTAATTCCTGTTTCTCCAACCAGCTCTCTTCCAGATCGGATAACAGCTTTTTGACCTCAGCCTGATCGGCCAAAGTGGTTTTTAGTTTTTGTTTATTTCCCTCTTCATAAATACTGGTATCAGCCAATTTATCTTCTAAATCTGCCAGCTTTTTTTGCTGCTTTTCAATTTTCAACTCTATGGTTTTTACCTCCTTTTTTAGTGGCGCAATTTTCTTGCGACTCTCTGCAGACTGCTGTCGAGCCAGCTTTTTATCCACTGCAGATTCAACAACAGTTTGCTCAAGAACTGGCGTATCGCGGGAGAAATTTTTCAACCAACTTTGGTAATCTTTTAAATCCCCATCAAACTCCTCGACTCGCCCTTCGGCCACCAGAAAAAACTGATCTACAGTATTGCGCAGCAGGTGACGATCATGAGAGATAACTACCAATGCACCATCATAGCCCTGCAGCGCCATGGTCAGGGCCTGACGCATCTCCAGATCCAGATGGTTGGTTGGCTCATCTAACAGAAGCAGGTTCGGTTTTTGCCAGACAATGATGGCCAGCGCTAAGCGCGCTTTTTCACCACCGGAAAAATCTTTTATCGGATCAAGGGCCTTGTCATTGTGAAAATCAAAACCGCCTAAAAAATTCCTGATTTCCTGATCTGTCGCTTTTGGACTGATGCGTTGCAAATGTAAAAATGGACTGGCCTGCAAGTCTAAAACTTCTAATTGATGCTGGGCAAAATAACCAATCTTGACATTTTCGCCATAGACTTTGGCACCGGATATTAATTTTATATCGCCGGTCAGGCTGCTGATCAATGTAGATTTACCAGCACCGTTGGGACCTAACAATCCAACTCTGGTGCCAGGTTGTAAATCAAAATTTACCTGGGAGAGAATTTTTTTCCCACCATAACCTAAGTCCGCCTGGCTGATGTTAGCCAAGGCACTGTGAACTTTTTTCGGCTCGGGAAAATTAAAATAAAACGGCGAATCAATATGGGCGGGCGCAATACTCTCCATGCGCTCCAATTCTTTAATTCTGCTCTGGGCCTGCTTGGCTTTTGATGCCTTGTACCTGAAACGGGCGACAAAAGCCTCTACATCTTTGCGCCTTTGTTGCTGCTTTTCAAAACTTGCCTGCTGCAGTGCCAGTCGCTCAGCACGCACTCTTTCGAAGGAGGAGTAGTTACCTTTGTAGGCCACTGCCTGCTGCCGCTCTATATGCACAATACGCTCGACCACATTGTCGATAAAATCCCGATCATGGGAAATAATCAACAATGTTCCCGGATAGGCTTTTAACCATTGTTCCAGCCATAATGTGGCATCTAAATCCAAATGGTTGGTGGGCTCATCCAGCAACAGCAGGTCTGAGGCACTCATCAATGACTGGGCCAGATTGAGTCGGATTCTCCAGCCACCAGAGAAACTACTCACGGGCCTGTTTATTTCCGACTGATGAAAGCCCAGACCATGGAGCAGCTGCTCGGCCCGGTAGCGTGCATCGAAACCGCTGATGGCATCCATTTTCTCGTACTCCTTAGCCAATCGGTCATTATCTTCAACCAACAGGGCCTGCTCGATCGCCGCCTCTACCTGACGCAGCTGAGGATCCCCGTCCATAACATAATCCACAGCACTGCTGTCTGAGCCGGCCTGCTCCTGGGCCATATGGGCAATCCGCCAGTTATTGGGAATAAACAGATTGCCGGCATCCGGGGTTATCTGGCCCATTAGTAGTTTGAACAGACTGGACTTACCGCAGCCATTGGCACCAATAATACCTATATGCTGGCCCGGGTGAATAACCAGCTGCGCCTCGTTTAGCAGCACCTTGGTGCCGCGGCGCAATTCAATATCTGTCAGTGAAATCATAATTAGTCTTAATGGTGGCGGTGGTTATAGACAAGGTGACAGGGCATTGCGCGGAACGAATATCACAGGTCATAATCCTATCTATAGTTATTGCGACAATCATAACAATTTCAACGCCCGGTCAGGAGAATCAAATGCACTTTAACTGCCTCAGTAAACTGGCGATTGCCGTTGGCATATTAATATTCAGCTCAATTAGCTTGGCAGCAGAGCAGCAGGGACAGCGCCTGATTGATAATTTGACCCAGTTCAAGTTCGATAAACTGGGCAACCCGCAGATCAAAACCGACGCTATTACCCCGGTACTGGCTGGAGCCAAGCGCCCCCATCAACTGCTTGTGATCAGCGTAGAGTTTGCCGATCTGAGCTATGACCGTTTCGCCGGCGATAAGCGTCAGGACAAAAAAAATCGCGACTACCTGCAGAAACTGTTGTTCGCAGGCTCAGTTAACAGACCCAAAATCAACACGCTGTCCCATTATTACCGCCACCAGTCTAAGGGCCAGTACCATGTGACGGGCACTGTGCTGCCTGTGGTTCAGGTCGACAGGCCTCTGGCCAACTATGGCCGCCCGGTGCAAAACAGCGATGGTAGCTGGCGCAATGACAGCAATGCGGAGAAATTGGTGTCCGATGCATTGGCTGTGGCCTACAAACAAAACCCGGATTTCCCCTGGCAGGATTATGATCGCTGGGATCCTACAGACTACGATGGGGACGGCAATCGCGATGAGGCAGATGGCTATCTGGATCATCTGGTAGTGGTCTATGCAGGCAAAGGCCAGTCCTCCT
>Ga0233426_10000119_pt1 | contig 89135 bp, 83 predicted proteins | sample SI_118_April2016_6_FD_179875 | JGI IMG/M metagenome (GOLD analysis project Ga0233426, IMG submission 179875) | Seawater microbial communities from Saanich Inlet, British Columbia, Canada - SI_118_April2016_10_MG | ecosystem: Environmental > Aquatic > Marine > Inlet | place: Canada: British... | reverse complement strand
TTACTGTGTTGGATATTTCAAAGAATGCAATTAAAAGAGCAAAAGAAAGACTTGGAAAAGATTCAAATAAAGTAAAGTGGATTGTTTCTGATATAACTGAATTTGAGCCAATAGATAAATATGATGTTTGGCATGATAGAGCAGTATTTCATTTTCTAACAACCGAGATAGATAAAAATAACTATAAAAAATTAGTGAATTATGCTATTTCTGGTTATATGTTGTTAGCTACCTTCTCAGATGATGGTCCAAATAAATGTAGTGGTTTGGAAATTTGCAAATATTCTGAATTAGACTTGAAAAGTCAATTTAAAGGTTCTTTTACTGTTATCGATTCTTTTAAGAAAGATCATTTCACCCCTTTTACAACTACTCAAAATTTTACTATTTCACTATTTAAAAGAGATTGAATAGATAAGATTTAAAAGCAATATGTTTTGAAGTGGTTAAATTGCAGTATCTTTGCGATTGAAATGAAATGGATTATTAAAAATATCATCTTTATACCTTTGGCAATATTTACTATGCTATTGTCAATGGGATTAAATATTTCAAAAATGAAATGTGCAGAAGGTGGTGCTGTTTATTTAGGAAGTGAAGTTCCTTCTTGTAGCCAAGAAAAAGAAGTTCAGTGTGAACAGGTGCAGAAGAAAGTAACATGCTGTATGTTAGAGATTGAAAAAGCTTGCTGCCCGGAAACAGAAGATAAATCTTGCGCTAGCGAAACAGAATTAGTGCATTTTGATTTTGAAACCATTATTTCTTTTTCTAAGTATGATTTTTCACTCTTAGTACACCCGATAATTAATGTTATTTGTTCTGATGTATTTTCTATCTCAAAAATTTCAAATAATTTTCAAAGTGGAATACCTCCACCAAAGCTAAATAAACCTGTTTTATCTCAGATACAGTCATTTTTATTATAAGATATTATTCAGTAAACAAACTGAATAATAATCTAAATATTAAAAAATGAAGAAGATACTATTGATTGCAATGGTGCTTATTGCAACAACAAATACAAAAGCACAAGAAAAAAAAATAAAAGGGAGAGTTGTAGAGCAACTTCAAGATGGTAGTGAGGTTAGTATTCCTGGAGCTAATGTGTATTGGGAAGGGACCACAATAGGTGTTGCTACAAACTCAGAAGGTTACTACTTAATCCCTTCTCCTAAAAAATATCCATCAACTATGGTTGTTAGTTATGTGGGTTACCAAGCTTACAGCCAAGAAATAACTGAATGGAGTCATTATCATATTTACCTAAAACCATCAGTAGAACTAGGTGAAGTAAAAGTTAAGGGTAAGTTAAATACTACTAAGTTTTCTACTATAAACACAATAAATATGCAAACGCTTTCAACAGGAGAGTTAGAGAAAGCAGCTTGTTGTAATTTATCAGAAAGTTTTAGTACAAATGCAACAGTTGATGTAACTTTTACTGATGCGGTAAGTGGGGCTAAAAAAATTCAGATGTTGGGTTTAGATGGTGTTTATACTCAAATAACACAAGAAAATATTCCATTAATTAGAGGTATGACATCAACTTATGGTTTAAGTTATGTGCCTGGTACATGGATAGAATCTATTCAGATAATTAAAGGTGCAGGATCAGTTGTAAATGGTTTTGAATCCTTTGCAGGACAGATTAATTTAGAGTACTATAAACCGAAAACAGCACCAAAATTATTTTGGAATGCTTACACAAACTCAGAAGGTAAACTTGAAAATAATTTATTATTTGCTAAAAAATCAGGGAAATGGACAAGTAATTTATTTACGCATATTTCTTATTTTGATTTAGAAGTAAATAATAATAATGATGATTTTTTGGATATGCCAAAAACTAAACAGATAAATGTGCTGAACAGATGGGACTATGCAAGTGCAAAATATCATATTGGACTTACAGGAAGAGCTTTGGTAGAAGATAGGGTTGGAGGAACTAAAGAAGGTGTCACTAATCCTTTTGAAGTAAATATTCATAATGATTTGATAGAGTTTACTTCAAAAACAGGAGCGATATTACCTAGTACTCCTGGTAAAAGTATGGGACTTCAAACTTCCTTCAGAAGACATAATCAAACAGCTATTTTTGGTAAAAACGATTACAAAGGGTTGCAAGAAAGCGCTTACTTTAATTTTATCAGACAAACTTATATAGCTACTACAAATCATAAATTAAAGTATGGTATTAGTAATTATACTGATAGATATACTGAGAGTTTTTCTGATAGTGTTAATGTTTTGTTTTCTGATAGAATTAGAACTGATTTAGTGAGTGGATTCTTCTCAGAATATGCATATAAGTGGGGTGAGAGTTTTAATTTAGTTGCAGGTTTAAGGGGTGATTATTACAACAAAACGGAAGAAGTAAATTACTTACCAAGATTAAATATGAAGTACAATCCATCAGAGAGTACTGCAATTCGTTTCTCGGTAGGTAAAGCATTCAGAATAGCTAATGTACTTGTTGAAAATGCATCTTTTTTAGCATCTTCAAGAATTATTGAAATTGCAGATGATTTAAAGCCAGAGATTGCATGGAATTATGGTGCGAATTTAACTTATTGTTTTAAGCTGTTTGGTAGAGAAGGTACATTTAATGCTGATGCTTATAGAACAGAATTTGAAAATAAAATAGTTGTTGATATAGAGACTCCTGGCGAGTTATCTTTTTCTAATTTAGAGGGTACATCTTATGCTAATAGTATGCAGTTTGATCTAGCTTATGAATTATTCGATCGTTTTGATGTTAAGATGGCTTACAAGATTAATGATGTTAGAACTACTTTTGGAGGTGATGATAAAACAGCACCATTAACACCTAAGAATAGAGGATTGTTTAATATCTCATACGCTACTAACTTTGATAAATGGGTGTTTGATGTAACTGCAAATTATGTTGGCGAAAGTAGAGTTCCTGTTCATAAAAATGAAAATCAAATTCTTGTTGATGAGTATTCTTCTGATCCTTTTTATTTGTATAATGCCCAAGTAACAAAAAAGTTCCGTAAGTTTGATGTGTATTTAGGTGGGGAGAATTTATTAAGTGAGATGCAAGAAAATCCAATAATTGATGCTGAAAATCCTAATTCAAAAGTATTTGATGCATCATTAATTTATGCTCCAGTTATGGGTAGATTAATTTATGCAGGGCTTAGATATAAAATTAAATAATAATTAAAGAAATAATAAATTGAAGAAACTAATCATTGCCTTATTCAGCATTCTAACAATAAATGCTTGGGCACAAAAAGAAACAGTAGAAATTCTAACCTCTGCATCTTGTTTTGAAGGGTTGTGTTGTAAAGAAAGAATAGAAGAAGAAATGCAATTTACAAGAGGAGTAACAGCAGTAGATCTTGATATTGAGAGCCAAGTACTTACAGTTACTTTCAAAACAAAGAAAACAGATGCTGATAAGTTAAGAAAAGTAATTTCCTTACTTGGTTATAATGCAGATGATGTAAAGGCAAATAAGAAAGCACATGATAATTTACCTTCATGTTGTCAGCACCTTGAATTTAAAGAAGAAGAATAGTCAAAATAAATTATGAAAAAAATAAAGAATGTACTTTTACTAATTTGCCTTGCATTATTTTCTTTTACAGTTCCTGCTGAAAAACCTAGATACCAAAAGGAAGACTTTAAAGTTTGGGGAAAATGCGAGATGTGTAAAACAACCATTGAAAATGCAGTAAAATCTATTGATGGTATTAAAACAGCCAGATGGAATGTAGTTAATGGAAAAATGAAAGTTAAGTTTAATCCAGAACTAACTAATTTGGATGACATACACAAAGCCATAGCTTTAGTGGGTTATGATACTGAATTATATAAAGCAACTGATGAAAGTTATAATAACCTCCATTTTTGTTGCAAATACGAACGACCAATAGAAAAAGAATAAACCTATGAAAAAATATATTTTAAAAAGTTTACTTGTGCTATTTGTAGCCAATATTTCATTTGCACAAACTACTGCTACTGATTTTATAACTAATGATTGTAATGGGATTACACATAACTTATTTGATTCCCTTGATGCGGGAAATGTAATTGTTATTTGTTGGGTAATGCCATGCTCTCCATGTGCTACATATGCAGGATATGCATCTGATGCTGTTCAATCTTTTGCAACAAGTCATCCAGGTAGAGTAAAATACTATTTAGCTGACGATTATGCAAATAGTACATGTTCATACTTGTCAGGATGGGCTTCAAACTATAATATTGCAACTGATGCTTTTTTCTCAACTACTGATTTAGATATGCTTGATTATGGAACAGTAGGGATGCCAAAAGTGGTTGTTTTAGGAAAAAATACGCATACAATATATTACAATGAAAACGACAATAAAACTACCCAAATTGGAGTAGAAAATGCAATAACACTTGCTCTTACTTCTTCAACTGGAATTGATGAGCAAGCAGAAAATAATTTAAACTTGACAGCTTATCCTAATCCTACAACTGGGACAATTAATGTAGAGTACAACAGCCAAACTCCTGTTCAGTTTGATGTAATTAACATGTTGGGCGAAAATGTATTGAGCCAAAACACTAACAATACTAAAAACACTACTATAGATGTAAGTAGCCTAACCAAAGGATTGTATATCTTACAGATGACTACAGACTCAAAAACAACAAGCCTTAAATTCACTTTGAATAAATAATCAATATGCGTTTAATTGTTCTAGCTATTTTCAGCTTATTATTTCAAAATTTTACTTTTTCACAAGGATGCTGCTCTGGAGGGGGAAGTAACCCTATTGCAGGAGGAGGGGCTACTGGAGTTTTGCAACAATATCAAATGGAGGTTTCTCTAAATTATCAAGTTAATCAATCTAATAAATTCTTTGAAGGAGCAGAAGAAGTAGAACAAGAGGGAACATATGACGAACTAAGTAGTGAGTACCTTTTTTTAAGAACAGATTATGGTATTAGCAAAAAATTAACGCTATCATTAGCTACCGGCTATCATCTAAATAAAGCATTAAGACTAAAAGGAGAAGACTCTACCGCTAATTCTACAGGACTTGGGGATTTAATTATCTTCCCAAGATATGATATTTACAATAAGACTAAAGGAAATATCCGTTCAGAAATTACTTTAGGGCTAGGAGTAAAGTTACCTATTGGGTCTCATGATGAAATAAATTCTAATTCTAGGTCACTTACTCCTGAGTATTTACCTCCAACTATTCAATTGTCAACAGGAGGAACCGACATCATGTTATATGCTTTCTTTTTTAGAGAATATAAAAAACAAAAACTCCGTGTTTTTGGAAACTCTCTATACATAAAAAAGGGCTACAACTCATTAGATGAAAAATATGGAGATTACACGAGCATATCATTATTTGTAGGAAAAACATTTTTACGTAAATGGGGATTAACTACACAACTAAAGGGAGAAAGTATTGGTCAGTTACAAGTAAGACAATCTAAATTAATTGGGTTAATTGCTACTTCTGCTGAAGACCCATTTGCTGCAGGATTTGAAGCAGGTCAATTAGCTGAAAAGATAGAAAATACCGGAGCCAAGAAGGTTGTTTTCATTCAACAAATTAGCTATTCTCAAAATAGCTTTACAATTTTTGCTACATCTGAAATTCCATTTTACCAGAATTTAAATGGATATCAATTTGCTTCACAAAACCAATTCACTATTGGAATAAATTATCGTTTCTTAACTAAGGAATGTGAAGATCCGCTTACTCCTATTAATTAAATAAAATTAGTTTTTCATCAATTTTTTAAGGATATCAATTGCTGATTCTGCAATAATACTTCCTGGTCCAAAAACATTGCTCACCCCAGATTTAAAGAGAAAGTTATGGTCATGCTGAGGAATTACTCCTCCAACAATTACTAAAATATCTTCACGGCCGTATTTTTTTAATGCAGCAATAACTTGCGGTACTAATGTTTTGTGTCCTGCCGCTAATGATGAAATTCCTAGAATATGAACATCATTTTCTACTGCTTGTTTTGCAACCTCTTCTGGTGTTTGGAATAAAGGTCCAACATCTACATCAAACCCAATATCAGCAAAAGAAGTAGCTACTACTTTTGCCCCTCTATCATGCCCATCTTGCCCCATTTTTGCAACTATTATTCTAGGTCTTCTTCCTTTTTGTGCAGCAAATTTATCTGATAATGCTAAAGCCTTTTTAAAAGTGTCATTGTTTTGTATTTCCATTTTATATACTCCTGATATTGTTTGGTTTTTTGCAGTGTATCTTCCAAAGTTAACTTCTAATGCATCTGAGATTTCTCCTAGTGTAGCTCTGTTTTCTGCTGCAACTACTGCAAGCTCAAGTAGATTAGCATTAGTATTGTTGCAAGCAGCCGTAAGTTCGTTTAAAGCAGTCTTAACTTTTTTGGTATTCCTTGTGCCTTTAATGTTATTTAGTCTATCAATTTGTGATTTTCTAACAGCAGTGTTATCTACTTCTAGGAATTCTAATTTACTATCCTCTTTTGCTAATTTATTAGTATTTACACCAACAATAGTATCTTTTCCGCTATCAATTCTAGCTTGTTTTCTTGCAGCTGATTGTTCAATTCTCATTTTTGGAATTCCAGTTTCTATAGCTTTAGCCATACCTCCCAGTTCTTCTATTTCTTGTATGTGTTTCCAAGCTTTTTGTGAAATTTCTTCTGTAAGTTTTTCTACATAGTAAGACCCTCCCCATGGGTCAACAGTAGCTGTAATTCCTGTTTCTTTTTGAAGGTATATTTGAGTGTCTCTAGCAATTTTAGCAGAGAAATCAGTTGGTAAAGCTATCGCTTCATCTAGTGCATTGGTGTGCAAACTTTGCGTTCCTCCCATTGCTGCAGCCATTGCTTCAACACAAGTTCTTGTAATATTATTGAAAGGATCTTGTTCAATTAAGCTCCACCCACTTGTTTGGCAATGAGTTCTTAGTGCTAATGATTTTGGGTTTTTTGGTTTAAATTCAGCAACCATTTTTGCCCATAACATTCTTGCAGCACGCATTTTAGCAATCTCCATAAAATGATTCATTCCTATGCCCCAAAAGAAAGATATCCTAGGTGCAAATGAATCAATATCCATTCCTGCTGCAATTCCTGTTTTTATGTATTCTAGTCCGTCAGCAAGAGTGTAAGCAAGTTCAATATCAGCAGTAGCACCTGCCTCTTGCATATGATAACCTGAAATTGAAATGCTGTTGAATTTTGGCATGTTTTTTGAAGTGTATTCAAAAATATCAGAAATTATTCTCATGGATTGTTTAGGTGGGTAAATGTAAGTATTCCTTACCATAAACTCCTTTAAAATATCATTCTGAATTGTTCCAGATAGTTGACCTAAACTTACTCCTTGTTCTTCTGCTGCAACTATATAAAATGCTAGTATCGGTAATACCGCTCCATTCATAGTCATGGATACGGACATTTTATCCAATGGTATTCGGTCAAATAAAATCTTCATGTCCTCAACCGAATCAATTGCTACCCCAGCCATACCAACATCTCCAACTACTCTTTCATGATCAGAATCATACCCTCTGTGTGTTGCTAAATCAAAGGCAACTGAAAGTCCTTTTTGTCCGGCAGCTAAATTTTTCCTGTAAAACTCATTTGATTTTTCAGCAGTAGAAAATCCAGCATATTGTCTAATTGTCCAAGGTCGCATTACATACATAGTTGAATAGGGACCTCTTAAGTTTGGAGCAATTCCTGCAACAAAATTTAAATGCTCTGTTTCTGAAATATCTTCTTTGGTGTAAGAATTTTTTATCTCAATCTGTTCAGGGCTTACCCATTTTTCTGTAGATGATTTTTCAGTTTTTGAAACTGTTTCTAATTCAAAATCTTTTAATAATTCTGCAACTAAATAGTCAATATAATATGCTCCTTTTGATGGGTCTTTTACTTTGTCTAAATAGCTCTCTTTCCTAAGAATTGTCTGCTGGTTTCTTGCAATTCTTTCTGAGAAGTCTGTTGGGTTTTCAAAGCTTTGATTGTAAGAGTTAATCATAATTGCATCAGCACCTCCAAAAATAGCTGACATGCACTCTGTAGTGCTCCTTAAAATGTTGTTGTATGGAAATTCATCTTCCTTGTTCTTTAAAGATGAACTGCAAAAAATAAAAGGAACTGATCTAGTTGTTTGCTCCCAAATTATTCTAAATGCTTTGATTTTAGCAATTTCTAAGAAGTAACTACTTCCTATTTCAAAATGGAATTGATGAATTTTGTTGCTTTTAATTCCTTGCTCTAAAGCATTTAAAATTTGTTGCTTTGTAGTTTCTCCTGTGGCAAAAATTGTATCTAGGTAGCTTGGAATTGATACATTAGTTTTTCCATGAAATGCTCCAATCGTTTTTTTCCCTTTTACAAATTCTTTCCATCTTTTTGGAAAGTCATCTGAATAGTTTTTGAAATCAATTCTGATATGCTTAATCTCAATATCTTTCAATAAAACAGCAAGATTGTTTGGGTTTGAAAAGCAGATTCCACTTACATCATTATTCAGCGCTTCTAATGCTCTTTTATTTCCTTTAGTAGCATTTGTTGCGTCAATAAGCTGGTAAGCTTCCCAGTTTTCAGGAAAAGTACAATTAAAAGTCTCTATGTTTTCATCCTTATGATTAATAGGGTGAATTGCAATGGCTTCATTTTCTGAAATTAATTTTTCAGAATAATCTGCTCCTTTTAAATCTTTGATTATTTTTTTTTCCCACTGCTCTTTGCTTACAGCTTCAAATGCTGAAAATAATTTAGTCATTTGTTTTGTCTCTTAAAATAAAAACTTCTTCATTATCCTTTTTCATTAAAAACTTTTCTCTTGCAAATTTTTCTTGTTGTTCAGGAGTGTTTTTAAGGTGGTAAAGCTCTGTGCTATCTTCTTTGATCTGTGTTGTGTAGTAGTTTTTCTGATATTCTAATTCCTCCACTTCATTTTGCAATTGATTTTGTTTTATTAAATTATAATCATCTAAAAAAACAATCCAGAAGACAAAGAATAATATAGTAAGTATGTATTTATTTCTTAAAGGTTTAGGAATCCTTTCGTAATATTTTTTTACTCTTTTCATTTTGCAAAGATATATAAAAAAAAAGCCTCAATTGAGGCTCTTAAAAATTGTTAGTTTTACTCATTACATTACATTTAATTAATCAGAAATATTGCTGGCTTTTTATTAATATTTATTTTCTCTTGCTTCCATTCCGCAATAGTTTTTGTTTTAATATTTTCAGATGGAAGAGTAATATCACTTGCAATACAAAGTTTGGTGTTATTGCTGCAAGTTTTTAGAATAGTCTCAATAAGTTGATTGTTTCTGTATGGTGTTTCCATAAAAATTTGAGTTTGCCCTGTTTTTTTTGTAAGCGATTCCAAATTTCTTAAAGCTCTTGTTCGGTCAGATTTATCAATAGGTAAATATCCTGTAAAAGCAAAGTTTTGTCCATTCATCCCAGAAGCCATAAGTGCTAATAAAATTGATGAAGGACCTACAAATGGCACTACATCAATCTGAAAATTGTGTGCATATTCTACAATTTTTGATCCAGGATCAGCAATACAAGGTAGGCCAGCTTCAGAAAGTAGTCCTACATTTTGTCCTGATAAAATATGTGGTAAAAAATCTTCCTCCAGGCTTAAAGTATCATGCTTCCCATAAGAATAAAATGTAGTGGCATCAATGTCTTTTTCTCTGTAAATTTTTTTGATGTGCCTTCTAGCTGTTCTTAGGTTTTCAACAATAAAAATATCTATTTCTTTTATAGATTTGAGTATAGTAGAAGGTAGGGTTGCATCTTGAGTTCCTTTACCAAGTATTGTTGGTATTAAGTAAAGTTTTCCTTTATTCAATTTGAGTAATAATTTTATTGCATGCTTTATCTAGCATATTATATACTAATTGAAATCCGTTATCACCTCCATAGTAAGGGTCAGGAACTGAATCAAAAGATTCTGGATTTATCTCGTTTAAAATCATTCGGATTTTATTTCTCTCATTTTGATTTTCTGCAAGAGAAGTTAGGTGTGCAAAATTATTGGTATCCATTGCATAGATAATATCAAACTCATCAAAATCAGCTCTACTAAATTGTCTCGCTTTTTGGTTGCTTATATCTATTTCGTACTTATTTGCTATTTCAATTGATCTTGAGTCTGGCAATTTTCCAATATGGTATCCTGCTGTTCCTGCAGATTCAATAGTTATATCTAAGTGTTGTGTTTTATGCGCTAAGATTCCTTCAGCTAGTGGTGATCGGCAGATGTTTCCTAAGCAAACCATTAAAATCTTCATGATTTTAAGAAAGTGTTAATTTCTTCTCAATATCAGTAATGTATCCTTTAAATCTTTTGTCAGTATCCGCAAGATTATTTACTGTTTTACAAGCATGAAGTACAGTGGCATGATCTTTGTTTCCGCAATGTTTTCCAATCATAGCTAATGAGCTTTTTGTCATTTGCTTAGAAAAATACATAGATAATTGACGGCACTGAACAATTTCTCTCTTTCTAGTTTTTGATTTCATTATCTCAATCGGAATATCGAAATAATCGCACACTACTTTCTGAATAAAGTCAATTGAAACTTCTCTTACCGTATTTCTTACAAATTTATCTAGCATATTTTTTGCTAAATCAATTGTAATTTCTTTTTTGTTTAAAGAAGATTGAGCCAAAAGTGAAATTAAAGCACCTTCTAATTCTCTAATATTTGAAGTGATTGAATAAGCAATATATTCTACAACTTCATAAGGTATATCAATCCCGTCCTGCTTAATTTTTTTCTTAAGTATTGCAAGTCTTGTTTCTAAATCTGGTGATTGTAAATCTGCTGACAGTCCCCATTTAAAACGAGATAATAATCTTTGTTCCATTCCTACAATATCAACTGGAGCTTTATCAGAAGTTAAAATAACTTGCTTTTTATTTTGGTGTAAATGATTAAAGATATGGAAGAAAACATCTTGAGTTTTCTCTTTTCCGCAAAGGAATTGCACATCATCAATAATTAAAACATCAATAGATTGGTAGAAATGAACAAAATCGTTCTTCTTGTTGTCCATTATTGCATCTACAAATTGAGTTTGAAATTTATCAGCTGAAACATATAAAACAGTTTTATCAGGATGATTGTTTTTTACTTCAATACCAATTGCGTTAGCTAAATGCGTTTTTCCTAATCCTCCACTTCCGTAAATAAATAATGGGTTGAATGATGTTCCTCCAGGGTTTTGCGAAACTGCAAATCCTGCTGAACGAGCTAATCTATTGCATTCTCCTTCAATATAAGCATCAAATGTGTATGATTCGTTAAGTTGAGGATTGATATTTATTTTTTGTAAACCAGGAATGATAAATGGGTTTCTAATTGGAGAGCCACTACCCATATCCATAGGCATACTTACTGGGTTGTTTGTTACAGTTGCTTGTCCGCTACTAGGTATCTTAGTTATGTAAGGTTTTTGAGTTCCAGGAGTATCAAGTAAAATGTTGTATTCTAATTTTGCGTCCTTACCTAATTCTCTTTTAAGAGTTTTCTTGATAAGAGTAATGTAGTTTTTTTCTAACCATTCGTAAAAGAATTGACTGGGAACTTGAATGGTAAGTATTTTTTCGTTTAATGCTACAGCTTTAATTGGTTTAAACCAAGTTTTAAAGTTCTGTACACTTACATTATCGCTAATTATTGTTAGGCAGTTATTCCAAATTTCCTGATAACTTTTTTCTTGCATTTTGTGGTTCTGGTTTAGCGTTTGATAAATCGGTTGATAATCTTTCTTTTCGTTTTGGTGCTAGCAAATATGAAGAAGTTATTGTTAATATAAAAGAAAATCAAGGCTTGAATTTAAAGTTTTTTTTACAGGTATATTCTGCTAGATAGGAGTAATCCTTAAAAACTCATTAAATTTCCTTTTTCATGCTCTTTCCGTACTATTTTTTACAAATATTGACCTCCCTAAAACTTTTTTTGAAGCACCTTTTTGGCTAAAATGAAAATCCACTTTGCCAATGTTAATTCCTGCCCAACCAACTTGGTTGATAATCACCTCTTTTTTGTCTAAATTAAGCATCCTAACAGGTTTTTTAAGGAAGGTATGAGTGTGCCCTCCTATAATCAAATCAATATCATGACTTTGAGTAGCCAAAACCATGTCAGAAACCTTTTCATTCTTGTATTTAAACCCTAAATGAGAGAGGCAAATTACTAAATCACATTTTTTTTCTTTCTTTAAAAGTGTGGCGTATTTGTTGGCTGTTTCAATTGGGTCCTTATATATAGTGTTTCCGTAAAGTTTCTTAGGTACTAATCCATCTAATTCTATTCCAATTCCAAAAACTCCAACTTTAACACCTCCTTTATTAAATACTTTGTATGCTTTGAATTTTTCCTTTAAGATAGTGTCTGAAAAATCATAATTTGCAATTAGGAATGGGAAATTTGCATGAGGAAGTTGTTTAGCAAAACCTTCAAGTCCATTATCAAAATCATGATTTCCTATGGTAACAGCATCATATTTCATTTCACTCATTAATTTAAACTCAAGCTCACCGCCATAAAAATTAAAGTAAGGTGTTCCTTGAAAAATATCACCAGCATCTAATAAAAGAACATGATCTTCTTTCTCTCTTATACTGTTTATTAAGCCAGCTCTTTGAGCCATTCCTCCTAACCCTTTATTTCTTCCGCTTGTAAAGGGTTGAATGTGACTGTGCATATCATTGGTGTGTAAAATAGTGATTTTTACATCTCCTCTTTTTGCAAATGATAATTGAGGAACTAATGAGAGTCCAAGAATTCCTAATCCACTTTGTTTTATGAAACTTCTTCTATTACTCATTTTCAGTAAAGATTAGTCTGTTATCTAATTTTGAACTTATAGTGTCAGATTTACTGCAATGGTCAATAATTGCATCTCTCAATTTTATACCAACTTTATTTTGCTCTTTATCCTTAAAAAACCACATTTTGTCTCCACCATTTGCAAGGTAATCTGAAGTAAGTACTCTTATTTTATTTCCTTTATTGAAATCTAAATAATCCTCCATTCTAGACACTTCTTCAATGTCATATCCTTTTGATGAAGCCTTTAGTGTCATGCCTGAAAAAGGTTCTCCACCTCTTTTAGTAATATAGTCTACAAGTCCTTTAAAGGATTCGATATCCAGCTCTAAAACAACTAATTCATTTTCAAAAGGCATTAATGTGTAAATATCACCTCTAGTAATATTTCCTTTTGGAAGAGATGATCTCAAACCTCCAGTGTTCATAACACAGACATGAGCATCAGCATAATTTAAACATAAATCAGTAACAAAGTTGCCGAGCAAACTTTCTGGCTTTCCTTTATTCATTTCCATTTCTGATACGCAAAGTACTTCATTCATTTGTGATTCAATGCCGTTTTGGTAAGGAGTGATTATAGCTAAAACTGTGCTATCAACTGGCGCTTGCACCTCAATTACTTCATCATGATGCGATTGTAAATTGTAGCTAGGAGAACAAGCAATAATAAATATTGCTACTATATATAGAGTGTAGTTTTTTAATTTCATTGAGCTACAATATTACACATTTTAAAGCTTTTGTGTATTATTGCAACATGTATTCTTTAGAAACAAAAATTAGAGTAAGATATGCAGAAACTGATCAAATGAGTTTTGTCTATTATGGCGTTTATGCTCAATATTATGAAGTTGGCAGGGTGGAGTTGTTGCGTTCAATGGGACTTTCTTATAAAGAGATTGAGGAAATGGGCTATACTCTTCCTGTTGTAAATATGAATATCAATTATAAAAAACCTGCTTTTTATGATGATGAGTTAACTATAAGAACTACTATCAAAGAACTTCCCTCTGCTAAAATCACTTTTGATTATGAAACCTTTAATGATGCTGGTGAATTGCTAAATGTTGGAGAAGTTATTTTAGTTTTTGTTGATAAAAAAACTGGAAAACCTTGTTTTGCTCCAGAGGTTATAATGAATAAATTTAAAGAGAATATAAAATGAAAAAGTATTGGGCTGAATTTTTAGGCACTTACATATTGGTATTTGTTGGTGCTGGAGCAATAATAATTAATAGTGTTACAGAAGGGACTGTTTCTCATTTGGGTGTTGGACTTTCTTTTGGGTTAGTAGTTATGGTAATGATTTATGCAATTGGAGATATTTCTGGGGCTCATATTAACCCAGCAGTAACTATAGCTTTCTGGGTTGCAAAACGCTTTCCTTCTAATCAGTTGTTACAATATATATCTTTTCAGATTTTTGGTGCTATTTTAGCTTCTGCTACTTTATATTTTATGTTTCCTAATGCGGTGACTATGGGAGAAACCCTACCTTTAAAAGACAACTGGATGCAATCATTTTTCTTAGAGTTAATTTTGACTTTTATACTGATGTTTGTAATATTAAATGTGTCAACTGGCGCAAAAGAAAAAGGAATTACTGCTGCCTTAGCAATTGGTGGAGTAGTGGCTTTTGAAGCTACTTTTGCAGGTCCTATTTGTGGTGCATCAATGAATCCAGCAAGAAGTATTGGTCCCGCTATTTTTTCTTTTGATTTAACTCACTTATGGTTGTATATAGTAGCTCCAATTTTGGGTGCTATATTGGCAGTTTTTTCTTGCAGATTTATTCAGGAAGATAAAAGTTGTTGCGACAACTGTTAGCAGATTCTTTTTAGAACTAAATCAACCATTTCTTCAACTGTTTTTTTATAATCCTTACTGTAATCTTGTGTGAGTCTGTTGCCGATTATTGCGCAAATAGTTAGTGTATTGTGTCCTAGTGATTGTCCTAAAAAATAAAGTGCAGAAGTTTCCATTTCAAAGTTTGTAATTTGATGGTTTTCAAAGCTAAAACTTCCGATTTTATCGTGCAAATCAGAAATTGATGGAGCGAGTCTTAGGTTTCTTCCTTGTGGTCCGTAAAATCCTGGTGCTGTTGCTGTAATTCCTTGTCTTAAATCAGAAAATTGATTGCGCAATTCTTCAGATGCTTTTACAAAATAGGGTTCTGATAAGTTTTTTGGCCAGTTTGCATGTTTCAGATATTGCACACTCATTTCTTGATTAAGCATTTTATCATCAGCATAAAAGTGTGCTAAATTATCAAATCCTAACCCGAAAGAAGATGCAAGAAATGAATCTACAGCTATATCTTTTTGTAAAGCACCTGAAGTACCTAATCTGATTAGATTTAATGATTTTTTATCAGAATTAATAGTTCTTGTTTTAAAATCAATATTTACAAGAGCATCAAGTTCGTTAATTACTATATCAATATTGTCTGTTCCGATTCCTGTGGAGATTGCAGAAATACGCTTTCCGTTTAATTGGCCAGTATGAGTAACAAATTCTCTATTGCTCACTTTGTGTTCTATTGCATCAAATTTATTAGATATAAGTGTAACTCTATCAGGGTCTCCAACTAAAATTATATCATCAGCAATTTGATCTTTAGAAAGATTTAAATGATAAATTTTTTTATCATCAGTAAGGATTAATTCAGTATCACTTATCATGTTCATATAAATGTGTAATTTTGCATTGTCAAACATAATAAATTTAATCAATATGTCAGCAAGTAAAATATTAGTCCCTATCGGATTTTCTGAACAATCAATAATTGCTTTGGGTCAAGCATTTAATCTAGCAAAAATTAAAAATTCTGATGTTGTTTTGTTATCAGTAATTGAAGGACAAAGTATGATAGAATCTTTGTTTTTAGATGATAAATCTGATGAATTAAAAGCTAAGGTTAACTCAAAATTAGAAGATATTGCATCAATATATAGCTCGAAATATGGTGTTGATGTTGATACTATGGTTGCAAAGGGAAGGGTTTATGAAGAGGTAAATAAGGTTGCTGATATGATTTCTGCAGATTTAATTGTAATGGGAACTAATGGTGTTAATAGTAAAAGTAAATTTATTGGCTCTAATGCCGAGAAAGTGGTAAGACTTTCAAAATGCCCGGTGATTACTATTAAAGGAAAATCTCATAGAGATGGTTGTGAGAATATTATTTTACCTTTAGATTTAGAAAAACAGACTAAAGAAAAAGTAACTTATGCTTTAGAATATGCAAGATATTGGGATGCTACAATTAGAATAGTTTCAGTCATTTTAAGAGATAATAATGATGTGAGGTCTAAGCTTATTAAAAATATTAAACAAGTTGAACAGTTTATTTTAGATGCGGGGGTAAAGTGTACTTCTGAAATTATTGAGGGTGAGAAAAAGATAACTCTAGGTGATTTTGTTTTTGATTATGAAAAGAAATTTGATGCTGATATGATAATGATAATGACTAAGAAGGAAGAGCTTACATTGTCTAATAATATTAGTGTTACTGCTCGTTATATTATTAATAATTCTGATATTCCTGTGATGAGTATTAGGCCAAAAGAAGTAAAGCATATTACAGGGCCAACTACTGCTTTTTAGAGATGGATATTATTAAGCAATTGCATGATTTATGTATTGCTGAAAATATTAGTATTTCAGTTGCTGAGAGTTGCACTTCTGGATTAATCGCATCAAAAATCACTTCTATTTCAGGTTCTTCTGCTTATTTTAAAGGTGGTATTATTGCTTATCAAAATGAGATAAAAGTTAATGTTTTGAGTGTTTCTAAAAGATTGATTGATGAAAAGACTGAGGTAAGCTCTGAAGTTGTTGAGCAAATGGCTTTAAATGTGCAAGATAAGTTTAATTCTGATTTTTCAGTAGTAACAAGTGGTTATGCTGGGCCTTTAGGAGGAACAGAAAAAAATCCTGTTGGCACTGTTTTTATAGCAATTGCAACACAGTCAGAAGTTATTTCAAGCAAATTTTACTTTTCAGGAAGTAGGGAAGGTGTTGTTAATCAGGCGACTGATGAAAGTTTAAGAATGTTAATTGAGAAAATAAAAAAAGAAGAATAAACTTCTATTTATTTCTTTTAGATTGTATATTTGCAGCCCAAAAATAAGAAGATATGTCAAGAATTTGTCAAATAACAGGAAAGAAGGTAATGGTAGGGAACAATGTTTCTCATGCTAAGAATAAAACTAAAAGAAGGTTTTATCCTAACTTGCAAACTAAAAAGTTTTTTGTTCCTGAAACAGGAGAAACTGTAATATTAAAAGTTTCTGCTAATGCAATTAGAACAATTGATAAAAAAGGTATTGCAGCTGTTTTAGCTGAAGCTAAAGCAAACGGTAATATACTAGTATAATCAATTAATTATATTGAGTTATTTAAAAGTTGCTATCTTTGATGGCAACTTTTTTTATTTAATAATCAAAATTTCCACAATGAAAAATATATATAAAATATCAGCAGTATTATTTGTGAGCTTGTCTATTATAGTATCTTCTTGCAAAAAAGAAGATGAAGTTGTTGTCGAGCCAATCGTAATAAATGGTTGTACTGACCTTACCGCTATGAATTATTTATCCAATGCGAACTTTGATGATGGTAGCTGTATTTTAGCTTATGATATTGCTCAAGGAATATGGAATATTTCTTCTGTATGTGATGATCTTATTATTAGCATTCCTTTAGTAGGAGATTTCCCAGTACCACTGAATGATATGTTTCCTGAATCTATCGAGATAACAGGAGAAGGAGTAGGTGTTGTTTCTATGGATATAAATGGAGAGAATGTGTTGGCTGATGTTTCTTATGACGGAGCAGTTACTATTCAGGATAATCAAAAAATTTCACTTGATACAGGAGACTTTGGTGTAGTTGATGTTGATATTACAGGTTCAGGAATGATTGAGTCTGCTTCTAATGGTGATTTGACATTAAACTTAGCTTTTGAAATTCCTTTAGCAGGAACACAAACTTCATCTTGTGAAATTGCATTCACAAAATAAAAAATAATCAATTTTAAAATAGCCCTTTCAAAAGGGCTTTTTTTATGAAGAAAAATAAAATTTTAATATTTCTTTTAACTCTTGCATTTGTTGGACAAGCGCAAGAATTTAGCCGAAAAGATAGTTTAAGAGGAAATCTTACTCCTATTAGAACTTGCTATGATGTTACTTTCTATGATTTAAAAGTAATGATTGATGAACAGGAAAAGTCTATTGAGAGGTCACATAATATTATTCATTTTACTGCATTAACAGATTTTAGCTGGTTTCAAATAGATTTAGCTTCTAATATGGAGGTGCAAATTATCGAATTTGAAAAGTCTCAATTAGAATTTAGCAGAGAATTTGATGCTGTTTATGTTTATTTCAATCGTGAAGTTAAGAAAGGTGAGCAGTTAAGTATTAAAGTCTGGTATGGAGGATATCCAAGAGTGGCAGTTAATGCTCCATGGGATGGTGGTTTTTCCTGGAAAAAAGATAGTAATGGAAACCCTTGGATTGGAGTTTCTTGTCAAGGTTTAGGGGCTAGTGTTTGGTGGCCTAATAAAGATCATCAATCGGATGAGCCAGATAGTATGCGTATTACTTGTACGGCTCGTTATCCTTTAAAGATTATTGCAAATGGAGATTTAAGAAGTGACACGTCTGTTTGGAATCAATATTTGGAATCATGGGTAAATGTAAGTGAATGGTTTGTTTCATATCCTATAAATAACTATAATGTAACGCTAAATATTGGCGATTACACGCATTTCTCAGATTCTTATATTTCTTTAAAAGATACATTAAGAATGGATTATTATGTATTGCATGATAACTTAGAAAAGGCAAAAGAGCATTTTAAACAGGTAAAGCCTATGATGAAATGTTTTGAAAATTACTTTGGAGAATATCCTTTTTGGAATGATGGTTATGCTTTAGTTGAAACACCTTATTTAGGAATGGAACATCAGTCGGCTATTGCTTATGGGAATGATTACTTACCAGGTTATCATGGGAATACTCGCTTTATTGACGGCCTTGCTTTTGATTTTATTATTGTGCACGAAAGTGGGCATGAGTGGTGGGGAAACTCTATTACATCAAATGATATTGCTGATATGTGGGTGCATGAAGGGTTTTGTACTTATTCTGAAGTATTGTATGTTGAGTGCATGCATGGTTATGATGCTATGTTGAGTTATGTAAATAACCAAAAAAGGAGTGTTAGGAATGACAAGGCAGTTATAGGTCCATATCATGTGAACCAAACAGGAAGTAGTGGAGATATGTATTTTAAAGGTTCATTAATGCTGCATACTCTAAGAAATCTCATTGAAGATGATGTATTATGGTTTGACATTATAAAAGGAATTGCAAATGATTTTAAGTATCAAACTGTAGATGGACAAGTAATCATGGATTATATCAATGAAAAATCAGGAAAAGATTTTACAGTTTTTTTTAGTCAGTATTTGAAAAGTAAGAAAATCCCAGAATTTCAATATAAGTTTCAAAAAGAAGGGAAGAATATTACTTTGTTGTACAGGTGGGAAGCAATTCCTGAATTTGACATGCCTATTTTGATAAATACAGGAAGTAAGGATTTTTGGGTTTACCCAAATTCGGAGTGGAAAGAGCAAGATTTAGGAGGCTTTGATAAGCATGATTTTAAAGTAAGAGATGACTTGTTTTTTATAGATGTTAAAAAGATGTAAATTTTGGTTTGGTATTAGATTATTTAATTAAATTTGCAGCCCAATAAATTATAAGAAGATGGCAAAGAAAGGAAATAGAATTCAGGTTATTTTAGAATGTACTGAGCATAAAGCAAGCGGATTAGCAGGAACATCTCGTTATATTACTACTAAGAATAAGAAGAACACTCCAGATAGGATGGAATTGAAAAAATTTAACCCTATCATGAAGAAAATGACTGTTCATAAAGAAATAAAATAAAAGAAAATGGCAAAAAAGACAGTAGCATCATTACAGAAGAAAGGAGCTAAGACGTTTACTAAAGCTGTGAAAATGGTTAAAACAGAGGGCGGATCTTACTCTTTTAAAAGTGAAATTGTACCAAAGGATAAGGTAAAAGAATTCTTTGCAAAAAAATAGTATTAAATTACACACAAATTAAAAGCTTCTTTCTATTTTTGAAAGGAGCTTTTTCTGTTTAAAAAAGGCATTAATAATGGGGATATTTAATTTTTTTTCAAAAGATAAAAAAGAAAAACTTGACAAGGGTTTAGAGAAAACAAAGGAGAATGTTTTTGGTAAAATATCACGAGCAGTTGCGGGCAAATCAACTATTGATGAGCTGGCACTTGATGATATTGAAGAAGCGTTAATTACCTCAGATATTGGGGTGGAAACCACATTAAAAATTATTGGTAAATTAGAGGAGAGAGTAGCGAAAGATAAGTATATCAATACTGCTGAACTAAATGATTTTCTAAAAGCAGAAATTTCCTTATTAATGAAGGAAGGTTATGACGAAATCCCTAAAGTTGATGGGCCTTATGTGATTATGGTGGTTGGTGTTAATGGCGTAGGGAAAACGACAACAATAGGGAAGTTAGCGCACCAGTTTAAACAACAAGGTAAAAAAGTAGTGCTAGGTGCTGCTGATACTTTCCGTGCTGCTGCTGTTGACCAATTAGTAATTTGGGCTGATAGGGTTGGTGTAGAAATTGTAAAACAAGATATGGGTTCTGATCCTGCATCTGTTTGTTTTGATACTTTACAGTCAGCAAAAGCAAGTGGTGCTGATGTTGTGATTATTGATACAGCAGGAAGATTGCACAATAAAATTAATTTGATGAACGAATTGACTAAGATAAAAAATGTAATGGCAAAAGTAATTCTTGAAGCTCCACATGATGTAATATTGGTGTTAGACGCCTCAACAGGGCAAAATGCTATAGAGCAAGCTACACAGTTTACAAAAGCTACTGAAGTAAATTCTTTGGCGCTTACCAAACTAGATGGTACAGCAAAAGGAGGGGTGGTGATTGGTATTTCTGATCAGTTTCAAATTCCTGTGCGATATATAGGTGTAGGAGAAGGAGTAGAAGATTTACAAGTGTTTAATAAAAATGAGTTTGTAGACTCACTATTTAATTAATGAGAACAAAATCAACAAAGAAAAATAAGATTAATGTTATCACTTTAGGCTGTTCTAAAAATGTGTATGATTCTGAGGTTTTGATGGGTCAATTAGCAGCCAACAAAATGGATGTTGAGCATGAGTCAGAAAAAGATGATGCTAATATTGTTGTGATAAATACTTGTGGTTTTATTGATAATGCAAAGGAGGAATCTATCAATACTATCTTAGAACAAGCAGAAAGAAAAGAAGCGGGTAGTATTGATAAATTATATGTTACTGGTTGTCTTTCTGAGCGTTATAAGCCAAATTTAGAACGAGAAATCACTAATGTTGATCAGTATTTTGGCACAACTGATTTGCCAAAATTATTGAAAGTTTTAGGTGCGGATTACAAACACGAGTTGTTAGGAGAACGATTAACAACTACACCTAAGCATTATGCTTACCTTAAAATTGCTGAAGGTTGTGATAGACCTTGTTCGTTTTGTGCTATTCCATTGATGAGAGGAAAGCACAAATCTACTCCTATTGAACAGTTAGTCATTGAGGCTAAAAACTTAGCCAAAAATGGGGTAAAAGAATTGATTCTTATTGCTCAAGATTTAACGTATTATGGGTTGGATATCTATAAAAAGAGAAGGTTGGCTGATTTGCTAATTGAACTTTCCAAAGTGGAGGGTGTGGAGTGGATTCGTTTGCATTATGCTTTCCCGACAGGGTTCCCGCAGGATGTGTTGGATGTGATTAGAAATAATGACAAGGTATGTAATTATATTGACATTCCTTTACAGCACATTAATGATGAGATTTTGAAGTCTATGAAAAGAGGAACTTCTCATCAAAAGACAAATGATTTATTAAAAGCTTTTAGGAAAAAAGTACCCAATATGGCTATTCGTACTTCATTGATTGTTGGTTATCCTGGTGAAACAGAAGAAAGATTCCAAGAATTAAAACAATGGGTACAGGATACCAAGTTTGATAGACTGGGGGTGTTTACTTATTCGCATGAGGAAAATACTTCTGCCTATGTTTTGGAAGATGATGTGCCTGATGAAGTGAAGAAAGCAAGGCAAGAAGAAATTATGGACTTACAGACTCATATCTCTTGGGGATTAAATCAAAAGAAAATAGGCAAGACTTTTAAAGTGCTATTTGACAGGAAAGAAGGAGACTACTTTATTGGTAGAACTGAATTTGATAGCCCTGATGTAGATAATGAAGTGTTAGTAAAAGCAAATGACACCTATATAAGAATTGGTGATTTTGCTAATATTAAGATTGAAAAAACAGATCACTTTGATTTATATGGAGTGGTTGTGGAGTAATGATTGAATTCATTACTTTTGTAAAGTTAAAAAAGTAAAAAAAATGTTTGAGAATTTATCAGAAAAACTAGATAAGGCGTTTAAAGTATTAAAGGGGCAAGGGAGTATATCCGAAATTAATGTAGCCCAAACAATGAAACAAATCCGTAAGGCACTACTTGCGGCTGATGTTGATTTTAAAACTGCTAAATCATTTACATCTAGAGTTCAGGAAAAAGCAATGGGTGAAAAGGTGCTTACAGCTATTGATCCTGGGCAATTGCTTACCAAAATAATGAAAGATGAGTTGGCTACTCTCATGGGAAGCGAGCAATCTGATATTTCTTTGGATGGCTCTCCAACTGTTATTCTTATTGCTGGTTTGCAGGGTAGTGGTAAAACTACTTTTTCTGGTAAATTAGCTTTATTGCTTAAAAGTAAAAAGAACAAGCGTCCGTTATTGGTTGCTTGTGATGTGTATCGTCCAGCAGCTATTGATCAGATTGGCGTATTGGCTGAACAAGTGGGTGTTGATGTATATCAAGATAGAGAAAATAAAAATCCTGTTGAAATTGCACAAGCAGCAATTAAGTATGCAAAAACTAACGGACATAATGTTGTTATAATTGATACTGCTGGTCGTTTGGCTATTGATGAACAAATGATGAAAGAGATTGCAGCTGTAAAATCTGCAGTTAATCCGAATGAAACTCTTTTTGTAGTTGATGCAATGACAGGGCAAGATGCTGTAAATACTGCAAAAACCTTTAATGAAAAGTTAAATTTTGATGGGGTAGTCCTCACAAAGTTAGATGGTGATACAAGAGGTGGTGCTGCACTTACTATACGCTCGGTGGTTGATAAGCCGATTAAGTTTATTGGTACTTCTGAAAAGATGGATGGCTTAGATGTTTTTCATCCAGACAGAATGGCTTCTCGTATCTTAGGAATGGGAGATGTTATCTCATTAGTGGAGCGTGCTCAGCAACAATTTGATGAGGAAGAAGCAAGGAGAGTTCAGAAGAAAATTGCTAAAAATCAATTTGGTTTTGATGATTTCTTAAAACAGATTCAGCAAGTCAAAAAGATGGGTAACATGAAGGATTTAGTTGGAATGATTCCTGGGATGGGTAAAGCAATGAAAGGTGTTGATATGGATGATGATGCTTTTAAAGGAATTGAAGCAATTATTCATTCTATGACAAAGCAAGAAAGAGAAAATCCTAAGTTGTTGAATGGTAGTCGTAAGAAAAGAATTGCTAGTGGAAGTGGTACTACAGTAGTTGAGGTAAATCAATTGATTAAGCAATTCAGTCAGATGGGTAAAATGATGAAAATGATGCAAGGTGGTGGAGCAAAGCAGATGATGCAAATGATGAAAGGGAAGGGCGGTATTCCTGGAATGTAAGTAATAGATTTTAGAACATAGATGTTAGACTTTAGATTAAATGTTTGAAATATTCCTCTCTATAAAGAGAGGTTAGGCGTGTGTAAAACCAACAACCAATAATAAAAAACTAATGATATTACTTGACGGAAAAAAAACAGCTAACGATATAAAAAATGAGATTGCAATTAAAGTTGCTTCCTTAGTTGCTGGTGGAGGAAAGAAACCTCATTTAGCTGCTATTTTAGTTGGGGGTGATGGGGCAAGTGAAACTTATGTAAATGCAAAAGTAAAAGCATGTAATAAAGTTGGTTTTGATTCTACATTAGTTCGTTTTAATGCTGATGTATCTGAGGAAGAGTTGTTAGCTGAGGTTAAAAAGATAAATAATAATTCTGATATTGATGGTTTAATTGTCCAGTTGCCTTTGCCTGCTCATATTGATGAAATGAAAGTAACTGAAACTATCAATCCTATAAAAGATGTAGATGGATTTCATCCTGCAAATATTGGTAGAATGGCATTGAATTTACCAACTTATTTACCAGCAACTCCAGCTGGTATTTTAGAATTATTGGAGAGATATAAGATAGAAACTTCCGGTAAACATTGTGTAGTTATAGGTAGGAGTCATATTGTTGGTTCACCAATGAGTATTTTAATGGCTCGTAATAATAATCCAGGAAATTGCACGGTTACTCTTACACATAGTAGAACCCAAAACCTTAAAGAGATCACTAAAACAGCTGATATTTTGATAGTTGCTCTTGGTAAAGCTGAGTTTGTAACTGCTGATATGGTAAAAGATGGGGTTTGCATTATTGATGTAGGGATTACAAGAGTAAAGTCAAATAAAACAAAAAGTGGCTGGAAGCTTTTGGGAGATGTAGCTTTTGATGAGGTATCAAAGAAATCGAGCTTTATTACGCCAGTTCCTGGTGGGGTTGGTCCTATGACAATTGCTATGTTATTGAAAAATACTCTAGTATCTACTGAAAAGTTGCTATATTAAATATTTTGTTATCTTTGCGACAGTTTTGTGGGGTTGTTCCCACTAGTATTAATAAATTTTAAAAAAACAATTATGGAAGGAACAGTAAAATGGTTTAACGCAAGTAAAGGTTATGGTTTCATTGAAGGTTCAGACGGAACTGACTACTTTGCTCATTTTCAAGAAATTCAAGTAGAAGGATACAAAACTCTTAAAGAAGGAGCAGCTGTAGCATTCGAACCTGGAGATGGTGAAAAAGGACCAGTAGCTAAAAATATTGTAAACGCTTAATTAGCAAAATATAATATAGAAAAAAAAGCGAGCAAAATGCTCGCTTTTTTTATGCCTTGTTTTTTAATTTCTCCTCCAATTCCTGTAGTTCATCTCTTAATCGTGCAGCTTCCATAAAGTTAAGGTTCTTTGCCATTTTTTCCATTCCTTTTTTAGTGTATTTTATCATTTTTTGCAATTGCTCTACTGATGATGAGTCAATTATTGGTTTAGAAATTGGTGTTGTAACTTTATATGGATTAAGGTTTCGCACTAATTCGCTATCCTTTTTCTTTAGTAATGGTTGAGGTGACACGCCTTTCTTTTTGTTGTAAGATTTCTGTTTTTTCCGTCTTCTGTTGGTTTCTTTTATTGTCCTTTCCATTGATCCTGTAACTCTATCAGCATACATGATTACTAGTCCGTTTATGTTTCTTGCTGCTCTACCAGCAGTTTGTGTTAAGGCTCTTTCTGATCTTAAAAATCCTTCTTTGTCGGCATCCATTATTGCTACAAGACTTACTTGAGGTAAATCTAATCCTTCTCTTAGTAGATTTACACCTATAAGTACATCAAATTCTCCTTCTTTTAATCCGTGTAATATTTCTACTCTTTCAAGTGTATCTACATCAGAATGAATATACCTACATTTAATGCTAAATTTTGTAAGATACTTACTGAATTCTTCAGCCATTCGTTTTGTTAATGTAGTAACAAGAACTCTTTCTTTTTTTTCTATTCTTATTCTAATTTCCTCTAGTAAATCATCAATTTGATTTTTGCTAGGACGGACTTCTATTATGGGGTCTAGTAGTCCTGTTGGGCGAATTACTTGCTCTACAACTATCCCTTCTGATTTTTCTAATTCATAATCAGCAGGAGTTGCACTAACATATATTGTTTGATGATTAATCATCTCAAATTCCTCAAATTTTAATGGGCGATTATCCATTGCAGCTGGTAATCTGAAGCCATGCTCAACTAGATTGTTCTTTCTTGATCTATCACCTCCATACATTGCTCTTACTTGTGGTAGAGTTACATGACTTTCATCAATAACTGTCAGAAAATTATCTGGGAAGTAGTCCAATAAACAGAAGGGTCTGCTGCCTTCTTTCCTTCCATCAAAGTATCGTGAGTAATTTTCAATTCCTGAGCAGTACCCCAATTCCTTAATCATTTCAAGATCGAAATGAGTTCTCTCATCTAGTCTTTTAGCTTCTGTGCTCAGTCCAATCTCCTGAAAGTAATCTACTTGTTTTCGTAAGTCATCTTGTATATCAGAAATTGCGCCATGTATTTTGTCCTTTGAAGCTACAAATATACTTGCTGGAAAAATCCTAATTTCTTCAAGTGTATCAATTATTTTGCCATTTTCTGGGTTAAAACTTTCAATTTCTTCTATTTCATTTCCAAAGAAATGAATTCTATATCCAATATCATTATGTGCTAAAAAAATATCAACAGTATCTCCTTTTACTCTAAAGTTCCCCCTTGTAAATTCGGCAGTTGTTCTACTGTAAAGTGCTGATACCAATTTTTGCAAAAACTGATCTCTACTGATAATATCCCCTTCTGCTAGGTCAATTATTCCATTATGAAAGTCTTCTGGGTTTCCAATACCATAAATACAACTTACTGATGAAACTACAATTACATCTTTTCTTCCTGATAAGAGGGTAGAAGTGGTGTTGAGTCTGTATTTTTCAATTTCTTCATTTATTGATAAATCTTTTTCAATGAAAGTTCCTGAGCTAGGTATGTAAGCTTCTGGTTGGTAGTAATCGTAATAGGATACAAAGTATTCTACTGCATTATCAGGAAAAAATTGTTTAAATTCGCTAAACAGTTGAGCTGCAAGAGTTTTGTTATGGCTTAAAACAAGAGTGGGTCTATTCACTTCTTGAATCACATTTGCAATTGTAAATGTTTTTCCTGATCCTGTTACTCCTAATAAAGTTTGAAAGTTAGAACCATCTTGTAATCCTTCAACTAATTCTTTAATTGCTGTTGGTTGGTCTCCAGTAGGAGAAAACTCTGATTGCAGTTTAAATTGCATGTGCTTTTATTTTAGCATTTGCAATTTTGATTTCAACTCTTCAATTTCTTTTTTAGCTTTTTCAATTTGTTGCTCAACTTGCTTTTTTAAAGGTTCAGTTCCTTTTCCATGCCCAAAGAATGATATATTATTTTCGTACTGAGAGATGTCTTTTATAAGGGCATCAATTTTTCCTCTAAGAAATTTTTGTTCGCCTTCAACAGCTTTGTCATTTCCTTTAAGTGATCTAATTTTATTTTTGTACTGTTCGTTTGCTAAAGCTTTTTTGCTTAGTCCTAGATCTTCAAATTTTGAGTTTAGTAAAGTGAAAAATTGATCATTAATTTTCATCTTGTTTCTAGGTACATGTCCTAGGGTTTTCCATTTTGAACTGAACTCTTTTAATTTCTTAATATCTTCTTTTGTGTCAGAAGATGCTTTAAAACTTTCTACTTCCTTCAGTAAGTTAGCCTTCTCAGTATAAGCTCCTTCTTTTTCTTTATCTAATTCTTTGTAGTGTGCTTTTCTGGCATTAAAGAAGGTGTCGCATGCAGTTCTAAATCTTTTCCATATCTCATTAGATTGCTTAGCTGGAGCAACACTTGAATTTTTCCATTCTTCTTGAAGTTTGATTAGTGTAATTCCAGTTCCTTGCCAATCTGTGCTATTTTGCAATGCTTCAGCTTTTTCTGCAATTGCAATTTTTGTATTTAATGTTTCCTTTACTTCCTCTTTCTTTTCTTTGTAAAAAGCATTCTTCTTATTATAGAACTCATTTAGAGCAGTTCGTAAATTATTCCAAGCTGTTTTGTTGTCTGTTTTTCCTAGTCTACCAATTCCTTTCCATTCTTTTTCAAGATCATTGCATTGATTAGTAAGTGATTGCCATTTGCTATGTGAAGTTGAGTTTTCTTTAGTTAAATCAATAATTTTTTGACAAATTGCATCTTTTTTTGCTAATTTATCAGCATCTATCTCTTTCCTTTTAGTAAAATAGTCGTTTCTTTTCTTATTTAATTTTCTGCTTATTTCTTGGAATTTCTCCCAAATAATTTCTCTTTGCTCTCTTTCCACTGGCCCTACATTTTTCCAATGTTCGTGCAATTCCTGTAAAGAACCATGCATAGTATTTAATGATTTCTCATCTAGTAAAGCTTCTGCTTTTTCAATAATTGCAGTTTTTTCTTCAAGGTTTCTTTTGAAATCTAAATCTCTTAAATCATTATTGAGTTTAATAAAATCATAAAACAACTCAACATGATGATGGTAGGATTGCCAAAGGTTATTGTTCTCAGTTTGAGGAACATGTCCAGTGTTTCTCCATTGTTCTTGTAAGATTCTAAAATGCTCAAAAGTCTTTTTTATTGACTCGTCCTCATGAGTTAGTTTATCTATATCAGCAATAATTTGTTGCTTAGTTTTTAAGTTTTTCTTTTCCTCTTCTTCTCTTTGTTTCCTATATTCGAACTTAATTTTTTTGTAATTACCAAAGGATTGTTTGAATTTTACTTCTAGTGGATGTAAAGGTTTTTTTACTTCCTTTACTTCTGTATTTTCAGATAGTTCAACTACATCTACTATCTCATCTGCTATTTGAGCTCCTTCCTCTTTTTGCTCAGTTTTAAGTTTGGAGTAAAATAAAGATTTGATTTCTTCAATTTCTTTTGTTACAGAGTATGGGTTAATGTTTTCTGACAATTCATCAATTCTTATGATGAGTTCTTCCATACTTAATTCAGAGTTATTAATTGTTGTAGTTTCTGTTGTAGGAGTAGAAACTTCTTCTGTAAGCTTTTGTTCTTTATTTTCGTTCACTTTTCGTAATGTTTGATTGCAAATTTACTAATATTTAACGACTTACAGATTCCAAATGTTCCAACTTTCTTCTGCTTGAATTTGCAGCATCTCTAAGCCGTTTTTTATCTCACTTCCTTTTGCTTTTCCATATTGTAAAAATCGACTTTCATTTGGGTTGTAAATCAAATCAAATAATAAGTGTTTGGAGTTTAAGTCCGTATAATTTATTTTAGGAAATTCAAGTATTTTTGGATGTACTCCTAAGGGGGTTGTGTTAATTATAATAGTATAATAATCAGTTGTTTGTATTGTTATATCTGAATAATCAAATGAGGTATTTCTACTAACTGTTTTGTACTTAATATTTAACTTATTTAATGCGAACTTAATTGCTTTTGCTCCACCTCCATTTCCTAAAATAAGAGCTGTTTTTTTATTTCCTAATAAAGGTTTAATGCTCTTTGAAAAACCTATCCAATCAGTGTTGTGCCCAATAGTTTTTCCATCAATAAATTGAATTGTATTTACAGCACCTATACTTTTTGCATCATCAGTTAAATCATCTAAAAAAGGAATAATACTTTCTTTGTATGGAATTGTAATATTAAGTCCTGAGAGCTTATTGTCTGCAATTAATCTTGGAAAATCAGCAATTCTTTCTAATTCAAAATTTTTGTATTCTGAATCTGAGACACCTTCCTTAAAAAACTTTTCAGAAAAATATTGAGACGAAAAGGAGTGTGTTAAACTTTTACCAATTAAGCCAAAAGTTCTCATTTAATGTCTTTTAATAGAAATTGAAAGGCTTCAATTCCTGTAAGCATAATAGTTGTAACGATTATTCCAGAAATAACAACACCAAGTACTACTGATAGAAATGCTTTCTTCTTTGGTATGTTAAAGAGCCAGGCAGCAAAACTACCTGTATAAGCTCCAGTTACTGGGAGAGGAATCATTACAAAAATCATCAACCCCCAAAATCCATATTTTTTGATTTTATCATTTAGCTTCTCTCTTGTTTTTATTACAAATTTATCAAACAGATTTTTATAAAAATCAATTTTTAAAAATAGTGGATGCAAAAATTCCAAGAAGAAAAATACGATCGGAAAAGCTAAAATATTAGCTCCTACACAAACAAAATAGGCGACAAAGGGGTTAATGTTGTTTGCAAGAGCGTAAGGAATTCCTCCTCTAAGTTCAGCAATAGGGAATAAGCTTAAAAGTATGGCGTAAAACAGTATGCTATTCATTGTTACTTAAATAATCAAAGAATGTATCACCTCTAAGTCCAATTCTTAATGTTTCCAAAGGAATAACTTCTTGCCAACCAATATTTCCTAGATTTACATTTGGTCCTAAAAGTTTTATAAACCAAACTTGTTGTGGTTTCCTTGGAGCTTCCCATAATATTTTATCATTTGGTATTTTAGTCAAAATTTCATCAATTAAATCAGATCGCACATCTCCACCTTTGTTAAATATTCCAACATTTCCGCCTTCACGAGCTTCTGCAATTACTTTCCAGCTTCCAGCCTCTAATTCTTTTTGCATCAATTCAATCCACCTGTATGGTGCAATGAGTTTTTTTTCATCCTTTGACCCTACTTCTGATACTACTCTAAATTCTTTGGATAAATCTTTAATATAATTGCATTTTTCAATGTGATTCATTTCTGTGCTTCCATCAGACACTTCACACATATTTAAGTTCCATTTTCTTAGTAGTTTTTTGTAATCTTCATACATTCCTCTTATAACAAATGCCTCAAATAATGTTCCTCCTAAATATACCATTAGTCCTGCCTCTTGGTATAATTTTATTTTTGTTTCAATATGTGGTGAAATTGCAGATGTTCCAAATCCTAGTTTTACTATATCTGCATGAGGCCCGCACATGTCAATAAAGTTTTTGGTATCATTGATACTTAATCCTTTATCCATCATCATTGTTAGTCCGTTTTCCCTTGGTTTTTTTGTTCTTTCAGGAATATCTGTTAAAAAGAAATTCATTTATTACAGTTTTAATTTTTACAAAGATAAAAATATAAGATAATTCTTTTAATTTTGTCGCATTAAATCAAAAGTAGAAAATGACATTAATTAAATCAATTTCAGGAATTAGAGGTACTATTGGTGGTTGTGTAGGAGATGCACTTACTCCTTTGGATATCGTGCGTTTTACAGCTTCTTATGCTACTTTTATCAGAAAACAGTCTAGTAGCTCTAATACAATAATTATTGGTCGTGATGCACGTATTTCTGGAGAGATGGTAAGTAATATTGTTTCAGGAACTTTAATTGGTTGTGGTTTTGATGTTTTAGATGTAGGCCTTTCTACTACTCCAACTATTGAGGTTGCTGTTCAGATAGAACAATCAGCAGGAGGAATAATTATTACTGCTAGTCATAATCCTAAACAATGGAATGCATTAAAACTTTTGAATGATAAAGGAGAGTTTTTATCTGCAAAAGATGGAGAGGAAATTTTAGAGTTAGCTGAAAATGATGCTTTTACTTTTTCAGAAGTAGATGATTTAGGAAAATATACTTTTGATGATAGTTTTAATGATAAACATATTGAGGAGGTTCTAAATCTTAATCTTGTTAATGTTGATTTAGTAAAATCAGCAGGATTTAAAGTAGTTGTAGATGCAGTAAATTCAACAGGAGGATTTATGATTCCAAGATTGCTAGAGAAAATGGGAGTGGAGTGCGTGAAATTATATTGCGAGCCAAACGGAAAATTCCCACATAACCCTGAACCATTACCTAAAAACTTAACAGAAATATCAAAATTAGTTGTTCAAGACAAAGCAGATTTTGGTATTGTTGTTGATCCTGATGTGGATAGGCTAGCAATGGTTTGTGAAGATGGAAGTATGTTTGGAGAGGAATATACCCTAGTTGCAGTTGCTGATTATGTATTGAGTAAAACTCCAGGAAATACAGTTTCTAATCTTTCATCTACAAGAGCTTTAAGAGATGTCACAAATAATCATAATGGAAGTTATGAGGCTTCAGCAGTTGGTGAGGTGAATGTGGTAGATAAAATGAAAGCTACAAATGCAATTATAGGAGGAGAAGGCAATGGGGGGGTTATTTACCCTGCAATGCACTATGGTAGAGATGCATTAATTGGTGTGGCTTTATTTTTGACTCAACTTGCTGAAAGAAAAATTTCTGCAAAAAAACTTAGGGATAGTTATCCTAATTATTTTATTTCAAAGAATAAAATTCAGCTAACACCTGAGATTGATGTTGATGCAATTCTTACAACTTTGGAGGAGAAATATAAGAATGAACAAATCACAACTATTGATGGGTTAAAAATTGATTTTCAAGAAGGTTGGGTTCATTTAAGAAAATCAAATACTGAGCCGATAATTAGGATTTATGCTGAGAGTGAAGGAGAGGAAAAAGCAAATAAATTTGCGAATGATATGATTAATGAGATTAAAGAATTGATATAAAATATGATAAAAGTTTTTTTTGATAATGCCGCAACTACACCAATGGCACCTGAAGTGATTGATGTAATGACAGATATAATGAAAAATCATTATGGAAATCCATCATCACAACATTCTTTTGGGCGTGCAACTAGAAGTATTATTGAGACAAGTAGAAAAAAAATTGCAAATTTTTTAAATACATCTCCAGGAAATATTTTCTTTACTTCTGGCGGGACTGAAGCTGATAATATGGCTATTAAATGTGGAATTAAAGATCATAATATTACTCATGCTATTACTTCTAAGCTTTCTCATCATGCTGTGTTACATCCTTTGGAGGAGTTAGAAAAGTCAGGAGTGATTAAATTATCGTATGTTGAAGTAAATGAAAAGGGTCAGGTTTCATTATCAAACCTTAAAGAGTTATTAGAAAGTCACCCAAGGACTTTCGTGTCTATTTTACATGCAAATAATGAGATAGGAACTATTCAGGATATTACTGCTATTGGAGATATCTGCAAAGAACATAATGCAATATTTCATTCTGATACTGTACAAACTATGGCTCATTATAGGTATGATTTACAAAAAATTAATGTTGATTTTATAGCAGCTTCAGCTCATAAATTTCATGGGCCTAAAGGTGTTGGTTTCGTATATATATCTGATAACATTAAAATCTCACCATTACTTAGTGGAGGGTCTCAAGAAAGAAATATGCGTGCTGGAACTGAAAATTTAATTGGTATTGCTGCAATTGCTCATGCTATGGAGATGGCTTATGAAAAAATGGAAGAGGAAACAGAATATATTAAGGCAATTAAGTCTCATATGATAGCTGAGTTGAAAAAGCATATCCCTCAAGTTAAGTTTAATGGTATGTGTGATGATATAGATAATAGCTTATATACTGTGCTTAGTTGTAGTTTTACTGAAACTCCAATTGCTGAGATGTTATTGTTTAATTTAGATATTAAAGGAATTGCGTGTAGTGGAGGTAGTGCATGTACATCAGGCAGTAATAAAGGATCTCATGTTATTCAGGAGATTAATCCTAATTCAAAGAGACCATCAGTTAGATTTTCATTTAGCAAATACAATACAATAGAAGAAGTTGATTATGTAGTTGATGTTTTAAAAGGCTTATTTTCTTAGTCAATAATTATTTTCTTTTCTACTTTACCATTTTCATATTTATAAAATAGAGGAGTATTTCTTTTTTCTATAGTTTGTTCTCCTAAGATATTAGTAATATTGAGGAGTTTTCCTTTAGGAGTATTATGCTCATTTATCGCACTTGGGTTTGTTACGCTTCCCCACTCAACAACTGGCCAGGAAATAAAATTTTGGCATTTTATCCTGAAATTATCAAAACCAACTATTTGTCTTAAAAAGTTTTGTGATGAGTAAACATAAGATGATACTTTTTCTGCTGTAGTTCCTTCATTTGTAAGTAATATAATTCTGCCTTCCCTTTGATAAACCGACTTCTTGTTAGCAGATTGTTGTATAACTAAATAAGAATCATAACTTAGATAAAACCCATGAGCCAAAGTATCTGTTGCCATAGCCCAAGGAATTGCTGATGTAGTGTTTTCATAATAAGATGAAGTGTATTTATCAAAAGTGTTTGGCATAAAAATACTCTTTTGTATTAGGTTTAAACCTTTCTCAAATTCTAAATTTCCATAATAACTTGCATATACATCATTATGGAGATTGCTACAAAAAGTTGTACCAATAAATTTTGAATCTTGCCCTGCAAAAGCAGTGATTGTTATTCCATCTTTTAGTTTATTTTTTAGGATGTTTCCATTTGTAGCGTTATTCAGAAAATCTTTCAATATATCCCAATCATTTTCGTAAAACAGAATTTTATTTGGAGCACTGAAATCTGTGGAAGGTAAATTAGTTCCGTTAGAGATATCAACTATAAAAGTATTAGGGTTGTTTAATTGATCTATTTTATTTGCTAATAAATCTGCTCTGTTTGGTTTTGTTGTATAAATGTAAATATCATCTTGTATTTGGCCATGTGCACTATCTAATTCGCAAAGAAATTTATCCATATGTTCCAAGCTATCACTACCACTCACAAGTAAAGTGTTGGTGTAATTATTATATAAAATAGGATTAAGGGGTGGGGTTGGTTCTAAAATAATATTTGTAGAACCATTAACAATTTGTTTGCTGTCAAAATTATATTTATGTCCATTTAGTAACTGAGTGTATTTTGTGTCTTTAGAAATATGAGAGTTAAACCATACATTGTTTTCAATAATCGTTACTGCTGCTGAACCCATCACTTCTCCAATATTATTTGTGTCAATGCAGAGTACCGTTCTATCATCAACCCCAATTCCATCTTTTCTTTGAGTACCCCAGTTCTGATACCAATTTGCCATAAAAACTAAAAGTCTTGCAAATCTTCCTCTTTCAACAAAATGAGTATCAAAAATATATCCTTGGAAAATGCCAAGAAAATCATCATTTAATGCGATATCAATCCAGTTATAAGGGTCGGTTAAAGCTTCATCAGGATATACAGTTCCGTTTTCTGCTGTAAAAACTACTTCCGATAAAATTGCCATTCCAGCAGAAGTTCCCATTATCACACCTCCTTGATTGAATTTATCGGTAATAGCATCTTCAACCTTAGTGTTCTTCCAAGTGTTGTAATAATCCCATTGGTCGCCACCTTTTATAAAAAACACATCATAGTTCATTAAACTATCGTAAGTAGCTTGGGAGTTCGCTAAAGTAAGATTGTCAATGTCAAATTTGGCAGTATCAGAAGCACCTAAATCCATAAAATATTCTGGAATCCAAGAGGTGGAGCTGCTGTAATAAATTACAGCTACTTTTCTGTTTTGTGATTGATCTAAAGCCCAAGTGTATGGAGCATCACTCCAGCCTCCATTACTTTCTCCACCACCTCCAACAAGCACTAAACTCCCTTGAGAGTAGGAGAGGATAGATGATAGTAGAAATGCATAGACAAGAAACTTTTTCATGCTTCAAATATAGTTATTTATTTTCTAGCTTTTTAATCTTAATCCCCATGTAACCATAAGCAATGGTCATAAGTGGTGAAATAAGATTGAAAAAACAAAAAGGCAAATAAGCAAAGGTTGCTACACCCAAAACTGCTGATTGAGTTGCTCCACAAGTATTCCAAGGAACTAAAACTGAAGTAACAGTTCCTGCATCTTCCAAAGTTCTACTTAAGTTCTCAGGAGCAAGACCTTTCTCTTTATAAGTATCAGCATACATTCTTCCAGGAACTACAATTGCTAAATACTGATCAGATGCTGTGATGTTGAAAAACACACAAGTTCCTGCTGTAGTTGCAATCAAACTGCCAGTGCTCTGAGCATAACTAATTATAGGCTCAGCAACTCTTCTTAAAAGTCCTGTTGCCTCCATAGCTCCCCCAAAAATCATAGCGCAAATAATCAGCCAAACCGTATTAAGCATTCCGTACATACCACCTGTTGAGAGTAAATTGTTAATCATTTCATTTTCAGTTGTGATAGAAATTTCACCTCCCATAGCATTTATAACTGCAATATAAGCCGAACTAAAAGTTAATGATTCAGCACTAGTAATTGATATTACAACATCTGGCTGAAAGATAATAGCAAAGATGCCTCCTAAGAGTGTTCCTGCTAATAATGCTGGAATGGCTGGAGTTTTTTTAATGATAAGCGCAATTACCAAAATTGGAACTAAAAAGAGCCACCCACTTATGTTGAATGAATTAGAAATAGCTGATAAAAGTCCGTTAATATCTTGTTCTTCACTAGTGGTATAAGTAAAGCCAATTACTAAAAAGATAATTAGAGTAATTGCAAAAGAAGGAATAGTTGTGTACATCATATATTTAATGTGAGTGAATAAATCTGTACCCGCCATAGCAGGAGCAAGGTTTGTTGTGTCAGAAAGTGGAGACATTTTATCTCCAAAGTAAGCTCCTGAAATGATTGCTCCACCAATAAGTCCAGTAGGCATCCCAAGCGCTTGCCCTATTCCTAAAAGAGCAATTCCAATAGTAGCAATAGTACTCCATGAACTTCCTGTTGAAAGAGAAACAATGGCTGTAATAATTGCTGTAGCAAATAAAAATATTTCCGGACTTAAAATTTGTAATCCATAATAAATCATTGCAGGTACAATTCCACTTAAGAGCCAGGTTCCTGCTAACGCCCCAATTAACAATAAGATAATTAATGAAGGAGTTGTACTCGAAATACTTTTACTCATTCCATCAAGGATAGTTTTCCATTTTGCTCCAAATTTAACACCAACTATTGATGCAGTTGCTGCTGCAAATAATAATGCTAATTGATTGGCTCCCCCAAGAGAATTGTCTCCATATAAGAATACATTATATGCTAAAAGTGCAACTAAGACTATAATTGGTAAAAGTGCGAAAAAGTAAGGTGTTTTTTTATCTGTCATCTTATTGTTTTAAGATGGTAAAGATAAAAGAAAAATTGATGTTGTATTAAGCTAAGATTTTATAACATTGATCTATAAAACACCAACCTTCTTCATACAATCTACCATAGTATTGTAAGTTCTTTCAATGTCATTATCTAGTCCTATTGAGATACGAACTAATCCATCAGAAAGCCCCATTGTCTCTCTTTCTTCTTCAGGTATTTCAGATGAAGTAGATAGCCCTGGTGCAGAAAATAATGTTTTGTAGAACCCTAAACTTACAGCTAAATAACCAAGGTTGTTATTTTGCATTTCTTCCATTAAAGTATTTGCTTTTTCTTTAGTTTTTGTATCGAGAACAAACATCCCTCCAAAGCCAAACCCGTCATTCATGCTGTTTTTCATCATCTCATGCTGAGGATGGTTTTCAAGCCCAGGATAGATTACTCTTAAATTATCAGCTTGGAATTTTTCAGCAAGGTATTGAGCATTTTCAGAATGTTTTTTCATTCTTAAGTGAAGTGTACGAATATTTTTAAGAATACTTGCAGCTCTCACGGCATCCATAGTAGGACCTAAAAGCATAGCACTTCCTGAATTTACATCAATCATACTTCCAATAAACTCTTCATCAGAACAAACAACTCCACCAACAGTATCTGAAGTACCATTAATAAATTTTGTTAATGAGTGAATCACAACATCAGCTCCCATTTTTGCTGGAGAAAAAATCATTGGAGTAAAAGTATTATCAACTACAAATTTAATCCCATGTTTTTTAGCTACTTCAGCAATAGCATTAATATCCGAAACCTCTAATAAAGGATTACTCATTGTCTCACAATAAATTACTTTTGTTTTGTCAGTAATTGCATTTTCAATTTCTTCAAGTTTAGTCGTATTCACAAAAGTCGTTTTAATATTAAACTTTGGTAAATAGTTTTTCATAAAAGCATAAGTACCACCATAAATTGTACGGCTACTAATTATTTCATCACCAGTGCTACATAATTGCAAAAGTGTAGTTGTAATTGCTCCCATTCCTGAAGCTGAAAGAATAGCTCCTTTTGTATATTCCATTCCGGCAATTGCTTGCCCTAAATAAGAAGTAGATGGGTTAGTATGACGAGAATAAAGGTAACAACCTTCTTGTAACCCTTCAAATACATCTCCCATAGTTTTACCTGCTAAATAGGTAAAGGTTGATGAATCTGCAATGGATGGGTTTACCCCTCCAAACTCTCCAAAAAACTGTAAATCTTGTATTTTATTTGCTGGTGTTCCTTTCTTGTTGCTCATACTTTTAAATTTTTTACAAAACTGATAAAAATAAAAGGATTATAGAAAGAAAAAGTTCAATAAGATCGGGCTTTTAATATTAGTGGTTATTGCTAGTTTTATTCTTCCTCATAATAACCATATCCTGATGTCCCGTATCCATAGCCATATCCATACCCATAGCCTGAAGATGAATATTTAAAATCATTAATAATAACATGAACATTTTTAATTTGTTCTTGTTCGTATAAGTTGTTAACTATACTTAATGATTTTGCTTTTGAGTACCCATGTCTAACTACATATAAATTAATGTCAGCATGTTGCATTAAGATTACACCATCAGTAACTAGTCCAATAGGAGGTGTGTCAATAATAACATAATCGTAAGTTTTGTTTAGTTCAGTTATTAATTCTTGCATTTTTGGGCTATCTAAAAGTTCAGCTGGGTTTGGTGGAGTAGGGCCTGACCCAATAACTTCTAGGCTTTCAATTTCAGTTTGAGTAATTACATCTTGTAATGATGACTTATTTATTAAATAATTACTTAAGCCCGTATCATCTTTTAGATTAAAATCATTATGGAGTTTAGGTTTTCTTAAATCACCTCCAATTAAAATAGTTTTATGCCCTGATAACGCAAATATTGCTGCAAGATTCATAGCAGTAAAGGTTTTTCCTTCTCCTCCAATTGATGAGGTAATTGTAATAACTTTTTTTTCTTTTTCAGCAGCTAAATATTGAATATTAGTTCTTAATGATCTAAATGATTCTGCAATAATTGATTTTGAAGCAGTAGAAACAACCATGCTTGTCGCTTTATCGCTATGCCCAACTAAACCTAAAACTGGAATATTAGAAGCGTTATTTAAGTCTGATTTACTATAAATAGTGTCACTAAAGAAACCTCTTAAAGAAATAATTGCAATAGGAATAAAGAGTCCAAGTAAAATTGCAATAAAATAAGCTAAACTTTTTCTCGGTTTAATCGGTATTTCTGAGTCTAATCTTGCAGGGTCTATTACTTTATGATCTGATTCTGTACCTGCTTTTGCTAGTGATGCTTCATATCTTTTTTGCTGTAAGTAAATTGCTGTTTGCTCATTATATTCATATTTTCTTTTTAAAATAAGATATTCTTTTTCAGCTGCTGGTAGAGTGCTGATTTTTGAATTAAAGGTATTAATTCTGCTTTTAAGATCTGTTTCGTAAATTGTAGCAGAAGCAATTAGGTTACTAACATTTTCAATGATAGTTTTTTTAGTATGTTTTATTTGTGATAAAACAGCTTGATAAGCAGGGTTCTTTTCAGTTGTTGTAAGTTGTAATTCGCCTTTTCTAGCATAAAGTTGCAAAAGCTGATTGATCAGACCATTTAATTCAGGATTACTGATTCCCATTGAAGTTGGCGACACAATTGAATTTGCGTTTTTATCTTCTTTTAAGTAGGATAATAATGATTCGTAATACCTAATGTTTACAGATTGCTCTGAGAGTGTATTGTCTAGTCTTTGTTTTTGAAAAAATGTACCAAACTCTTTGTCCACCAAATCAAGATTAGCGTTTTGTTGTTTAAAACTTTTGATTTGATTTTCAATATTAGTTAATGAATCTTGAATTATAGCAAGCTGATCATCAATAAAATATATGGTATTAACTGCCATAATATTTTTTTCATCTAAGCCACTTCTAATGTATATCTCTGTAACTTTATCAAGAATAGTGATATTTTTCTTAGGCGTTTTCCCTTTAATACTAAGTTTCAGAATAGATGTTTCTTTATTAATAGGATTAATGATAATGTTATTAATAAGATTGTGTGCTAACTTCCTGTTTTGGTGAAGTTTAAAAGAATAGCTCAGTCTTCCTTTTTTGATTTTATCTAAATTAAAAAAGATACTTTGCTTTATTGAAAATGAGTAGTATTCAGATTTGATTTCTTCATTAAATTTGTAAGTTTTATCAAGATTAATATTTGCTAATAATGTTTTATCAAACTTTTCAGTTTGTAAGTTGTAAGTAAATAAATCATCTGTAGTGGCTAAAACCCGAAATTCATTTTCATTCAGGATTTCAATCTTAAATACAGTCTCGGTTATTTGGTTGTGATTGGAGTCTAATTCAACAGTAATAGGTGAGTTTTCAAAAAGTTCATTTGTTTGAAAAAATCCGTGTTGATGGTAACTAAGTCCAAGTTTAAGTTCTCTAATAACCTTTTCAGTACTTGTGTAAGAATTTAAAATGACAATTTCATTTTTTATGTTTTGCTTTCCGCTAAACAGCTCTAAGCCTTCTAATAGGTTTTCCGCTCCAAGCTGAGTATTGTTATCATCTCGTATAAGTAATGTTGTTGAAACGCTATATTCAGGAACTGTCAATCTGTTACTTAAGAAGGCTAAGCAACCAAAAAATAAAATTGAAAGTAAAAAGAAATACCAGTATTGAGAGTATTTCAGAATTAGGGCTTTAATATCAATAGTTTCTTCTTGCTGATTTTGATTTTCAATCATAAATTTATTCTGAGAATTTTAAATATACATTAAACAAAACTGCAAAAGTTGTTAATGCTGAAAGTAGTAATTGAGATTGTGATTTTTTAAATCCTTTAAATTTAAGAGGCTGTACATAAATCAAATCATTATTTCTTAAATAGAAAAAATCTGAAGTTAAAATGTCACTTGAAGTTAAATCAATTTTATGAATTTTTTTATTATTATTTTCCGAACGTATAATCTTAATTTTTGTAAGGTTTCCATAGTCATTAATTCCTCCTGCCATTGCAATTGCATCATAAATTGTTAGCCCTTCTTTATAGACTGGGAAATTTCCTGAATTATTTACTTCACCAAGAATTGTAAACTGAAAGTTAGCTAACTTCACTACTACAAAAGGGTTGATTAAGTAGTCCTCTGCTTTTTTAAGAATTGTTTGTTCGGCTTCTTCTAATGTTTGATTGAGTACAAATATTTCTCCAACATTAGGTATGTCAATATTTCCTTCTTGGTTAATAGTAAAGCCGTTTAAATATAGATTTGCTGCAGTCAGTGTAGGATTTCCACTATTTGTATTGGTTTCAATATTAAATAGATTATTTGATTCTTCATTCCTACTGATAACTTTTACCATTAAAATATCACCTATTTCTAAATGATGTTTTGGTGGTATAGGAGATACGTCCCATTCACTATTTTGATTGTTATTAAGATAAGTGATCTTTTTCATTGGAGTACAGGACTGCACTACAAGTAGAACGATTAATATCTTGACAATTGAACTAAATTTGAGCTTTAACATTTTTTGGTTTTGTTGCAAAGATAAGAATTTTACATCCTTTAGATGAATAATTTTAATTTTTGGTATAAATCAGCAGTTGGTAGCCCTACAACATTATTGTAAGAACCCTCAATTTTTGCAATTGCAATATACCCAATCCACTCTTGTATTCCGTATGATCCAGCTTTGTCAAATGGTTTGAACTTATTAATATAATATTCAATTTCTATCTCTGATAATTTATTGAAATGAACAGTGGTAATTGTTGAAAATGTAACTTCCTTTTCTAGTGTTTTTATACAAATACCTGTTATTACTCTGTGGCTATTTCCTGATAAATTAAATAGGATATTTTTAGCATCATTTTTATCTTTTGGCTTGTGTAAAATCTCTCCTTTTTGACTAACAATTGTATCGGCTGTTATCAACAAGTCATTGCTTTTTAATCCTTTGGAAAGAAATTCCTGTTTCTGTTTTGCAAGAAATTCCACAATTTGAACATCTTTTAAGTCAGTTGGGTAAGACTCTTCTTTATCAGTAATTTTTATTGAAAAATTCAAACCAATTCCTTTGAGGAGTTCTTTTCTTCTAGGAGAAGCTGAGCCAAGTATAATGTTGTATTTCTTTAATTTTTCTGTAAGCATTAGTTCTGATGTAAAAGAGTGAAAACTGGAATTGAAAGTATTCCAACCAACATGATTATTTTGCTAAGCATACTTAAAAAATGAAAATCTTCTTTATTTATTGCCTTAAAAGTTTTATAGATGAAAAAAAGAAATAATCCTTGTAGGAAAAGAGTATAAATAATTGAGATATCATTTACTCCCCAAATAGATATTTCATACTCAAATTGGGTAGAAATAACACTGTATTGAAAGTATTGAAAATATGCAATACAAATAATTGTTGCAGACGTTAAACAAATAACAATGTTTTTTGATTTTTTTAATCCATAAGTGATTGCTAATGTTTTTGCATTAATTTTTTGGTCTCCCTCTAAGTCCTCTATATCTTTAACAATTTCTCTTATTAGAGTTGTAATAAATGAGAATCCTGCATAAAACATAATTATTTTTGATATCATTAATGAGCCATTTTCATTATTTATTCCGATAGGAACTAAATCAAATAATATAAGATTTATGATGCTTAAAGCTGTTAGAAATGCTACTTGAAAATTCCCAGTTGCAAAAGAAGTTTTGTGTTGCCTTGAATACCTCCATAAGCTAAATGCAAAGAAAATAAATATAAAACCGAAAGCAATTTTTCCAATTGAAAGTGCAATATAAAATCCAAATAAAACTCCTATAAAATTAAGCAAATAATAATAGATGAAAGCAGATTTTGAACTTATTGAATTCCCAATAATCTGATTTTCCTTTTTATTGATTTTATCAGTTTCTATATCATAGATATCATTAATAATATAACCAGCAGCTACAATTAAAATCAAAGCAATTAGATAAAATGAAAATCTGATATTATTCAAAGTGAAATTGTCTAAATACACATTAATAAGCGTGTACTTAATCAGTACTTGAATAAGTGCAATCATTATTAAGTTTTTGAGCCTAATTAGTTTTGTAAATGCTAAAAATTTATTCATGAGTTTTGATGATAGACTCACTTATTAGCTTGTAAATCTCTTTGTTTTTTTTATTTGAAATTAGGTTGAGATGTTGTTTTATAATTTCAAGATCTTTTCTTTTTGCAGGGCCAGTTTGAACTTCAATTGCTTTTTTTGTTTTAAGCTTGTTTACAGTTTGTTTAATTATAGGTAAAAGTAATTTAAAATCGATATTGGATTTCTCTAAAATATCATCAGATATTGCGAACATTTGATTGGTGAAATTGCAAGAAAATACTGCTGCTATATGCAGTTGTTTTCTTTGTTTAGAATCCATTTTTACTACATTTTCAGAAATGTTTTGAGCAAGTTTGATAATTTCTTTTTCAAAATCTTTGTTGTTTGCTTCTATACAAATCGGAACTTCCTTAAAAGCAACTTCAACATTTGTATTAAAAGTCTGTAATGGATAAAAAACACCTGCATTATTATTGTTTTTAAACACTTCTAATCCAACACTTCCTGATGTATGAACGATAGGGGTATTGATTATTTGATTTGCAACATTCCCAATTTCGTTATCTGATACAGCAACAATTATTAAATCAGCTTTTTTTAGGTCAGAAATATTATTTGAAAAATCAGAATCTAGTTTAGTCGCAAGAGTTTCAGCATTTTTTAAAGTTGAGCTTATTACTTGAACAATATTAAAATTGTTATTTTTTAAATTAATCCCTAGATGTGTGGCGACATTTCCTGAGCCTATTAAAATGATATTTTTCATTTCATTTAATTTAATCACAAACTTAATAAATATTAGTAATTTTGCCGCATAAAATTCTGATATGATAAATCGAGTAATAAAGTTTCTTTCTTCAATGAAATTGATGAGTATTTTAATCTTGCTTTTTGCTTTTGCAATTGGTTATGCTACTTTCATTGAGAATGATTTTGGAAGATCAACTTCAAAAGCTTTAATTTTTAGTAAATGGTGGTTTGAAGGCATCCTTATTCTACTTACTTATAATATGATTAATAATCTTATTAAACGTAAGCTTTTCAGATTAGATAAAATAGCAGCTTTAACTTTTCATCTTGCATTTATCTGTATTTTAATAGGAGCTGGGATTACTAGGTATATTTCCTATGAAGGAATGATGCATATCAGAGAAGGAGATTCCACTAATTTGTTCATTTCTGATGATACTTTTTTACAGGTTCATATTGATGATAAAGAACATCAATATAAGTATGATAAGAAATTGTATTTGTCAGGAATTACATCTAATATTTTTAATATAAATGTTAACTTTAAGGAAAATGATATTGCTATAAGGTCTATTGAATTTTTGCCTAATGTTAAGGATTCCTTATTTGTAGGGTTTGAAGGTGGAAAGAAAATGTTACACCTGATTGTACCGGGTGAAAATGGCATGCAAGATGAGTTTTTATCCGATAAAGAACAAAGAATAATTAAAGGAGAAGTTTTTACTTTTAATAATCCTATAGTTGATGCAATAAACTTCTCTTCTAATAGTGATTTAATATACTGCAATTCTCCAAATTTTGTACATGTAATGAGTATGGACACTAGAGAGGCTTCTTCTTTTGATTCTTTGCAAAATTTCTTATTTAACAAAAGGACTTTACATACTATTAATGGCTTAAATATAGTGTTGAAAAATGTTTTAGATAATGCAAAACACATCCCTATTTCTACTTCAAACGTTATGGTTGATGGGGCAGAGGATGCACTTATTGTTAAAGTAATGGCTAATGGAAAAGAGCATTTAATTACGCTTTATGGAGGTAAAGGATATGCTGGAAGTGATGAGGTTTTTGCTATAGATAATTTGAATTTCAAACTGTCTTATGGTTCAAAATATTACACAACTCCCTTTAGGGTTAAGCTTAGAGATTTTCAATTGGATAGATACGCAGGTTCAATGAGTCCGAGCTCGTATGCAGCAGAAGTAAGTATTTTGGATGGTGAAAATGAAGAAGAGCATAGGATATTTATGAATAATGTATTACAATATGGTGGTTTCAGATTATTTCAATCTTCTTATGACAAAGATGAAAAAGGAACAATCCTCTCTGTAAATCATGATTGGTGGGGTACACTAGTTACGTATATTGGGTACTTTTTATTAATTCTAGGGTTTGTGCTTGTATTCTTAACTAAAAAGACAAGATATAATTCTTTAACTCAAAAATTAAAGAAGTTAAGTGTCGTTATATTATTTCCTTTGATTTTCTCTAATTCAGTATTTGCAACTGATGTAATTCCTGCTAATCATATTGCAAATTTTGATGCTTTGGTAGTGCAGGATAATGGTGGAAGATTAAAACCAGTTCATACGCAAACTTCAGAATATTTGAGAAAAATTTATGGGAAAGGTAAATATAATAATCAATCAGCAACCCAAGTAATTATTGGCATGATGCATGATCCTGTTTCCTGGAGTAAAGAGCCAATTATTAAGGTTAGTCATCAAAAATTAAGAGAATTGTTAAATAATTCTGATTTAAACTCAAAATATATTAGCGTTTGTTTTAATGATTTCTTTGGTGAAAATGGGCATTATTTATTAACTAAAGATGTAGAACAAGCTTATGAAAAATTACCAAAAGACAGAGGGCAATTTGATAAAGATATAATTAAAGTTGATGAAAGAGTAAATATTTGTTTTGCTGTTTTTAGTGGTGGTATTTTTCGGTTATTCCCTTTGCCTAATGATTCCAATAATACTTGGCTTTCTTATACTTCAGTTATTGAATTTTCAGGCAATGATTCTCTTTTTGTGGCTAATATAATGCCTATGTATTTTAGAGGAATTAAAGATGGGATAGAAAATAATAATTGGTCATCTGCTGATAGTATTGTAAGCTATATTCATAAGTTTCAAGCAAGATATGGTGCTGAGGTTTTGCCTGAAAAATTAAAAATTAATTTAGAAATCACCACTAATAAGTTAGGGTTATTTTCTAAGCTCTTTTTATATTATTTTATCTTAGGATTATTACTTATTTCTTTTGTAATTGTTCAGTTATTTCAAGAGAAAAAGTGGGTTTCTGTTTTTATTTCAATTCTTAAATGGTTAGTAATATCTGGATTTATTGTTCATACATTTGGCTTAGTGGCAAGGTGGTATATTTCGGGGCATGCTCCCTGGAGTAATGGGTATGAGTCAATGATTTACATTTCTTGGGCAACTATCCTTTCAGGTATTATTTACACAAAAAGATCAGTGCTTACTTTGGCAGCTACAGGAGTAGTTTCTGGTTTATTATTGATGGTTGCACATCTTAATTGGCTTGATCCTGAAATTACAAATTTGGTACCTGTTTTAAAGTCTTATTGGTTAATGATTCATGTTGCAATTATTACTGCTTCATACGGCTTCTTAGTTTTAGGAGCTATTCTTGGTTTAATTTCTCTTTGGCTTATTGTATTTACAAATTCTGAAAATAAAATGAAGCTTAAGAATACACTTACTGAGATTACAATTATTAATGAAAAAACCCTTGAGGTTGGGCTTTTCATGCTTACAGTTGGAACATTTTTGGGTGGTGTATGGGCAAATGAGTCTTGGGGTAGATATTGGGGTTGGGATCCGAAAGAGACTTGGGCTTTAGTAAGCGTATTGATTTATACTTTTGTTTTACACATGCGATTTATCCCAGCGCTTAGAAGTAAATTTACTTTTAATATGGTTTCTATGTTTGCTATTTGGACAATCATAATGACTTATTTTGGAGTCAATTATTATCTATCTGGTTTGCACTCTTATGCAGCTGGAGATCCTATGCCAATACCAACATTTGTGTATTATTTATTTGCATTGATGGTTTTATCGGCAATTCTTGGGAAAATTAAATATAAAAAATATTATTAATATGAAATTAGATATCCTTGTTTTTGGAGCTCATCCTGATGATGTAGAATTAGGATGTGGAGGTACTATTATTAAAGAAGTTCAAAAAGGCAAAAAGGTTGGAATTATTGATTTGACTAGGGGGGAGTTAGGTACAAGAGGAACAGCTGAAAGTCGTGATGAGGAGACTAACAAAGCAACTGATATTATGGGAGTTGCAATCCGTAAAAACATGAACTTTAAAGATGGTTTTTTTAAAGATGATGAAGAGCATAAACTAGCTTTAATTAAAAAGATTAGAGAATTTCAACCTGAGATTGTTATTACTAATGCAATTTCTGATAGGCATCCTGATCATCCTAGATCATCACAAATTACTATTGATGCGTGTTTTTTATCAGGGTTAGAAAAGATTGAAACAGGACAAGAAATTTGGAGACCAAAAGCGATTTATCATTACATACAATTTAATGATATTAACCCTGATATTGTTGTAGATATTTCAAATCAAATGGATTTAAAGTTAGATGCTGTTAAAGCTTATTCTACTCAGTTTTTTAATCCTGAAAGTAAGGAATCAGAAACTATTATTTCCTCTCAAGGGTTTTTGGATAGCGTTACTTATAGAGCTAAAAATTTAGGAAGGCAATCCAATTGTGGATATGCTGAGGGTTTTGTAGTACACCAACTTCCAAAGATTGATTCCCTTTTAAATTTATAATACAAAAAAAAGCCGAGCATTTGCTCGGCTTTCTAATTTTATGTGTTTAAATCTAATTACTTAGTTTTAAATACTTTCTTTCCGTCAATAATGTAAACTCCTTTTGGTAAGTCAGCAAAATCAGATTTCCATTCTCTACCTAGTAAGTCAAATATTCTTGAATCTTCTTTTGAGTTAGTATTGTCTAATTCAATTACTGCAGTAGATGTATTATCAAATAAACCAACTGTATCAATCTCTAAGTAAGTAATAGCATTCCAGTCAACCATATCCGCGTCTCCTTGTAGAGTTAGTCCTGGCTCAAAATCTAATTGGTACACAATTCTTATTTTGTCATCAACTACTGGACTCATAGATCCAAAAACGCATTCTTGCATTCCGTTCCAATCATCATGAGGTGTTACATCTACTGGATTTTTCCATGTGATACCACCATCTTCTGATTTTGTAACATATATATGTCGAAATACTTGTGTTCCATTGTCAATTGTTTCAGTATATGCTGAGAAAGAAAGATATAAATCCCCATTTGAAGCTAGCCCAGCGCTTGGCATTGAAGCCAAACCTCTCCCGTAAAGAGCGTACCCTCCTATTTCATCAATACCTAATACATTAGGGTCACCATTTAAATCTGGGGCCTGAGCAATCAAATGATCGTTCATCATATCAGAATACCATACTGAAGTGTCTCCAGCATGAACTGTAGCTGGAGTATTATCTGGCCCAAAACTTTCAGTCCAATAAGCAATTCCATCATTTGATAATGGGAAATACGACCAATTCCCATCAGCCAAATCATCATCTGAATAACTCATTACTCCATAAAACACATGTGCATTTCCATTTGCATCAAGTATTAAAGATCCTGTATTATCTGTAGAATACACTTGGTCTAAAACAGCATCACCATCTAGATCTATTCCAGAATCAATCACATATTTATCAACAGGGAAATCAAGAAAGACAGTTTTAGCCCAATTATCACCATTGTCCGTTGATTTCATAATGAAAGAATCTCCAAAGGCATTAAAGTATGCAATAACTACAGTCTCTCCTTGTGCAGCAATAGCATAATCATCTGCGCTAAACCCAAGAAAACTAGAAGTATCCATTCCTGGTATTACCAGAGTGTCAATATCCCAGTAATTTCCACCATCTTGAGATCTAGAATAAAGCACGGCTCCATTTAATCCATGCCAAAGCGATCCTGTCCAAGTTCCTCCTGAAGGTTCAGTAAGCGCAATAGTATGTATAGTATTACCATCCAATCCACCAGCAGCTGATCTATTCCAAATTAGATAATTCTCTCCAACCATAGAATTAGTCCATGTTCCTGTTCCAATTGAAGTTCTACTAGCTTGATTAAGAACATTATTGTCTGTGCTATGTGTCATAACACGCTCACCACCATTTCCTAATGCAATTAGAGAAGGCCATCCCACTCTTGAATCCTCTAATCTAGGCTCTGAAAAAGGAGGTGATGGAGCCGGAAAAGTCCAATTACTCCCATCAAAATGATTATATCCTGTTCCTCTATCTGACCATGAAGAATTTAATTCTGCAGACATAGTCCATGCGGCTGATATAGTTCCATCATCATGTACTACAATTCTGTTTTGAATAGAACCATTTGATTGTAGATCATAAGTTGTCCATCCAATTACCTCTGATGTCATTGTGCTTTTTGAATTTGAAGAAAGTACTGGATAAGTGTGAGGATTTGGATTAACCATTAAATGGGATAAGTCCTCATCACCACTCAAAATTACTTTATCATATTTAACTTTTAAGTCAGGATTATTTTGACCAGGAGTTATTTGTGCAGATAAACTAACAGTAAATAATATGCTAGTAATAATTGTAATTGTTTTTTTCATATTGTTTTGTTATTTATTTTTTAAAAAATTAGGATGCTAAGATACTAAAAAATATTCTTATAGCGCAACCTAATTGAGTTTCCAATAACTATAACATCAGAAAATGCCATAAACAATGCCCCCCACATAGGGTTAAGTAATCCCATTACAGCTATAGGGATAGCAACAATATTATAAGCAAAGGCCCAAAATAAATTTTGTTTTATAGTAAGTAGAGTATGCTTACCAATTTGCATTGTTTGAGGGAGTTGACTTAAATCTTCATTATTTAATAGCACTACATCTGCTGATTGTATAGCTATTTGTGTTGCATTACCTAAAGATATTCCAATAGTTGCTTTTGCAAGGGCAGGAGCGTCATTTATACCATCACCTACCATTGCTGTTTTATTGCTACTTACTAATTCTTCAATTTTTACAATTTTATCTTGTGGCAATTGTTCGCTATAAGTTGTTGTAATTCCTAATTCAGAAGCTATCTGATTGCATTTTTCTTTTTTATCCCCACTTAATAGAGTAGTAGTGTAGCCTCTTTTATGTAAGGATGAAATAACTAAATCTGTATTTGTTTTCAGTTCATCACTAATGTTAAGAGTAGCAATAAGTTCCTTGTTTTTTAATACAAATAAATCATATTTTTCTGGTGAAGAATATATTTTTGATGAGCCAATAGTATAGATATTATCATCAATATTAGCACTTATGCTAATTCCTTTTTCTTCAGTAATATCTGATAGTTTAAGCAAACTACTATTTTCTTGGTATGCATTGCATAAAGATTTTGCAATAGGGTGTGAGCTGTGCTGTTCAATATTGTAAATAATATTTTTAACATCATTTTCATCACCATCTAGAACAGTAAATTGGGATACAATAAACTTCCCTGTCGTGAGTGTTCCTGTTTTATCAAAAACTATAGTTTTTATACTCGCTAATTTTTCTAAGGTATCACCACCCTTTATGAGAATTCCATTTTTTGCTGCACGACCAATTCCTACCATAACTGCTGTAGGAGTTGCCAATCCCATGGCGCAAGGGCAGGAAATTACGAGTACTGCAATTGATCTTAAGAAAGCATCTTGTATTTCAATATTGAAAAAATAATGTCCAATAAAAAAAGTTGCTAGAGAGATAGTTAAAACAACAGGTACAAAAACAGCACTTACTTGGTCACCTAGTTTTTGGATGTTAGGCTTATTGTTTTGCGCATTTTTAACCAATTCAATTATTTGAGAAAGCAAAGTATCATCTCCAATTTTAGTAGCCTTTATTTTTAGATTTCCATCAGTAATAATAGTTCCTCCAATTACTTCATCTCCTGTTGTTTTATCTATAGGAATACTTTCTCCTGTAATCATGGATTCATCTATATAAGATGTCCCAGAAATAATAATTCCATCTGTTGGAATTTTATCACCAGAATTAATAACAAGGATATCATTTACTCTAATATCTTCAAAATTAACCTCTGTAATTTTTCCTTCTATTTCTTTTTTAGCGATTACTTTTTGTATTGCAGTTAAATCCCCAATTGCTGTAGTTGTTTTCTTTACAGATTTGTGTTCCAAAACATTTCCAAGAAGTACTAAAGTAATAATAGTTGCACTTGTTTCAAAAAATAAATAATGATGTACTGCTGGTGTTCCATAATTAATTAACCAACCATATATGCTGTAGAAAAAAGCAGCTGAACTCCCTGTAAAAATTAGCACATCCATATTTGGAACACCTGTTTTTATCGATCCCCAAGCACTTTTCCCAAAATACGAGACACCTATAATATAGACTGGAAGGCAAAGTATAAATTGTAAAAGTGGATTTTGAATAATACTACCCTTTGGGAAGAACATGTGTGAAAAAAGAGGAAGTGTAAAAATTAAAGTGAAATAGAAATATTTTTCCACTTTAGATAACCCTTTTTCCTCTTCTTTTGATGATGATTTTATCTTATAACCAAGGCTAGTAATAGTTTTTGCAACATCATTTTTATCTTGGTTTTTATCATTTTCCCAACTAGCTTCACCAGTTGAGAAGTTTACATTTACATCTTGTAATCCTTTGTTTTCTAAGTGCTTTTTGATTCCTGCAGCACAGTTAGCACAAGTCATTCCTTCAACCTCTAGCTTTAGTTTTTTAGTCTCAATTTTCATAAGGGACAAATATATTAAGTTTATTCTTCAATATGCTATAAAATTATATATTTGCAGCCGCTAAATGGTGATTGTAGCTCAGTTGGTTAGAGCACTGGTTTGTGGTGCCGGGGGTCGTGGGTTCGAATCCCATCAGTCACCCATTTAAAAAAGAAAAGGAGTTGATTTAAGTATCAACTCCTTTTTTTATTTAATATATGGTTTAATATTTCTTAAAAGAAGTGGTTTAGCTTGTTTTCCAGGAAGTACTTTAATTTTTTCAAATTTACTATTAAATAAAACTACTGTTGGAGTTGTAGTTAAATCTTCTCCATTTCGATTAAACCTTGCAACTTCAGCATAAAAATCATGTCTCCAGTCATGTCTTCCAGATGATTCGGGCTGTTGATTTCCAAATACCTTATTGTTGTAATATATTGTATCTTTAGTTCTTGAATCAATTTTTACAGGAAAGAAATTATGATTGATAAGATCAATAACTGTTTGGTCTGAGAGAGTTTCTCTTTTCATTTCTTCACAATAAGGACAATCCTTTTTATGAAAGTAAACAAAAATGTTCTTATCATACTTTTTGGCATATTTTTTTGCTTTCTCTAAAGAAATCCAATTGATTTCAGTTTTTACAGCTCCTTGTGAAAAAGCAATAAAAGGAGAAATAAATAATAAAAGAATAACTATTCTTTTCATAGATTACTGACTTAAGATTTTGTTTGCTCCAGCAATCCAAGCAGAAGGGCCTCCTCTAACATAACCTTGAGAGCCTAGTTTGTTGAAGTTAACTTTTCCGTCTGAAATAGTAGGAGTAACTAACCAAACAGTAGGGTAGCCTCTTACACCAAACATACTTGCTAACTCTCTATTTTGTTTCTTTAGATCAGGAGAAATAGGTGTTCTTTTTGGGAAATCAAGTTCAACTAGAATTACATTTTTAGTTGCCCATTTTTTAAATTCAGGCAAGAAGAAGACTTCTTTTTGTAGTTTAATACACCAACCACACCAATCACTTCCTGTAAAGAAAAAGAATAATGGCTTCCCTGATTGTACAGATAAATTAATGGCTTTGTCTACATCAGTATGCCATACTAGTTCTTTTTGTTGTGCAAATCCATTAAGAGAGAATGCAACTAATAATACGACTAATAAATTTTTCATTGAATTGTTTTTTTTATGTTTTAATTTTTTGTTCTTAGTGAACGCCATGCATCCATTTTTTAAGTACAGGTGTAAGGATAAACGCTAAAACAGCCATTCCTATTGCAACAATACCTACTTGTGTGAATACAGATGTGTAATTTAATAATGATAGAACTCCCTCAGAAGTGGAAGTGGTTGTTGCACCTGCAAATCCTGTAACCTTTTCAATCATAGTGGTCATGAATCCTGGTTCTGGAACTACACCAGATTCCGGTGAAGTAGTTAATTTAGCAATAGCACCTGAAATATAATGTGCATAAGATGAAGATAGGAAATACACTCCCATCATAAAGGCGGTCATGCTTTTAGGAGACAGCTCAGTTACTTTTGATAAACCAATAGGGGAGATGAAAAGTTCTCCTGTAGTTAGAAGAAAATAACCTACCATCAAGAACATAAATGGAGTACGACCTGCAGCATCCATATATTGTGCACTCATAGCAAATACTAAGAAACCTAATCCTAATTGTAAAATACCTAAAGCAAATTTAACAGGAGTGGTAGGGTTTCTTTGTGTTTTTGATAAGTATACCCACATCATTGAAAATGGAATAGCTAAGAAGATAATATATCCTGGGTTAATTGCATTTGTTTGTGATGCGTTTAATAAAGTGAGGTTTACATTTCGTTCAGCAAAAAGTGTAATTGCAGTACCAGCCAATTCAAAGAATGACCAGAATACAGTGATTAATAAAGTTAAAACTAATATGCTTAATAAACGGAAAACTTCCATACGAGAAAGTTCCAACATTTTTTTACCCAAAATTCCTAATATTACAATTCCTAATAATGATAATAGTCCAGAGTGCAGATGCATCCCCTCTATAACTTCCATAGCATTGTTCTTTACTAAGAAGGCTGCAATAGGGACCATAAGTACTGCAACTAAATAGAAAAAATAATCAGTACGCATACCATACATTTTTTTATCTACATATTCAGCAGGTTGATTTCCGTTATCTCCAAAAACACCAGCATTCATACCTCTCATAAATACAAACAAACCTGCAAGCATTCCAATTCCAGCAGCTCCAAACCCATAATGCCAACCATATTCATAACCTAAATATCCGCAAACTAATGGCGCTAAAAATGCACCAGTATTAATTCCCATATAAAAGATAGTGAATCCAGAATCTCTTCTATCATCACCTTCTGGATACAAACGGCCAACCATAGTTGAAATATTTGGTTTAAAAAATCCATTCCCAACTATTAATAGTGCCAAAGCAGCATAGAAAAAGAAATTATTTACAGCCATCTGACTAAATCCTAGAATACTTGTATCAAAATAGAATGCCATAAAGAAATGACCCAAAGCCATTAAGATTCCTCCAAGCATTATAGATTTTTTAAATCCAATAAATTTATCTGCAATCATTCCACCAAGTACAGGGGTAGCATAAACTAATGATCCATAAGCTGCAAAAATCCCGAAAGAGACTTCTTCTCTGTATGCCTCATCTGTCATCCAAGTAAAGAACTCATTAACCATGTAGAGTGTAAGTAGAGCACGCATTCCATAGTATGAGAATCTTTCCCATAGTTCTGCAAAAAATAAATAGAATAATCCTTTAGGATGTCCGAATAATTGTTGTTCTTGATTAGTCATAGATTTGTTTTAAATTTAGGTTGCCGAAAATAGTAAAATTTTCGGTTATAGATTGTTTAAAATGAAGTCAGTCATTTTTTTGTATAAATGATAGCGTGTATTCCCACCATAAATCCCATGGTTTTTATCAGGATAAATGAACAAATCGAATTGCTTGTTTGCTTTTACAAGAGCAGAAATCATTTCCATAGTATTTTGCACATGTACATTGTCATCAGCACTTCCATGGACTAATAAATAATGTCCTTTTAGTTTATCAACATGATTAATTGGTGAATTTTCATCATATCCACTAGCATTCTCTTGAGGAGTTTGCATGTAACGCTCGGTATAAATATTATCGTAATAACGCCAATTGGTTACTGGAGCAACTGCTATGGCTAATGAGAAAACATCTGCACCTTTTGTAATGGCTAATGATGACATATAACCTCCATAACTCCAACCTTGAATTCCAATTCTATTAGCATCAATGTAAGATAAGCTTCCAAAATGTTTTGCTGCATTTATTTGATCAATAGTCTCAAATTTCCCTAGTTCTTTGTAAGTCATTTTTTTGAATTCTGATCCTTTCCCCCCTGTCCCTCTATTATCCACACATGCTACTATATATCCTTTTTGAGCAAGCATTTGGTACCAGTAGTAATTAGTCCAGCCGAAAGAGTTGGTTACTTGTTGCGAACCTGGACCTCCATATAAAAACATGTAAAGAGGATATTCTTTGTTTTTATCAAAATCAGGTGGTTTAATCATCCAAGCATTTAATTCTGCATCATCAGTTTTGATAGTGAAAAATTCTTTTTCTGAAAGATTAAAATCTTCCATTTTAGTTTCAAATTCAGCATTGTCTTCCAAAGTTTTTAGTTGCTTGCCATCAGAAGTATGTAAAGTAAATTTTGGAGCAGAGTTAGCAGTTGAAACCGAATTCATGTAATATTTTAATCCATTGCTGAATGAAGTAGAGTTTGTTCCAGTTTCAGTAGTCAACTTTCTTTTTTCACCATTTTCTAAATTTTGAACATAGAGTGAACGATTGATTGACCCCTCTTCTGTTGAGGAGTAATAGATTTCCATTTTGTCAGAATCCACACCATGAAAATCAGTTACTTCCCAGATTCCATTAGTAACTTGAATTTCTGAACCATCAAAATCTTTGATGTAAATATGATTAAAACCACTTTTTTCAGAAGTCCAAATGAAGTTGTTTTCTGGTAAAAAAGCAAGATTGTCATGTATATCAATATAGTATTTATCAGTTTCGGTAAACAATACTGTGTTAGTTCCATCATCTGCATTTGCAAGAATAAAATCTAATTCATTTTGGTGACGATTCATTCCGTAAAGTGCTAATGTTTTAGGATTATTTGTCCACTTGATTCTTGGAAAGTATTCGTAATCTTTCTCTGTATAAATATAAGTGCTTTTATCTTGTTCCAAATTATAGAAGTACACTTTTACAACTGAGTTATCTTCTCCAGCCTTTGGGTATTTAAATACTTCTTGGGTAGGGTATAAGCCTCCTTTAAATAAATCCATTGAGAATTCTTTTACATGAGTTTCGTCAAATTTATAGTAGGCAATGTTTTCTCCATCTGGAGCCCACTCAAAAGAGCGAACCAATGCAAATTCCTCTTCATAAACCCAATCAGAAGCACCATTAATAATATGATTCTTTTTTCCATCAGTTGTAACTTGAGTAATCTTTTCATTTCTGATATTTTTAATATAAAGATTATTATCAAAAACATAAGCGACTTTATCTCCTTTTGGTGAAAATGTTGCATACATCACTTTATCATCTGATAGCTTTTTGAGTTTATCTGTAAAAACATTATATATATAGTAAACGGACTTTGAAGAATGGCGGTAAATTTTATCTGTTTCTGTGCTTAATAATAATTGTTTTTCATCATCAGAAAAAGTATAATCGTTAATTTTTGGAATATCGCAATCAGCACTTGAAAAAAGTGTACGAACCTTTTTTCCATCTTTAAATTGATGCTTTATAATTTCTTGTTCATCTTCAGTTCTTTCCATAGTAGAATAATGCTCGCCATCATTCATGGAATTGAATCCTCCAATATATGATGGGTAAAAAGTGTAATTCTGCCATAAATCATCAAGAGTAATATCTCTTTTTTGAGCAAAAATTGTAGTGATAATTAATATTGCTAGTAAAAGTGTTAGTAATTTTTTCATTTTGAATTGTAAGTTTAAATTAGCAGTGGCGAATTTAATTAAATTTGTGATGTGGAATACAAGAAGATAAATATTGATGATTTAGCAGTTTTAAAAGAAATTGTTGGTGTTGATTTTGTTTTTTCAGATGAAGAAAAATTACTGGAATATAGTAGTGATGAAACAGAGGATCTATCTTTTCCACCAGAAGTAGTATTGAAACCTAGTAAAACGAAAGAAATTGCAGAGGTTTTAAAGTATTGCAATTCAAATAATATTCCTGTTACCCCTTGTGGAGCTCGTACAGGATTGAGTGGTGGAAGCTTGCCTATTTTTGGTGGGGTTGCCCTTAGTGTTGAACGCTTAAATACTATCCTAGAAATTGATGAAAGAAACCTGCAGGCTACAGTAGAGCCTGGAGTTATCAATCAAATATTCAGAGATGCAGTGGCTGAAAAAGGATTGTTTTATCCGCCAGACCCTTCCAGTAAAGGAAGTTGTTTTTTAGGAGGAAACTTAGCCGAAAATGCGGGTGGACCTAAAGCAGTAAAATATGGCGTAACTAAGGATTATGTACTTAACTTAGAAGTGGTGTTACCAACAGGAGAAATAATTTGGACAGGAGCAAATGTGCTTAAAAATGCTACTGGCTATGATTTGACTTCCTTAATGATAGGAAGTGAAGGGACACTTGGAATTATTACAAAAATTGTTTTCAAACTTATTCCTTTGCCAACAAAAGACATAACTATGTTGGTTCCTTTTAGTTCGGCCGAAAAAGCCTGTGAAGCAGTTTCTGCTGTTTTTCGTGCAGGAATTACACCCTCAGCTTTGGAATTTATTGAGCGTGATGCAATTGATTGGACTTTGAAATATACGGATGTAAAGCTTCAAATTGATACTGATGTACAAGCACACCTTTTAGTTGAGGTGGATGGAGATGATATGGATTTACTGTATAAAGATTGTGAGCGTATTTTTAAAGTAATGGAAGCTTTTGAATGTGGCGAAATTCTGTTGGCAGATAGTGAAAGTCAGAAAAATAACATTTGGAAATTGCGCAGGGAAATTGCAGAATCAGTAAAATCCAATTCTGTTTATAAAGAAGAAGATACAGTAGTTCCAAGGGCAGAATTAGCCAAACTCTTAAAAGGAGTAAAAGCAATTGGAAAGGCTTATGGCTTTCAATCTGTTTGTTACGGGCATGCTGGAGATGGAAATTTACACATCAACATTATAAAAGGGGAAATGAGTGATGTAGATTGGAATTCAAAACTCACTTTAGGAATTAGAGAAATATTTGAATTGACATATAGTTTAGGCGGTACGCTAAGTGGCGAACACGGTATAGGCTTAGTGCAGAAAGACTATATGGATATTGTCTTTTCTGAAAAAGCGTTAGACCTACAAAAAGGAATTAAAAACTTATTTGATCCTAATGGGATTCTGAATCCTGGAAAAATCCTGTAATAAACAAACACGCTCTATTTACTCCTGAAAAAATTAGATAAACTACAGCTACATAAGGAATAAAAATAATCCAATTTTCTAAGGATTTAAAACTTGTCAAATCATAATATCCCTCATCAATAAAGAAGAGAAATATGGTGAATAATACGGAAAATACTAATCGTTTTTTATTCATAATTTATTCTTTTATTTCAATCGGCAACTAATACAAGTTAGTCCTTCTTTTTCCATTTTCCAATAGTGCCCAAGCATATCATAATCCCACATATTATGAACATTTTTAATATCGTAAATTAAGTCCTCTAAACTATGATCTAAGAAAACAACCATACCAACAGGTAATTCTAAAGTTAAATCTAATTCTTGCATACGCCATTCTTGTGAAGAGATAGTGAAAAAGTCATCAAAAATTAGATTATCATCTTCTAGTGTAAATTCAAAACCAATTCCTTCTGTCATTTTTTTTGCTAGATGCTTGTCTTTACCTCTTGCAGTAGCTTCTTTAATTAAATTAAAATTATTATTTTTACTTTTTACAACATCTAACTGCATTCCAATACCCATTAAGTTATCTTCAAAAGGAGTGACTTTAAATCCTTTTGCGTCAAATGCATTATCAAACACTCTATCAACATCATTCATACTTAAATAGAGAGTGTCACTTTCTGTAATTATATTTTCAATAATTGTATTTTTTGCTTCTTCTTGAAATTCTATTGAAATATCTTTTGCTGAATTAAGAAGAAAAAATAAAGAAATTATCCATAAAACAAATATTCCTATTTTGTAATTCATATGGATTTTGGTGTTATTAACTAACCTTAATCCAAATAGAATAATTGCAACAATTGGTATCCCAATGAAGAGGGAGAGCCATGTTGCTGATTTATTGTTAAAGAAATTACTACATACATGTTCAACCATTGGGTGGTTTTGGAATAGAATTTCTGCACCAGAGAACGCAAAAGAGAAAATAAAGAAAAGTAGGATTCCTCCAAATAAAATGCAAAAAATCCCAAAACAACTTCCTGCAAATTTAAATATCCCTGTAATTACACGGATGCAGAAATCTACTATTTTTCTGAAAAAACTATTTGCTCCAAATATTTCTTTTGTGTATTTCTTATCAGCATCTAATATTTTATTTTCTATAATATTCAATTCATCTTTAATATTCTTTTCAATATTATTGATGTTTACTTTTTCTCCTTTCATCTCTAATTTTTCAGCAGTAGTTTTAGCAGATGGAAGTGCAATCCAGAGCATTATATATATAAAAGGTGCTCCTGGCCCCATTATAAATAATAGGAAAAAAAATATAATTCTACTCCAAAATACACTTATATCAAAATAATTAGCCATTCCACTACAAACTCCACCAATCATTCTTCCTTCCTCATCTCTAAATACTTTTCTTCTTTTCCCTTTTCTTAAGTCTTCTTCTTTATGCTGCTGTTCTTGCGGTTTTTCTTGTTCAATTTCATCATCATATTGGCTAGGCTCGCCCATTATTGTAATTACTTCATTTACATCAGTTAGTGAAACTGCTTCTTTACTGCTCAATCGTTCTGTAAATAGTTCAGCAATTCTTCCTTCAATATCTTCTAATATCTCGTCAGCACTTTCTTCATTTTTAAAATGATTTTTAAGTGTATTTAGGTAATTGTTCAATATTTCAAAAGCATCCTCATCAATATGAAATACAATTCCTGCTAGGTTAATGTTTACTGTCTTATTCATCTTTTTTTGTTTTAGTGGTTAATCGTACTGCTTTTGCTAAATCTTTCCAGGTGCTATCTAATTCTAATAAAAAGGTATTTCCTTTTTCAGTAATAGAATAATATTTTCGGGGAGGTCCAGAAGTAGATTCTTCCCAACGGTATTGTAATAATTTAGTATTTTTTAAGCGAGTAAGTAGGGGGTAAAGCGTTCCTTCCACTACTATCAATTTTGCTTTTTTAAGCTTTCCGATAATGTCAGAAGGGTAGGCCTCTCCATTTTTTAAGATGGAAAGGATGCAGTATTCCAAAATCCCTTTTCGCATTTGCGATTGTGTGTTCTCAATTTTCATGCTGCAAACATAAATAAAAAATATAGTACTATGCAAAGCAAAGTACTAAAAAATTATTTTACTAGATTAAAATTGATAATAAAATATAAAAAAAGGACTATTTAAGCAATAAATCAGCAATAACAAATGCACCAAAAATGAGGGATGCTATGCCGTTTGTGGTGAAAAAAGCAAGATTTACTTTACTTAAATCATTATGCTTTACCAAAGTGTGTTGGTAAACTAGTAGGGCGGAGAAACTCCAAAAACCTATCCAATAGTATAAGCTGAATCCGCCTAATGACCCAGCAATACTTAGTGCTGAAAAAGTAAGAAAATGCAAAAGGTTGGACAGGTTTAATGCATTCTTTTTCCCTATTAGTACAGGAATAGAATGCAATTTTTGCTTTTTGTCGAACTCCTGATCTTGCAAGGAATAAATAATGTCAAAACCACTAACCCAAAAAAGTACGGCTGCTGAAAATAGGAGAGGGATAATGTTAAATTCACCACTAACTGCCAAGTAAGCGCCAATGGGAGCAAGTGCCAAGCCTAAACCCAACATCAAATGACATAGGGCAGTAAAGCGTTTGGTATAACTGTATCCTAAAACTACCAATAAAGCAATTGGAGAAAGCGCTAAGCAAAGTGGATTTATAAAATAAGTGGTTGCAATAAATAATAAGGAGTTAATGATAACAAATAGTAAAGCTGAGTTTGCTTTTATACTCCCGTTTGGTATTTCCCTAACCTTAGCAGTTCTCGGGTTAGCAGTATCAATACCTCTGTCAATATAACGGTTGAATGCCATTGCTGCCGAGCGTGCAAAAACCATGCAGAATATTACATAGACAAGAGTAATCCACTCAAATTCGTAAGATTTTGTTGCTAAGAAAAAACCAATAAAAGCAAATGGCATTGCAAATATGGTGTGGCTAAATTTTATTAAGGAAAGGTATTTATTCATTAATTATGAAGGGTTATTTTTATCACATTCTAATAAAGATAAAGGTATGTTTATCTCAAATGATATTGTAGAATCTTTTGTTATTAACCACTTTTTATCAAATTTTTGAAGGTCTAACCAAAAGAGCCCATTAGGATTGTCACTTTCTCTAATCAATTCCCATTTTCCTTTCAAACTTGCTGTATTTTTTGAAATTAGTTTCAAATCTAAAAATTCAAATTTAAGTTCCCCCATACTTTCTTTTGTTGGGTAACTGTTTTTATATCGCTCTAAAGTATTTTCCCAACCAAATGCTGGTTCATGGCTTAGTGATGTAAAAATTAATTCTTCAGAATTCCAATACCCTTCCATAAATCCATCAATATCTCCATTGTTCCAGCATTTTTGTTGAGTAATTAGTACATTTTTAATTGCAATAATTTCTTCTGGGTTTTGTTCCAAAATCTCTGTGTTTTTAGGGCTTTCCATATTACATGCTGAAAATATTAGTAGAATTATTATTGTAAATAAATGTTTCATATATTTTTGAAGCAAATCTAATTATTTTTATCAATAATAATTTACGATATTTGCAAACAATTATGAGTACTACAAAACCAACAATACCTAAAGGGATGCGTGATTTCGGATATGAAGTAATGTTCAGAAGAAATTACATTTTTGAAACTGTTAAAAGAGCTTTCGAGTGCTATGGCTATGCGCCAATTGAAACGCCAGCAATGGAAAACATCCAAACCTTAACAGGTAAGTATGGTGATGAAGGTGATCGATTGATTTTCAAAGTATTGAACTCAGGAGATTATTTATCAAAAGCACAAATTGATGAGAATACAGATTCAAAATCATTAACAAAACAGATAGTTGAAAAGGCTTTGCGTTATGATTTAACCGTTCCTTTTGCTCGTTTTGTAGTGCAGAACAGAAATGATATTACCTTCCCTTTCAAGCGTTATCAAATGCAAAATGTTTGGCGTGCCGATAGGCCTCAAAAAGGAAGGTATCGTGAGTTTTACCAATGTGATGCTGATGTGATTGGAACTGATTCTTTGCTCTGTGAAGTGGAATTAGTGCAACTGTATGATGATGTATTTACAAAATTAAATATTCCGAATGTTGATATTTACATTAATAACCGAAAGGTATTAAGTGGAATGGTTGAATTGATGGGTGCATCTGATTTATTTGATGATGTTGTAATTGCATTGGATAAACTGGATAAAATTGGCATTGATAAAGTAAAAGAGGAAATGGAAAGTAAAGGCGTGAAAAAAGAAGCCCTTTCTATTTTAGATACTTTTTTGAATACGACAAATGTTGGTGATTTATCATCCCTTTTGGAAAATTCAGCAACAGGAAAAAAAGGATTAGAAGAATTGCAATTTGTCATCAATTCGGTTAACAATTTAGGCTTGCAATCGGCTAATTTGTTTTTTGATATTACTCTAGCTAGAGGACTGAATTACTACACAGGTTGTATACTGGAAGTAAAAGCAAATGATGTTGCTATTGGCTCAATTGGTGGTGGAGGAAGATATGATGATTTGACTTCAATTTTTGGACTTAAAGATGTTTCAGGAGTGGGTATTTCTTTTGGAATTGATAGAATATATATTGTGATGGAAGAACTCGGTTTGTTTCCCGATAATATTGATGTGAGTACGAAAGTGATGTTTGCTAATTTTGGTGAGCAGGAGGCAGCTTTTTGTTTGCCACTATTAAAACAATTGCGTTCGGCAGGAATAAGTTCGGAACTGTACCCTAAGAAATCGAAAATGAAAAAGCAAATGTCCTATGCTAATAATAAAGGCGTTCAGTTTGTTATCATGGTAGGTGAGGATGAAATGGAATCAGGAATATTGTCGATTAAAAATATGGAAAGTGGTGAGCAGAGTAATTTGAACATTACTGATTTAATAAAAGAATTATCATAAATGAGTACTTATAAAGTAGGAGAACAAATGCTAAGCCTTTCAGTTATTTCTGAAATTATTGCAGAAGAAAGACAATTAGTATTAGGCAAAAAAGCAAAACAAAAAATACAAGATTGCCGTGATTATTTAGATAAGAAAATGGAACAATCTGATGCTCCAATTTATGGGATAAATACAGGTTTTGGTTCGCTTTGTAATCATAAAATATCAAAAGAAGATTTAGGAAAGTTGCAAAAAAACTTAGTGCTATCTCATTCTTGTGGGACTGGTGATAAGGTGCCTGCCGAAATTGTAAAAATCATGTTACTTTTAAAAGTTCAATCTTTATCCTATGGACATTCAGGAGTACAATTAAAGACAGTTGAGCGCCTTATTGAAATGTTCAATAAAAATATTCTTCCAGTTGTGTTTCAGCAAGGAAGTTTAGGCGCTAGTGGTGATTTAGCACCTTTGGCTCATCTTTCTTTACCGCTTTTAGGAGAAGGAAAAGTGGTGGTGGATGGAGAAGAAGTAGAAACAAAAACCATTATGAAAGCGAATGGCTGGAAAGCAATTACTTTACAATCCAAAGAAGGATTAGCCTTGCTTAACGGAACGCAATTCATGGGTGCTTATGGAGTATGGAGTTTGCTAAAAGCTCAGAAACTATCCTATATGGCAGATATGATTGGAGCGATTTCCTTAGAGGCTTTTGATGGTAGAAACGAATGTTTTGATGAATTGATTCATTTGGTGCGCCCGCACAAAGGACAGATGAAAACGGCAGAAAATATTCGTGATTTCTTGTCTGGAAGTGAGATTCAAGAAAATGAAAAAGAGCATGTGCAAGACCCGTATTCTTTCAGGTGTATGCCACAAGTGCATGGTGCAAGTAAAGGGGTAATTATTCATGTAAAGGATGTGTTTACTACTGAGATAAATTCGGTAACGGATAATCCTACCATTTTTATTGCTGAAGATAAAGTAATTTCTGGAGGGAATTTCCATGGGCAACCTTTGGCTATGGCAATGGATTATTTGGCAATCGGGCTTTCAGAATTAGGCTCTATTTCAGAAAGAAGGACTTATCAGTTGATTTCAGGGTTAAGAGGTTTACCAGCATTTTTGGTTGCTGAGCCAGGACTTAATTCAGGGATGATGATTCCACAATATACAGCAGCAAGTATTGCAAGCCAAAACAAGCAATTGTGTACGCCAGCTTCTGTGGATTCTATAGTGTCATCAAACGGACAAGAGGACCATGTAAGTATGGGAGCAAATGCAGCTACAAAACTATACAGAGTAGTAGAAAATACTGAGCGTATTTTAGCGATTGAACTTTTAAACGCCACTCAAGGAATTGCGTTTAGAAATGCAAAATCTTCAGAGTTTATTGAAGGAATTTTGGATATATACAGAGATGAAGTTGAGTTCCTAAATTCAGATAGATTACTGCATAATGATATAGAAAATTCAATTTTATTTTTACAGAACTTAGCTATTGATGAGGAATTGATGTAGTTTTAAAAAATGAAAAACCTCCTGATTATCTTAATGTTTCCATCAATTTTGTTTGCACAAGATGGTGCTTTTAGATACTTTGTTTCTTTCAAAGATAAAGCAAATACAACTTTTAGTTTAAATACTCCTGAGGAGTTTCTTTCTCAAAAAACAATTAACAAACGCCAGTTGTTTGCTATCCCTATTGATAGTACCGATTTGCCTGTTAATATAGAATATGTTACGGTTTTACAATCTGCAGGAATTACTATAGAAAATAAATTGAAATGGTTTAATGGGGTGGTGGTTTCGACTTATGATAGCTTGCTGGTAGAATCATTAAACTATCAATTTATAGATACTATTATTGGTTTTGGCAGTTGGCAGAACTCTAAAACAGTAGGTAAAAAATGGAATGCTAATTATGATGTTTTAGATTATGGTGATGCTTATAATCAGTTAGAAATGTTAGGTGGAAATAAGTTACATGAAAAGGGTTTTTCTGGTGAAGGAATGACTATTGCTGTGATTGATGCTGGGTTCTATAAAGTTGATGAGTTAGCTGTGTTTTCTGATTTACAAAATCAGATTTTAAGTACTTATGATTTTGTTGATGGAAATAGTAATGTTTATGATGATCATACGCACGGAATGATGGTGCTGAGTACTATGGGAGGGAAAGGAGAAATGACCGGGACAGCACCTGATGCAAATTATATTTTACTAAGGACTGAAGATGTGTTTTCAGAGAATTTGATTGAAGAATATATGTGGGTTTGTGCTGCTGAATATGCTGATAGTGCAGGTGCTGATATTATTAATTCATCATTAGGGTACACTACTTTTGATGATGCTTTGCAAAACCATACTTATGAGGATATGGATGGGGAAACTGCTCCTATTAGTATAGGTGCTGGAATAGCATGTAGTAAAGGAATAATTGTTGTGAATTCTGCTGGAAATTCAGGGAATAGCAGTTGGCATTATATAGGTGCTCCTGCTGATAATTTTGATGTTTTATCGGTTGGTGCAGTTGATGAGAATGAGGAGTTTGCTTCTTTCAGTTCTTATGGGCCAAATGCTGATGGAGCAGTAAAGCCAAATGTTGTTGCTCAAGGAAAAAACACTGTTATTATTTCATCTTCTGATACTGTCCGAACAGGAAACGGAACTTCATTTTCTTCTCCTATTACGGCTGGAATGGTGGCTTGTATATGGGGAGCTCAGCCTAATCAAACTCCTGCTGCAGTTAAGGGTGCTATTTATAAATCAGCAGATAGATATTTAAATCCTGATGATCAGTTTGGATATGGTATTCCTAATTATTATAATGCTTATCAATTGCTTAATAGTTCAATAAATTTAAGTCAAGGTGTCCCAATTAATACACTTATTGAGTATAAGGTATATACAATTGATGGGAAGGAAATGAATAATGGAAAAACAATCTTATATAATGAAGATTCAGCACTATCTTTTATAAAACCTAAAACAGCAGGTGTTTATATTATTCATTTATTTTCTGATGGCTTTGAATTGAATAATAAATTTATTGTACTTGAGTAAAGACTCTATTTAGGAATTGTTCTAATTGCTGAGCGGTTCTTTTTGTAAACAATTCTCCATCTTTTACATAAGTAATTCCTCCTGTTTCTTCTGATACTATTATAGCTATTGCATCTGATTCTTCAGTAATTCCTACAGCAGCTCTATGTCTCATTCCTAAGTGCCCAGGGAAATCTTCATTATTACTTACAGGCAATACGCACCTTGCGCTTATAATCTTATTATTTCTTATTATTACAGCACCATCATGTAGTGGGCTGTTTTTATAGAAGATACTTTCAATCATAGGGACTGAAATTTCTGCATTCATTTCTACACCGCCTTCAGCAAATACGGCTAAATCATCCATTTGAGTAACTACCATAATAGCACCTGTTTTAGTTTTAGCCATATCTTCACATGCTTTTGCAATGGCATGCGTATTAAGGTGATTATCGTGTTCTACACTAAAATTGAATTTAAATAGTCCTTTGTTTTTCATAACCTTACCCTTTCCAATCATCATTAAGAATTTTCTTAATTCCTGTTGAAAAACAATAGCAAGTATGATAACACCAACACCTATAAATTGTCCTAATATTTCGCTTAAAAGCTGAAAATTAAAAGCTGATACTACTTTCCATAAGAGGTAAATGGCTGCTAAACCAATAAAAATATTTATTGCAACCGTACCTTTTACTATTTTGTAAAGTTGATAGATTAATATTGCAACTAGCGCAATATCAATCAGTTCAATAAAGCCAATTTGAAGAAATTCCATTAACAATTATTTTTTGCGAATGTAGTAATTTTAATGCACTCTATAGCTTGCTTTACATCATGCACCCTTAATATGTTTGCTCCATTTAATAAAGCCATAGTATTTGTTATTGTTGTTCCGTTCAGTGCGTTATCAGCTGTTGTATCTAGTAGTTTGTAAATCATGGACTTTCGTGATGTGCCAGTAAGTATAGGGCATTTAAGATATTTAAAAGCATCTAAATTATTTAATATTTGGTAATTGTGTTCTAGTGTTTTTCCAAAACCAAAACCAGGGTCAATTATTATTTTGTTAAATCCTAAAATGTTTAGTTCTTCTATTTTATTGCTAAAATAAGTACTTACCTCATCAACAATATTATTGTATTCTGGGTGGTTCTGCATGTTTTGTGGGTTCCCTTTCATGTGCATCATAATATAAGGAATGTTAAGTTCTGCAATTATTGGAAACATTTCCTTATCCATTTCTCCGGCAGATATATCATTAATAACATCTGTTCCAACAAGAGCACATTCTTTTGCGGTATTTGACCAGAATGTATCAACTGAAATTAGAATGTTTGGAAAATTGTTTTTTAACAATTTAATAATTGGGATTAACTTCTTAAGTTCTTCTTTTGATGATATTTGAGTTGCTCCTGGTCTTGATGATTGTGCTCCAATATCAATCATTTTCGCTCCTTCATCTAGCATTGTTTTACATCTAGCAATTATTTCTTCTTTATTTGAGTATTTTCCACCATCAAAAAAAGAATCATCAGTAAGGTTTAATATTCCCATTACAACTGCATCTTTTGTTGAAAAGATGGCGGAATTGGTTTTGATGATATTTTCTTTTGCGCTCATAATTGCTGTATATTTCGGCTTTATTAACTGTTAACACTTTATGGAAAACACAATTGCAGAATACGATTCAATAATAAAAAAATGTGAGGACATTTTTGCTAAGAAAATGAAAGATTATGGGAGTGCTTGGAGGATACTAAGAATCAGCTCATTAACTGATCAGATTTTTATTAAAGCACAAAGAATTCGATCAATAGAACAAAAGGGAGAACAAAAGATTGCAGAGGATATTTCTAATGAGTTTGTTGGAATTGTAAATTATGCAGTAATTGGCCTTATTCAATTTGATTTAGGTGTTTCTGATTTGGCTGAGGATTTGGATTATAATGAGGTTATGAACATCTTTAGTAAACATACTAATATTGCAAAGGAGTTAATGATTGCTAAAAATCATGATTATGGTGAGGCTTGGAGAGATATGCGTGTGAGCTCTTTAACTGATTTAATTCTGCAAAAAATCCTTAGGGTAAAGCAAATTGAAGATAATCATGGAGCAACACTAATATCAGAAGGAGTAGATGCAAATTATTTAGATATGCTAAACTATGCCGTTTTTGCGTTAATCAAATTAGAAAATAAATAATATTATGAAAAAGAACTTACCACTAATTATTCGTGTGCTTATTTCAGCACTATTCTTGCTTTCAGCAGTTGCAAAGTTGTACCCAACACCAATGTATGGGATAACTAAAATATTTGAAGAAGGACAGTTGATTCCAATGGGTTTTTCAGAAGGGTTAGCCCCTTACCTTTCTCGTTTCATTTTAGCAATTGAACTACTTATTGCTTTTGCAATACTTCAAAAAAATTACTTAAAGAAATTAATTATTCCTTCTTCAATCGGTTTGCTTGTGTTATTTAGTTTACATCTTACTTATTCTATATTTTTAGGCGACACTGAAAACTGTGGTTGCTTTGGTGATTTAATTCCTATGTCACCTTTACAAGCACTAATTAAAAACTTAATTACTATTGCTGTTTTAGGGTATTTGTATAAAAATATTGCTGATGATAAAGAAAATAGTTGTTCAAAATTAAGCATACAATTCTTATCTGTATTACTGGTTATGTTTGCGTTCTTACCGGTTTCATCTCAAACTAAATCAGAAGGGAGTAGTTTCGTTTCATTTATTGAAGATGAAAGCTTTAAGAATTCAGAAGATTATAAAATTCTATGTTATTTTGATGCAGGATGTGAACATTGCCAACATGCTGCAAGAAGTTTAGATTCACTATCTAACTTATCTGATAATTTTCCGCCTGTTCATATTGTGTTTTCAGATACTGAACAAGAAAATATTCCTAGCTTTTTTGAATATGTAGGCAATCAATATCCTTACCAAGTAATGCCATTTGCAAATTATGATACTGATGAAGTAGATAGTTATATGGAGATTACTTTCCCTGATTATGATAACCCTATTGTGATACTTTATAAAGGAGCAAAACAAATAAGATTATTTGATGGTACTGGGTATAATGAATATCATGCTGAAGAACTACAATTACTGTTAGCTAAATAAAATTGTGCTTACTTATATTACAAAAAAGATAAGTTATGGTGTCCTAGTTTTATGGGGGGTACTTACATTAGTTTTCTTTTTGTTTAATGTACTGCCTGGCGACCCTGCTCGTATGATGTTGGATAAGCGTGAAGATGCTAATCAGTTGGCTGTTATCAAGCAAAAGTATGCTTTTGATCGTTCAGTTGGGGAGCAATATGCTTTATACCTTAATGATGTTTTGCCCGTTTCAATTCATCATAATAGTGCTACTGCATTTACTTCTTTAACTAGTGGAAAATATCAATTTACACAATTATTTTCCATTGCTGATTATACTCTCGTTTTTAAAGTTCCTTATCTTAGGGAATCCTTTGTGAGAATGGGGACGCCTGTCACCTCAATACTAGGGAATACTTTTAAAAATACTTTTGTGTTAGCACTATCTTCCATTGGTATTGCTTTGTTTTTAGGTTTAATTTTAGGAGTGTTTTCAGCATTATATAAGGATACTTTAATTGATAAGTTTATTCTGTTTGTTTCAGTTTTAGGTATGTCCCTTCCATCTTTTTTTGCATCAATCATTATTGCTTGGTTGTTTGGTTTTGTACTGCACAACTATACTGGTTTAAACATGACGGGTAGCCTGTATGAAGTTGATGATTACGGAAGAGGTTCTTTTTTGCAAATCAAAAATTTAATTCTTCCTGCAATTACCTTGGGTATTCGCCCACTATCAGTGATTATTCAGTTGTGCAGAAATTCATTGCTAGAAGTGCTTTCAATGGATTATGTACGAACTGCAACAGCAAAGGGTTTAAGTAAATTTACTGTAATTTTTAAACATGCTTTATACAATGCTTTGAATCCTGTAGTAACTGCCGTTTCGGGTTGGTTTGCTTCACTTTTAGCAGGGGCTGTTTTTGTGGAATATATTTTTGCTTGGAACGGAATTGGAAAAGAAATAGTTGATGCTTTAAATAAAATGGACTTGCCAGTGGTAATGGGTTCAGTGCTGTTTATTGCATCAATTTTTGTAATCATAAATATAATAGTCGATTTAATATATGGGTGGCTCGACCCACGAATAAGAATAAGTTAATATGAGAAAGAATATAGTAGCAGGAAACTGGAAAATGAATTTGAATAGAGCAGAAGGTTTAGCTTTAGTAGAAGATGTGCTGAGTAAATTACCTGTAGATAATAAAACCCATGTAATACTTGCTCCATCATTTGTCTATTTGAATAAAGTAGCGAAAATGTGTACTGATATCCCTAAGGTAGTTGCTGCTTCACAGGATTGTAGTGCAAATAAAAAAGGTGCTTTTACTGGAGAGGTTTCTGCTAGTATGATAGCATCTTGTAGTGCAAGATATGTTGTTTTAGGACACTCAGAAAGAAGAACAAATTTTACTGAAACAAATGAGCTTTTAAAAACTAAAGTAGGACAAGTATTTGCAAATGATTTAAAAGTAATTTTCTGTTGTGGAGAAAGTTTAGCACAAAGAGAAAATGGGGTTCATTTTGAATGGATTAAATCCCAAATATCAGAGAGTTTATTTCACCTTTCAGTTGAGGAGTTTAAAAATATTGTAATTGCTTATGAACCTATATGGGCAATTGGCACTGGGGTTACTGCAAGTACTGATCAGGCACAAGTAGTGCATGCGTTTATCAGAAATTTATTAGTTGAGAAATACGGAAATGAAGTAGCAGAAAACACTTCAATTTTATATGGTGGGAGTTGTCAGCCAAACAATGCAATTGAGCTTTTTTCTCAAAAAGATATTGATGGGGGATTAATTGGTGGGGCATCATTAAATGCTGATGATTTTGTTGCAATTACACAATCTTTTTAATGGAATATACTGAAGTAAATATCAAGTTGAGTGAAGTAAATCCATTTGCTGAAATTGTGGTTGCTAGATTGAATGAAATTGATTTTGAGTCCTACTCTGAGGATGAAAATGGAGTAAAAGCATATGTGCAATCTCACTTATTAAAAGAAGATTTAGTTTGTGAAATTCTTAATGATATTTCAAAAACTACTGAACTTAGTTTTACAATTAATAAAGTAAAACAAGAAAATTGGAACAAGCAGTGGGAAAGTAATTTTGCTCCTGTAACAATTAATGATAAATGTGTGATTAGGGCACACTTTCATGATGAAATACCAGATGTTGATCATGAAATTATTATCACTCCAAAAATGTCATTTGGTACTGGGCATCATGAAACAACATCCCTTATTATAAGTGAGATGTTCAATCTTGATTTTAAAGAAAAATCAGTTCTGGATATGGGTTGTGGTACGGGAGTGTTAGCAATTCTTGCTTCAAAATTAGGTGCTTCATCATTAGTTGGAATTGATTTTGATGAGTGGGCTGTAGAGAATTCTGAGGAGAATTCAATGTTAAATAATGTTGATAATATTGATTTTATTCATGGTGATGCAGTTGCAATTGGAGACTCAAAATTTAAGATTATATTGGCAAATATCAATAGAAATATAATTTTAAATGATTTAGAAACTTATGTGGGGGCAATGGAAGATAAATCAGAAATTTTATTCAGTGGTTTTTTAAAGGAGGATGTTCCTTTAATTTTAGATAAATCAAAGCAACTTGGGCTGGAATTAGTTGTTTTAAAAAATAAAAACAAATGGCAAATGTTACATTTAAAAAGAGCTTAGTACTTTTAGTATTAACCCTTGTGTTTTCTTTGAGTTCTTTTGCTCAAAAGAAAGGAAGTGTAAAAGAATTCACTCAAGAATTCCCAGTATTTTTAGTTGAATTGGAGGGTTTTATGTATGCAACTGATAATTCAGATTTAAAATCAGTTTTTAAACAATTTAAGAAGAAATCTGAAGTTTTAGCAATATCTGAAAAAGAGATTATTATGCAGGTTTCTGATAAGATGCTAAAGAAACGATTGCGTGCTAAGCCTCATTTTCAGGAGTTTTTAGCTGCTTTAATTCTTGTTGATAATCATGCTAAGGGAGAAACAATGCTTCCTGAATGGTTAAATGTAGTTCAAGAGACTTTAGCTGAAACAACAACCAAAAAATTGGTTATGTTTTTTTCATTTACTTCTGATTTAGTATCGAACAATATTTTGCGTGAAAGTAAATCTGCATCCTGGAATGTAGGTAAAGCAGATTATAAATTCACTTTTGAAATGATTGAACCAGTTATTATTTTTAACAATCCTTTCGATTTAAATTGTTCAGCTGAGGGTGGTTCTTATGATATCTTTGGAACAAAAGGTAAGTATTATTTTGTTTCTACCGAATGGTTTGGTAAAAATGGGGTGATAAACTGGGAATCTCAAGGAATGTCAAAGGATTCAATTTATGTTGAGATTAAATCATATAAAATTGACACACGAAAAAGTGTTCTTGTTTCAGATTCTGCTACTTTTTGGAATAAATATATTTTTAATACTCCAATTGTTGGACAAGTAGTAAATAAAGTCTCTAAAGGAAAAAAAACTGAAAATTATCCTAAATTCATTTCATATAGTAAAAATATAGAGCTTAAAGATATTTTCCCAAATGTAGATTATAGAGGTGGTTATAAAATGCAAGGTAAAGAGTTTATAGCCGATGGAGGAAAGTATGCTGAAGCAAAAATCGTATTTAAAAGAGATGGTAAAGATGTTTTTATTGCAAATGCAAATCGCTTTAGTTTAAAGCCTGATCGTATCTCATCACAAGAAGCTGGTGTTAAAATATATTTTGATGGTGATTCGATTTATCATGCTAATTTGCAGTTTAAGTATATTAACAGCAAAAGACAGTTGCAACTTTATAGAAATTCTAATGGGATTTCTGGAGCTCCAATGTTAAATACTTACCATAATGTAACTATGGATTTTGAACTTTTACAATGGAATATTGATGGTGATATTATAGCTTTCGGTTCTTTGCCAGGTACAGCTGAATCCAGGGTTGAATTTGAGTCTGTTGACAGGTTTCTGCAACAGAAATTTGAATCTATGCAAGGGATTGATGCAATTCACCCATTGTTTTTGGTTAATAATTATGTTAGAGCAAAGCAAGAAGAGAAATTCTATGTTGAGGATTTTGCGAAATTCTCTCGTTTTCCTATTGTTCAAATTCAGCATTATCTTATTCAATTGGCAAATGATGGGTTTATCTTTTATGATTTTGGAGAGGAGCGAATTACAGTTCTTCCAAAGTTGTATAATTATATTAATGCAGCATCAGAAATTGGGGATTATGATGTTATAACTTTCAATTCAATAATCTCAGAGGGAGAGTACAAAACTCCTGATAAGAATTTGGTAAATGCTACTTTAAATATTAAAACGAAAGACTTAAATATCTTAGGGATTCATAAGATTGAATTAAGCCAAGAAAGAGCTGTTTATTTATATCCAAAAGATGGATTACTTGTAGTAAAGAAAAATAGAGATTTTGTATTTAACGGTCAGGTTTATGCGGGTAAAGGGAGGTTAAATCTTTTCGGAAGAGATTTCTTTTTTCACTATGATGAATTTAAAGTTGATTTGAATAAAATTGATTCTGTTCAGCTTTCAGTTCCTGTACATCCTATTAAAAAAGACATGTATGGTGATGAAATTTTAACTCCAGTTAGAACAGTTATTGAAGCAGTAACTGGTGATTTAATTATTGATGATCCAACAAATAAATCAGGGGTTAGAAAAGATAGTTTTCCTGAGTTCCCAATCTTTAGGTCGTTTGAGGATTCTTACGCTTATTATGATAGAAATTCTATTTATGATGGAGTTTATAGAAGAGATAATTTCTCTTTTCATTTACAGCCCTTTGAAATTGATAGCTTAGATAATTACACAGGAAAAGGATTGTGGTTTGCAGGTGTGTTTGAATCAGCAGGAATCTTCCCCATATTTGATGATACTTTAAGATTGCAAGATGATTATTCGTTAGGGTTTACTAGAAAAACACCAGCTGATGGATTTGATATTTATGGTGGAAAAGGAAAGTATAATAATGATATTCATTTGAGCCATAAAGGATTAAAAGGAAGTGGAGACTTTGCATACTTAACATCAAAAGCATCTGCTGAAGAAATTTTCTTTTTCCCTGATTCTACTAATTTTTATACACAAAGTTTTGCTCTTACTGAAGTTGCTAGTGGAATTGAATTTCCTGATGTAAAAAACACTGAAACTTATACTCACTTTGAGCCATATAACGATAGGCTAGAGGTTTATCAAACTAAAGATGTTTTTAATTTTTATCATGATCAAGCTACATTTAAAGGAGATTTATTACTACAACCTACTGCACTTTCGGGGGGTGGTATTATGTCATTAGATAAAGCTGATGTTGATGCAGAGGCATTTACCTTTAATGCAAATTGGTTTGGCTCAGAAGACGCTAATCTTCAAGTGTTTGATGATTCAAAAAACATTGCAATTAGAGCAAATAATCTAAGGTCACATGTTGATTTGAAAACCCGTGAAGGACTGTTTTATTCAAATGGTGGTAATTCATATGTTGAGTTTCCTGCTAATAAATACATCTCTTATATTGATAAGCTGAGATGGGCAATGGATGATGAATTGTTTACTCTGGGTGATGAAGTTGTTGCTGAGGGTAAAGGTTCTGATTTTGTATCTGTTCATCCTGCTCAAGACTCTTTAATGTTTACTGCAAAAACTGCTACTTACAGTCTTAAAGACTATATAATAAACACAGAAGGAGTTGAAGAAATTCTTGTTGCGGATGCTGTTATTAATCCTGATTCTGGAATTGTAACTGTTGCTAAAAATGCAGTTATTCAAACGCTATTTGGAGCAACTATTATTGCAGATGATTTAACTGAATACCATATTTTTACTAATGCTACTGTTGATATTAAATCAGCACATAATTATACTGCCAATGGTGATTATACTTATAAAGATGCTATGAATAATGAACAACAAATATTTTTTAAGGAGATTAGAGTAGGGACTGATACTATTACTCTTGCAAGGGGAGATGTTGCTACAGATAAAGTATTTCATATTGATAGTAAATTTGATTTTAAAGGTAGTGTTGATTTAATTGCTGATAAAAAGAACTTAACTTTTGATGGTTATTTTATGGCAAATCATTCTTGTGATTTACTTAATAAATCATGGATTAAATTCAAGTCTGAAATAGACCCTAAGAATATAGTGTTCGCTTTAGATGATAAAATCTATAATGATAAGAAGGATTTACTTTCATCAGCATTGGTTATGAATTTTGATTCAACAGATTTGTATTCTACATTTATGAGTGAGAAAAAAAGAAAAGCTCTTGATTTCGATATTTTATCAGCTTCTTCTACTTTAAGATATGATAAAAAACAATTTGCATATATTATCGGGGGTCCTGATTCTTTATCAAACTATTACACCTTGTATGATAAAACATGTAAAACTAGAGGAGAGGGGGTGATGGATTGGAATTTAGATTTAGGGCAAATCAAAGCGTTAAATGTTGGTAATGTTACTCATGATATTGCTTCTCAAAAAACTGAGTTAGATGGTTTCTTTATGCTTGATTTTTTCTTTTCAGAAGAGGCATTGCGGATTATGGGGCAAGATTTATATGATGCTCCAGGAGATGATATGTTTGAGTATGATGATAAATTCTCAATGAATTTAAAAAGAGTTCTTGGCAAGGAAAAAGGGGAGCTGCTGTTAGTTGATTTAGAAATGAAAGATGATTTCTCAAAATTTCCTGATGAGATGAAACATTCTATTGTTTTTGCTAAAACTAATTTTAAGTGGGATAATGAAAATAAAGCATTTGTGTCAAAAGGAAATATTGGTGTAGGAAGTGTATTGAATAAACAAGTTAATTCGTTAGTTGATGGTTATATTATTATTGAAAAGGGTCAAAATTCTGATGTTTTAACTATTTATTTAACTACAGAATTTTATGACGAGTATTATTTCCAATACAAAAATGGGGTGATGCGTTCTTGGTCAACAAATCCAGATTTTAATGCTGCAATTCTTTCTGTTCCTGATGGTAAAAGAAAAGCAGATCGCACAAAAGGCGCTCCTGCTTATCGTTATATGATTGCTCCTGAAGATATTACTGAGAAGTTCTTGAAACAAGCTAAGAAAAAGTATTAATTACTATCTTGCCGAACTTTAAATGATAACTACAGAAATCATATTATTTGTCTTGCTTGCTTATGTAACGGGGGCTTTTCCTTCTGCAGTTTGGGTTGGTAAGACTTTCTATAAAACTGATGTTAGGGAATATGGAAGTGGAAATGCAGGAGCAACAAATACTTTTAGAGTTTTAGGAAAAGGGGCTGGAATCCCGGTACTTTTCATGGATATCTTTAAAGGGTGGTTAGCTGTATACTATGTTCATTTTATTAGTAACGTAACTGAGCTTTCTCCAGAATTATTTTTTGAGAATCAATTGGCGTTTGGAATTGCTGCTGTTATTGGTCATTTATTTCCTGTATATACTGGTTTTAGGGGTGGTAAAGGGATTGCTACTATGATGGGACTTTTAATTGGTTTGAACCCCTGGGCTGCTCTTTTTTCTTTTGGTGTATTTGTAGTCGTTTTCTTAATTTCAAAGTATGTTTCTCTAGGATCGATTATAGCATCTATAGCTTTCCCATTTTTTGTAATGATTGTACTTAATTCAACTAATGAGTCCTTAAATTTGTTTGCAATTTTTGTTCCTATTTTATCGTTAATAACTCACCAAAAAAATATTGAACGTTTAATTAGAGGTGAGGAAACAAAAGTTATATTTGGTAAAAATAAATAATGATGAAAAAGACTCCTAAATATACACCAAAGACTTCTTCTAGTAAAGTAGCAGAAAAAGCATTGTTTTTAATCAATGATGATTACAATACTTTTGATCATGTAATTGATTGCTTAGTTGCAATTTGTGATCATGATCCTATTCAGGCTGAGCAGTGTGCAGTTTTAGTTCACTACAAAGGAAGTTGTGAAATTGCAATTGGAAAAACTGAAGATTTAATTCCGTTACAAGAGGATTTATCTCTGTACGGATTAGATGTTGAAATTCTTTAAGAAACTAAATTAGAATAGTTCAAATAAATTATATTTGCAGCCAATTTGGACTTGTAGCATAACTGGATAGTGCACTAGATTACGGCTCTGGAGGTTGGGGGTTCGAATCCCTCCAAGTTCACTTTAAAAATTAACCCTTTACTTTTAAGTAGAGGGTTTTTTATTTTACAATTTTAATTATTGCTGATTTTCCTAGTTCCAGTTGAGTGATGATTGGATATTTAGTTTTACTATCAACCAATTCCATTCTACCAGTGTTAGGTGGTGAATTTCCTAAATTTGTAGCCTTTATTTCTATTGTATTCTCTCCATCAACTAATCTGTATTTTACTTTCTTTCGCTTATTTTTAGTTTCAAAATTATTTAGAATAATGTTGCCATTTATTATAAGTTGGATCTTATCGCCATCTTCCTGATTTGCATCCCAAATGAAGAGTTTTATATTATCAGATTGCCAATTAATTGTAAAGTCATCACCATCTTTTAGAATCTTGGTTTGCTGTATTTGGTTTGTGTCAGTAAGAGTTTTGCTAGCTTGTTTGTTAATTTTTTTCTTAACTTTTTCTATCTTTTTTATTAGTTTTTTTTCTTCCATTAAAATTATTCTACCACTAGCACATTGTGTGCTATCCAGAAAATTTCCTATAAAAGTCCCTTCTAATCTTTTTGTGCCAAATTTACCTTTGAATGAAAGGTTCATATTAATATAGCAGAAAGTATTTAAAGGAGCTTCAGAATTGGTTTGTAGTATTTGAGTTTCTAGAAGTTGAAAGGATTTATCCTTTTTGAAATACAAGCCACTTATTTCACTTTTGGTTTCATCAGGGGTATTTATATTGGTGATGGAATAACCGTTTATTATACCATTTTTTTCTTGCAGGTTCAAGCTAAAACTAATAGGAGTGTTGTTGCTTAAAATCAAAGTGCCTAAATAGTTAAAGGTGTTTTGAGAAAAACTTTGAAAAGAAATAGTGCAAAATAAAATGATTATTGATATTCTCATGATGCAAATTTAGGATAATTAAGTTTTGTATCTTTACAGAATGAAAAATAAATTTATTTTCATTGTATTATTGGTGATTCCAGTTTTGTTATTGCTTTTACCTTCTGCTTTTTTTGATTCTGGTGAGTCACTATGTTTATCAGTTTCTTTGTTCGATAAAGAATGTTATGCTTGTGGTATGACACGAGCTATTCAACATTTAATACATTTAGATTTTGCAATTGCATATCAATTTAACAAATTATCAATTATTGTATTTCCTTTACTAATTATCTCTTATGTTAAAGAATTGAAGAAGTATTATTTTTTATCAAAAAAATAATTTTTGCTACATAATATGTTGATGGTGAGTTTGTTATTTATTTATTTGTATAAATTCTTTAGTTTATTAGTTAAAAAATACCTAAATTTGCTTAATAATTAATTTATTAACTAAAAAAATATTAAAATGAAAAAAATTCTATTTATTATGATTGCGTTATGTACGCTTACTACAACAATTTATGCTTCATTCCCAGTTACTGAAGATGGTACTACTGTTGAAAACACAATGAATCAACCTGAATCATCTTCTCCTGATATTGATTGGGGGTTAGCTGCTGTTTGTTGGTTGGTTGGGGGTTTAGGGATTCATAGGTTTATGATAGGAGATACTACTAATGGTATTTTAATGTTGTTAACTCTTGGAGGCTGTGGTATTTGGACTTTAATTGATTTGATAAGTATATTATCAGGTAAAATGTCTAGATAGATTTAAAGCATTTTGTTTATAAGCTACTCAGAAATGAGTGGCTTTTTTATTTTATCAGTTTCTCAATATTCAATGCATCAAAGGTTCCTGAGCTCATCATAAGTAAGTTTTGATTGTTCCAATTTTGAGATTTTAAGTAATATTTTAATTTTTCCGAGTCTGTAAATACCAATAAATCCTCTCTATTAAAAGCAGAATGTACTTGTTGCTTTGTAATTGGTTCTAATTTTTTATGTGAAATTGCATTAGGACTAAAATATACAATTGCAGTATCTGGTTTATCCATACTGCCTTTGTATTGTTGTAGAAATTCTTCATTTAGGCTGCTGAAAGTATGAAGCTCCATACAAGCAACTAATTTTCTATTTTCAAACTGCTTTTTCATAGCAGAAGAAGTAGCTTTTAACTTGGATGGAGAATGTGCGAAATCCTTGTAAATTGCAGATGTTTCAGTTCTTTTCACAAGTTCTAATCGTTTACTAGCACCTTTAAAACTAGCAATTTGTTTAAAGAAATCTTTTTTATTTACTCCAATTTCTTTACAAACTAACTTAGCAGCATTCAAGTTCTGTAAATTATGATCTCCAAATATTAATAAATCTGAGTTATCAATAGTAGTTATTCCATTTTCAATACTGTGTTTTGGAGTCGTGTATGGTATGAGTGCGCATGCAGTTTTTTCAGTGCAGAGTTTTTTTAATTCTTCATCGTCTGAGCAATAAATAAGCGTGTCACTCACCATATTTTTAAATATTCTAAACTGATCAACATACATTTCAAAAGTTGGGAATACATTTATGTGATCCCAAGCAATTCCACTAAGAACCGCTATATGTGGTTTGTAAAGGTGAAATTTCGGTCTTCTATCAATTGGTGAACTAAGGTATTCATCACCCTCTAAGATAATTATTGGAGCATCATGAGTTAGTTTTACCATGGTATCAAATCCTTCTAATTGAGCACCAACCATATAATCGCAATCAATATTTAGATTTTGTAGTACATGTAAAATCATTGCTGTAATTGAGGTTTTTCCATGGCTACCACCAATTACAACTCGTTTTTTGTTTTTGCTTTGCTCATAAATATATTCAGGATAAGAGAAAACAGGAATATTTAATTCTTTTGCTTTTGCAAGTTCAGGATTGTTTTCTCTGGCATGCATCCCTAAAATAATTGCATCTAAATCTGATGTGATTTTATTTGGAAACCATCCCATTTCATTTGGTAGTAATCCGTGTTTTTCTAATCGTTCTTTACTAGGGCTAAAAACAGCATCATCACTTCCCGTCACTTTAAATCCTTTATGATGTAATGCCAATGCCATATTGTGCATAGCACTTCCTCCAATTGCAATTAAATGTATCTTCATTTGTGGTAAATTTATCTTGGAAATAAAAGTAGGAATTAATAGCAATTGTTATTTTTGACAAACTAAAATTTACTAACATGAATTTGTATACAATTGACACTGGGTTTTTTAAATTAGATGGAGGAGCAATGTTTGGTGTTGTTCCAAAAGTATTATGGAGCAGAACAAATCCTGCAGATGAAAATAACCTTTGCCCTTGGGCTATGCGTTCCCTATTAATTGAGGATGGAGATAGACTTATTCTAATTGACAATGGTATTGGGGATAAGCAGGATGATAAATTTTTAAAACATTATTATTTGCATGGTGATGTAAATTTGCATTCCTCTCTAGAAAAACATGGTTTTTCTGCAGATGATGTAACGGATGTTTTTCTTACTCATCTTCATTTTGATCATTGTGGAGGGAGTGTAAAATGGAATAAAGATAGAAGTGGGTTTGAAATGGCTTTCAAAAATGCAAAGTATTGGAGTAATAAAGAGCATTGGGAGTGGGCAACTGTTCCAAATAATAGAGAAAAAGCATCATTCTTAGAGGAGAATATTATTCCAATTCAAGAGGCAGGTCATCTGAATTTTGTTGAGGGGGAAAATGAGATTTTTAATGATTTTAATGCACTTTTTGTAAACGGACATACTGAGGCTCAAATGATACCTCATATTACTTATAAAGATAAAACGATTGTTTTTGCTGCAGATTTATTACCCAGTACTGGTCATATCCCTTTGCCTTATGTTATGGGATATGATACTAAGCCACTAATTACTCTTGGTGAAAAAGAAAAGTTTTTGAATGAAGCTGCTGAAAAAGAATACATCATTTATTTGCAACATGATAATTATAGTGAGTGTTGCACAGTAGAAAAAACAGATAGAGGAGTAAGGCTAAAAGATACTTTCAGATTAATAGATATTTTGTAAAATGAATAATATTTTCACTCATCATCCTAACAGTATTGGCGAATCTTACTTTAAGCATTTATTAAAATCTTTAAAGTTTTCCTTGATTTTACTTTTTTTAAGTTTCAAAGCATTAGTTCATGCATTCTTACCTTTTCTGTATAAAACTGCTGTAAGTGATAGAATTATCACTTTATCTATTGATTTAAAAAAAAGAAAAGATCAGTCTAAAGAAGTGAATTAAAGACATCCCAACTGCTCCCAAAATTACTTGTATCATCTATTTCTTTCTTTTCAGATAAGTTTCTGTAGAGTGTAAGTTTTTCACCATTATTAATTTTTATTTTGATGCTTTCATAGTCATTTATATCAGATCCCTTTGGTAATGTTTTAACATAACCAATTTCTTCAAATGCTCTTATTTTCTTTTCTGACATAAAGTAATTATTGCTACAAATTTAGATAATCTTTTTTTAATACGGAAATAGAAAGCTTTTGTTGTTTGTAAACTGCTATTTTTGCCAATATGCAAAAACAAGAAAGATATAATGATTTTTCTTCTTTCATCAGAAGAAAATTTAATCAAAGAGTACAAAAGGTTTCCATTGATGCTGGTTTTACTTGCCCGAATAAGGACGGAAGTAAAGGTACTGGTGGTTGTACTTATTGCAATAACAATACTTTTAATCCTGATTATTGCAAACCTATAAAGCCTATAAAGCAACAGATTGATGAAGGGATAGAGTTCTTTTCAAAGAAATATAAAACCCAAAAATACCTTGCTTATTTTCAGGCGTTTACCAATACCTATGCGCCTCTTACTGATTTAAGAAAAATGTATGAGGAGGCTTTAGCTCATGAAGATGTAATTGGGTTAGTAATTGCTACTCGCCCAGACTCTATTAAAGATGAGGTGTTAGATTATCTGGAAGAATTAGCATCTAAAGACTATTTTATAAAGCTTGAGTTTGGCTTAGAATCAACTAAGAATGAAACGCTAGAGGCAATAAACAGATGCCAAACACATGAGGAAGCAATTGATGTTTTTAAAAGAGCTGATGGGAGAGGGTTGCATTTAGGTGGTCATCTTATTTTAGGTCTGCCTGGTGAATCAAAAGAAGATATGTTAGAGCATGCTCGAAAAGTTTCAGAACTCCCAATTAATACCTTAAAAGTTCATCATCTTCAGATTGTAAAGCACACTATGATGGCTCATCAGTTTAAAAACACTCCGGATATGTTTACTTTTATGGAACTGGAGGAATACATTGATTTGGTAGTTGATTTTGTAGAATTACTTAAGCCTGAAATAATTATTGAACGCTTCTTTAGTGAATCTCCTGCAAGAATGTTAATTCATCCAAAGTATGGTTTGAAAAACTTTGAAGTCAAACATTTGGTAGAAAAACGCTTAGAAGAAAGAAATGCTACGCAAGGAAGATTATTTCCAGTCCCTAACTAATTTTTCAACTCCCATCCAAATAAGAATTACAGGCCAGTAGGTTTTAATGAGTTCTGCCACCGATATATTTATGTAATTAAGGTTGTCTAATAGGAACACTACACCTATCACAATTAAAAAAATGGATATTCCAATACTTTTTTTCATCTTTTAAATTTTATGCTAAAGTAATAATTACTTTTGTAACTCCAAAAAATAAAAATATGTCAGACGATAAGAAAGTAATTTTTTCAATGTCAGGATTATCCAAATCCTACAACAACAATAACAAGCAAGTATTAAAAGATATTTATTTGTCCTTTTTCTATGGCGCCAAAATTGGTATTATAGGATTGAATGGTTCGGGTAAATCCACTCTTTTAAAGATAATTGCAGGAGTAGAAAAGCAATATCAGGGGGATGTTACTTTCTCAGACGGATACAAAGTGGGGTATTTGGAGCAAGAACCAAAACTTGATGAGAGTAAAACTGTAATTGAAATTGTAAAGGAAGGAATGCAAGAAGCTGTTGATGCATTGGCAGAATATAATTCCATAAATGATGCTTTTGGATTACCTGAAAACTATGAAAATGCTGATAAAATGGATGCTTTGATGAAACAACAAGGTGTCTTGCAAGATAAAGTAGAGTCCTTAGGAGCTTGGGATATTGAAACTAAATTGAACATTGCTATGGATGCTTTAAGATGTCCTGAACCAGATGCTCAAATTTCTGTTTTATCAGGAGGGGAGAAAAGGAGAGTCGCACTTTGTAGATTGTTGTTGCAAGAGCCAGAAATTTTATTATTAGATGAGCCAACCAATCATTTGGATGCAGAATCAGTAATGTGGTTAGAGCAACATTTAGCAGAGTATAAAGGAACTGTAATTGCAATTACTCACGATAGATATTTTTTAGATAATGTAGCTGGTTGGATATTGGAGTTAGATAGAGGAGAGGGTATACCTTGGAAAGGGAATTATTCATCATGGTTGGAGCAAAAAACCAAGAGGTTAGCGCAAGAGGAAAAATCAGAGAGTAAAAGAAGAAAAACACTTGAAAGGGAGTTGGATTGGGTGCGTATGTCACCAAAAGGAAGGAGGTCAAAATCAAAAGCTCGTTTAAGTAATTATGAAAATCTTTTAGGAGATGAAGGGAGGCAAAAGGAAGAAAAAATTGAAATGTATATCCCTCCTGGACCAAGGTTAGGAAATAATGTAATTGATGCTGAAGCAGTAAGTAAAGCTTTTGGTGATAAATTGCTTTATGAAGATTTAAACTTCAAACTTCCACCTGCAGGTATAGTTGGTATTATTGGGCCTAATGGAGCCGGTAAAACTACTTTATTCCGCATGATAATGGAGCAAGAAACTGCTGATACTGGGACTTTTAAAGTTGGTGAGACGGTTAAAATTGCTTATGTGGATCAGCAACATGCTGATATTGATCCTGAAAAAACTATTTGGGAACAAATTACTGGTGGATTAGAACAAGTAAATGTTGGCGGAAAATTGATGAATTCAAGAGCCTATGTAGCTAAGTTTAATTTTAATGGTTCTGATCAAAATAAAAAAGTTGGAGTACTATCTGGTGGGGAACGTAATCGTTTGCATTTGGCTATGACATTAAGGCAAGAGGCAAATGTGCTTTTACTGGATGAGCCAACCAATGATTTGGATGTAAATACACTGAGAGCATTGGAGGAGGGATTAGATAATTTTGCAGGTTGTGGTGTTATTATTTCGCATGATAGATGGTTTTTAGATAGAGTTTGTACTCATATTCTAGCATTTGAAGGAGATAGTAATGTGGTTTATTTTGAAGGCAGCTTCTCTGACTATGAAGAAAATCGTAAAAAACGATTGGGTGATATTTCTCCTAAGCGTATTAAGTATAGAAAGTTAAAGAGAGATTAAGTTCATTGGATTTAGACAATCATAAAGAGCAATTAAAGTTAAAAAGCAAGGAGAATATTCAGTTTTTTAAGCGCTTAAAAAGAATAAAACCCAAGGTTTTAGATAAGCTTATTCATCCTGCACATGAAGAGGTTTTTGAATGTGCTGATTGCCTAAAATGTGCAAATTGTTGCAGTACAACAAGCCCCCTTTTTACGGATAAAGATATTAGTAGAATTGCAAAATATTTACGGATAAAACCTTCAGTTGTAGTTAGTCAGTATCTAAGAATTGATGAAGATAAGTTGTATGTTTTGAAAACAGCACCTTGTGCTTTCTTGGGAGATGATAATTATTGTTCAATTTATGATGCTCGACCAAAAGCATGTAGAGAGTTCCCGCATACTGATAGAATAAAACAAAATCAATTGTTAAATTTAACCGAAAAAAATATTGAAGTTTGCCCTGCTGTTTTCAGCATTATTGAAAAAATAAAACTAACCTTAAAATAAATAATCATGACTAAGCATTTACTTTTTGCATCTGCAATCCTATTAATTACTTCTTGTACTTCTAATCCTAAAACAGAAGAGGAAGTAATGGTTGAAACTCTTGTTGAGAATTCACTTACTTTAGAATTTGCATCTAAAAATCCAGAAGTTAAAAAAGAAGGAACACATGTTAGTGCATCTGAAATGCTGCATTTATCTTTAACTGATAATTCTCAAAGTGACTTTGTTGGAAAATCATTAACTTTAAATAATACTATTGAAGGAGCAATTAATTTCTCATCAAGAAATGATAGTATTTTTTGCAATGCACCTACTTCTTTAATATTAATGAGTATGCCTCCAAAACCAGGTGTTCTGCCATCTACGATAGCTGCAAATGCTGAATTTTATGTTACTCCTATGAGTTTGCTTAAATTTGAGTCAGTTAACATTATGTTTGTTGGTTTAGGAGAGTAAACATCTCTCATGCAAAAATACATTGCACTTTTAAGAGGAATAAATGTAAGTGGTCATAAGATTATTAAAATGGCTGATTTACGAGCCTTATTCTGATATTGATTTTTTTTAATAAATTAAATGCTTTTCTCTTTTTTCCTTAAATTCTTCTAAACCCTCTTGCCAACTTTCTTTTATTTCTTTTTGCGTTTTCTCTGCAATAATTTGTTTTCTGAGTTTATCAGTTCCTGCTAGTTTATCAAAAAAGTTATTGAAGAATTCTTCTTTTTCAGGGCATTGCTTATAGGTTTCAATTATCCAATTTAAGTTAATGGCAGTTAAGGGTTTTTCTAATCTTAAATTAGTTCCAAAACATTCTTTATTTTCATGCTTGGGATACTTACTTCCAGCTCCACTTTTTGGAGTAAAAGAATAATCGCTCTCTAAATAAGGAGCTCCAAAATGCTGAAAAGGATAAACCGTTCCTCTACCAATACTTATAGTTGTTCCTTCAAAAAGGCAAAGGCTAGGGTAAAGGTTAATTGCTTTTGCGTTAGGCAGGTTAGGAGAGGGTTTAATAGGTAAATCATATGCCATTTTCCGAGTATAGTTCTCTATTACTATTACAGTTAACTCACAATTAACTGCAATCCAATTTTCCCCATTTATCATTTTAGCGTATTCTCCAATTGTCATTCCGTGTACTATGGGAATAGCATGCATTCCTACAAAGCTTTCAAATCCTTTTTCTCTAATTGGCCCATCAACATAGTGGCTGTTTGGGTTGGGTCGGTCCAATACAATTACTTTTATATTGTTTTCTCCAGCTGCTTCCATTATATAATGTAGGGTAGATATATAAGTGTAAAATCGTGCTCCTACATCTTGTATGTCAAAAAGCAGCACATCAATTCCTTCTAATTGTTCAGGGTATGGTTTTTTGTTTTTTCCGTAAAGGGAGATAATAGGCAAACCTGTTTTGCTATCTGTACCATTCTCTACTTTTGCTCCTGCATCAGCTTTTCCTCTAAAACCGTGTTCTGGTGAAAATACTTTTACAACATCAATTCCTAAGCTGAGCAAACTATCAACTAAATGTGTGTTGCCAATCATAGATGTTTGGTTGCCTACAACTCCAACTTTTTTGTTTTCTATCAGAGGGAGGTAGGTGTCAAGTCTTTCGGCTCCTAATCTTAAATTTTGTGCATTTGCACTAAAAGTAAGTAGGAGTAAACTTATGCAGATTATTTGTTTTATTTTCGCCATCAAGATGAATGTTGAATATTTTATAGCTAAACGATTATTTACTGCAAAGGAAGAAAATAATACTTACACTAAGCCCATTTTGCGTATTGCAATTTTGGCTATTGCGCTTTCTGTGGCGGTTATGCTTATTTCAATTATGGTTGTTACTGGGTTTAAAAACGATATTTCTGATAAAATTATTGGTTTTGGATCTCATATTACTATATCTAACTTTACGAATAATCAGTCCTATGAAAGTGAGCCGATTAGTGTAGAACAAGATTTCTATCCTTCAATTACTGCTGTTGAGGGAGTAAAGCACATCAGTACTTTTGCTACTAAGGCTGGGATAATTAAAACTGCTGATGAAATACAAGGAGTAGTGCTTAAGGGCGTTTCATCTGATTATGATTGGACTTTCTTTAAGGATAATTTGGTAAGTGGTTCAGTTTTTGAAGTTAATGATAGTGTAAAATCAAATCAAATTCTTATTTCTGAAAACATTTCAAAAACTTTAGACTTAAATGTAGGGGATGGTTTGGTAATGTATTTTGCTCAGAATCCTCCTAGGGTAAGGAAATTCCATATTTCTGGAATTTACAATACAGCAATGTCAGATTTTGATAAGTTGTTTGTGTTAGGAGATATCAATCATATTCAGGCATTAAATGGTTGGGAGAATAATGAGGTAGGGGGTTTTGAAATTCAGTTAACTAATTTTGATGATTTAGATAAAATTACTGATGAGGTTTATAATTTAACCCCTTATAACTTGAATGCTCAAAGCATAAAGGAAAAAACGCCTCAAATTTTCAACTGGTTAGATTTACAAGATGTAAATGTGTTCGTAATTCTTATTTTAATGCTTATTGTTGGTGTTATCAATATGATTACAGCTTTACTTATTCTAATCCTGGAACGAACAAAAACTATAGGAATCTTAAAAGCGCTAGGAGCAACAAATTGGAGTGTAAGGAAAATATTTTTGTACAGTGCAGTCAACTTGATAGTTAAGGGCTTGTTGGTTGGAAATGCTATTGCTTTGAGTTTTGCTTTTTTACAGAAACAGTTCTCATTAATCAGTTTGGATCCTACTACCTATTACATGGATACAGTTCCTATCAATTTTGATTTAACATACATCTTACTCTTAAATATTGGAACTGTAGTGGTTTGTTACTTAGTTTTGATTGTCCCATCAGTAATTATTACTAAAATCACAGCTATTAAAGCAATTCGCTTTGAGTAAAAAAATATAAATTTGCATCCTTAAATTTTACAATGAAATATTACAATAACATACTTGAAACTATCGGGAATACTCCTTTAGTAAAGCTTAATAAAACTGTTGAAACAAATGCTTTAGTTTTAGCAAAAGTGGAAACTTTTAATCCTGGACATTCCATTAAGGATCGTATGGCACTTAAGATGATAGAAGATGCTGAACTAGATGGGAGACTGCAATCTGGGGGGACAATTATTGAAGGTACTTCTGGAAATACTGGCATGGGTTTAGCTCTTGCAGCAATACAAAAAGGCTATAAATGTATTTTTGTTATGGCAGATAAGCAATCCAAAGAAAAGATGGATATTTTGCGTGCTGTGGGTGCTGAGGTGGTTGTTTGTCCAACTGATGTTCCTCCAGAAAGTAAAGAGTCCTATTACTCAGTTGCCAAGCGATTAACAAAAGAAACGCCAAATTCTTGGTATGTGAATCAGTATGATAATCCTTCTAATGCAAAGGCGCATTATGAAAGTACTGGTCCTGAAATTTGGGAGCAGACTGAAGGAAAAATTACTCATTTAGTTGTTGGAGTTGGTACTGGAGGAACTATTTCTGGTACTGCAAAATACTTGAAAGAACAAAATCCTAATGTTAAAATTTGGGGAATTGATACTTATGGTTCAGTATTTAAAAAATACCATGAAACAGGGGAGTTTGATAAAAGCGAAATCTACAACTACATTACGGAAGGGATTGGAGAAGATATCTTGCCTGAAAATGTTGATTTTGATATGATTGACCACTTTGAAAAGGTAACGGATAAGGATGGAGCTATCATGGCAAGAAGATTGAGTAGAGAAGAAGGGATTATGGTAGGGTATTCTGCAGGAAGTGCAATTCAAGGCTTGAACCAATTGAAAACTAAATTAACTAAGGATGATGTGGTTGTGGTTATTTTCCATGATCACGGAACACGTTATGTAGGAAAGCTTTTTAATGATGAATGGATGATGGAAATGAAGTTTATGTAGTGAATTTAAAACTTACTAACATCTTAAAAAGTCAGTCTAAAACTAAAGGGCTGACTTTTTTGTTTTCCTAAATTTACGGTTATTATTTTAATGTAGTAAAACGACTCTATGTACCTAATATTCGATACGGAAACCACAGGTTTACCACAAAACTGGAAAGCACCTTTAACTGATTTTAACAATTGGCCAAGGTGTGTACAGTTGGCATGGCAGGTGCATGATGTTGAGGGGAAATTGGTTGAAGTAAAAAACTACATCATAAAACCTGAAGGATATGATATTCCTTTTAATGCAGAAAAGATACATGGAATTTCTACTGGCCGTG
>Ga0233426_10000118_pt1 | contig 89491 bp, 96 predicted proteins | sample SI_118_April2016_6_FD_179875 | JGI IMG/M metagenome (GOLD analysis project Ga0233426, IMG submission 179875) | Seawater microbial communities from Saanich Inlet, British Columbia, Canada - SI_118_April2016_10_MG | ecosystem: Environmental > Aquatic > Marine > Inlet | place: Canada: British... | reverse complement strand
CCTTGTTCATTCACCAAAGCCACGGCTTCTTCCTTGAACTCTTTTGGATACTGTTTATATTGTCGTTTCTGATTCATACTGACACCTTAATATTGGATTTAAATTATCTCTTATTAAAGTGTCCGGTACTATTAGACCACTACAGACTTCTCCAAAAAATACAGTTGATACAGCTGTATGAGCAACCGCGACAAACATAAGCCATTTACTTATCCAACTCTTCATTTTAGTTGCTAATACTTTGTTGAATCATCTCAGTTGTCCAGATGTTCCTAACACTATAACACCCTTGATAATTGCGGCAACCGTGAAACGCTGCCTCCATTTTTGATATATTTGTTATGTATCAGCGTCTCTGTGTCGAGATTGTCGTTCCACCATATACTTCTCTACCGAAGGAGCAAACACTCGTCCTTTAGATCTGGAATACCATGCTTGCACGCCAGGCTTGATAAAAAGCGCATACGCCTGATCCAAGTTTCTTTCATGGGTTTCAGAATCATTAAACAGTCCTACTTTTCTGTAGTTAAGTAACGTTTCTATAATTCCAAAATACATGGATATTAGAAACCCGAACCTTGCTTTTTCTTCTGGAGTAAACGTTTCGTAGTCGCTGGTTCCCTTGTGAAAGATCCTCCATGTTTTTTCATTTGACGCGATCACAGATCGTGAAATTCAACCACAGTTCTGAAACTTTGGTGTAGCTATCAGCGCGTGATTGAATCACAGACGATCGAATTTGAATTGCTACAAAAATTAGTGAAATAACAATCGCAAGTCCACCGATAATTTCTGCCCAATTTATCAATGTTTGAATCATTCTAATTCCCTATCTGGTTAGTCCCCTATTTATATTAGAAGGCACATAAGGCCCGGCTAAACGGTCAAAACGGAGCTAATTATTTTGTGCTAGCGTACCGAAAGAGCAAAAAACGAGCACCGCAGTAGCGCTCAGATTTAAACGCTTGTTATGTATGTGATGAAGTTAAGGTTTCTACAGCTAATTTTCCTAGGGCATCAGCGGCGAGTGGACTTGCTCCTGTAATTAGTAATCGATCACGGCACACGGTAGTGTCTGCCTTATTATTTGCCAACAAAACGCCAAGCCCTTTTAGCTTATTACTCAACCCCCAAGGCATCTTACCCGGCAAGTAACCAATCATAGGGCTTTGTGCATCGACTGAATCTGGAAAAACAGCCATTTTATAACCCTGATATAAGAACTCAGAATCACTCGTGCAAGTTGCCAAGAAAGCAGCTGGACCATGGCAGATAGAAATTGTAAACAAATCGTTGTCATGCGCCCACTTTAGAACAGAACCAACAGATTGATCGTCAGGGAGACCTAACATTGCACCATGACCACCGGGAACAAATACCGCTGCATAGTCCCCAGCGCTCAGCCCATTAGCAACGAGACTATCCAGACTAGTCGGATTCTCAAGCTGCTTCTTATATTCGCTATAAATAGAGTTTACATGTTCATCTTTGTGAGGAAATGCCCACATTTCTATGACGGCAGGTTTACCACTAGGTGTCGCTATCTCAAACTCATAACCTGCATTTCTAAGATGCAGCATGGGTACCAGAGTTTCAACAGGGTGATTACCTGTTGAAAACAGCTTTCCATTTCTCATTTCCATATTCTTTTGTTCGGTCGCCAAGACTAAAACTTTTCGCTTTGGATCACTAACCGGACTATATACGACTTCTTTGTAATCTGACGTATCAGAAGTCGCTAGTTTCAGAGCAATGGCTGACGGCGAGTATGAACCATCCGATTCGAGCTTCGGAGCTAACCCCAACAGTTTTCTTAACATAAATTTTTTCCTTTCGATATGTGGATAGCTAACTACTAGCCCAAAGGACATAAAGCCTCCAAAAGAGATGTAAAGCGCTTGGGTAATTTTAACGAAGAAGCGGCAAAAACCAAGCGTTTTTCGAACCTTTAGGTAATTCGCTATCTGTACTACAGGGATATTTATTTAATAAAATAACCAACTGGAAGCCAATCACCACTGCTTTTACTAAGAGTTAAAGTTTCAGTTGCTGATGTTTTATTTTGGAATTCAGTTTGAAATTGAATCACTAGATACTCGCCGTCAGGAACACCAGGAAGTGATGAATACTCTTTTGCTCCTAGCTCAGAGCGTGACCTAACCTGACCTAATGGAGTACGAACACCTGTGAGCGCAGCACTCGATTCAGTCTGTGTAAGTTGTGACTTCAAGAACGCATCTGATTTTTGCCAACTTTCAACGTATTCGCCAGTATCGACGATTTTAAGCCATTCTTTTGCGGCAATTGAACCCGCAGAGTCATTAGCCCAAACAAAAGAAGAACCCCACAGCGATAAAATTAAAATCAGTTTTCCCATAATAATACCTCTCGTTCTAACCTTTATTGGTATTGGTATAACAGCTTACATTTGCGTGTTGTGCACCTGCATGTAGGCGCTTTCACTGTTTTAAACTTTCACTTTTTAAAAAAAGTCGCGGTAAATATTTAGTTTGGGAGAGGGTTGTTCATGATTTTTGGACTCCTTTCCAAAACAAAATACCCGTGTGGGTTGGTCTTTACGCGTCGTCCTAGGTACTTAAATTTGAGCATAGTGCACAAATCCGCTATATATAAATATGTACATTACCACTCCTGAAACTTCGTGAAATACACCAACAACCAAAATGCCGACGCGCTATTTGATAAGTTTGGTTATACCTTGTCAAACAAAAAGCATCAGCAAGCGTCAGAGAAATATCGATTTATAAGACCGCAAAATTCTTCACGCTGGCTGTCTTGGGTAGCAAAGGAGGTGACTAGTCGGACGTATGTCTGGTCTTCCGTTAACACTGTGCCTGGGGGCGAAGTACTTTCATACCAGTCATAGAATTCTGCACCAGCCTTGCGCAAGTACTGTGCCAGAGCCTTGGGCATTATCACAAAAAGCTCATTTGATTGCACCGGCCATGCCAGTTTGACGCCGTCATAAGAGCATATTTGTGAGGCAAGCGCCGTAGCCTGACTATTGGCGTGCAAGGCTAGGTCAAGCCAGTGATTATCTTTCAGCCAGCCGGCCATTTGCGCGCCAAACAGCCGCCCTTTGGAGAGCAGATGGCCGCTACGCTTGCGTCGGTGGGAAAATGTCTCGGCTAAGTCTCGATTAAAAAATATTACTACCTCGGCGCACAGCGCACCGCATTTGGTGGCACCGAGGCAGAGCACATCGACCCCCGCCTTCCAGGTTAATTCCGCCGGTGTGCAGCCTATGCTTGCCACTGCGTTGGCAAAGCGCGCGCCGTCCATGTGAACCCGTAGGCCATGATATTTAGCAATATCACTCAGTGTGGCGATTTCTTCTGAGGTATAAACCAATCCAGCCTCACTCGCTTGGGTGATGCTGAGCGCCGTGGCCTTAATATTATGGGGGTGATCAGTGCCCATAAAGTCAAAATAGTGATTGAGGTGCTCTGGGCTAATTTTGCCCTCGCCTTGAGATACAGGCAACATACGCGCACCCCCAGTGAAAAACTCCGGTGCGGTGGACTCGTCTAATATAATGTGCGAGCTATTGTGGCAGAGAATGCCTTCCCACGGCTGAACCATGCAGGACAGCGACAGCGAATTGGCCGCCGTGCCGGTGGCCACAAAATGGGCGTCAAGATCACATTCAAATAAAGTTTTCAAAGCCTCTATGGCACGATGTGTCCAGCGATCATCGCCATAGCCATGGGTGAATTCATTATTGGCCTGGGCCAACATGTCTAAAACCTGAGGGGATGCGCCAGTCTGATTGTCACTGCCAAAATACATGGTGTTGCTCCGCTAAAAATAAACTGTATCATGTCTCTGCGGTTTGAATTTTAGTCACCGCAAAGGCAGCCAATGCACGCTCTCTAGATTCTTTAATATCCATTATAGGCGCTGGATAGTTTGTGCCAATATCAACTCCAGCTGCTCTAAGAACCTCTGGGGGTGCCAACCAGGGGGCATGAATATACTTGTCCGGCATAGTAGCGAGCTCGGGCACATAACGGCGAATATAATTGCCCTGCTTGTCGAACTTTTCGCTTTGGGTAATAGGGTTAAAAATTCTGAAGAAAGGCGCTGCGTCTGCGCCACAACCAGCAATCCACTGCCAACCAGCGCTGTTGCTGGCAAGGTCTGCATCCACCAAGCAGTCCCAGAACCAGGCTTCACCTTGGTGCCAGTGAATGAGTAAGTTTTTCACCAGAAAGGATCCCACGACCATGCGCACCCGATTGTGCATGTAACCGGTGGTGTAGAGCTCACGCATACCGGCATCCACCAGTGGGTAGCCGGTTTTGCCACGCTGCCACGCTTTTAAGTCTGCGTCGGTATTCTCTGCCCAGGGAAAAAGGTCAAAACGCGCTTGCAGATTGTCTGTGGGCAATTTGGGAAAATGATAAAGCAAATAATAAGAGAATTCGCGCCATCCCAGCTCGCTCATAAAGGTATCTAGGCTCTGCTCGTTAGTAATAAAAGCGCCCGCCTCTGCAGCGCGATGCCACGCCGTATTGGGTGATAGTTGGCCAAAGTGCAAATAGGGCGACAAACGCGACACATTCTGCTTGTCAGGGAAATTTCGCCCCTCCCGGTAATCTTGTAGCTCGTCTAAAACAAATTCGTCTAGGCGTTGATGAGCAGCGGCCTCGCTGACAGTCCAGCGCGCTCGCATCTGCTCATCCCAATTGATCTTCGGCAGTAAATTTAAGCTCTCTAGAGAGAGTGACTGCCCACTATTTTTTGCTATTCGAATATTTTTGGGCACTGGCATTGGTTGTCTAGGCGTGACAGATGCTAAGCACCCCCGACGATAATACGGGGTAAATACTTTATAGGGAGTACCGTCTTTTTTAAGCACTTGCCAGGGCTCCCACAGAAGCGAGCCATTAAAACTTTCAACTACAAGACCGTCGCACTTAAGTGCTGTTTTAATAGCGGCATCGCGGGCAATACGCCAAGGCTCGTAACAGCGATTCCAAGTAATAGCGGAGGCATTAGTTTGCACTGCTACATCACGCAGTATGGTTAGTGCATCGCCTTGGAAAAGTTGTAACTTGCCATTGAGACTGTTGGTTAAGTCCTCTAATGCCTGATGTAACCACCAGCGACTAGCGGCGCCCATTTTCCACCTGTTGGCACCTTCATCATCAAGAATATACACAGGAACAATATCGCCACGCTCACAAGCAGCACAAAGCGCTGGATTGTCAGTAAGCCTAAGGTCCTGACGAAACCACATGATTGTTGGCCGATTGTTCTGTTGTAAATCAACGATAAGATATATTCCTTTGCATTTACTGTTAAAGTACAACATTACGCTGCAAGCCTGTATTTAGATTAGCAACATTAGTAATACACTGCCACAAATTATGTAATCCTAGCCTCGCAGTCTGTTATAATTTTTCGCTTACTTTTTGCTTGGAAATGAAACAATGAATGTTTTGGTTATTGGCTCTGGTGGACGCGAACACGCACTGGCTTGGAAGGCGGCTCAGTCTCTAAGCGTAGATACGGTTTTTGTAGCCCCCGGCAATGCGGGCACTGCCATGGAACCCAAACTAAAAAATGTCGTTATCTTAGTGAGTGATTTTAGTGCTTTAGCAGATTTTGCCCAGAGCAATAACGTTAAACTAACCATCGTAGGTCCTGAACAGCCCTTGGTCGATGGAATTGTTGATTACTTTCAGGCTCGTGGATTAGCTATTTTTGGCCCATCTGCCGATGCCGCTCAACTTGAGGGCTCAAAAGCCTTCACTAAAGACTTTCTTGAGCGCCAAAAAATACCCACTGCAGCCTATGGTAATTTTACCGACGTTGATGCGGCTCTAAACTACTTGCATCAAGTTGGCGCCCCTATCGTAATTAAAGCCGATGGTTTGGCTGCAGGCAAAGGCGTAATTGTAGCTATGACCATGGCTGAGGCGGAAGACGCTGTGTGCGATATGCTTGCCGGAAACGCCTTTGGTGATGCCGGAAATCGTGTAGTGATTGAGGAATTTTTAGACGGTGAAGAAGCCAGTTTTATCGTTATGGTAGATGGTAAAAACGTGTTGCCCATGGCAACTAGCCAAGACCATAAGCGTGCCGGCAATGGTGATACTGGACCAAATACCGGAGGCATGGGCGCTTATTCTCCAGCCCCAGTGGTAGATGAAACTATTTATCAACGTATCATGGATGAAGTCATTCACCCTACCGTTGAGGGTATGGCAGCTGAAGGTAATCACTATTCTGGCTTTTTGTATGCCGGTCTGATGATAATGGCTGATGGTACGCCTAAAGTAATTGAATACAATTGTCGCTTTGGTGACCCAGAAACTCAGCCCATATTATTGCGGTTACAATCTGACTTAGTGTCTCATTGTCTAGCTGCTATAGAAGGAAAACTTAATCAACAAACCGCTAATTGGGACCCAAGACCTGCCATCGGAGTGGTACTGGCTGCCGGTGGCTATCCGGGTAACTATCGCGGCGGTAATGTTATCTACGGACTGTCAGAGGTGGAATCCAGCGCTAAGGCGAAGGTTTTTCATGCTGGCACTACCTTAAGTGATGACAACATTGTAACCAGTGGTGGCCGAGTTCTTTGTGCCACGGCCATGGGTGACTCGGTATTTGATGCCCAACAGCGGGCCTATGCCTTGGCGTCTAAAATACACTGGGATGATATATATTTGCGACAAGACATCGGCTGGCGAGCCATTGAGAGAGAACAAAAGGTCTAGATACTAGATAGCAGCCTTAGAGGTATGGCATGTTGGGTGCATCATGAATTTTTCAGCAATTCCATTCTTTTTTCTCTCTTTGACCGATCCCATTTCTACGTAGTGTCTGCCGCCGCACTGCTATTGTTCATATTGGTAGTGGCCGCAAAGCGTTTGAGTAATCAACAAAATCTATTGGTTTCTGAAGGCCTGTCACTTTTATTGGGTGCCACGGTGATGCTATGAAGTCCTGTGCATCTCAGCTTTAGTCGATTTAGCGCTAACCAAAGCCTGTCACTGTCTATTTATAATTTGTTCGCACTGATTGCCCCTTTGCTGTTTTGGATACCCAACCAAAAACGGTTTGAGGTGATCTACTATTTTGTCTTTTTCGGTACTCTGCAGGCAATTATTACTCCTGATCCAAGCAGTGGGTATCCAAGCTATAGTTTTTTAAATACTGAATTATGCACGGCGGTTAAATTATCATTGCTACCTATTACACTGGGGCTTTTAAACTGTATCCAACTGTGCGGGGAACTTGGCGCGCATTTATTTGACTAAATCGTTATCGACTCTGTGTCTTCCCTATCAATTGGTTACTCGATGCCAATTATTTTTATGTGATGCACAAACCCGAAGTACCCTCACTATTGGATTTATTTGGACCCGGGCCGTTCTCCCTTATTGTTACAGAGGCACTGGCCATGCTGTGTTTTTGTTCTTCCCTATCTGCCTTTTTTCTTTGTTAGGAAACTGCGTAGCAAGCAGGGTATAATAAACTTGAAAAAGAGACCGACCGAGTAGGGCAGCAAAAAGCACAGCAAAAAGTAAGGAGTGAGCAGGTTATGTCAAGCCGACAATTATCCTTGATAGACAAATTCATCAGTCAACTGGATCACGGGATTCGCACCGTGCTATCTGATGCGCCTCTGCCAGGTAGGAAATCTCCAGCTGTTAGCATTGAAGATCAAACGCTCAACGAAGCCGAGCGATCCCATGCTCTTGGACTGATGCGCGTTAATCATACAGGTGAGGTATGTGCACAAGCACTCTATCAAGGCCAAGCGCTTACCGCTAAGTTGCCTGATGTTCGCGAGCAGATGAAAGAGGCTGCGACTGAGGAAATTGATCATTTGTCTTGGTGCGAAGATAGAATAAAGGATCTTGGCGGCCGCACCAGCGTATTTAATCCTATTTTTTATGCCATGTCTTTTGGTATTGGGGCAGGAGCAGGTATTGTTAGCGATAAGTTAAGTCTAGGATTTGTAGCTGCTACTGAAGATCAAGTTTGTGCTCACTTAAAAACTCATCTGGATCAGCTACCAAAAACAGACCACAAAAGCCGTGCAGTGGTAAAGGAGATGTTAGCGGACGAAGAACGTCACGCTCAAGCTGCATTAGATGCAGGAGGCTACAAGTTTCCAACCCCAGTTAAACAAGCCATGACGCTAATTTCTTCCGTTATGACTAAAGGCAGCTATAAAATTTAGTACCCATGTACTCCTACAATTGTGTAGGACTCCTCATTATAGTGATATAAAATGTTACAGGCGGTTTTGTAGAATATGAAATTAAACCGAATTGCTTTCGCATTTATGACAATTTTATTATCAAGCTTCGGCATATTTAAAAGCGCCGAGTTTAGCAATACCGGTATTAAACATTTCGATATCCATAACAGCGTACCAGAACAATCTTCCTTTAGGCACACGCTATCGGTGGGACCCTTGGGAAAAGCATCTATTGAAAAGATTGTTGCAACGGGAAAGAATACCCGCATCATCCAAAATGGAAATAAAAATAGCATTGATGGCGAGGGCGCAAAAAAATGTATAGCCACAACCAGTAGCAATGAAAAATGCTAGGCTATTATTGCCTTTTAAATGGCATCGATTAACGACACTCAAAATAATGAGTGTTGCACCCCAGGAGATACTGCTTGAAGAAAGATGATATTAAACTTGCCTTAATGTCGTTTATCGCCTTTTTAACATACGGTATTGCCGGTGTAAGCATGATTTTATTGATGAAACTATTATCCTACTTTAGCCTTGGCCGGGATCTTGCATCGTCTCATGGTATTAGTCTGTCTGATTCCTCACGATTAGGTGGTTTAGCCATTACCATTGTTGTTGGTTGCTATCTTGTGGGTATGTTGCTGCTCACACCTTATGTTCCTGGAGCGCTGAGATCCGACCAAAACTTTTACCTTTGGCTGGCGGTGGCTGTCTGTGCAGCTCTTGGTTTGGCTGAAGATATAAAAGCCGATTTCTTAACACCCGCACTCAGGTTGGCCTGTAAATTTCTGGTGTTTGGTGTTCTATTGTTTTTTTGGCCCAACTTTGTACCTACTGAAATTGGTATACCAGGTATAGATACACTTTTGAGTATTCCCTTAATTGCATGGGTGTTAGTGACGATCTTCTGTGTTGGCTTTATAAACGCGTTCAATATGGCTGATGGAGCAAATGGTTTAGTCCCAGGGATTTGTGTTGCTGCATTTACCATTTTCTTTTTGGAGTATGGTCGGCCAACGGAAGGACTATTTTTGTTTGCCTGCACGATGTTTCTAATCTTCAATCTTATTTCTGGTTGGTTTTTTCTTGGCGATATGGGGAGTTATGGAATTGGTGCTATTATCCTTTGTTATGGCCTTAATGGTGTTGCAGTTGGCGACTTTTCTGCAGCCTTTATGGCGACACTACTTGCGTATCCCTGCTTAGACTTTGTCGTCAGTATTGTCCGACGGTTGCGTGTGGGGCGCTCACCTTTTTCTGCAGATAATGATCATCTGCACAATAGACTGCATTGGCAAATTAAGCAGCTAGTAAAGTCAAAAGTTCTAGCGAATTCTTTAACCGGTCTAACCATTAGCGGCTGCACCGCTGGTTTAACCCTTTATGCCTATAGTCTGAACTGGTTGCCAATCACAAGCAATCAGTGGATCTTTCTGTTTATTATTGAAGTTTTGCTATATGGCGTGGGCTTTAAATTGACCCAACAAGATAGAGGCACAACTCAGTATTCCGAGCCTGTCTAACGGGCCAAATGAGAAACGGTAAATCTGACAAAAATCTCGAGACCTAAAACATATGATTTCTACCGTGCTTCTTGTTGTTTTACCAACGCTATAATTTTGCTCACTAGCCACTGATGAATAGGAGATCCCTTGGTGCGCTGATGCTGAAGTAATACCAGACTAATACTGTTTTCGTGGGGCAACTCATCGGGAAAAGGAATACTGTCAATCCGATGCATAGATAAATCGTTAATTAAGCCTTTTTGTGTTGCAACCATTAGGCAGTCACTGCCACATACTGTTTCCATCGCCGTCATCAGCTGATTTGTCACCAAAGCTTTCTCTCGCTTTAGGCCCAACTCGCGCAGTGTTCTATCAAAACGAGCATCATTTCGAGCACTCACTCGCTTTGAAATCAAAAGATAATACTGTACAAATGGATAAGCTAAAATATCGATAAGACTTACATCCTTCTTAGACGCTAATGGGTGACCATGTCTCATCCAAATAGATGGGCTGTAAGTCGCAAGCGATGTTGAGGAAATGTCCTCTGAAATGGTTCGCTCTATATCAATAGCAAAATCTAATGAACCTTCCGCTAAGTCACCGCCAACTGACTCTATACCGCTAGAAACAGAAAGTACTAATCCAGGTGCTGCTTTTGTAACAACACGCGTTAGTTTAGAGACTAAAGAAATAGCGACAAATTCTGGAACTGCGATAGAGATTTCACCGGTATATGTTGCTGGATCAAACTCCCCCTCACTAACCATTTCCAGAATTCCATCAAGTAGTTGCGGCAATCGCGACTGCAAATTTCGTGCTTTAGGGGTAGGAACTAACTCATTACCGGTGCGAGTAAACAGTGGATCATCTAATTGGTATCGAAGTCGCTGAAGAACTCTACTCATGGCCGGCTGACTGATAAACAGCCGCTCAGCAGCACGAGTGACACTTTTTTCTTCCAATAAAGCTTGCAAAGACACCAGTAAATTTAAATCCAAACGGCTAAGTTTCTGTAAGTTCATAAAATAGCTCCAATGCGTTATATCAAAATTGCATTTTTATTATGCAAAAAATGCATTGGAATTATGTCACTGAAAACCGTAAATTGGAACCATTGAGCAATGAATACGAATCAGACAAAAGCAATAGTAGTATTCAATAACGCTGCTCTCAAAGAATTCGCTTAGCGATCCAAACCCCTCTTAATCCTGCATAGGATTTTTCTAGGGACCTCCTAAGGAGGTCCCTTTTTTTTAGCTCAAAAAAAATGCCTTAAAGGTCATACCTTTAAGGCATAATATAAATGCATTAAATGCATTAGACTTATGGGTTTCGAGTTTCTATAGTGCGCCCATCGTAGCAATGAGGCTCCGATTGAAGTTACAGAGGAAAAGGAAATGACACTGGTTTATGTATTACTGGGCTTTGCCGGCCTAACTGGCGCCGCCATTGCAAAAGATGATTTCAGCAAAATGCGAGCACCAAACAAAGAAGTAGCTAAAAAAGCATAACTAAGCGCAAAACGTCGAAGGCTTGTTAAGTCCTGATTAACAAGCCTAAAACCTTCCACCATTGCCATTTCACCACAGCCTACCTACCTACCAATTATTTGACACCTGCTAACCGCTTTTAAACTGATTTTTAGAAGATTTTATATACTGAAGCACAGAATATATTTTGTTTATAATGGCAACTGATATAATAAATATGTACACTTTCTAACAATTACACGGTACTATTTCTCATTAGTAAAGTGACTCAGGTTTACATTTATAGCTAATTAAGCCACATTTTCCCTGACGGCATTGCCCTATCACTAACCGGTCAATTATAAATGAAAAATATAGAAGCTTTTTTGGCCCAATGCCATCGTAGGCGCTATCCTGCCAAAAGTACCATTATTTATGCAGGAGACAAAGCAGATGTTCTTTATTACATCGTCAAGGGTACAGTCAGTGTACTTGTTGAAGATGAGGCTGACCAAAAAGAAATGATTATTGCCTATTTGAATGAAGGTGAATTTTTTGGTGAAATGGGACTTTTTGAAGAGGGTATCAGAAGTGCGTGGATAAAAGCTAAAACAGATTGTGAAATTAGTGAAATCACTTACTCAAAGTTTACTGAGCTGTATGAGAATAATCCAAACTTCCTCTTTGCCATCACCCGACAAATGGCTTCACGCCTGCGTGAAACCACACAAAAAGCAAGTGATCTTGCATTTTTAGATGTTACCGGGCGTGTTGCCAGCGCACTTATAGACCTAAGTAAACAGCCCGATGCGATGAGTCATCCTGATGGCATGCAAATTAAAATAACACGCCAAGAAATCGGCCGAATCGTGGTTTGTTCTCGTGAAATGGTAGGTCGTGTTCTAAAAGAACTCGAAAGCAAAGGGCTGATCTCAGTGTCGGGCAAAACAATGGTGGTTTTCGGAACCCGCTAATATCTTATGCAGCAATATTTAGATACCGCCAAATAAATGAACTCAAACAAACATCTCTCTAAGCTTTAACCCTGGATCATCGCTGCGCATAAACGCTTCGCCCACTAAGAAGCCATTCACGCCATTTTTCCGCATATCATTGACATCTGCGCGACAGAGAATACCACTCTCGGTGATGACAGTTGTTGTAGCTGGGATTTTCCCTAACAATTTATAGGTATTGTCCACAGAAACCTCAAAAGTATGTAAATTACGATTGTTAATTCCAATCAATGGATTACCTAATGCTAATGCTCGGTCCAATTCGATTTGATCATGCACCTCAATCAACACGTCCATACCAAGAGAAATCGCTAACTGGTGAAGAGTAACTAAGGTTGTTTGATCTAAAGCAGAAACAATCAACAAAATACAGTCTGCTGCCATAGCACGTGCCGCATACACTTGGTATTCGTCAATAATAAAATCTTTGCGTATCACCGGTAGCTGGCAAGCGTTTCTGGCGACCATTAAATAATCATCGGACCCTTGGAAAAAATCCACATCTGTAAGAACAGATAAGCAACAAGCACCTCCTAGCTGGTAGCTCTTAGCTATGGAAATAGGGTCAAAGTTTTCACAGATAATACCTTTACTGGGTGATGCTTTTTTTATTTCGGCAATCACTGCCGCTTCGCCTGCATTAACTTTAGCACTAATTGCCTTAGCAAATCCTCTTGGTGCTGAAGCATTATCAATCTGCTCAAGTAGTACCTTGATAGGCTTGTTGATGCGACCTAAACGGATTTCTTCATGCTTACGGAGCAGAATATTTTTTAATATGGTTGGTACTTCAACATGCATACCAATGATCCTATTTGTCAGTAGTAAAACTGTTTGTTAACGCGACGAGTTGGTTGATTTTTCTGCTGGCATCTCCTGAGCTTATAGCTTTCTGCGCCACAGAAACACCCTCATTAATAGTCTGTACACAACCAGCCACATAAAGGGCCGCACCTGCATTAATTGAAATCAAATCAGCCGCCTTACTGGTATTGCCGTCTAAGGCTGAAAAAATGAGCTTCAGCGATTGCTCGGCGTTATCCACACACAATCCATCGAGGGTTTGCCGCCGACCAAAGAAGTCTTCTGGCAGCAAACTGTATTCTGAGAGAACCCCTAGTTTATATTCAGCAACATATGTCTCTGCAGCGATGCTAATTTCATCCAGCCCATCTGCCGAGTGGACAACCATTACGTGCTCTGCGCCCAGACGACCTAAGACCTCAGCTATAGGTCTACATAATGCCTGGTCATAGACGCCAATTAATTGTCGCTTTACACCTGCAGGGTTAGTCATTGGCCCGAGAATATTAAAAATAGTTCTCAATCCAAGTTCTTTTCTGGGGCCAATAGCATACTTCATCGCACTATGATGAGCTGGCGCAAACATAAACCCAAGACCTATTTGATCAACACATAAAGCAACCTGTGTAGGGCTAATGGACAAATTTACACCGGCAGTTTCAAGTAAGTCAGCAGCGCCACTTTTACTACTTACCGAACGATTACCATGTTTTGCAACACGACCACCTGCAGCAGCTACAACAACGCTAGCGATGGTAGATACATTAAATAAATTCGACTCATCTCCACCAGTGCCAACAATGTCAACCAGATGCTCACCATTAATATTCACTTTGGTAGCTAACTGACGCATAACCTCAACAGCGCCAGTTATTTCATCAATGGTCTCGCCTTTAAGTCGCAGTCCAACCAAAAAGGCACCAATTTGGGCATCGGTGGCTCCACCGGACATAATTTGAGCCATGGCATCAAACATTATCTCTCGACTTAAATGCTGACCTTCCATCACTAAAGACAAAGCTTGCTTAATAACCACCTTCTAACGCTCCAAAAAATTACGTAATAAATCGTGACCGTGCTCGGTAAGAATAGACTCAGGATGAAACTGCACCCCCTCAATATCAAAGTCTGTATGCCGTACACCCATAATCTCATCCAAAATACCATACTCATTCTCGGTCCAGGCAGTGACTTCGAGGCAGGATGGTAGAGTGTTTTGATCAATCACCAAAGAGTGGTAGCGGGTCGCAATAAATTTAGCACCAAGCCCGTGGAATACACCGGTGTCTCGGTGACATATTTGCGAGGTTTTACCATGCATTACCTGTTTTGCACGAATGATATGGCCCCCAAATGCTTGAGCGATGCTTTGATGTCCCAAACAAATTCCCAGTATCGGCAGTCGGCCCGCGAAATGCTTTATTGTGTCTACGGAGATACCAGCCTCATTGGGTGTGCAGGGCCCGGGTGATATCACTATTTTTTTAGGTGCTAGGGTTTCAATATCATTTAAAGAAAGCTCATCATTCCTAACAACTTTAACGTCGGCCTTTAATTCCGCCAAATACTGAACGATGTTGTAGGTGAACGAATCGTAATTATCGATCATTAAAATCATTTTTCAGCTCCACATACCATCGCTGCGGCACGCATAATCGCCCGTGCCTTGTTCATGGTCTCTTCCCATTCTAATTCAGGGTCAGAGTCGGCTACTACACCGCCGCCAGCTTGGACATGTAACTCGCCGTCTTTAAGCACTGCGGTACGAATAGCAATAGCCATATCCATATTGCCATTCCAGCCAATATAACCTACCGCACCACCATAGATGTTACGCTTCACCGGCTCAAGTTCGTCAATAATTTCCATTGCTCTGATTTTTGGGGCTCCACTCAAGGTTCCCGCCGGCAGTGTCGCCTTTAAGACATCAATAGCGCTCATGGTTGGCTCGACGTTGCCCACAACGTTTGAGGTGATATGCATGACATGAGAATATCGTTCAACCACCATTTTTTCAGTAACTTCAACCGACCCTGGTTGACTAATTCGACCCACATCATTGCGACCTAAATCAATCAACATTAAATGTTCTGCAATCTCTTTGGGGTCGGCTAACATTTCTTCTTCCAACATTTGATCAGCACTATCGGTCTCTCCCCGACGGCGGGTGCCGGCAATAGGTCTAACAGTCACCTGATCATCCTCCAGCCTTGCTAGCACCTCTGGGGATGAGCCGACAATATGAAAGCCATCTAAATCTAGAAAATACATATAAGGCGAGGGGTTTAATCTACGCAAGGCACGATACAAATTAATGGGTTGCGCATTAAATGGCGCTGAAAAACGCTGTGAAGGCACCACCTGCATAATATCTCCGGATAAAGTGTACTGCTTTACCTTTTCAACAGCCTGTTTGTAGCGGTCCTTACCAAAACTAGAGATAAAAGCGTCTTCAGAGAGACCTGCCCCCTGAGCAGCCATTGGAGGCAAATCTGGGATTGCTTCGCTGAGTTTTCGTTCCAATTCGTCCAAGCGGGACTCAGCATCTTGAAGTGCGCCGCGGTCTTTAGCATCTACATGCACAACCAACATAATGGTGCCTGACAAGTTATCAAAAATAGCCACCTCATCTGAGGCCATCAATAGAACATCGGGAGTTCCTAATTGATCTGGCGGCGCGCTGGCGGCTAATTTTGGCTCTACGTACCGAACCGTATCATAACCAAAATAACCTACCAAACCACCGGTAAATCTGGGTAGATCCGGAAGATCAGGCATACTGAACAAAGCACGAAATCTCTCTACTTCAGCTAGCGGATCATTGGTCGTTCTTGTAACCATTGGTTTGCCATCGCGAACAATCTCAAGTCGATTACCAAATAATTTAAAAACGGTGGATGTTTGCAAACCAATTAGTGAATAACGCCCCCACTTTTCACCCCCTTGAACTGACTCAAACAAATAAGAATTAGGACCAAATGCGAGCTTTAAATAAACACTTAAGGGAGTTTCTAAATCAGCAAGTACCTCACGTGTGATAGGGATTCTATTAAAATTCTGCGTAGCTAGATGTTCAAATTGTTGGTTTTTCATTACAGCTTCCTGATGTGATGTTTATTGCGCGTTTTAGACGGGCTCTTTAGTATGCCCGCAGGCTCACTCGCCTCGCCAACGACAAAACATCAAACTACCATTAACTATGAGAATGTCATTCAAAACCTTAGCCTCTTAACCTAGTAAAATTAGGCGATCCAACATTGATTTCAGTATTCATAAAATGTTTCAGATATTTCCAACAATAAAGGTTCATCCATTAAGTTCAAACCACAGTCGCTAACTCTCTACGCATATTTGCGATGACTTCAGCATAATTAGGCTGACTAAAAATTGCTGACCCTGCAACAAAGGTATCGGCTCCGGCGGCCGCAATGTCAGCAATATTGGACACGCCTACGCCTCCGTCTACTTCCAGGCGGATATCAAAACCACTTTGATCAATTAACGCTCTAGCCTGCTTTAATTTTTCCAGCGTTGAGGGAATAAACTTTTGACCACCAAAACCAGGATTTACCGACATTAACAGCAGCATATCTAGTTTATCCATCACCCAATTAGTCACATCTAGACCCGTACCGGGATTTAAGACAAGTCCAGATTTGCAGCCAAGATCACGAACCAGCTGCAAGGATCTATCAATATGATTAGAGCCCTCTGGATGAAAGGTGATGTAATCAGCGCCAGCATCGGCAAACATACGTATTAAATCGTCCACTGGGCTAACCATAAGATGAACGTCAATAGGTGCGGTAACACCATGATCTCGCAATGCCTTGCATACCATAGGACCAATGGTTAAGTTAGGCACATAATGATTATCCATAACATCAAAATGAACAATGTCTGCGCCAGCTTCAAGAACTGCATCAACTTCTTCACCAAGACGCGCAAAATTTGCGGCCAAAATAGAGGGAGCAATTAAGTAGTTTTTCATAACACACCAGTTGGTTTTTGACTATAGAATTTCATTTTATATTATATACTCTGGTGGACGCCTTGGGGTACTTGTGTATGCAAAAAAGGGGACATGAAAAGCAGCCCCTATGGAATAAACAGAATATCAGTTCAGTTAGGGCTGACTATCACTTTTTTTCATTAACCACTTAGATTTTTGACGGTTAGCTTTCTTCTTTTCTCGCATTTCTTTGCGTTTAGCCTTTGCTTCATCTTTTGTAATATAACCATCCCCATTCAGATCCATGCCATTAAAGCGGTCTCGCCCCCTAGCTGCCATTTCTTCAATCATTACTTCATGCTCAGCAGTAGATACTCGGCCATCACCGTCGCTGTCAGCTTCTGAAAATAAATCGCTTCTTGGTCGATCCTGATGGCTATCTTTATCGCTGTCTTTGTGACTGTCTTTGTGATGGTCAGCCAACGTAGAAATCGACAATAATGTCGAGAATATAATAATTATTTTGGTCATTTTGAATACCTCCACTATTAATTTACTTCTGTTAACGAGGCCACGCTTGTGTGGTTGACAGTCATCGAGCCAAAAATCTATCGTTCGCTTTATGTCCCAATTCAAAAAAGACAGATAACCACTACGCGTCTCAACATAGTTTTTCATAACCCCAATAACAAAATTAACCAAATCATGATTTTTACTTATTGCGCATCTTTGAAGGCTCTGAAAAAAGTAACAAGCAGGCCATTAGAGTCGCTTAAACTCTAAATCAGTGGCATGCTTGACTACCATTTCATATGATTTCGGTTAATAGCTGTAGTCTTTGAACTGCTCTCGCAAGTCTTTTTTACTTATTTTCCCTGTAGCTGTGTGTGGAATTTCATCGACAAAAACACAGTCGCCCGGAATCCACCACTTAGCTATTTTACCCTCTAAGGAAGCCAAAATAGAGTCTTTATCAGGTGTCACACCAACTGCTGGAATGACAATTAGCAGCGGGCGTTCCGTCCATTTAGGGTCGGCAACACCAATCACTGCAGATTCTTGAACATGAGGATGCGACATGGCTGCATTTTCAACATCAATCGAACTAATCCACTCTCCGCCTGACTTAATTACATCTTTAACACGATCAGTGATGACAACATAACCATACTCATCAATCGACGCCATATCTCCAGTATCAAACCACCCATCACTATCTAATGCAGGCTGATCTTCAAGTCGATAATAACCATTGCAAACCCAAGGACCTTTTACTAGGAGCAAACCCGAGGCTATACCATCCCAGGGTAGAGAATTGTTATCAGCGTCGACAATTTTCATTTCCACCCCATAAACAATCCGTCCCGCACGAATTCGATAAGCATCCTTCTCCTCTTCAGTGCAGTCCTTCATCCAGCCCATGGGTTTGTTATAAGACCCCAAAGGACTCATTTCAGTCATTCCCCATCCAACGTGCATATAAACTCCATATTTATCCATGGACTTCATTAGAGAAAGAGGGCAAGCAGAGCCTCCAGCGACAACTCTTTTGAGAGTTTCAACCGTCTCGCCCGTCGTATTGAGATAATCAACTAAAGCTAACCAAACAGTTGGTACGCCAAGAGAGTAATTAACTTTTTCATTATTAATAAGCTGTGTTAGCGTTTCGCCATCGGCCATTTTTGGCCCGGGAAAGACTAATTTGCAACCAACCATTGGTCCATTGTAAGCAGTCCCCCAGGCATTTACATGGAACATCGGGACAATCGGCATGATCACATCATCGCCGGAGAGACTCATAACATCTGGCAACGAACCCACAATTGAATGCAGCACAGTACTTCGATGGCTGTAAACAACACCTTTTGGGTTACCGGTAGTGCCGGAGGTATAACACATGGAGCTTGCTGTATTCTCGTCAAGGTCTGGCCACTCGAAAGTATCTGCTTGATCAGCTATAAAAGTCTCATAGCAGTGCACATTTTCAAGACTACTTGAGGGCATATTAGCCGCATCAGTTAACACAACAAATCCTTTCACCGTAGGTAAAGACTCTTTTAGGCCTTCGAGTAGGGGCACAAACATAGGGTCGGTAAATACCCACTGGTCTTCAGCATGATTGATAATAAAATCAATTTGCTCAGCGAAAAGCCGAGGGTTAATGGTATGACAAATCTGGCCTGAGCAAGAAATTGCATAGTAAAGTTCAAAATGTCGATGATCGTTCCAAGCAAGAGTAGCAATGCGATCTCCCGGTTTAAAGCCGCAATTTTGCAACGCATTGGCTAGCTGACGCACACGCCGAAAAGCATCAGCATAGGTGTAACGATGACGAGGGTTATCGCCCGTAACTGAAACAATCTCACTATTTCTATGAATTCGATCAGCATGCTTCATTATTGTTGTTATCGTTAGCTGCGAATCCATCATTAAACCATTCATATATATCCCCTATCAGCCTAATTAGGCGTTTAAAATTATTAACTAAAAGGGTATCACTAGGGGTTTCACAAGGACAAGAGTATTTTAACAAATACCCAGTATTCCTCGCTAGGCGTCTAACCAAAGCTATGCTGCTTGACTAAACAGCAACGTTTATCTCATTTTTTTATCGACTTGGGTGCACTTGCCTTATCTTTGGCGACAGATTCTTCAATTACCTCATTATCGAGTAATAATTGTAAACTTTGATCTAGAGTCCGCATCTGTGCAGAACTATTAGTTTGCATAACCGAATATAACTGAGGGATCTTATCTTCTCTTATCAAGTTGCGAACAGCTGGTGTTCCAATCAAAATTTCGGAGGCCAAACTCCGTCCACCTTTAAGATTTTTAACTAAATTTTGGCATACTACTCCACGTAGAGATTCTGATAACATAGAGCGCACCAGATCCTTCTCTGCAGCTGGAAAAACATCGATAATACGGTTAATGGTAGATGCAGCAGACGCCGTATGCAGCGTGGCTAACACCAAATGGCCTGTTTCCGCAGCAGTAAGGGCCAGTCGGATAGTTTCTAAGTCTCGCATTTCACCAATTACGACAACATCAGGGTCTTCACGCAAAGATGCGCGCAGAGCACTACCAAAAGTAGTTGTGTGAGTTACTAGTTCGCGTTGGTGTATCAAAGACTGTTTATTTTTATGCACAAATTCGATTGGGTCTTCGATAGTGATTATATGGTATTGTCTGTGCTCGTTAATATAATTGATCATCGCCGCTAAAGTTGAACTTTTACCTGATCCAGTTGGCCCAGTAATTAACACTAACCCTCTAGGCAATAAGGCAAGCTCTTCAAGAATAGTTGCAGTAGCTAATTTTTCAAATGTCGGCACAAGTTCAGGGATCACTCGAAACACTGCGGATCGTCCTCGATGCTGATTAAATATATTGACACGAAATCGACCACTCGACTGGAGATCAACACAAAAATCCAGCTCTGTTCTGAGATCAAATTGATTGCGCTGATGGTCGTTCAATAAACTTTGCAAGAACTCATCCAAAACCTCTTTGGATACAGCAGGTAGTTCTGTTTTAATTAACTCGCCATTAATTCGCAGCATTGGTGAAATTCCTGCAGATAGATGTAAATCTGAGGCGCCATCATTCATACTGCGCAGTAGTAAACTGTTAATATCCATGTGTGTCATTCCTTGACTTTGCTGGGTGTATCTTCAGACAATTTGCGCCGAGTACTAAATAGTGGCAGCACAAACGAATGATGATAGTAAACAATGTATAGACCATTAAAGACACAATTGGTAAACATACGCTCATCTTTAACGATGTGAAAATTTAAAAATAGTGAAGGTATAGTAATGGACAAATCTCTCGGCGTAGTCATGGATCCCATAGGGGCGTCAAATTATCACAAAGACACTTCCCTTGCGCTGCTGCTAGCCGCACAACGGTATGGCTACCAATTATTTTACATGGAGCAGTCTGATTTATTTTTAGACAACAGTGGTCCCAATGCTAAAATGGCCGAATTGCACGTTTATGAGGATGAAGCAAGTTGGTTCGCATTGAGTGAGCCGACCATAAGGCCGCTTGCTGATCTAGACGTAATTTTAATGCGCAAAGATCCGCCGTTTGATAGCGAATTTATTTACTCAACTTATATTCTTGAAGCTGCGGAACGCTTGGGTACGCTAATCGTCAACAAACCTCAAAGCCTAAGAGACTGCAATGAAAAAGTCTTCGCCACAGAATTTCCTCAGTGCACTCCACCCCTGCTTGTCAGTAGAGATGAAACTTTATTGAAGAGCTTCTTAGAGGATCATGGTGAAGTTGTTTATAAACCCTTAGATGGCATGGGTGGCACCTCTATCTTCAGGGTGAAAAATGGCGATCAAAATCTAAATGTCATCATCGAAACACTTACCGACTACGGTAAAAATATGATTATGGCACAGCGCTATCTGCCTGAAATTTTAGAGGGTGACAAACGTATTTTAGTCGTCGACGGACAGGTTGTTCCCTACTGTTTAGCCCGCATCCCATCGAAGGGGGAATTCAGGGGAAATCTTGCCGCTGGCGGGCGTGGCGTTGTCCAACCCCTGAGTGAGCGAGATCAATGGATTGCAAATCAGGTCGCGCCCAGCCTAAAAGAAAAAGGACTTATTTTTGTCGGTCTAGATGTCATTGGTGACTATCTGACAGAGATAAATGTTACCAGTCCAACCTGTGTAAGAGAAATTGACAATGCGCAAAATACTGCCATTGGCGATCAGCTAATGATGGCGATTGCTACTAGGCTAAAGAGGCTGTAAAGCTATCTGACCGCCATTATCAAACAGTTGTTTTTGATCATTATCATCAGGAATTGCGTTTCAGCGTATTGTGGGTCATATTAACGTTATGCGAAATAAGAAAAAAGTTGTGAGCAGCCTGAAAAATCACTTTTTATTGGCTATGCCAGGCTTAAATGATCCTCAATTTTCTCAGTCAGTAGTATATATCTGCGAACACAGTCAAGATGGCGCCATGGGTTTAATCGTCAATCAGCAGATGAATATTCCTGCGAAGGCCATTTTCAAGCAGCTCGGCCTGGAATTCGACCTTGAGTGCGGAAATCAACTTATTTTTGATGGTGGTCCAGTAGCAAAAGATCGAGGCTTTATTCTGCATAGAACATCAACTCTTCCCTGGGAATCCACGGTATCAATATCTGATGACATTTGCCTTACTGCATCTAAGGATATCCTGGGCGATATTGCCAAAGGTAAAGGTCCCTCCAATGCACTGATCACTCTAGGCTACTCCAGCTGGGATGCAGGGCAGCTCGAAGAAGAGTTAACCACCAATAGTTGGCTAACAATCCCTGCTGATTCTTCCATTATATTTAATACTGCATGTCACGAACGGGCACATGCGGCAGCATCCTTAATTGGCCTTGATCTGGGCATGTTGTCTTCGGATATGGGACATGCCTAATTTGATCAAACCACAGTCAGTGATCGCTTTTGATTTTGGTCTCAAACAAATAGGCGTCGCCTATGGCCAAACACTGACTAAAAATGCCCAAGGATTAACCATCATAAAAGCACAGGATGGCACCCCTCAATGGTCTGTTATTAGTGACCTCTTGCAAGAGTGGAAACCTAATATGTTACTTGTGGGATTGCCTCTGAATATGGACGGTAGTGAGAGCGAACTAAGCGGCAGAGCGCGAAAATTTTCTCGCCGGCTGGAGGGGCGTTATAACATAGACGTCAGTATGGTTGATGAACGACTAACCAGTCGAGAAGCAAAATCATTACTTCGGCAACAAAATGAAGAGCAGCGCAAACGCACCAATGATTTAACTAAAATCGACCATATTGCAGCAGCTTTAATACTTCAAAGCTGGTTGGATGACCCATCTCTTGGTCAGCCGCTATTCTCACCATCCTGACATGCTAGACTGATTAATTAATAAGTATAATGTAATACTATGCATAAAGTAGAAGAAAACATAGAACGGGTAAAAGCGCGACTTCAAACAGCGGCGGTGGCCGGTGGTCGTGACCCAAACAGTGTAATGTTGTTGGCTGTAAGTAAAACCCGCGACACAAAAAGTATTCAGCAGGCGGCACAAACAGGGATTACTGATTTTGGTGAAAACTATCTCCAAGAAGCACTGGAGAAAATCGATATTCTTAAATCTCTTGGGCTAAAATGGCATTTTATTGGTCCTATTCAGTCGAATAAAACCCGTCAAATTGCTGAAAATTTCTCTTGGGTTCATAGCATTGGTAGGTTGAAAATCGCTCAACGCTTGAGTGCCCAAAGACCCTCTACGATGGCACCCCTGAATATCTGTTTACAGGTAAACATTGACCAAGAGGCCACTAAAGCAGGCTTTAGTGGCGATGAAATACCCCTAGTTGTTGAGGAAATAGCACAGCTTCCCAATATTAAACTTCGCGGTCTCATGACGATTCCGGCAGCACAGCATGACCCCATAGCTCAACGCCTACCGTTTGCACAATTGCGTTCGTTGTTGGAAAAGATTAATGGGTCACTGGACAATTGCAAAAAACTGGATACTCTCTCTATGGGAATGTCTGCGGATCTTGAGGCTGCCATTTTTGAGCAAGCAACCATTGTTCGTGTAGGAACTGACATATTTGGTCCACGCAACAAGACAATATTATAGGTAAACCAATGCACTCAATTGTTTTCATCGGCGGCGGAAATATGGCCTCCTGTATCATAGGCGGTATGATTGACCAAGGCTTTGACCCTCTCACATTAGGGGTTAGCGTACCTTCGGAGCAGAGCAAAGAAAGACTAAGCAAGGCCTATAATATTGCCGTTACCAGCAATAATAACGACGCTATTGCCAATGCCGATATTGTCGTGTTAGCGGTAAAACCTCAGATTATGCGCAATGTAGTCTTAGCGCTTGCTCCTGCATTGCCAAAAAATGCAGTCATTGTTTCAGTCGCAGCAGGAATAACCGTCGAATCATTGCAGAGCTGGCTTGGCAGCCCAAGAGCTATTATCCGCGCCATGCCTAATACACCTTCATTAGTGCGAACAGGAGCAACTGGATTATTTGCTAATGATCAGGCCAGTCAGCTGCAAAAGGCGACTGTAAGCAGTATTTTTGAAGCTGTCGGCTATTGCTGCTGGGTTGAATCAGAAGCATTGATTAATGCAGTAATCGCTGTATCTGGCAGTGGGCCAGCTTATTTTTTCCAAATTTTAGATATTATGCAGTCGGTGGGCCAAGAGCTGGGGCTACCCGAACGAGAAGCACGAAAACTAGCATCTCAAACTGCCCTTGGAGCGGCACAGATGGCCATTAATTCAGACCAGAGTCCATCAGAATTACGTGATCAGGTGACCTCTCCGGGCGGAACAACCGAAAGAGCATTGAATACTTTTCGAAATGAAGGCTTAGAATCTATCTTTCGACAAGCTATGAATAGTGCATTGGCACGAGCAGAAGAAATGTCTAAGGACTTTTCAGCATAAATAGCATCTAACAAAGGATAACCTTATGAGCCCTGGTCTAATCAACATCTTACGATTGCTCGTTGATTTGTATGCAACTATTTTAATAGTGAGATTATTAATGCAACTGGTGCAAGCCGACTTCTTTCATCCAGTCTCACAAACTATTTTTAAACTCACTGCACCCATTGTTGAGCCCTTGCACCGCGTTTTCCCAACCATCGGCGGGTTTAATACTGCAGCTCTGATCGCTGCCATTCTCACCAAATGGGCATTCTTTTTAGTTGTTATGGGATTTGGCGAACTTTATTTGAGTCAGTTACCCATGCTGTTGCTCATCGCGTCGATATCATTAGTATCAACACTAATCGATATTTTTTTCTATGGTATTTTGATCGTGGCTATTTCTAGCTGGATAGGCACATCAGCCCATCCAACAGTGAGATTAGTTAGTCAAATAATTGATCCCTACATGAAGCCGTTTAGGAACCTAATACCACCCATCGGAATGATTGATATATCACCTATGGTGGCAATATTCACGCTGATGTTTATTCGTGGACAGCTATTACCTTTACTAAACGGCTTATTTTAAATGACTTAAGGCGCTGGATCCGGGTATTGATTGTGAACCTGATCAATGTCCGCTAGTATCTCATCAGACAACACTAATTCACCAGCAGCAATATTTTCTGCTAACTGATCCATATTAGTGGCACCAATAAGGCAACTTGTTACAAATGATTGCTGACACACAAAGGCCAGAGACATTTGCGCAAGACTCATACCCTGCTTGGCCGCAATCGCCGCATAAGCCTCTGTCGCGGCCTGTGATTGGGGACTGTCATAACGAACAAACCGATTAAATAGTGCCATTCGCGAACCTTCAGGCTTTGCACCACCAATATATTTGCCACTCAAAACACCAAAAGCCATAGGTGAGTATGCCAATAATCCTACTTGTTCACGCATAGCCATCTCGGCAAGGCCAACCTCAAACTGTCGACTTAACAGGCTGTACACATTTTGTATGCTAACTATTTTGGACCATCCTCGCTCAGAGGCTAGGCGCAAATACTCCATAACACCCCAGGGAGTCTCATTTGATAGACCTATATGTTTCACAAGACCCTCCTCAACAAGTTCTGATAAAGCATCTAGCGTTTCATCAATGGCTATTCCATCAGCTGCGGGATTGTGCTGGTAGCCTCGCTTACCAAAAAAATTGGTATCTCTCTCCGGCCAATGTACCTGATAAAGATCGACATAATCAGTTTGCAAGCGCTCTAAAGACCCTTCTATTGCTCGCCTAATATGGTCTCTATTTAGCCGTGGGCCACCCCTAATATGCGCCCAATCTGGTCTAGTATCCGCGCGCCCAGATACCTTAGTGGCTAAAACAATCTCTGATCGCTTGCCGGTCTGCGCAAACCACTCGCCAATGCAACGCTCCGTATCTCCGGCAGTCTCTGCTCTTGGCGGCACGGGATACATCTCTGCTGCATCAAAAAAATTAACACCTTTGTCCAGTGCAAAGTCCATCTGCTCGCACGCGTCTTGAAGGGTATTTTGCTGACCCCACGTCATAGTGCCAAGACCGATGAGTGGAATTTGAATGTTTGTGTCGCCTAATTTTCGATAATGCATCTAAAACTCCTTAAGAACGTTTACACAGTCTACCTCAAGCAATTCGTATAAAAAATAGTTATCCTTGTATTGCGTTAATCATACTCTGCTCTTAGACTCGAGACTCGTTCATCAAAAGATTCTTAACGGATCATCACATCGCTTATGTCTACCAAATCTTCATCAACTGTTAGTGCAAATATCGGATCGGAACAATCCGTGTTGTTTCGCAGACCGCTGCAACTAGCCTGCGGAACAGTTCTTGAGGAGCACAGTCTTACCTTTGAGACCTATGGCCAACTGAACGACGCAGGCACCAATGCCATCCTAATTTGTCATGCACTTAGTGGTGATCACCATGCAGCAGGAACTAATAAAGATAACGTAGTCGGTTGGTGGGACTCCTACATTGGTCCAGGAAAACCCATAGATACTGATGTTTTTTTTGTAGTTTGCCCAAATAATATCGGTAGTTGTTTTGGTAGCACAGGCCCTGCATCTCCAGCACCAGCAACTGGGAATGTCTGGGGTGCCGAGTTTCCAGTACTGGAGGTTAGCGATTGGGTAAAATCGCAAACCTATTTAATGGAACACCTACTTATTGATTGTTGGGCTGCGATTATTGGCGGCAGTTTAGGCGGTATGCAGGCTATGTATTGGGCGGTCAACTACCCCAAAAAGCTAAAGCATGCAGTTGTAATTGCTTCTTCTTTAAAACTTTCGGCACAAAACATTGCCTTTAATGAAGTTGCTAGGCGTGCCATACAATCTGACCCAAACTTCCATCAAGGTAACTTCATAGAGCATCAAACTAGGCCCACTCAAGGATTAGCTTTAGCGCGAATGATCGGACATCTGACTTATTTGTCTGACCATGCCCTTGGTCGAAAATTTGGTCGTCTGGTGCACTCTGGCGACTTAGATAGCGCAGAAAAAGAACTCGTAGAATTTGAAGTATCCAGCTATCTTAACTATCAGGGTGACAAATTCGCTCGCCGTTTTGATGCCAATAGCTACATTCTGATCACAAAAATGCTCGATTATTTTGACCTAGGCGCAAACTTTGAAAACAACATCAAAGACGCTTTTAAGCAAGCTGCCTGCAAATTTCTAGTGATTTCTTTCAGCAGTGATTGGCGTTTTTCACCCGACTGTTCTAAATTAATCGTCGATGCTCTTATTGCCGCTGACAAAGATGTTTCTTATCTAGAAATTGAGTCAGACCAAGGTCATGATGCTTTTTTACTACCCAACAAACGATACGAACAAGGCCTGCAAGGCTATTTAAAACATATTGCAAAAACGCTATTCAAGGTAGCTGTATGACCGATATAAATAGCATTATTGAGGCATGGGTTGAGAAATCTTCAAGAGTATTGGACCTTGGTTGTGGCGATGGTCAAGTACTAGAAAGCCTAATAGCCTCTCATCAAGTACATGGTTATGGATTAGAAATTAACTCCGAATCTATCAATCACTGTATATCTCGTGGTCTTAATGTAATCGAGCAAGACTTAAATGAAGGTCTGGGAAATTTTGCCGATAACAGCTTTGATAGCGTGTTAATGACTCAGACACTGCAAACGCTACGATTTCCGCACCTAGCGCTGGATGAAATGTTGCGAATAGGGCGTCAATGTATTGTCACTTTTCCTAATTTTGGCCACTGGCGCACACGAGGGGATCTGGGGTTTAGGGGCCGTATGCCGGTGACTAAACAGCTAGCTTATCAGTGGTATGATACGCCAAATATCCATTTTTTCACCTATAAAGATTTTGAAGTATTATGTGCAGAGCGGAATATCAATGTCGTCAATCGAGTCTTTATTGGAGGCATAACCAATGATTTTGGGCTAGATGCTATATGGCCTAATCTATTTGCCCACACAGCAGTGTATAATCTGTCTAAATAATCAATTCTTAAGGTTTCCCTCATGCTAAGACTAGTCTGGGTATTTTTGTTAATGTGCTTCTCCATTCAGGCTCATACGGTTGAAGAAAAATTGTATAAACAACATGCTGACTATAAAATTTTTTACAGTGCCTTTAATACATCATTCATTACTCCAGATATTGCTGCTGCAAATAATATCGTGCGAGGTAAAAACAAAGGTTTAGTGAATATTTCTGTAATGAAAGATCTTGCTGTTGGTGTGCCTTCAATTATAACGGGTCGCGTGTTCAATATACTTCAACAAAGTCAAACACTGCATTTTGAAGTAGTAAAAGAACAACAATCCATCTATTACCTAGCTCCTTTTGAGTTTGAAGACCAAGACTATCTAACCTTTAAAATTACCGTTAAACCTAATGATGACTCTCGAAGTTATGACTATGACTTTAAATTTCAGAAAAAAATGTACCATGATTAACTCGCTTCTAAATAGGGTTTTACCATGAGCAATTTAGCCAAACTGGTTCTAGCCAGCGCCAATATAGGTAAAATAGAAGAGCTACAAGCCTTGTTGAAAGACCTGCGCATTGACATCGTTCCCCAAGGTGATCTTGGTATTCAAGACATTGAAGAAACCGGCTTAAGCTTCGTAGAAAACTCGATCCTCAAAGCACGTAATGCTGCGGCATTATCAAATTTGCCAGCAATCGCAGATGACTCAGGTTTAGAAGTTGATTATCTGCAGGGCGCTCCCGGGATTTATTCGGCGCGTTTTGCCGGTGACAATGCCACCGATGCTGAAAACCGGGCTAAGTTACTAGATCAATTGTCAGATGTTCCAGAAAAACTGCGCACCGCACGTTATCAGACAGTAATTGTATTTATGCGTCATGCAAGTGATCCCACACCTATTATCTGCCAAGGTACCTGGGAGGGCAGGATTGCCTTCGAACAAAAAGGTGACAGTGGTTTTGGCTATGATTCACTGTTTTTTGTGCCAGAACTGGCCTGTCATGCTGCTGAATTAGACGCTCAGGCAAAGCAAACTCTGAGTCATAGAGGCAAAGCCATTACGCAATTTATCAACCACTTATCTGCTGTTTGACGCTGTGCTAACGCTACCACCGCTATCGTTGTATATACATATTCCATGGTGTATCAAAAAATGTCCCTACTGTGATTTCAACTCACACAAAGCCAACGGAGCGCTTCCTGAGCAAGAGTATGTCGCAGCGTTAATTGCAGATATGCAATCAGACCTACACTTGGCACAAGGTCGAAAGCTAACAACGATATTTTTTGGTGGCGGAACACCAAGTCTCTTTTCTGGCGCTGCCATCGGCACCATATTGAACGCTGCAGAGAGAATTTTTGGATTTCACTCGAATATTGAAATCACATTGGAAGCTAATCCAGGTGCTGTCGATGAAAAAAAGTTTGTAGATTTCTCCCTTGCTGGAGTAAATCGCTTATCTATAGGCGTGCAAAGCTTTAACAATACTCACCTTAGTCGCTTAGGCAGAATTCATGGCGATAAAGAGGCCCTAAACGCTATTCGCAGTGCTCAGCACGCCGGATTTGATAATATTAATGTTGATCTCATGCACGGATTACCTGAGCAAACCATTGAACAGGCAGAATCTGACATCAGTATCGCTGTAAACTCAGGGGCTGTGCATATCTCGTGGTATCAATTAACTATTGAACCCAATACAGAGTTTTTTTCACGCCCACCGCCACTGCCTGTAGACGACCGTTTAGCTGACATTCAGCATGCTGGCATGATCCTATTAAAAGATAATGAGTTTGAACAGTATGAAGTTTCTGCTTTTTGCAAAAATAACAGGCCATCTGAGCACAATATGAATTATTGGACCTTTGGCGATTATCTTGGCATAGGTGCTGGAGCTCACGGAAAAATCACTCAACTCGACAAAAAAGTCAGTATACGTACCGCCAAAACACGTCAACCAGAACATTATTTAACTCGTATCGGCACTGCAATAGTGAAGCAAGATATAATCGACACTAATGAAATAGCGGTAGAGTTCATGATGAACGGTTTGCGCCTTAAACATGGGGTGCCTCGAGCATTTTTCCCACGCCGCACTGGGCTCGAACCAACGTCCATAGACATAGCATGTCTTCAGCTCCAATCTCAAGGACTCATAGAGAAGAGCAACACGCATTATTGCACCACAGAACTTGGCTACCGATTTTTAAACTCCGTGCTGCAGCACTTTTAAGAATTAAATAGATCATGCCTTTTGAACTAAGCTTTGTAATAGCACAACAAATTGGAAAGTATATTTATGGCAGTAATTAATAAGATATGGTCTATGCTAGCGCTTGTAACTATCTTTAGTTGGTCGCCTATACTGTTTTCGCAAGCATTAGCCAATGGCCTTGCAGAGCCCAAGGGCTTCTGTTACCTCAATGGTCTAGCTGAACGTCTTCGTTGTGGGTATGTCTCTGTAGCAGAGGATCCTGGCAAGCCCAATGGGCGTAAAATTGACATTCATTATGTGGTAATGCCCGCGGTAAAACCGGTATACAAAAATGAAGCTTTACTAGCCATTGCCGGTGGCCCAGGGCAATCTGCTATTGATAATGCCGCCCTATTCAATAGCACTTTTAGTAAAGTCAGAGAAACCAGAGATATTCTACTGATTGATCAGCGAGGTACAGGTCGCTCAAACCTTCTAACTTGCCCAGGGGATTCCGCGCTATCGCCGCTATTGATGGATGGCAGAGCTTTTGATGTTATAGCTGAAACGAAAAAATGTCTTAATGCTCTGGATGCAGATGTTGCAATGTACAACAGCACCATCGCCTTAAATGATTTTGAAGTGGTTCGCCAAACACTTGGCTATGAGAAACTACACCTGTATGGCATATCTTATGGAAGCCGAATGGCGCAACTTTATATGCGCCACTATGGTGATTCCTTAGCTACGGTCACTTTAGATGGCGTCGTGCCGATGCAAATACCCGTCATTGCTGTTGGGCTTTCCGTGGACCGAGCTATTGATAGACTATTAAAAGACTGTGCAGAAGATATAGCTTGTGCTGACAAATTCCCTAATTTGACGGTCATCCTAGGCACTATAAACAGTCAACTTGAGAACCAACCTACTATTATTAATACCTTTCATCCTGTGACCGGTGAACCCACCGATTTTTTTCTAACAAGAGACAAACTACTAAGCATTTTACGTCTGTCTATGTACTCTCCAACAACACGCTCATTGTTGCCTCTTGCTATTCACCAAGCTTCATTAGGTAATTACCAAACACTATTAGGACTCTACTCTCTGATGATGGAGGGTATTGATTTGGCAGCAGGTATGCATAACTCTGTGGTGTGCGCAGAAGATATACAGCGGGTAAGTAGCACTCTGCTTGGAGAAATTAGCGCATCCTATATGGCTGATACACTTTATCAAGCACTGACAAAAGCCTGTTCAGTATGGCCAAGCCATGCTGCAAATCCTGAGTTTTCTAATCCAATTTCAAGTGCTATACCTACCTTACTTTTGTCCGGTGAACTAGACCCTGCCACACCACCTGACTGGGGAACAATCGCGATGAAAAAGATGACTAATGCTGTACATTTTATTGCCCCCTATGCAACACACGGAGTGGCTAACCAATCCTGCGGGAATAAACTGATTGCGCAGTTAATCGACACTGCTAATATCCAGACACTAAAAAATGACTGCCTTAATGATGATCAATCAACGGGCTTTTATCTCAATGGTAGTAGCGCTCAAATGTTACCCATCAGGCTTCTTAAGGGAGGCTCACTATGATTAAAGTCACTAATCTGACAAAAAAAATTGGTGATATTCAGGCATTGAGCGGTTTATCTTTTAGTGCTGATGATGGACAAATAACAGGATTATTAGGCCCCAATGGTGCAGGTAAAACTACCTGTTTAAGAACCATTTTTGGCCTCCTGAAACCTGATCAAGGTGAAGCATCAATCAATGGAATTGATGTGGTGTCAGATCCAATTTCTGCCAAACAAGCACTGGGGTTGTTTCCTGACCCCTTTGGGATCTATGAGCGATTAACGCCCCGAGAGTATATCTGTTACTTTGCCGAGCTTAGTGGTTTAAGTCGATCTGCGGCCAAAGATGCGACCACAAGAGTAATTGGTGATCTGCAACTAGAAGATATTGCCGATCGACGATGTAAAGGTTTCTCTCAAGGTCAGCGGATGAAAACAGCCCTAGCTCAGGCCATTGTGCATCAGCCAAAAAACATAGTACTCGACGAACCAACCCGTGGTCTTGATGTTATGAGCACACGAATTCTAAGAGAAATGCTGCGTCAATTAAGAGGGCAAGGACACTGTATTTTATTTTCCAGTCATGTAATGCAAGAAGTAGCCTCCTTATGCGACCGCGTAGTTGTCATGGCAGATGGGAAAGCAGTGGCAATTGGCAGTCCTCAAGAACTCTGCAATAGAACGAGTAAAGCGTCTTTGGAGGAAGCATTTATTGCTTTAATTGGCACTGATGAAGGAATTGCATCATGAATAGTCGACTTATAAGTCTCGTTCGTAAAGAGTTGATTGATGCTATTCGAGACAAGCGTTCAGTGATGGCAGGGCTTTACTACGCCCTCTTAACGCCTATTATACTTGCGGTGGTATTTAGTGCGGTTATCTCTAAAGCGACAAGCCCAGAAGATATTACTATTAAGATTACAAACGCTTCCGAAGCCTCGCATCTTATAAAACATCTCCGTGCCAAAGGTATACAACACAGCGATGATTCAACGTTACGAAAACCAATAACATTAGTTATTGGCCAGGATTATGCTGCGCAACTCAATCGTTCAGAGCCCGCCGACATAACCCTGATTGCTGACTACTCAGAAGACAACCTTAAAAGCAGTATCAGGCGAACTGAGAATGCATTGCGCAGCTATAGTTCAAAGATTGCCAGCTTACGATTAATTACCCGAGGTATAAAACCATCAGTAATCAACCCCCTCAAAATTAATCTGCAAGATCAAGCCACCTCAGATTCCAAAGGTGGTCAATTACTTGGAATGATGGTTTTAATGATTGTCTTATCAGTATTTGTTTCTGGCATGAATTTAGCTATCGATACCAGTGCCGGTGAACGCGAGCGAAATTCATTAGCACTGTTACTGAGTCACCCTATTTCTATTCGTCAGTTAGTGGTGTCAAAGATAATTGCTGTAAGTGTATTTGGTTTATTGGGTCTCTTGTTGGTGATGTTAGTATCTAGGTTTGTCTACCCGCTAGTTCCCTGGGAGGAGCTTGGTTTTAGCGTAGAAATAACTTATGGTTTTATGCTCATTGCCATGATCATTGGTACATTTGTGGCCGTTTTTGCTGCAAGTATGCAGCTATTTGTCTCCTTCATGGCAAACAGTTTCAAGGAGGCACAAACTTACCTTACTTTTGTTATGTTTGTTCCAATGGTGATGTCCTATGCAACCACTTTAGACTTTGCAGTGGAAGAACTGCGATGGGCGCCTGTATCAGGACAACTACAAGCACTAATAGATATTATGAAGGGCAAAGACATACCATTATTGCAACTTACAGTGTCCTGTCTATCAACGTTAGGAGTGTCCCTTGCACTCACACTAGGTATGGAACGAATGCTAAAAAGTGAAAAAATTGTATTTGGACTTTAGTTCTTCTGTTCATACCATCAAGATTTTGAGTTAATTTGATAGATTCACAGTCTATTTGCAAGATCCGGCGTAATTCGTTTGAAGCCCTACCAAGCCTAGTGGTATGATTTGCGGAATGAAAACACATTCTTTTTAAGACCTTTTTGGAGATTCACAGCAATGAGCGAAAATATAGTTCACGTTACCGACGCTAGTTTTGAAGCTGACGTTCTGCAGTCCGATCTACCCACACTGGTGGATTTTTGGGCAGAGTGGTGTGGACCCTGTAAAATGATCGCACCAATTCTCAATGAAATCGCCGATGAATATGCTGGTAAGATGCGTATCTGCAAAGTAGATGTAGATAGTAATCCTGAAACTGCAGCAAAGTTTAATGTTCGCGGAATACCTACGCTACTGGTTTTCAAAAATGGAGCCGTGGAAGCAACTAAAGTAGGAGCTCTCTCTAAGGTCCAGCTAACCGAATTTGTTAACGGGCTTGTATAAATTAATATCGGCTCTGCGTGCAGAGCCGAAAAAAATGTTGCGCTTTCTTAAAGCATCGCTATACTTATAACTCTCAGAGTGATATTTCTAACAATTTCAAACGTCGTCGCGCTTATTATGCGCTCCCTTTGGAATATAAAAACCTTTTTCTAACCCTCGGCTACATGCCAAATTACTCATTTTTTTACTCAACAATACCAGACAACCCTACCTATGAATTTATCAGAACTTAAACACAAACCCATTGGCGAACTCCTAGAAATGACCGAAGCCCTTGGCTTAGACAACCTAGCTCGCTCCCGAAAAAACGACATTATCTTCGCATTACTGAAAAAACATGCCAAAAGTGGCGAAGATATCTATGGTGATGGTGTGCTTGAGATACTTCCTGATGGCTTTGGGTTTTTGCGCTCTGCTGGTGCATCCTACCTTGCAGGTGCTGATGATATTTACGTTTCTCCCAGCCAAATTAGACGCTTTAACCTTCGCACTGGTGATGCAATCGCTGGAAAAATTAGACCTCCCAAAGATGGAGAGCGTTATTTTGCTATGCTCAAAGTTGATAAAATCAATTACGATGCACCGGAAAACGCACGCAATAAGATTTTATTTGTTAACTTAACACCCTTATTTCCAGATCAACGCCTTACCCTCGAAGCAGGAAATGGCTCCTCTGAAGATCTAACGGGTCGAATCATTGATTTGGTAGCACCCATAGGCAAGGGTCAAAGAGGCTTAATTGTAGCACCGCCAAAAGCGGGTAAAACGATAATGATGCAAAACATTGCGCAGTCGATTATTCGCAATAATCCTGAATGCTACATCATTGTATTGTTGATTGATGAGCGGCCTGAAGAAGTTACAGAAATGCAACGAACTGTTCGTGGTGAAGTCATTGCTTCTACTTTTGATGAACCACCAACTCGCCATGTGCAAGTTGCAGAAATGGTTATTGAGAAAGCTAAACGTCTGGTTGAGCACAAAAAAGATGTCGTTATCTTACTTGACTCCATAACCCGTTTAGCACGCGCTTACAATACAGTTATTCCCTCGTCTGGCAAGGTTCTCACTGGTGGTGTAGATGCTCACGCATTAGAAAAGCCCAAGCGATTCTTTGGTGCTGCACGCAATATCGAACACGGCGGCAGTTTAACTATTATCGCTACAGCATTGGTTGAGACTGGCTCTAAAATGGACGAAGTTATTTACGAGGAATTCAAAGGCACCGGTAATATGGAGCTGATTCTTGACCGTAAGATTGCTGAAAAACGAGTCTATCCTGCTATTAATGTGCGTCGGTCTGGCACCCGTCGTGAAGACCTTCTGATCGAAGAGTCCGAGTTACAACGTATATGGATTTTGCGCAAATTACTTCATGATATGGAGGATTTAAGCGCCGCTGAATTTGTTGTTGAAAAACTCAAGGGGTTTAAAAATAATGCAGAATTCTTTGGTGCCATGAAGCGTAAGTAACGCTGCAACAGCAGAACTCAACGCAAAAGGCACAACGGTTATGAAAACCTCTGATCTACGTGAGTTTATTATTCTCCTTGAACAACGAGGTGAGCTTGTACGTATCAAACAAGAAGTTGATCCCTATCTTGAAATGACCGAAATCAGCGATAGAACCCTGCGAGCTCAAGGTCCTGCACTACTGTTTGAAAATCCCAAAGGTTACGACGTTCCTGTTCTTTGCAATCTGTTCGCCACGCCCGATCGTGTTGCCTTGGGTATGGGGCAAGAGAATGTCAGCGCGCTGCGCGATGTCGGTGAGTTACTCGCCTTTTTAAAAGAACCCGAACCTCCCAAAGGTCTGCTAGACCTTTGGGAGAAACGTCACGATTTTAAACAAGTCCTAAATATGCCCGTTAAGGTGGTAAAGAAAGCCCCTTGCCAGCAAGTAGTACTTGAAGGTGATCTGGTAGATTTAGACAAACTGCCTATTCAAACCTGCTGGCCCGGTGATGCTGCACCCTTAGTGACCTGGGCATTAGCAGTGACACGTGGTCCAGACAAAGAACGGCAGAATTTAGGCATTTATAGAATGCAAAAAATTGCTAAAAACAAACTTATTATGCGCTGGTTAGCGCACCGTGGGGGTGCCCTGGACTATCGTGCGTTTCGTAAGAAAAACCCCGGTAAGCCCTACCCTGTTGCCATTGCCTTAGGTGCTGATCCCGCAACCACCTTAGGTGCAGTGACCCCAGTGCCGGATACACTGTCTGAATACGCCTTCGCAGGTTTATTACGCGGGGAGAAAACCCAGGTAGTCAAATGTGTGGGTAATGATCTTCAAGTACCTGCCAGTGCCGAATATATCCTCGAAGGATTTCTACATGGCGATGAAGCCGAAGAAGGTCCTTTTGGGGATCACACCGGCTACTACAATGAGGTAGAAACCTTTCCAGTATTCACTATCGATCGTATCACTCATCGTGAAAATCCTATTTACCACAGTACCTATACTGGCCGCCCGCCAGATGAACCGGCTATTTTGGGTGTCGCATTAAATGAAGTGTTTGTGCCTATCCTGAAAAAGCAGTTTCCTGAGATCGTAGATTTTTACTTACCACCAGAAGGCTGCTCATACCGCATGGCCGTGGTCAGTATGCAAAAGCAATATCCCGGTCATGCAAAACGCGTGATGATGGGCGTGTGGTCTTTTCTACGACAGTTTATGTATACCAAATTTGTGATCGTGACCGATGATGATGTTGATGTTCGCAACTGGGAAGATGTTATTTGGGCTATGACCACGCGTATGGACCCGGTGCGGGATACGGTTATGATTGAAAATACCCCCATCGACTATCTTGATTTTGCCTCACCCGTATCCGGTCTAGGTTCTAAAATGGGGATGGATGCCACTAACAAAATGCCCGGAGAAACCGACCGAGAGTGGGGTGAGCCGATCGCCATGGATGATAAGGTCAAGCAACGTGTGGATGATCTTTGGAACGAACTTAATATCGACAAAATATAAAATTTTTGGAAACTTAAGCGATGTTCTTGTGCAGTTCTGTACTAACACATGGCCTGTATCATTGGCTTAGGCTCGTGATCCCATGGCGCTTTTGAAATTAAATAACATCGCAACAATAGTAATTATTACCAACACAGCCGGGGTGCTGAAGCTAAATTCAATATCTTCTGGATCTATATTCCCAAGCAACAACGCCATAAAAATACCATGGTAAAGAATACCAAAGGCACCAAGGCATACAGACGAAATTTTAGCGCTCAAGGTAGGTCCGTAGAGAGGCCCTGCTGTCAGCAAAGCAAAGACTGCCCACAACCAGAATCCTAAATAATCAAAAGACGTGTACAACGAATAAGGTACGGAGACGTTTAATGTGAGCAGTAATGCATCTGCCATTTGAGCGCCGGCGCCTCCTGCAGAAACGGTATCCACCAGCATCGGAATAGTCCAAACCGCAATAAACTTAGGAATAATGAAGGCCATAACCGACATCGCCACAACAACGGCGGCGATTATGCCCCGTATTGGGTTGTTGCAGGAAACTTGCCATGTAATACAAAATAAGACGCTTGATGAGCTAAGCATAAGGACGATCTGATTGCCCCAAGCCAATATAAAAGTGCCTCTATTAGCCGTCAACCAAGCAACTCGATCCACATGGTCTGCCCCAAATCCGCCTGGGATATCTAATGGTAAAAACCCTGATACCACGGCTAATATAATAGTAGTGATAGCCGACCAAAAGCCTAGCTTGTTGATTTGGTAATCTAGTGAAATAGTTGTACTTATCATCTTCTCTTAAATGTAATCAAAAAACCTTTGAGCAAGCCTGTATCACTAGATGCATGACCCCTAGCGTTTGTACTTAAGACAGCAAAATCGAATAAAGAATAGATTATAGCATGTCGTATGACATGTAAAGTTTTAGGCGATTTAATCGCATTTTGCCTACTTCATTCCTGTCGCTTCGACAGGTAAATTAAAAAAAGGTATAGGATCATCATAGCGAGCTGCTATGGCAAGACCAGCTTTATATTCAAGCGTTATTGTTATACCTGCCCTTGATAAAGGCCCCAACAAGATCATAGACCGTCGTTTTTTCATCCGACCAAGATCTACCTTTAGCAACAAACAGTGTTGTACCTTCTATCATAGACATTATCAAAACTGCTTCTGCACGAGGCGCAGTGCTGCCACTACGCTCCAGACTTTTCTCGAACATCTGAATATATTCTTTGTAAATGCCATCGACTAAATCTGCCACTAACGGCTCAACCAGCATCATTCCCCAAAGTTGCGGCCACAGCCTGTCCTCCTGAAATAGACCCTCGACAGGATCAGTCAGCAGAAACGTCAACAATTCATCAATGTCTAGGGAGTCGGTATCTGAGTTCACCAGTTCAAAGTTCTTTTTATACTCAGCCGCAATATAAGCAATTAAAGCGCGCAGCATGACCTCTCGTGTTCGAAAATGGTACTGCAGAGCGCCTAGTTTGATGCCACTCTCACGAGCCAGGGCGCGCATAGTTAAACTACTATAGCCAGAATCAGCGATAATCTTGATCGCTGTCTGCAGTATTTGAAGCTTACGCTCACTCATAGAGATTTTCCTAAAGCATTGATATGTCATTCGACATGCTCTCTAGTTAGCCGAATAGTTGGCATTCTACGAGAGAATATTAGCACGATTGTTGGTGTCAGTAATTATAGAATTAAGTGATAGCTGCCCGCGATGCCATCCTAAAGCCAAAACAGCTTTTTAAACTAACAGGGTTAATAACATCGATCAGTACAGGTATGGATTCATATAGAGCCGCCACAAAATCGCCTTGATGAACCACTTTTTGCCAGCACTCATTGGCGCCTTGCAACACTACACCCTTTGGCCATGGCGGAATAGACTCAAACTCAGCACTCTTCATAATCTCTCTATTTAAGGATAAAACAACAGTATCAGACTGAACGGGCATTCCCAACGTAGCCATAAAAAATACTCTCAATAAACATAATGGGTTTATTTTTTCCCCTTTATCAATGCATAAGTCTTTTAGTGGACTCTATTAAGTCGACTGCTCTTCCACAGCGCGCCAGGCTGCATCAAAAGCTGCCTGCATTAATGGCATAGCCTCGGAGTCAGCATTCGCAATAGAGATGCGTCCAAATTGTACTCGCCCAATTTCATGGGGCGCCTGCCCTTGTTGCCACTCAGGATCATCCAGCCCCATATAGGAGTAGGCATAACCGTGGGGAATTCTATTGATCGTAATGCCGGCAATGTCAGTATCATGATTAAAGCCATATTGGCCCAGCATTGACTGTAATTGGTCACGAATCTCTTGCTCATAGGTTTTAAAAGGTGTGGTATAAATCTTATGTCGACCCACTCTAAATAACTCACGTGCAGACATATTTTTGACATCCGCAGGCGTTGGCGAAGCCATCATAAATACTGCCATCGGATCGTCCAAATTCTGCGGTGGCTGATAGCCCCCTGCTGTCATAGTTGGAGCGGCACTAACCCATTTAAAGGGATCATAGGGGCACTGCGTCAGGGTAGCTCCAAGCCCGGCGAAGTGACGACCATGGTTTAAGAGCACGTTAGCATACACAAAAGGAATCTTTACACCATAGCTCAGCCCTTCTTTTTGCTCGTTACTCATCTCAGGGCAAAGATGCGGAATAAGTCCGTTATAACAAGCAAGAACACAGTTGTTAGCGCTTACTCTTAGGGCCTTACCTTTTTGAACGTAGTCCACCTGTACATATTTTGAGGTGATCTCTTTGACACCGACCACCGTGCTGTTAAGCCTTAGTCGAGTCGTGTTTTTTTCAAGGTCCAGAGCTAGATAGTTAAACTGTGCGAGGGCGACATCTTCAAGGCCTTTCATAGACGGTGCCACATTAGGTATGAGCTTATGGACCAACAATCGAGCAACCGAGGCATTCCCATCTGGAAGCATGTAGGCCACTGGCGCATCTCCTAACACAACAGCGCCAGCAAGATCGCTGAGCCGATTTGTTACCCAGCCCATGGCCTTAAGACCTGGACAACCTGAAACCAGTGCTTCTAAGACAGTATGATTCCAGCCAGCCGGACCATTTAAAATACTCATAAACGAACCGAGTATGGGCAAGGTTTCTTCAGCTAAACCAACGCGCTCTATCAAAAATTGGTTATAACTAACTGACTTAACATATCTATATTGTTGTAAGAGAGACAAATCATCAAGGAAGTCACGTTCGCCACCAAAAAATGCAATCAGTTTGTTTTGCTCTTCTCCCGAAATAGGAAGCTCTTTAACAGCTTCCCTGTACCCTTCACCCCCGTGAAAATACCCCATCCAATTTCCAGTAACGGTTTTATGGCCTTCTGTAGAAGGAATCGTCATGGCGTTATTTGCACTTATTTTCCCACTAAGCGCGAAATTATTAGGCGTATTGATTGCTATTAAATCTAGCGCCTTCTGATCAATGCCAATATCCTCTAGCAAGTCAATGGCTGTTTCACTGTAACCAGACATGGGCTCAATATTTTGAGCGCCACCCAAACTCAGCACCATACGACCATTTAAATGGAATTCATTGCGCTTCGCGTGGCCACCAAAGTCATCGTGATTGTCCAATAATAGTATTTTTGTAGTAGGACCCATTTTCTTTCGATAGTACCAAGCAGCCGCAAGGCCACTCTGGCCAGCCCCTACCACCACTAGGTCATAGTGCTCATCTAATTCTTCATAATCAGCTGGTTTCTGGCCCTTCCAAGCCAAAGCATGAGCGACCTCATAGGATCCCTTATGGCTACCACGCATGCCTGTGAGCGTAGGCGGATAACAATTTTCAGATAACTTTTTAGAGACTAGCGATCCAGATGCTTGCGCTATAGCTTGTCCGGGTATTAACAGGCTTACACCAGTGCCGATAGCCATGCCATTTAGAAAATCTCTTCGTGTGATTTTTAGGGCCACCGCAATCTCCTAATCCACCGGCATGTCAATTGACATGCCAGCTTAGCAAATGCCTCTCTAAAAGTCGATGGCCGGTCATGGGTAAGCGCTTTATAGTCCAAAATTTGGAAGTGGCATCTGTATATATGGACAATCTTCATCGAACTACTATTTTAAAATAGGCATTAAACAGAATCTAATAAGAGCTTTAAATTATGCTCATCTTTACAGCGATACAGCAAAATTGTGCCTAGATGCCCTGCCTCGGAAAACAGCATAGACTATTAACATCGACATCAAGGTAGATAAGCGGCCTACGATACTAACCGTAATGCCATCACCTAACTAACCAAGGTAATAAATCACAATGAGTCCAAGAGGGACGCGCCAATCGGCAAATTAAAGATTGATCAAGAATGGCTTGCAAGCTAACATCTAAAGTGTGTTTTAGTGGACTAAACCAATACACTCGTCTCAAAAGATGAACCATAGGCATCTTTGAACGTATAAAAAAGAGTAGTTCTAGTCGTGGTATGCGTACCCTTTATCTTACCGCTTAGCCTTTGCATTTTTCCTAAACCTAGGTGAACCTAAATTTTACTAGATACTCTTTTAATTCTCTTCAATCTATTTTTATTCTTTGAACCTCAAATCAGGCAATGATAAAACGTTCACGATAGGTCACAAATTATTGATCATGTATACTATATATCTAGAATGCTTTAAAGGATTCATAGCATATGACAGCATACATTTCCGGCTTTGCACTTGGGTTATCACTAATTTTAGCTATCGGAGCGCAAAATGCATTTGTCCTAAAACAGGGGCTAAAAAAGCAGCATGTCTTTTTGGTGTGTAGCCTCTGTGCCTTCTCAGACGCAATACTTATCACTTTTGGTGTCCTGGGTTTTAGTACTCTTATTGAACAATATCCTTGGGTTGAAAAAATTGCTCGCTATGGAGGTGCTATTTTTCTTATTGTTTATGCCGCAATGAGCTTTTACTCCGCCTACAGTCAAACACATAGCCTGATACCGAGTGACAATGCGCCTGAATCGGCATTAAAAGTTACCTTAATCTGTCTTGGTTTTACTTGGTTGAACCCACACGTTTACCTCGACACCGTGGTATTTTTAGGTTCGGTTTCAACACAGTTTTCAGCAAATATAGATGCCTTTACATTAGGTGCAGTTAGCGCCTCTTTTGTGTTCTTTTACAGCTTAGGTTTTGGGTCACGTTTCTTGATTCCAGTATTTGAAAAACCAAGAGCGTGGCAAATTTTAGAAGTTGTTATTGGTGTGATGATGTTAACTTTAGCCATTAAATTACTGCTTCAATGATCAGACATTTTTATAGTGGACGATAGCTATAAGCTTGGGCAATACAAAAAAGCACAATTTAGTTAGCTAATATTTATTATTAGTCTACCTGAAAGGGAAAAGGGTGATGCACAAACGAAGTGTTTACATGATTGCAGTTGAACCAACATTGACCATAAACCAAGTCTCATTGGCTTTGCTATTATCATAACGTCATTGCTAATCGCGCATCACCAACCTATGACTGTTTCTATCGATTTAGGGTCGAGGTTTACTCAAAACTGTTCATTATATTTATATCTTTGCTATCCTTTGCAGTACTTTATTTTGTACCTGCGCAAGAGACATACTGGCGATTTCTATATGGCCTACTTGTCTTATCAAGCATCCCTTTACTTGCAAGTGCTCTTCGTACCGAGTCTAATACAAAAGGGCCTATTGACACTTTCGGTCTATTGAGAGTGCTCTTTGGCTGGCTTATAGTACGTGTTAATGTGATGGCAGGTACCCACACTATAACCCCGAGTGCTAGCCCCTTGTTTGTAGAACTTCTTTATAGTTTAGTGCTATCAGTATACTTTTTTACGCATATTGAAGGTTACTAACCTAACTGAGGATAATGACACAACAGAATATATGACTCATCAAAGCCTAATTATTAAGAGACTGAAGATGATAAAAAAACCATTAAAAAGTGTCATAGGATGGCTGGGAATTCTGACGTTTAGTGCGATCATAATCTCCTATGTTGTTGCCATCACTAAACTTGAAGATCTAAACCGAAAAGCACAAAAAAATATAGGAGGCCTCTATCTGCCAACTGAACAGGGTAGTCTTTCCTACACTCGCAAAGGTCCTGTCAACGCGCCAGTGATCATATTAGTAAATGGTTTCAGCACCCCCAAATTTGTGTGGGAACAGATCACTCCAGCGCTGGTTAAAGAGGGTTATCAGGTAATTACCTTTGATCACCTAGGGCGTGGGTTCTCTGATCGTCCAGTAGGACCTTATGATGGTGAACTCTACCGCCGTGAAATATCAGATGTGATTACAGGTCTAGCGCTTAACACGCCTATAACCCTAGTGGGTTACTCTATGGGTGGTGCTAATGTGATTGACTATGCAGCATCGTACCCAGAGCAGATCAATCAGCTTATTTTAATTGCCTCAGCAGGCTACATGGGTGACCCTGGTTCTATAAAATGGCTTATCAAACCGATGATAGGTGAATGGCTCGCTACCGTCTTTGGCACTTACTATGCCGGTGCTGCTATTCAAAGTGAAATAGCAAAAGGTATTATCCCAAAAACCATGTATGAGCAGTTTCAAAAGCAAGCAATTTTCAAGGGCTACACCGATTCATTGCTATCCACCCTTCGCCATTACCCCATGCATGATATGAGGCATCGCTACGAAATAGTTGGCAAAACTAATATACCTGTTTTTGCATTATGGGGTACTGCAGATAAAGTTACCCCCTATTCCGGTGCTAAGGCTATGGCCAATGATGTTCCGCAACTACGCGTGGAACCAATTGAAGGTGGTAGCCATAATATAACGTATGCTCAGGCTCAATTAGTGGCGTATAACATTTTAATAGCACTGCAATCCCCTGAAGGAGAACAATAATGAATAGGTTAGAGTCGCACATAAGTATCGACTACTTTAAACACAACTATGCTGAATTTATTTTAGGCTCCTATAATAATGCGCTCTGTATTTGCGACTTTCGTTATCGCACCATGCGCAATACAGTTGATAGGCGTGTTCAACAGTCACTAAATGCAAATTTCGTTGAGCAAACCAGTGATGTAATTGAAATGGCTAAAGTGCAGCTGAACGCCTACTTCACAGGAAAAAGACAGGCCTTCGATATTCCATTGATCATCGCCGGCTCTGATTTTCAAAAGACTGTTTGGCGCGCTCTGCAGAGCATTGATTATGGCTCAACAATTTCGTATAAACAGTTAGCCGCCGCGATTAATAACCCAGATGCTGTCAGAGCAGTAGGCACTGCCAACGGTGCTAATGCACTAGCCATTATTATTCCTTGCCATCGAGTAATTGCTAGCGATGGCACCTTAGGTGGTTATGGGGGTGGTTTATCCCTGAAAAGGCGTCTTTTATCTCTGGAAGAAAAAACCAATCTTTACATTACAACACAAACAAAAGAATGAGTATGAAGTTAACAAAAGTTACAGCCTTAACCATTAGCCATTGCTTTGCCATAACGATTGGATTTGCTGCTGGTATCTATGCACTGCCACTGATACTCGCACCTGAGGCTCCCGATAATATAGCCGTAGCAATCGCGAGTAAAGAACGCCAATTTACCGGTAATTTTTCCCGAGACCGTTTAGATAGTGACGCCTTTCACTGGGGCGAAGGAGAACTATCTGTGGGTAATCAACGTATTTCATTACTAGGGTCTCTAGCCCCAGGACCAGATTATAAACTGTATTTATCCCCCGAATTTGTAGAAACTGAAGCTGCTTTTAACCAGCTAAAATCCTCAATGGCGTTAGTGGGCTCAGTGAAAACATTTGAAAATTTCTTGCTCGATGTGCCATCAAACATAGATATTACTCACTACACTACCGTAGTTATATGGTGCGAGACATTCGGACAATTTATTACCTCAGCAACTTATCAATAATCGATGAGTGATTTGTGGAGGCATCAGTCGTTACCATAGTAGTTACCAAAAGACCTGTGTTAATAACACTGCAAATCATGCGTATCTGCCCACTTGTATATAGAGGAATAAAATGTTTAAGACCATCCGCAGCTCAGCACCTAAGGTTCAACTATTACATGTAACACTTTGCGTAATATGGAACATGGCCGGACTTTGGCAACTATTAAGCGACCTTCAACCTATTGGGCCAACTGCATCAATGACCACCATAGGCTTGCTTATAGTATTTGCAGCAACGCTGGTGTTGAGTGAGCGCAATAATCAATGGGTTCCCTATCTCTTAGTATCGGGATTACTAGGAATTGGAGCTGTAACGGCAATCTTTGGTGCCTTGACAAAAGATCCTTTACTGTGGCCAGCTGAGTTCTGGCGTTATGTCGGTATTGCTATCAACAGTATTGGTGTAGTGGGTTTTGGCTTAGCATTAGCGCACATAAAACACCTAAGAATGTAATCGATAGAGGCCTTTATTAGGCTAACTTTAAAAGGATAAAATATGATTGAGGTTTATCTCAAATACGAATATTGGGTTGCTGCAGTGCAATTATCACTCGCTATGCTAGGTATGGGTGCTGGGCTGCGACTGGCCGATTTTCATCAGGTTATACAGTCGCCAAAGGCAGTAAGCTTGGGTTTGATAATGCAATTAGTAGTAGTGCCGCTCATCGCGTTTGGATTTATTGCCTTTAGTTCGCTGTCCGCCGGTGTAATTATAGGTATTGCCATAATTGCATCTATTCCTGGGGGTACTCTGTCTAATATTTTTACGCTGTTAGCCCGCGGTAGTGTGCCGCTGTCAATAAGTATTACAACGCTGACCTCATTTGCCTGCCTAATAACTACACCATTAATACTAGAGTTTTTGATTGCCGATTTAATGCCGAATAACTTTTCAATGCCAGCTATGCAAATTGCTACTGAGATTGGCTTTTATGTGCTAATACCTCTGTTACTAGGGATGCGCTTTTTAGTCAAATACCCACGTTTTGCTGAGCAATTTTCAACCTTTTGTCTACGAGGCTCTTTGATAGGCATTGCGATAATTGTCGTTGGGTCCGCAGGTGCCGGGCGTCTTGACCCCTCTAATGCATCTTCTTCAGATCTTTTATGGCTGTCGCTGTTTATAGTAAGTCTGGTTGTAGCCGGTATTGTTATCACCAAAACCTTTGGTTTGAGCAAAGCAGACAACAGTGCTGTTGAAATGGAAGTGGTGGTTAGAAACATTAACCTAGGCTTTTTAATCAAAATTTCTCTATTTCCAGTAGTAGCTGGCCAAGCAAATATCACGGCAGACTTGGCACTGATGTCTTTGCTTATTTATGGTGGCTGGCAGTTACTGATGGGCTTTGGACTAATTCTATGGCGCCGTAAGTGAGGCAAAGATCTTTAGGTTATCAACAAAGCGTCGTTTTGAGTCCTTAAAGACTATTACCTACAATGCTAATCCATACCCTTAAGTCCACTCTATACTTCGCTCGGTGTTCTCCATCATTTTCATAAAAGGTAGAGTGACCACCAGTAGCAACTATGTAAACTTCGGCAAAAGTAGATGAGGACTAGCAGGTAAAGATTAAAAGTATCAAGCCAAGCTAGCGGGTTCAATTGCAAGCAAAACCAGTACCGAACCAAAAAGTGACTTGCACAGTCAGTTTATAATTCTTTTCGTCTTTGACCTTTAAGTGTTCTTTTAAGGTGCCAATAAGCCTGCTTATTTAGCTAATAGCCCTTAACAATCGACCCATAGGTTTAGTCCCTAAGTCGTCAGCAAAGGTGTTGTTTTCCCAAGCGGTGTGCCCCCCGATCATAACCAGAGGGACAACGCTATCTGATCGATTAACTAGCTGCTCGTGCTGAAACTCTTCGCGATGGACGCGCTGAACATTACGCTCACCGTCGTAGTTAGCAAGCTGTTCTGGGTCAACGAGGATTAGGTCTGCAATATCACCTTCATTGATGGTCCCGCCAGCTACTCCGAACACGTCTGCGGCATCTTTAGTGAGTCGCTTAACCATGTAGCTTACATCGACATCACCACCTTCAGCAGCCAATTTTAGGCTTCTTAGATTAACATCATAAAACGCCATATTGGTTAGGTGTGCTCCACTGTCATTAAAGCCAGGCAGCAGTTTGGGATTCATAAGGAGTTCGCGCACCACCTTCATATCACGGTTTGCGGTGACAGTACTCCAGCTCAAGTCAGTATCAAAAGTTCTTAGCATTTGCAGCATAAAGTCACCTTCATCCGCGATCCAGAAGAAGTCTTTTTGCACAAGTTTTTGCTCAGCTTTGGTCACAGGTTCAGCGCACTGATCTTGCTTGATAGCAACGACACGATCAAATACTGTCTGAAAGTCCATACCTTGCCAGTTTTTTTGTGGGCATCTATCCACTGTCATATCAGCAAGAGTTCGGTTAAAGGCAAAATCTTCAATGTTAAGCTTGCGCTTTAGTCGATCAAGATTCCATCCTTGCTTTCCGCGCATCCACATAGACTTGAAAGACTTGATATAACCTGGCTCATGCATAATTTTGCGACGCCCTTCGCGGTCTTCAAGATCAGTTTCATTGAGCCGCCTCAGCTCTGGAATTTCCTCTGCGATAGGCGTGATAGCCCCGTCTGACCAAATCTTGAAAGGTGCACCCAGCGCTTGCATATGAAAGTCACCTTGGACTAACCAAGAGTTAAGTACATTTGACAATGTCTTTACCATTTTGGAGAGTTTCCAATTATTGGCAATATCTAGGGCGGCAACCACGGTGGTTTTTAGCGGTCTGCCATGTAATCGACCGCTGGTGAGCAAGAAGGTTTTCAACGTCCCTATAACACTATCTTTTGGAGGTGTTGCTTGCCATGTTGAGCCCTGCTCTCTGACTACCTGAGCAAGAGCTTTTAACTCACCATATTTGGCAAATTGGGTTGGAATAGTCTTTTCGCAATGAGGTTGTGCCGCTAAGTAGTGAAACGGTAAAGCATCGGTTGAAAAGCCTGCATAGCCACACTTTAGAGCATCAGAAAGCGTACCTTTCATACTGTTGAGTTCAGCACTAGTAGGATCTCGAGTCACGCTGTTGTCAAAGCCCATAGCATCTATGCGTAGCATTGAATGAGGAAATAACACGGCCACATTAGGACCCAAATTTAGGCTCTCTAAATGGTCCAAGTAGGCTTTCGGAGTGTCCCAGGTGATGTTGTCAGCACAATTTTTAAGGACCGTTTTAGGAATATTTTCAACTCGCGCATAACAGCTAACAATCGGATCATTAGTACCATCGCGCTGTGCACCAAAGGCTAATCCCAAACTACAGTTAGCGATGACTACAGAGGTAGTGCCGTGACGAGTTGACTCAGGCAGGCCAGGAGCAACTTCCAATTCCAAATCATAATGTGTGTGTATATCGAACAGTCCTGGCATCAACCACAGGCCCTCTGCATCGACAACTCGACTTGCATTAGCTTCATTTAAGTTAAGCCCCCGTGCAACAATTCGTCCCTCACTAACCGCCACATCCTCAATAATAGGCATCTCGCCATTATTAAACACTTTTGCATTTCTAATAAGGATATCAATGTTTTGAATCTGTTCGGTCATCACTTAGATCTCTTTTTATGCTATCAATGCTTTTTTAGCATCCTCAACGGGTACCTGGAGGCTCCTAAAAAGGCTTCTGTGCGAAATTGTTTATAATAGTTTACTATTAGCCAAGTATTGCACTAACCGGAAATTCACGTCAAGTATTCAGAAGCCTAAGCCTGCCGATAAAGGCTATTTAGAAAGGAGAGTGTCTCATGTCGTTTAATCCCTCAAACATATCAACTCAAGTTCAGCAATGGCGTCAACGAGGCGAAATTGTGTCACTGCTTGGGCGGTCGATTTTTGTCATTGACGAAGGCAGTCATGATCTACCAGTCATTGTGTTGCTCCATGGATTTCCAACATCGAGCTGGGATTGGCAACCCATATGGGACACTCTTGGAGGAACCTATCGTTTAATTGCTTTAGATATGTTGGGTTTTGGATTTTCCGAAAAACCCAATAACCGAGACTATAGTATTCATGGGCAGGCCGACATTGTGGAAGCCTTAGTCAAGGCCAAGGGCCTTAATCATTTTCATGTATTAGCCCATGATTATGGCGATACAGTAGCCCAGGAATTGCTGGCGCGACAAATAGAGAGTACTGGTGCAGGAATATGGCTTTCCTGCTGCTTCCTTAATGGAGGATTGTTTCCAGAAACACATAGGGCGCTGGTAACACAAAAGCTGTTGCTTAGCCCAGTGGGGAGATTTGTTAATCGCTTTACCGGATATTCTAAGTTTAGCCAAAACTTTAGCTCCGTTTTTGGCCGCGACACTAAACCGACTGAACAAAATTTACATGATTTTTGGTGGCTTATTAATATTAATAATGGCAAGCATCTATTCCATAATTTAATCACCTATATGAGAGACAGAATAAATCATCGAGATCGATGGGTAACTGCCTTACAAACGGCTCCTATGCCATTGGCATTGATCAATGGTTCTGTAGACCCAGTTTCTGGCGCTCACATGGTTGCTCGATACAAGACATTGTCATGTCGATTAGATTACTGTGCAGAACTTCCATTAATTGGACACTATCCCCAAGTCGAGGCTCCTAAAGACGTTCTGCAGCATTACAAAATATTTATTGAGAATATCAACAAAGACGAAATGGATGGTAATGGCTCTGGCTAAGCAGACTGCTTACTCAGAGCTAATAAGCTTGTCTACGATAGCAACTGTTGCTGCAATATTAGTCTGAAACATTAGCCTTAAACGGCTAACCTTGAGTTTTTAGCTCTGAGATAGCCTTTAAAACGTTTTTATTGACTCTTCATTGACTAAACTTTATTTTGATAGCAGTCGACAAATAATAAGCGTAAAAAATCTCTACTTTGTTTCATGAAATCCAACAGTTAAAGGGGGTCTCTAATATGGGTGGACAGACAATCGTAACATCAACGAATTTTCTTAGTCTCTTATTGCATCGACAACTCAAATGGTTAATCTATACCCTTATATATTTGCCAAGCGCGGCTTTTGGAGCGGAAACAGGCACACCTTATGTGTCAAATTATGCAGACTTTGGTGATGTAAAAATACACTATGTGACCACTGATCAGTTCAATAATCCCGACAAAAAAGATCAACCTCTGATGCTTTTTTTACATGGTTTTCCACATTTTTGGTACTCCTGGAAAAGCCAACTAAGCGCGTTTGACGATAATTTTAGAGTGGTGGCTATGGATGGTCGCGGCTATAACCTTTCTTCTAAACCCCAGCATATCAGTGACTATAAAATTTCAAAACTAGTTGAGGATGTCAACCAGCTGTCCAAGCAACTTGCACCCAACCAAAAAATCATTTTAATTGGGCATGACTGGGGTGGCTGTTTAGCTTGGGCTTTTGCTCAAAAATATCCAAACAAAGTGGACAAACTAATCGTTGAAAACGCGCCACCACTCAATTTGCTACTCCAGTTTTTGCAAACTCACGAGGAGCAACGACAAGCCTCTTCATATATGACTAGGATCAAATCTCAACAGGGTCTAGAGTCACTGATTGCTGAGGATTACGCACTGATGGTGCGTTTATTTGATCGACTAATAGCTCAGGGCCTGTTCACAGATCATGACATTACCATGTATAAGCAGGCATGGAGTCAGCCAAAGGCTATGGAAAGTAGTATTAACTGGTACAGGGCTAATCTTCCACATCCAGATGATATTAGTGAGGCTGACTTTTGGCCTCAGCGAGAAGCACGTATTGATGGAGTGTCAGCACTGCTAATCTGGGGCGAAGATGAGAAGGTGTTTTCACAAGATTTTTTAACGGTAATCCCACAATATGTAGAGAATGTGAGGATTGAGATTTTCCCAAATACTGGGCATTCACCTTCGACTGAAAAAGCTGATCTTTTTAATCAAGTGATGAGAGATTTTATTGGCGATAATTAGCTTAAGTCCGAACATTATAGAGGCTAAGGCATTTTTATCCTCAGCCTCTGTATATAAAAACTTTATATCTTATTTTTTTTAGAGTTTAAGTATTACCAATCTTTTGCTTAGATTCTAAAAATGTATATGACCGGTGCTACCACCATCAACTACCAAATGACCACCATTGACCAAACTTGCCATTGGGCTAGATAAGAAAGTCACCACCTGAGCAATTTCCTCCGGGGTCCCCAGGGTTCCTCGAGGATTCCGTCGAAGAACACGTTTAAAAGCCTCTGGGTTATTAATCCTCAAATTATCCCAATTACCGCCTTCGAAGATAATATCTCCTGGCGATACTGTATTTACCCTGACAGCATCTTTAATAAGCATTTTCGACAACGTTTTCATGTAGTGAGTCATTGCTGCCTTTGCCGCACCATAGGGTGGCAGTTGAGGTGTCGCAACAACTCCTGCCATTGAACTAATATAAATAATTGACCCATTTTCTGACTGTTTCACCCATGGTAATGCAGCATCAATACTAGACACAGTCGAGAGAATATCCGTATTAACCGCGTCCGCCCATTTACCCGACATTGGACTGACATTGGCTACAAAAATATCAATACCTCCTAAGCCTTCAGCAGTTTGACTCACCCAATGCTGGAACGCCTCTGTATGGGTAATGTCAACCGCTCCACCAACGCTCTTAACAGGGTATGCTGATAGCTCATCCAATGTTTCATCTACTTTTTCTTGGCGACGCGAGCAAATAGCCACATTGACGCCTTCTTTTGCCAATGACAACGCAATTGCCTTTCCAATACCTGCGGTACTGCCGGTTACCACCGCATTCAACCCATTTAAACCTAGATCCATTATTTTACTCCTCGTTTTTTTATTTTGTTGCGCCTGTGCTTTTCACCAACCTATTTGCGACATACTTGTTCTCTGGCAACTAACATGGCGTTGTGAGTACGACAGAAAGATCACCTGAATCAGACGATACGAACTATATTTCAAGTATCTAAAAAAACACTACAAGATTAGACGAAACCGCTCTGCCAGCAAAAGTCATGTTATTATAACTACAGTCAATAAAGATAGCTCTGGAAGACGCTCAGGTCAATCTAATTATAAAAAATCATCACTTATTAGCACATAAAACACAGCCCGAATTTGCTAAAAATATATCCATACTCAAAGCTATCTATTCATACATTTTGGCTAAAAATGTACCATAAAGTTTGATAGAGTGAGTTCAGATGTAGCCTTATAAATAAAATTAATAATTCGATTACCAGAATGCACACATAGGAATATTGGTTGCCATAAACTAATGACCTTTTATACAATAATTGAAGTATGCTTGCTAAGACCAGGCTGAGGCAAAATTAAAAACACTTTTACAAATAAATAGTAAAACCGTTGTTCAGCATCAATTTGAGTATCCCATAAGCACACAATAAAAACGTCTTATCGGTACAATTTGGAGATAAGTTATGCATCTATATTCTAGCATCAGGACACTGATCCTCATTGCGCTGTCAACATCGACTATGGCGAATAATCATCAAGAGAGCATTGACTATCAAATTGGGCAAAAGCGTTTTGATACTCACTGTGCTGCTTGCCACTCAGACGTAACATCAGAGGCCCCACAAATGGAAGCTTTAAGATTGTTTGCGCCAGAGCATATTGTTACCTCCCTTACTAGCGGCATAATGAGTACTGCTGGACTACCATTATCAGAGCAAGAAATTCGCCAGGTGTCCTATTACCTAACAGGCAAGTCTGTTGATACCACACCTACAGATCTGTCTAATTATTTTTGCACTGACACCTCCATCAGTGGGCTCAGCAGTGGGCTCAGCAAAACAGGTGAATGGACTAATTGGGGGGGTACTGGCAACCAAAGGTTTCAGACTGATGAAAATATCTTAAACCCTAATAATGTTAAAAATTTGGCCTTAAAATGGGCATTTGCATTTCCAAAAGCGACACGAATTCGATCACAGCCTACGGTAACCGCTGAGACTACCTATATTGGTAGCCAAGACGGTACCGTCTTTGCTCTCAGTACACAAAGTGGGTGTATTCAATGGATGTTCTCAGCTGACACAGAAGTGCGAGGAGCACTCCAATATCATGAGGACGCAGAAACTGGTGTAGAGTCTTTGCTATTTGGTGATCTTAAAGCTAATGTCTATTCGATCAATGCACTCTCAGGAGCACTGAACTGGAAAGTTAGGGTTCATGATCATCCTCTAGCATTGGTCACAGGCTCTATTGTAACTGACCAACAAAAAGTCTATGTTCCGGTGTCCTCTCTTGAGGTAGTCCCTGCAGCTCAGATAGCTTATCCTTGTTGCAGCTTTCAAGGTGCGATGATTGCTCTAAATATTCATAACGGGACGGAAATTTGGAAAACATACACCACAAAAAAGCCAATATTTAGAGGTAAGACCACAGCGGGAACTGATAAATTTGGGCCCTCTGGAGCGCCTATCTGGTCGAGCCCCACTCTGGACATCAAGCGTAATGTAATTATCGCCACCACGGGTCAAAATTACTCATCGCCTGCATCCAACACTAGCGATGCGGTAATCGCCATGGACACCATGACGGGCGAAATCAAGTGGGTCTCTCAAGTGACTAAAGATGATGCTTGGAATGGCGCTTGTTCACGCAGAACACCTAACTGTCCTGATGAAGACGGACCAGATTTCGATATAGGTGCGTCAGCCATATTAATTACAACTAACTCACAAAAAGACTTACTTCTGATTGGTCAAAAGTCAGGGCTCACCTATGCCATGGATCCTGATAAGCAAGGAAAAATTATTTGGACACGGCGGGTAGGTAGCGGTGGCACTATGGGAGGCGTTCATTGGGGAATGAGCAGCGATAGTAATCGTCTTTATGTGGGAGTCTCTGATATAAAAACTAACAATCCCTATGCGGTAGGGGAGCGGCATCCTGGAATACATGCGTTAAATCCAGAAACAGGTGAATTTATCTGGCGAACACCCGTTCTAAACATCTGTCCGCCTGACTCCAAATTCAGATGTGATCCTGGCATATCAGCGGCCATCAGCAGTAGTCCTGGACTTGTTTTTGCCGGGGGTATGGACGGTATTTTAAGAGCTTTAGATGCCAATTCAGGAGATGTTCTTTGGCGCTATGACACTAGGCGCAGCTATCAGTCCATTAACGGCATAGAGGGTATTGGCGGTTCCATCGAAGCAGATGGACCTGTTATTGCCAATGGCGAATTATTTATCACCTCCGGTTACGACAAGTGGGCAGAGATACCTGGTAATGTGTTGCTGGTGTTTGCTCTTCCTAATCAGTCAATACAACAAAAGTCTAAATAAGGATAATAGCCAGAATGAAAATCACAATGAAGTATGGAACAAGAGCCTTCAAAATGGCCTCCCTACTAGCCGCTTTATTGACAACTACATCAATGGCGATAGAGATTAACAAAGATGCAAGTATTGCAGATACCAGCACAACTATTATGGGTATTAACCATATTGGTTTGTCAGTGAAAGATCTGGATGCATCCTTGGCATTCTACCAGCAGAGCACCCAGTTCAAAGTGATTAGACGAGAGAAGGTGTCTAACAGTGCAGAGGCTGATCGTCTATTTGGACGGGCGGATATTAGCTATGAAATCGCCGTGCTAAAAGCACCAAATATGGTCTTTGAATTAATGTCATTCGAACATAATCAGCAGCTAGCTAACAGTGTGATGCCGGCCAAAGGTCCTGGCATCACACACACATGTTTTCAATCTCCTGCGGATCATTCAGGTTGGGACAAATTTATCGCGGCTGGCGCAACACCACTATCACGGGGTGGTGAACCCATTGATCTATTGGGCCAAGGGGTAACCTATGGCTATGCGTATGACCCAGAAGGTAACATGATTGAGTTAGAACAACTTGAACCAAAAATTCTTAAAAGAGCCGGCTATACAAACATGAACCAAAACGCTGGCGCAAAGATGTGGATGTCACAAGTGGCCGTAGCCACACATGATATTGAACGGCTAATGGAGTTTTACCAACAGGTACTCGGCTTTCAGCCTTATCGTTCAGCGGACATATCAGACCGAGTAACCTTTGATCAAATTGTTGATATCGATAATTTGCACCTCAAAGCGGCTTGGTTCAAAATGAATCAAGGCTCTAAAGTCATCGAACTATGGCAATTTATCAATCCTCTAACACCTCAATTTTTAGGTCAGCGGACCGCCACTGACTTTGGTTACTCATTTTCCTTAGAAGTTGGCGATATCAATCAAGAATATCGGCGTCTTAAAGCCTTGGGCGTTGACTTTTTTAGTGCACCTGAAATGGTTAGTGGCAGCTGGCAAGCCTATGCGCGTGATATAGACGGTAATATTTTTTCCCTGCGCCAAATGGTCAATGCCGATTCAGTGCTATCGGTCAAAGTGCTTGACCAACCGATACCATCATCGTAAATGACAGATTTAGGCTAAGAAGACGACCCGACGACGCTAAGAAGGTTTGCGCAATGTTTGTAATGACATCGGATAACTACCAACAACAGCCTCTAAACTCCCCAAAATCATAATCACAGTAATATTCTCTATATTCTGCACATCAGCCTCATGATGGGTAATATAATGACCGGCCGCTGCGGGAATACCGTAAGATATACCTACCACCGGAAGGGCTATCTGCATCGGAATCTGGAAATTTTCATGCAATATCTTTGCTAAATATTCCACTGTCGCTTTATAGTCATAACGAGTAGGATCGCCGCTATTTGCCACCAATGGCTCTGCAGCAAGTCTCTCAATCAAGGGGCCATGCTCTCTTACATACTCAAGATAGACATGCGTTACAAGCCGCACAAACTGCGCTAGAGTTTTACCACTTTGGGCAGCGTGAAGCTGCAACTTCCTTAAGTGTCGATACTCTCGTGTGAGTAGATCTTAAAGCAAGGGCGTTACGCTGGGTTAATAATTATAAAGTAGCCCCTTGCTAACACCAACCTCTTGACTTAGCCTCTCCATACTAACCGCTGATACACCCCTCATTTATTATCAGCCTAGCAGTATGATCTAGGATCATAGACTTTCTCGCCTTTGGCGATAACCTTATTCGCGTTTTGTCTTTTTTCACTAGTTTTTCGTCATATTCTATACAAATTTAAAGAAGTTTTAATTATGGTATCATGCCAAAAACACAAAATACCAAGTTAAAATCAACCAACAATAGTTCGTTGTATGCGCTTAAAACTCTCATAATATCGTAAAGAACGCTAGGGTAATCAATGCTTGAAAATCAACCCAATAATCCATTACATGGAATGACCTTAGAAAAGGTCGTCACTCGACTTGAAGGACACTTTGGATGGGGCGGACTTGCACAACAAGTTAACATTAACTGCTTTAAGAGCAACCCTTCGGTTAAGTCTTCGTTAAAATTTTTACGCCGAACGCCATGGGCCAGAGACAAGGTTGAACAACTGTATCTCTCTACCTTTGCAGAGCCCTCTCCTTCCCCTTGGGGTGAAAGAACAATAAACGGCAGCAGAAAAGTTCAAAATAGACCAAAATAGGAATTTTTGATGACATATACACAATTAACCTACCTACATCTTGCCACACTAACCCCGGCATTTTTTTTGGGGACCTTCCTGCTACTTAGGGCCAAAGGGACCTCAGTACACAGAATGTTAGGGAAGCTTTACATGGGTTTAATGCTTTTCACTGCGATGGTGACACTTTTTATGCCAGCACAGGTGGGTCCAACACTTTTTAATCACTTTGGTTATCTGCATTTGTTGAGCTTTTTAGTCCTTCGCACGGTCCCCGCCGCCTATATCGCAGCACGTCGGGGCAAAATTAAAGCCCACAGACGTCACATGATTGGAATGTACATTGGCAGTCTTCTTCTCGCCGGTAGTTTCTCATTTATGCCGGGTCGACTTATGCATACTTGGCTGCTTAGCTAGTTAGGGAGGCTTTGCTTGCGAGTACTAAACGCAAGCAGTAGCATAGTCAAAAAATTAACTACTGGATTGATGCCACTATCAAACATGTTTTTATACGCAGTGCTCTTGGGCTAATCTTACTGGGGTGTGCACACAACATAGCTGCAGAGACTATTCGAATCGCTGTGGCGAGCAATTTTGCTGCGCCAATTAAAGCTATAACCAAGGTATTTAAAGAAAAAACCGGGCATAAAGTCATTCTTGCATTTGGTTCCACAGGAAAACATTACGCACAAATAACTCATGGCGCTCCTTTCGATATTTTTTTAGCTGCTGATAAGGAACGTCCACTGCTATTGGAGAGGTCAGGTCTTATTGTTGATAATAGTCGCTTCACCTATGCTAGAGGCTCGTTAATATTATGGGCACCAGAGAGATCTTTTGAGAGTCTTGATGCAGCCATTCGAAACATTTCTTCAAATGATTTTGTTGCCATTGCCAATCCTAAATTATCCCCCTATGGCTTGGCTGCAAAACAGGTACTGCAGGAGGTGGGACTTTGGCTTCCACTGCAAGCCAAACTCGTTCGCGGAGAAAATATCGCCCAAACCTTTCAATTTGTTTCAACAGGCAATGCTAACGTAGGTTTTATCGCTGGCTCTCAATTACCTGAAAACCTGCTAAGACAGGCAAATACATTCTGGTCGCTACCGCCATCTCTTTATAGCCCTATTGATCAGCAAGCAGTACTATTAAAAACATCCAAACTAAAAGCATTGAAGGTTGCACAAGAATTTTTAACCTTCCTAAAAAGCACTGAAGGAAAAAAAATTATACAAAAGCATGGATATAGATTCCCTTGATACTGAGTGATCAGAATTTTACTGCACTTTTTGTGACCCTCAAGTTAGCGTCTATAAGCACGATTGTTTTATTGATTTTGGGAACACCTCTGGCATGGTGGCTAGCCCGCAGTCAGTGGCGTTTTAAATATATAATTGAGGCTATCATTGCCCTTCCACTTATTTTACCGCCTACAGTCCTTGGCTTTTATTTGCTCATTTCACTGGGCCCCAATGGTCCCCTAGGCGGTTTACTTAAGATGCTCGGTGCTGCGCCATTAGCATTCACTTTCACAGGACTGGTAATCGGCTCGGTCTTTTATTCTATGCCTTTTGTGGTTCAGCCACTGCAAACCGCCTTTAGTGGGATTGGTCAAAGACCCCTAGAAGTCGCTGCCACGCTCGGGGCGTCACGCTTAGATCGCTTCGTAACAATAGTTCTGCCAATGGCAAGACCAGGCTTTATTACCGCTAGTGTTCTAGGTTTTGCCCACACTCTAGGTGAGTTTGGTGTGGTATTGATGATAGGCGGCAATATTCCAGGGACTACTCAGGTAGTATCCATTGCTATTTATGATCATGTAGAGGCTTTAGAGTACTCCCAAGCGCATGGGCTGGCAGGCACTCTGTTAATTTTATCATTTATGCTGCTCATGATTGTTTATGGTGCTAACCGCCGTTATGCAGTAGGTCAGCCATGAGCATTGATGTACGTTTTAATATTCAACGCGGCGATTTCAACCTCGTCGTAGACACAGTGATCCCGAACAAAGGTGTTACAGCAATTTTCGGACCCTCTGGCAGCGGTAAGACCACCTTGTTGCGTGCCATATCAGGACTTGAGCAATGCGAAGATGGTTATCTCAAAGTGGGCGAAACAGTATGGCAAGACAACAGTTGGTTTGTGCCTACCTACAAACGAAAAATAGGTTATGTATTCCAAGAACCTAGTTTGTTTACGCATCTTAATGTTCAAAATAACATTAACTATGGCATGACTAGGGCTAAGTGCAGAAACTCTGTAAGTAAGCTTCCACACACTATAGAACTTCTACAAATTAGTCATTTACTGCAGCGTATGCCTTGGCAGTTGTCCGGCGGAGAACAGCAACGGGTAGCTATAGCACGAGCCCTAGCTGCAGATCCAACAATGCTGCTCTTAGACGAGCCATTAGCTGCTTTAGGTGATGAGCAAAAAGCTGCTATTTTACCTTTTCTTGAGTCGGTTTATAAAACATTAGCAATCCCAGTACTCTATGTTAGTCACTCTCGAGAGGAGGTGGCATGTTTAGCCGATCATTTGCTACTACTGGATCATGGTCGACTTCATGCTGCAGGCACGGTAAAAGATATTTTTACTGATATAGACCTTCCATTGGCTCATCAAACTGGCGCTGAAAGTATTATTGAAGCTACAGTAGCCGGGTATAATACACACTTTGGACTAGTACAATTGGAGTTCTCAGGAGGGACATTTTCAGTTGCTTCAGCATCATTACCAGCTCATTCAAATGTTCGCATACAGGTACTAGCACGAGATGTTAGTATCACCCTTGAAAGACAAAAAAATACTAGTATTCTCAACATTATTGCAGTAACCATTGATAGAATTGAGCCAGAAACCAACGCTCAAATGATTCTTCGATTAGTAACGGGAAATACTGTGCTTCTCTCGAGAATTAGTTGTAAGTCCGCTTATGATCTTGATCTTAAAAAAGGTGATAAAGTTTACGCTCAGATTAAGAGTGCATCGTTGTTAATTTAATAGCCTAAGGGAAAACCATAATTCTGGTGCCGATAATTTTTATCTAATGCTACAGTGTGACAGGTGCGCAATTTTTGAAGCTAGGCCAGCTATGCTTATGTCATCACCACAGACTAAAGTAAGGATTATTTATAAATTTATTAGCCTTCGGTGCAAGTACTAGCGCAACATCTATTAATAAGGCTCTAGCCAACTACACCGCTAACTTAATGACCGATGCAACGGTCAAGCTTTTAGATTTAAATGACTATGAACTTCCGCTGTTTAGCGAAAACAGAGAAAACGAAATTGGTCGGCCGCCCAACGCTCAAGCATTTTTTAACAACATAGGTAATAGTGATATTTTAGTGATTTGTCTTGCTGAATATAACGGCTCTTATACTGCAGCATACAAAAATCTGTTTGACTGGTGTTCTCGCATTAATCAAAAAGTGTTTCAAAATAAACCTATAATTTTACTGGCTACCTCGCCCGGGGCAGGGGGCGCAAAAAGTGTTCTTAGCGCAGCAAATAGCTCAGCATCCTACTTTTCTGAGCACCCTGTAGCGGCTATTTCAGTACCTTTGTTTTATGAGCAATTTGATTCAATGGCCGGTGTTGTTATAGATGGAAACTTGGCAATTGCGCTTACTGATGCGACCATGTTAGCCCTGCAGGCAGCGGCTAAGTAATATTATTAATGATATGATTTGAGAAAAGGATAGTCGGCTATGAATTGGATGGTTGGAATGGCACTAGGGCTCATTGTCGTATTAATATTATGGCGTCTTACCAGTTGGCATGAGCAAAAATATGCAGCAAAAAGCCAAGAGGTCATTCAACGAAAGCTTGACCAGATAGAGGCCGCTAAACGCAAAGGAAAGCAATAACCTTATGAGAGAACTATCAAATGACGATATAGACCTTACCAGGCTCAGTTCCCATGAAAATATTAACTTTATACCAATGTCTGGTAAATACGTAGTACTGCGCAGAGTATTGATTGGAGCTATCGCCTTGTTCCTTTGGGTTTTATGGGCTTTTGCGGCCTTTGGACCTTGGCCAATGGATATTATAGCTCCGAGTATTTTAAACATAACCATCACAATACCTTGCCTTGCAAGCCTATTTTTTATCTATGCAATTTTTGCCGACCCTCAAAAAGGCTATGCACTACGGGAACACGATCTAAGCTATAGATCAGGTTTATTCATTCGGCATAGTGTTACTCAGCCTTTGACGCGTATCCAGCATGTCGAAATTAATCGTGGCCCACTGCAACGGCGATATGGCCTGGCTGAATTATGCGCTTATAGCGCCGGCGGTCAGGCATCTACTTTCGCAATACCGGGTCTTTCACATAGAGATGCACAGCAGTTGCGAGAATTTATTGTTGCCCATAAAACATCACACTAGCATGAAAGAACAAAACAATGTCGCACAGAGTGCTAATTCATCAACAATTCAATCAGGTAAGCAACTGGGGCCATGGCTGAAACTACCGCCCATTGCTCTAGCTTATTTTGCTTTGGCAGTTGTTAAAAAGTTCGCTGGTCAACTGGAGATGCTTATCCCCCTGATATTTGCCGGCTACAGCATTGCTAAAAATAACGTCACCGCTTTTTTTGTGCTGAGTGTGCTCTTGATATGTGTAACTATGGTGTATAGCGTTCTTAGTTTTATAGCCTACCGATACAGACTATCTGATCAGAACATAGAAATTCGTTCGGGTGTCATCCAAAAATCTCAAATCAATTTACCCTTTGAACGCATTCAAAATATTAAACTGGTTCAGCCTATTTACTATCGTTGGACAGGGTACTGCTGTATGGAATTTGACACTGCAGGATCAGCTAAAAATGAAGCCTCAATTGTTGCCATTAAATTGACCTCTGCGGAGCAATTTAAACAAAGTATTATGACCAATGCTCCGACACAGCAGTCAGCGCAGGCCGACGCACAAAAAAGTAAAAGCGCGGATCGACTCCTCATTAAGAGAAATCTATATGACTTAGCATTACATGGGCTCACCAACAACCGAATCTGGATTGTCTTGGGTGCAGCGGCGCCTTTCTATGCCGACATAGGTGCCTATGTTGCGTCAGTGTTAAGCCGTTGGGGTATAGATCTCTCTCAAATTAATCTAAAAATACAAAGTGATTTGTCAGTGGTATTAATGGTTTTAACGCTAACCATGATGGTCTTATTGCTGATTGCCCTGCTCTCGATAATTAGTGCGATCATTACCCACTATGACTTCACCCTAGAAAAAGTCTCTGCACGCTATGTCCGTCGGTCCGGCCTTTTTACCAAGCGCGAAGTATCTATGCCCCTTCGGCGCCTACAACTTACTCTGTATCAGCAGGATTGGTTAGACCTTATCTTGAAGCGAGTTAATATTGTCTTCCAGCAAAATGCCAACGTAGGCGAGAATCTATCGAACACTAATTTAAGCCGCAAGATTTTAGTACCCTCCGTAACCTATGATGAGGCTGATCTACTTATTGACGACGCCATGCCCAATGCAAATCTAAAACATAACCACTATAAGCATGTCAGTAGAAGACTGATAGTAAGACTGTGGTTACAGTTCTGGCTTCCATTAGCGATTATGGTTTCAGTTGGCACCTATTTGATAGCTAAGTCCCTCTTGCTTAGTATCATCATGCTAGCTTGCGCAGGTGGTATAGGGAGTCTAGCCGCAATCTTGTCTTGGTATAGATGGGGTTATTATGAGGATCCTCAATATGTTTGTTTTCGTCGTGGTTTTTTAGGTAGAGACTTTGGCTGTTTTTTACACTATAAGGTACAGCAAGTTCGGTTACATGAGTCCTGGTTGATGAAACGCCATAAACTCTGCTCACTCAGTTTCGTGCTGGCCTCTCAAACAATAAAAATTCCCTACATACCGATTACCGCAGCACGTAAAATGATCAATAGGTCGCTTAGTCAAGTCGAACATTCTGGTCAATCTTGGATGTGATAGATCAATGATCACGCTATTGCAGAACCTTAGAGCGATGACTTTGATTACTCTCCCTCGCAAAATTGAGATTAGCAAGACTGGGGGTGACACAAAAAAATAGTCATTAAGACTATTGGACTTATTGGGTTTAGCGCCATGCTCTACAGGCCAAGCAAAAGACAATATGACTTAGGACAGCTGCTCTTTATGCCTGAAAAATAATGGAAATAGTGAACTTAATAGGAATCGCAAGATGATCAAAATGCGCGCAGCAAAAACTAGTGAATTTGAGAAATTACAGCAATTTTTAGTGAGTCAGGGCAGCAATCCTTGGAATTACCTGCCGAAGGAGGCAGTGACGGACCAGTTTCAGCGACTTAATATCGGTCAAGACAAATGTATTGTCGCGTTACAGAATACAACTGTGGTTGGCCTTGTTATTTATCGCCAGCCTGGTGATATACCGATATTTTTTGAACATCATATCTCTTTTAAAAAGGCGATTTATGTTGCTGAAGTGGTCGTGCACAATAAATGGTCCGGCCGAGGTATTGGCACAGACCTTTTAAATGAAGTTTCCTCAATAGCTCAATTATTATCAGTAGAGCAATTGTTGGCAGACCGTCATGAGCAAAATGCAGCCTCTGCAGGGATGCTGAATAAAGCGGGCTTTATAGAAATAGATTGCTTTTTAGACTCAGAGCGCAGAAGCGTAGGAAGTCGAAAAACCTGTATTCTCAGCCTAGCATTAGCAACAGTATAATCACTGTATAAAAGGGCGACGTCATGAAAATGGCTCTCAAGCAATTTGATAATCTCAACCATCTTGTAGTTTTTAATAGAGATTTTTTCGAAACTGCCGCTCTTAGTGGAATGACTGTTGAGCGTACTACCGAAATGCCTGGTCAGAAATGATCCTGAGATGTGGGCCAACCACTAAAATAGGAATTTCGCCATGTCGAGCATATTGGCATGATAACATTGTGCTACGCAACCTTAGCATTTAGTAATAACTATATTGCAGAAATACATGAAGGTGGCATTTTTAGATGCAAGCCATTAAGCGAAATAATGAGAACTATATGAACAATAGCAATCCGATTAAGAGTCAATTCCATTTATTTCGTCAACGACGTTTTTTACCTTTTTTCATTACTCAATTACTGGGCGCGCTCAACGATAATATTTTTAAAAATGCGCTACTAGTGACTATAGTTAGTACTGCTGCTGTAGGGTCAGATAGCACTACAAATTTTATGACCAATTTTGCTGTTGGTCTGTTTATTTTACCTTTTTTCCTATTTTCTACCCTTGCTGGGCAACTGGCCGACACCTATGACAAAGCCATGCTAATGCGTAATATAAAGGCTGCAGAAATTGTCATTATGTTAGCTGGGAGTTATGCGCTGCTGACACTTAATCTTAATATGATGTTGGTTATTTTGTTTTTACTTGGCACTCAGTCGGCATTTTTTGGTCCAGCTAAATATTCCCTGATCCCACAGCATTTAAAGAATGATGAGTTGCTAGCGGGTAATGCGCAAGTCAGCATGGGAACCTTTGGATCAATTCTCTTAGGCACTCTTATCGGCGGCTGGGTAGTTACCTTAGATAACGGCGCCGCACTTCTCAGTGGACTTATAGTCTTAGTGTCAATCACGGGTTGGGCTAGTAGTAGATATATTCCAGAGGCGCCCTCAGAAAACTCGGTTCAACGCGTCAGTCTCAATAGTCTTACGCAGACTGCACAAAATTTCAGAATGGCCAGAGAAAATAGAACGGTATTTTTTTGCATCTTAGCCATCTCCTGGTTTTGGCTATATGGGGGTTGTTTTTTAACTCAGGTGCCTAACTATACGGTGACTATCTTAAATGGACATCCGCGTCTCATTTCTATCTTATTAGCCGCCTTTATTGTCGGTGTTGCAACAGGCTCGCTACTTTGCCATCGCCTGTCTCGTGGAGTTGTTGAGCCGGGACTTGTTCCTTTGGGCGCACTGGGCCTGAGTATTTTCGCTCTGGACTTGAGCTATGTATCAATGTCCTATGAAACTACCCATGCATCATTAAGTGGAATAACACCGAGGCAGTTCTTATCTCTCAGTGGTGGTTTACACATATTGATCGATCTAATCTTAATCGGCCTTTTTGGAGGCTTATTTATTGTTCCCCTAAATTCTATGCTACAACAACGCACTGCGTCCAATAAACGCGCGCGCGTTCTCTCAGTCAATGCTATTGTTAACGCAGGCTTTATGGTTGGTGGCAGTTTTCTGGGTATATTTTTTCTCAGTGTTTTAGGCTGGAGCATTGTAGAATTTTTTGTGACTGTGGCTGTTCTTAATCTTTTAGTCGTGGGAATAATTTTTATTTGCGTGCCCGAATTCGGATCTCAGTTTACACTATGGGTGTCAACTGGGTTTAAACGCCTACTCAATCGCTAACAAGGACATTATTTATATGCAACTTTCATCAAAAATTCTTATCGGAATGCTATTGGGTATTGCCGTCGGCCTGTTACTCAATATGATTAATGATGCTAGTGCCGAGCCTGTGCCTATGATTGCCTGGCTAGTTGAAAATGTTTTTGATTTAATTGGACAAATATTTGTTATCACACTGAAGATGTTGGTGGTGCCTTTGGTATTTGTTTCCCTAGTTTGCGGCTCTGCTTCTATGGGTGAAGATGTAAAAATGGGACAGGTAGCGATTAAAACCGTCGCACTGTACCTTACTACTACCGCTATAGCAGTAAGTCTTGCTCTGGTTATAGCTAACATTGTTGACCCGGGTGTCGGTATTAATACTGCTGAAGCAGCAAGTTATTCTGCTCAAGAATCACCCTCTCTTAAACAAGTCATCATCGATATATTCCCTACTAATCCTGTGTTGGCGATGGCAGAAGGCAAGATGTTACAGGTTATTGTGTTTGCTATTCTTGTTGGTGTCGCCATCTTACAAGCGGGTGAGTCTGGGCAGTTAGTATTGCGAGGATTTCAAAGCATCAGTGATGTGGTAATGGTTATGGTAACCATATTAATGCACTTTGCTCCCTTTGGTGTGTTCTGTCTGTTGGCAAAACTCTTTACCGGCCAAGGTTTTAGCGCCATCATTAATTTAGCTTTATACTTCGGCACTATGGTATTTGTACTATGCCTCCATGCAAGCATGACCTACAGTACCATATTTGCTGTATTGACTCGCCTAAACCCGTTGACTCTTTTCAAAAACATGCGTCCAGCAATGTTGTTCGCATTTAGCACAGCATCAAGTAATGCAACCATGCCAGTTACCTTGAATGTTGCCAAAACTCGCCTTGGTGCTAACAATTCAATTGCGTCTTTTACCGTTCCCTTAGGTGCTACGGTAAACATGGACGGTACAGCCATTATGCAAGGTATAGCCACAGTATTTATTGCACAGGCCTATGGCCTTGATCTAAGTATGGGTGAATACTTGGCGGTTGTTGCTACAGCAACACTTGCATCTATCGGAACTGCGGGCGTACCAGGCGTCGGTCTAATCACCCTTGCCATGGTGCTGCAGCAAGTTGGTTTACCCGTTGAAGGTATTGCCCTTATTATCGGTGTTGACCGCCTGCTAGACATGCTTAGGACAGTAGTTAACGTTTCTGGAGACGGCATGGTGACCGCAGTTGTTGCAGACAGTGAAGGTATGCTGGACCATGAAATATTTAATCAGGATTCGGATTTAGGTGACAATCAAAGCCCGTCGCCAAGCTAAAACAATCTAATCGATTGAACAAAGCGTATTCGTAGTTAATTGTGTTGGTCTTTAATGTCAACCTAATCCATACGTGGGCGTTTGTAACTATGCATTCTTGCATTGAACTACATTATATGTTTATAGATTAGACACACTACTTAAAAGGTTTTTTTAATGCCCATTGTTAGTCGTAAAGGTATACTTACATTTGCTATCTTAATAGTCGGCCTGTTAGCGATCGTTGCTCTTGCGATGCTTAAGTCAACACCCAATCGAACCCCCCGAGAGACCAAGCCGCCTGTAGCAGTTGACGTGGTGACTGTTTCACCAATCTCAGTGGTAGCCAAAATCCACAGTCAGGGAACCGTTGCCCCCAAGCGTGAAATTAACCTGGTATCACAGGTTGCGGGCCGAATTATGTCGGTGGCAGATCAATATGCTAATGGTGGCTTTTTTAAAGCCGGTGAGCGATTACTGCAAATTGAGCCCCAAGATTATAAGTTTGCGGTAATCCGCGCTAAAGCTCAGGTAGCTAAGGCACAGGAAATCGTTGCTCTGGAGCAGGGAAGGTCTCGGCAAGCAAAACGAGAATGGCGTGAACTGGGTGACAAAACCGCTAATGCGCTTTTTTTACGGCAACCACAATTAAAATCAGCTCAGGCTGCCCTTGAAAGCGCAAAAGCAGATCTCAACAAAGCTCAACTGGATCTTGATCGTACCGGAATCAGTGTGCCTTTTCGTGGGCGTATTCGAGAGATTTTTGTTGATCTTGGTCAGTATATTAACCCTGGAGTACCCATAGCCAAGGTTTACAGTACCAACACCGTTGAAATTCGTTTGCCTCTGACCGACCGTCAGGCAGCATTGATTGACTTACCGGTGAATTATCAAGACAACCAGACTATTAATTATCCAAGGGTTACCCTTCGTAGTACCCTCGGCGAGAATACCTATGAATGGCAAGGTAGAATCGTTCGCACGGATGCGTCCATTGATGTAAAAAGTAGAATGACCTATGCAGTAGCGCAGGTACAGAATCCGTTCAAATCTGATCAGAAAAACAACCGCCCTCCCTTGAATATCGGCTTGTTTGTAGAGGCAGAAATTACTGGAAAAGAGATTCAACAGGCGGTTATTGTACCAAAAGATGCTGTATACAAGGGCAATCAAGTATTGTTGCTAAACGATAATGACGAAGCCTACTACCATACCATTAGAGTTATTCAGTCAGATGTTAATCAGGTTACTACTATTGGTCTTGCCACGGGTGATCGCCTAGTGTCTTCCCGAATTCCGTTTGCGATTACTGGAATGAAAGTCACTCCAAGGATAGCAAAGATCAAATTAAACCAAAACAGTGTTGAGGGTTACCGACAATGAACGCGTCTATTCGCTGGTTTGTGAATAATCCAGTAGCTGCCAACTTACTAATGTTTTTGATTATTATTGGCGGTGCCTTCGGCGCTTTTGGTATAGGTAAAGAGGTCTTTCCCGCTACGTCAATCAATTATATTACCGTTAATATGTCCTACCCAGGAGCAGGACCGAAAGAAGTTGAAGAGCAGATTGTGGTGCGCATCGAAGAGGCGATTTACAACCTAGAGGGAATTAAAGGCCTCTCCGCTGAAGCGCGTAAAGGCCGCGGTTCAGTTACCGCAGAGATTGATACCAACTACGACATGACTAAGATGCTAAATGACATCAAAAGCCGTGTTGATGCAGTTATAACCTTCCCTTCAGATGCCGAGCGGCCGATAGTTACAGAGGTAGTAGAGCGCCAGGAAGTTATCAGAGTTGCTTTGTTTGGTGATGCCGATGAAAGAGTCCTCAAAGAGTATGGCGAGCGAATTCGTGATGACCTTGCGTCCACTCGCGGCGTAGACTTCGTTGAAGTATGGGGGGCTCGACAACCCCAGGTAGATATAGAATTGTCTGAGCTCGCTATGCGCCGCTACAGCATTTCTTTTGATGATGTAGTAAGCGCTGTTCGTCGCACGTCACTTAACTTGCCCGCCGGAACCATTCGCGCAGAGAGCGGTGACATCCAGGTCCAAACCAGAGGTCAAGCATATTACGAAAGCGACTTTGAAAAAATTTCGGTATCCAGCCGCAATGATGGTACACAGGTTACTATTGGCGACGTAGCTGAGGTAAAAGATACCTTTGAAGAACGCAATGCTCTGACACGCTTCAATGGTAAAAAAGCTATTTTTCTTGCTATCAGCGTTGGCGAAAGTCCAGATGTCATGAAAACCACAAAAGCGGTCAAAGATTATGTAGCTAACGGCTCTAGTTTTCTACCTGATGAACTCCAAATGGATACATGGAGAGACTATTCAATCCTTTTTGAGGGGCGACTTTCACTCCTGTCAAAAAATGCTCTGGGCGGCTTGGTCTTAGTCTTTATCATTCTAATGCTATTCTTGAGTCCACAATTAGCCTTTTGGGTTGCTCTAGGTATCGGTGTTGCTTACATGGGGGCGCTATGGATTCTTCCTAGTATTGGGCTAACGTTAAATATGCTGTCTATGTTTGCATTTCTACTCATTCTTGGCATCATTGTTGATGACGCTATTATTGTTGGAGAAAGTGTTTTTCGTCATCAAGAAGAAGGGCTAGATCCTTTAATTGCCGCAAGGGAAGGTGCCCAAGCTGTCTCAAAACCAGTATTTTTAGCCGTCTTGAGCACCATGATATTCTTCTCTCCAATATTCTTTTTACCCGGTCTATGGTCTAAATTTCTCTGGTCAATACCTGCCATAACACTGGTTGCACTGAGCTTTTCACTCATAGAATCCCTATGGATTCTACCCTCTCACCTAGCGCAAATGAAAGCCACAAAAAAACCAAGATCAATGTTAGGCGCACAACTTCTAAAAGTAAGGCTTTGGTGTGCTAATGGACTAACCTGGGTAGCTAAAAACAGATTTAAACCTATTCTCCAAAGAGCACTGGAATGGCACAACCTTACATTAGTACTTTTCTTCTTGGCACTAACATTGTCGCTGACGCTTGTAGGTGCAGGCTATGTAAGGCAAGTACAGATGCCAAATGTGGCTTCAGACTTTATTTCCATGCGCTTGGAAATGCCTGATGGCCACTCAAAAGAAGCAAAGCTGGATATAATGAAGCGAGCTGAAAATGCTGCTAGCATACTAAACAGTGACAGTGAAATTCAGCAGTATGTAGTGGCAGATAAACTAATTGCTAATCAGCTTTCATTCATGTGGGGAGACACTATTCGTCTGCTCATTGAACTCTCGCCTGACGCTACTGGAAAAATAGATCCAAAAATTGTTGGCGAACGCTGGCAAGCTATTATGGGTCCTGTTCCGGCTGCAAAAAAAGTTTCAGTTGACTCAACGCTGGGGCCTCCAGCATCGATGTTCTCCATTGCCTTGACCTCGGCAAATGTGGAACAGCTTGCACTAGCGTCGGCATTTATAAAAGAAGAGCTTGCCAGACTACCGGGCACTAAAAATATCCGTGATAATTTACATTCTGGTCGGCAGGATATAGACGTAAAGCTATTGCCCAATGCCGATGGCTTAGGCATTAGCCTGTCTCAAGTAGCAAGCAAAGTTAGGCAGGGTTTTTATGGGGCAGAAGCGCAACGTATTCCCAGAGACCGCGACGATGTTAGAGTTATGGTTCGTTACCCAAAAGATGCCCGCTCTCAGGTGGACACACTAGATAATATGCGAATTAGAACTGCAAATGGCTCAGAAGTACCCTTTTACTCTGTTGCAGAGGCAACTTATGTACCAGGGTATTCGCGAATTCAGAGAACTGATCGAGAACGCAGCATTCGTATCACGGCCTTACCTTCCACAGGTCAACTCACCGTTACTGAAATTGCCTCGGTCATTTATGGGGACGTAGCAAAAGAAATGTCTGAGTTATTTCCCGAAGTATCAGTCAAGAAAGACGGTCAGCTTGAAGATCAAGAAGAATTCAATACCTCAGCTCTACAGTTGTTTGGGCTGGCTATTTTGCTTATCTACTCACTCATGGCAATTGAATTTAAGTCCTATTTAAAGCCCCTTGGCGTTTTATCAGCGATACCCTTTGGAGTGATGGGGGCAATCTTTGGCCATTTGATGATGGGCTTAGACTTTAGCTTGCTATCGATTGTTGGCGTTCTTGCAGTGTCCGGTGTGGTGGTCAATGATAACTTGGTGTTAATTGATCGTATCATTCAGCTCCGTGAAGAAGGTGAAGCGCTTTATGAATCATTGGTGAGAGCGAGTGTAGAGCGTTTTAGGCCAATAATACTTACATCAATAACAACCTTCATAGGCTTAGCCCCAATTTTGGTAGAAACCAGCGTACAAGCACAATTTTTAATTCCGATGGTGGCGTCTCTGGCCTTCGGTGTTTTATTTGCAACCACCGTAACACTTCTATTTGTACCTTGCCTCTACATGGCAGGAGCTCGCTTAAAACAACAGTTAATTAGTGTTTAAGAATTAACAGAAAGTTGTACCCACAGGTTGTCTAGTAGTAGGCTGTGGGTGATGTAGTCAATACTAGTGGTGATGCAACTTCTTCACGCTTCACCACTCCACAGAGACGCTCTACTAACTCCAAAGCGAAATCAATAGCTGTACCTGGACCTTGACTAGTCACACAATTACCATCAACTACAACTTTTGATTCAGTATCAATCTCTTTAGCCTGCAAAGACTGGTAAAACTTCGGATGACATGTTGCGGTTTTATCAGCCAGCAAACCCTTTTGACCTAAAATTACAGCAGGAGCGGCACAAATAGCAGCATATAAACCACCACGAGCAACTTGAGCACGCAATAATTGATCAAGGACAGTATTAGCAAACAAGTTTTCTGAGCCTGATACCCCTCCGGGCAGAGCAATTAAGTCCCAGGTTGTACTTATGCAATCACCAATAGCACAATCAGCTATTAGCTTAGTTCCCTGAGCTGCAATAATTTTGTTATCTTTCAAGGCCCCTACCGCAGCAACCGTTACCTCTACTCCTGATCTTCGCAGTACATCAATAATAGTTACAGCTTCCAGCTCTTCTGACCCATCGGCAATCGGGACTAAGACATGTTTTGACATATTATTTCTCTTTTTATCCAACAACTGTATAGGGTACACTGTGCCCGAAATCATTGGATCTGTCACGGGTAGCTCATGAAAATTTATATTTTACAAAGGCACGATCAAGCTGTTTTAGACAAAAATTTGCAGTGGACTCATGACACGAAAGCAACAGATGTGTTGTACACCAAGCACAGAGATATAGCAGTTAATCAATTAGTCGAGCTTAACGCAAAAGATATAGATCTAAGGGCTGAAATCCAGCTGTGTAATGCAGATGCAAAGGGCCGTCCAGTTATTTTATTAGAAGCCTTAAATACTCAACAGAGCTCAGACTCTGACAGCAAATCAAGCGCTGCATAGTTAGGATATTACTGTGTCTTTAGATACCAACATTGCTTTTTTTAGTAGTCCTGATAAGGCTGACCGGCTGACCAAAATTACTCGAGGCATTGAAAAAGAAAGCCTAAGAGTTCAATTGAATGGGCATCTTTCTCAGCAGCCTCACCCAAAGTCCTTGGGTTCAGCTTTAACCCATCCGAACATTACTACAGATTTCTCAGAGGCATTGCTAGAGTTTATTACAGCGCCTTCAGAATCTATCAACGCAACCTTAGACGCCTTAGAGGAAATACACAGAATAACCTATCAACACATTGAACAAGAGCTGCTTTGGGTTAGCAGTATGCCTTGCCAACTTGGCACCGATGAGAGCATACCGATTGGTCAATATGGATCTTCTAACATAGGTAAAATGAAAAATATTTATCGGCGTGGTCTGGGCAATCGGTACGGTCGACTAATGCAAACCATTGCTGGTATACACTATAACTTTTCTGTTCCAGAATCGCTGTGGGAAGACTTACACCGTAAATCAGGTAAAAATGAACTTACCCTCCAAGATTTTAAGTCTGAAGGTTATTTTGGATTAATCAGAAATTTTCGTCGTTACTCATGGTTACTCCTTTATTTGCTCGGTGCCGCTCCAGCCGTTTGTCGCAGCTTTGTTGCTGGACGCGAGCATACCTTAGAGCCATTTGGTGATGATCAGCACAGCTTACATAGTCGTTATGCTACGTCCTTAAGAATGGGGGATTTAGGCTATCAATCTGATGCACAAGAGAAACTGGTGGTCTGTTATAACAACTTATCACAGTATACTGACACACTCAGTAAAGCACTTTTGCAGAATCATCCGTCCTATAACAATATTGGTTTAAAAGATGATAACGGTAACTATAAACAACTAAGTACTAACCTCTTACAAATCGAAAATGAGTTTTATAGTTTTATTCGACCAAAGAGAACTGCTGCCTCAGGGGAGAAGCCTGTCAACGCTCTTATTGCTAGAGGTGTTGAATATATTGAAGTCCGATGCATTGACCTCAACCCACTCTTGCCCGCAGGCATTGACGAAGAGACAATCTGTTTTCTAGACACCTTCTTACTATTTTGTCTGTTTAAAGATAGTCCTCTTACTGATAGCAAAGAATATGAGCAAATTCCGCAAAACATTCGCCGAGCCGTATACTCAGGTCGAGACCCTGATTTACACTTGTTAAAAGGCAACACTGAAATAAGTCTTCGTGATTGGGGGCACACCTTATTCGGTGAAATAAGGCCAGTAGCAGCGCTGCTTGATAAGGCTCACCAAACTAATACGCATACCAAGGCATTTTCTGTCATGCAAGAAAGACTTGAAAATGATCAACTAACACCAGCGGCAATTGTTTTGGATGAAATGGCTTCACGTCAAGAGACCTATTATGCAATGGCTATGCGAAAGGCTGGAGAGCACAAAAAGTATTTCCAGACTGAAAAGTTAAGCGCCGAAGTTCTTGAAAAATACCAAGATCTTGCTGATAGATCACACGCCAAACAAGCCGCTATTGAAGCAGGCGATACAGCTAGCTTCGATGAATTTTTATCCCTCTACTATCGTCAGTGAGTAAGGTATTGTGCGTATAACCGGTATACCCGTATAAGGAGTATTAATTGATTTTTCCAAACAAGCGTACGCTTAATTTTTTAGCTGCAGCCAGCTGTGCAATTAGTTTACTGATCGCTGTTCTCTATTTTCAAGAATATTTAGGTCTTGAGCCCTGTTACCTCTGCATTACCCAAAGAGCTTTTGTAGCTGCTGCTGGTGCCATATTCTTGATCGCTGCACTACATAATCCATCTGGTAGGGGCCAAAATAGTTATGCCATCGCCGCTATTCTTACATCTATTGGCGGTGCCTATTTCTCAGGAAAACAACTATGGTTGCAGAATTTGCCTGAGGACAGTGTACCAATGTGTGGACCACCGGTAGATTACCTCTTTGACGTTTTTCCAGCGTCTGAAGTCATTACTATGCTCATTCGTGGTGACGGTAACTGCGCTAAAGTACAATGGGAATTATTGGGTATTAGTATGCCTGGATGGGTACTAACTATTTTTATTATTCTCGTAGGGGTAGGGCTCTTCCAATTATTGCGCAGAGATTAAAACCTGTCGGTGGACTAGCAGTACTAGTCTTTTTCACCTGGGCCGGACAAGCATTAGCCGCATGGTTTGACATATCACTACCGGGGCCTCTTATAGGTATGCTGTTACTATTAGGGATCCTTAATAGTTCTGACACATTGACCACTCTAGTAAGACCAACCAGTGACCTATTAATAAACAATCTGTCTCTATTGTTTATTCCCGCCTGTGTTGGTGCTTTTTTTCTAGATGACATTATAATGGCGCAATTTCCTAACCTGTTGTTAGCTATAATCCTGAGTACTCCACTGTCTATTATTTTTCTTGTGCTTCTCATTAAAGCCATTAGAGGCTCTGAAGATGCTTGAGATAATAGAAAAACAATGGCAACAGACATCGCAAAGCTCATGGGTCATTTTGCTATCCCTAATCGGTTTTTGGGTAGGTATATCTGTTTACAGGCGGAGCCATAAAAAAGTTCTATTTCATCCACTACTAGTAGGTACGCCACTAATAGCCGGCGCCATTTTATGGTTACAGATTGACTATACTGACTATTATAAGGGTAATGGACTTTTAAACTGGCTGCTTGGTCCTGCCACTGTTGCACTTGCTGTGCCTCTAGCAAGATATCTAAGGCAGCTGTCCTCTTTGCTGCCCGTAATTCTTACAGCGGTTTTTGCCGGTGGCCTTTTTGCAGCGCTCTGTGCAATCTTATTAGGTTTTTGGTTAGTTACTGATACCCAACTTGTTTTATCCTTAGCGGCAAAATCAGTTACTACTCCCATTGCAATGATTATCACTGAGCAGTTAGGTGGTATGATTATACTGGTGACCATTATTGTATTAATGACAGGAATCGTAGGTATTTTTTTTGCTGACAAAATTTTTAATCGCCTAGCACTCACTGACGAACGGTGGCAGGGACTTGTATTAGGTATCACCGCGCATGCCATAGGTACCCTAAAAGCCTTTGAAAAAAGTCCTCGTTGTGGAGCGTTCTCGACAATTGGCATGGGACTTAATGGTATTTGGACTTCTTTTTTCTTAATACCTTTGGTTAATAGACTTATACATTGATACGCTTTGATTCATTAAAAAAAGATGTACACTAGTGTTCTTAGACATAAAATTAGCAGGTATGTGATTATGACCGACAACCAAACATTGCAAAACCACTGGAATGGGGTCAGTGAATTAGTCGATCGCTGGATTGAAGATCGTAGAGAACTATTAGCTGAATACTGTGAATTAACTGAAGTCACGGATTTTTCTGACAAAGCGCATAATCATGATACTAAATTAAAGAAATTCTGTGAATTAATGGTTGATTATGTATCTGTAGGCCACTTTGAAATTTTTGGGCAGCTGGCAGAAAGTGCTGAGCTCTTTGACAATAAAGCAGGCATAGAACACAGCGCACCTTTGTTAGCTAAAATACAGTTAACCACTGACACCATAGTTAACTTCAATGACAAATATACAACCTCTAAAGACCTAGAAACACTGATTCTTGATTTAGCCGGTCTTGGAGAAACATTTGTTGAAAGGTTCGCCGATGAAGACTCTCTTATTGACAAGTTGCACAGCGAAAATGTGTTAAAACTTATTAGCGACAACCCCAACTCCGCTATTTAAAATTTAATGATTCTTATCGACGCACAAAAAAGCCCCGCTAAGCAGGGCTTTTTTGTATTTTCAACATCTATTAATTTTCAATATTAGCTTGCAACAACTCCACTTCAAAAATTAATGTTGCATTTGGACCAATTGGGCCAGTGCCTCCAGGCCCATAAGCTAAATTTGCGGGAATATATAACTCCCACTTAGACCCCTCAGACATAAGCTGTAATGCCTCTGTCCAACCTGCAATCACCTGAGTAACACCAAATTGTGCTGGTACACCACGTTTAATGGAACTATCAAATTCAGTACCGTCTAATAAACGTCCGGCATAATGTACTTCAACAGTGCTATCCACCGTGGGTTTTGGCCCTTCACCAGCAGTTAATACTTTGTACTGCAATCCGCTCTCAGTGGTTTTCACTCCCTCTAGACCAGCGTTTTCAGCTAAAAATGCTGTCCCTTCGTCTGCATTGGTCTCTGATTGAGCAGACGCCAATAGCTCCTGTTCGGCCTGCATGGCTGCTTGCTTTTCTTTCATTGACACTTCAAATTGCTGGATCGTAGCAGTAATCTGTTCTTCTGTTAACTGAGGATCTTCACCATTGAGTGCATTTTTTAGGCCACTTTGAAAAGCGTCAGCGTCAAATTCAATTTGCATACTTAAAATATTGTTACCATTGTCTAAACCCATTAAATAACTGATCTTCTGAGCTTGAGTAGTCAATACAGCGCTATCTTCAGATACAACTTGCGCTTGCTCTGCGACACCGTCACTTTGCTGATCAGTATTACAGGCAGTTAAGACAAGCAGTGCTGCAATGGGTAGGGTTTTTACTAGATTCATTGTGTTTCCTTATAAAGTAATCGTTTTTCAACGGATGATATTCAAATGTAGGGTATTTTAGTAATAGTATCAACTCACAAAATAAAATACGCGGTGATTTAGGTGATCGGGCTATTAACTTATCTTTTTAAATAATAAATCCCAAACACCATGCCCAAGACGCTCACCACGCCGCTCAAATTTAGTAATAGGCCGATAGTCTGGTCGTTCTGAATAGGCTCCGGGCCCAGCACAGTTTTCAAAACCTTCAGCATCTGACAGTGTCTCGAGCATCTGCTCTGCGTAGTGTTCCCAGTCAGTTGCCATATGGATAACACCCCCTGGTCTAAGTTTCTGGCGAATTTGCTGAATGAATTCTGGTTTGACAATACGCCGCTTATTATGCTTTTTCTTATGCCAAGGATCAGGGAAATATAACTGCAGTCTATTAATACTCGCAGCCCCCAAGCATTCATCTATGACATCATTGGCATCAGCTAGGTACACTTTTAAATTTTTGATCTCACTCACATGGGCTCGGTTTAAAAGCGTACCAACGCCGGGCGGATGTACCTCAATACCAATAAAGTCAGTCTCAGGACTTGCCTTGGCCATCTCAAAGAGTGAGTCGCCCATGCCAAAACCAATCTCTACTACTTTTTGCCCTGGTCGATTAAAGACCTGATCTGTGTCAATGGCACCATCAACCAGCTTAAGTCCATAAAAGTGCCAAGAGGTATCAAAAGCTTTGCGCTGCGCTTCGGTCATTCTTCCTGCGCGCACAACGTAACTACGAATTGATTTTTGCCTGTATTCAGGTCGAATATCCATTTATTCAGGCCGCCTTGCTGCAAAAAAAAGTAATATCCATCCGAGTATGAACGCTACACCGCCCACCGGGGTAATCATACCCATCGCCGGTAAATCTAATAGTACCAATGCGTAAAGAGAACCACAAAAAACCAAAATTCCTGCGGCAAAACTAACCGCGATCAAGGATTGGAAATGCGGTTTTACTAGACTAACAGGCAAACAAATAACGGCGAGTAAGGCCAACGTATGTAAAAAATGATACAGCACTGCTGTACGGAAGGTTGCCATATGGGTATCCGACAAAGAATCGTCTAAACTATGAGCTGCAAAAGCGCCTAACATGACCGCAAGAGCACCACTAAGAGAAATAAATTTCAGCCAAAAAAGGTTATTCATAACAATAAAAAAGCCGCGCTTTTTATTACGCGGCTTGCTTGAGTAATTGAGTAGACTAGCTTTGCATTAGTAGGCGCACTTTCTTCATAGCATTTTTTTCAAGCTGCCGAATACGCTCAGCAGAGACGCCAAATTCGTCGGCCAACTGATGTAAAGTAGCCTTTTTATCATCTAACCAGCGTCGTTGCAAGATGGCTTGGCTGCGCGCATCTAAGCGCTTAAAGGCCTTTGAAAGACGGTCATTATTATCCCCTTCAAAGTCATCATTTTCAACCTGTATTGCCGGATCTGCACCCGTTGACTCAAGATACAACGAAGGCGAATAGGCAACAGTATCTTCATCTTCATCTGTCGGTGCATCAAAGGCTGCATCTCTGGAGGTCAGACGCATTTCCATTTCCAGCACATCTTTCACCTCAACACCTAAATCTTTTGCTACTGCCTTAGCTTCGTCAGCTGAAAGCCACTGTAATTCTTTCTTTGCACTGCGCAGGTTAAAGAATAATTTACGTTGTGATTTGGTCGTTGCGATTTTCACAATACGCCAGTTACGCAAAATAAACTCATGAATTTCAGCTTTAATCCAGTGGATGGCAAAAGACACCACTCGAACACCTTTTTCAGGGTTGAAACGACGAACGGCTTTCATCAAACCGACATTACCTTCTTGGATAAGATCCGCCAGCGGCAATCCGTAACCATTGTATGACCGAGCAATATGGACGACAAAACGCAAATGCGACATAACTAACTTACGAGCTGCATCTAAATCATCTTCATAATATAAAGCTTCACCCAGAGACTTCTCTTCGTCTAATGACAAAATGGGCACGGTCGATGTTCCTTGAATATAGGCATTCAAGTTGGCGCCGGGAGTCATCCATTCCATTGTTTGTAGCGCTTTGTTCATTATATCCTCCTTACGTCGCAGGTCTTATATATTAACACTAATTGATTAGTCGTTCAAAATATAAGAAAGTTCACGGTGTACAACAAGCAATACGGCTTTATTAGGTAATTGGCTCAACAAACTACTACCTGGGCTCTATGGTGCGTAAATGCTGCATTACTGCCATCCAAGCGCCACAGAGTCCAATAACCGAGCCCAGAGCACAAAGTCCCAAGACCCCCGAAAAACCTAGGCCTGTTAAATCAAATTTGCTCTGGTATAGCGCAGCCAAAACTGAGACCGATTGACCTATCCACAACAAACTACCTACCAGTAATATAGACGCCATAAGCCCACCTAGCAATCCCAGCAAAAATCCACTGTAGAGAAAGGGGAGTCGCACATAAGCATCTGTGGCACCAATCAGCTTTACAACCACTATTTCTTCTTTGCGACTGTGAATTCCCAACCGAATCGTATTGCCTATAACTAAGAGGACACCAATAATCAAACTTACCCCCATAGCCAACACTAATTTTTGACTTATATCCGTCATCACCGATAATCGTTGCAGCCAGAGCATGTCTACCAATACCTCATCCACAGCATTAAATGATGTAATGGTTGTAACTAATTGCTCTACCTGATTAGAGCTAGATGTTCCTAATCTTATTGGCTGTACCAAAAATACCGCCGGCAGAGGATTATCATCAAGATAGGTCAGGGCCTGACCAAAACCAGATAATGCTTTAAATTCTTGAAGAGCTTGATCCGCGGAAATGTAATCTACAGAAAATACTTTGGGTAAATCTGATATTTGCTTTTGCACCTGTTTAATTTGTTGGCTAGTAACGCCTTTTTTTATAAATACACTCAGCTGCGCTGATGCTTGAACACCACTGCCAAGCTGCTCTACATTTTTAAGCATTAAAAACATGGCCGAAGGTAGCGCCAGCGCGATGGCAATAACAGTCACTGTTAACAGTGTTTGAACCGGCTCCACCAGTAGTTTTTTAAACGCATTGCGCAATGTTATCCGATGATAGGCTATATAACTTTTCCAGCGGTCGGCCAGACTAATTTTTTTATCTTTGGCACCTCGCATAGGCAGATCAGTTAACCCTGGGTTACGCGCCACTAGCAGAGCCTCCATCACTTATTAACATTCCATCAGCAAGGCAGATAATACGATGATCAAGAGTGTGAATGAGACTAAGATCATGGGTTGCAATTAACACGGTAACGCCAACATTTTGAAATCGTCTAAACAGAGCCATAATTTCAGCCGATAACACTGGGTCTAGGTTACCTGTGGGTTCATCGGCAAGTAATATTTTAGGCTTGTGAACAACCGCCCGGGCTATACCAACCCGTTGTTGTTGTCCTCCGGATAGCGTCAATGGATAGTGGGACTCTTTATCTAGAAGTCCAACGCCATCAAGTGCTGCACGCACTCGTCGACCAGTTTCTGATGGAGGATATCCAGAAATTTGTAGCGGCAACGCAACATTTTCAAACACCGTTCTATCTGAAAGCAACTGGTGATTTTGAAAGACAACGCCAATCTGACGACGATAGCGAGGGATAGCCGAGCGAGACAACCGCGTTAAATTCTTACCGTTTATCAGTAATGCGCCAGAAGATGGTCTTTCCATTAGCATTAACAATTTTAACAAGGTGCTTTTTCCGGCACCTGAAGGACCTGTCAGAAAAGCCATCTCTCCGGCAGCCACCTCAAAGCTAATACGCTTTAAGGCCTCTAATCCAGTTGGGTAGCGTTTACTTACGTTGTCAAAACAAATCATGCTGGAACGTCCTAATCCTCAGGGCCAAGCAGTGCATCGACAAATTCCTCGGCTTTAAAAGGTTGCAGATCATCCTGCCCCTCGCCAACACCAATATAGCGAATAGGCACACGGAACTTGTCCACCAGTGCAAAAATAATACCGCCTTTGGCAGTGCCATCAAGTTTGGTGAGCACAATACCAGTGATACCCACGACCTGATTAAATTCATTCATCTGCGAGACCGCATTTTGTCCGGTCCCCGCATCTAAAACCAGTAGTATTTCATGTGGCGATGATTGGTCTATTTTACCTGCCACGCGTTTCACTTTTTTAAGCTCTTCCATTAGGTTACTTTTATTATGCAAACGACCTGCGGTATCAGCAATAAGAATATCAACACCGCGAGAACTAGCTGCTTGAATGCCGTCAAACACAACGGATGCACTGTCAGCACCTGTGTGCTGGGCAATCACCGGAACCTGATTGCGCTCGCCCCACACTTGCAATTGCTCAACAGCGGCTGCTCTGAAAGTGTCGCCAGCAGCCAACATCACTGACTTTCCCTGACGTTTAAAGCGATTGGCTAACTTGCCAATTGTCGTGGTTTTACCAACACCATTAACGCCAACCACCAGCACCACACATGGTTTATCAATGTTATCAATATCAAGTATACCTTCACCAACCCTAAGTCGATTTAATAAGATCACACGCAAGGCATCTTTTAGCGCAACACCATCTTTTAGCTCTTGGCGATTTAGCTGTGTAGTTAACTCCGCCACAATCGATGCTGTGGTTTCAATACCAACATCAGCCATTAATAGTGCAGTTTCTAACTCATCTAACAAGTCTGCATCTATAGATTTACTGCCCAGAAATAAGCTACCTAGCCCTTCACCAGTGCGAGACAACGCTGAACGCATACGTTCAACAAAGGTCTTCTTAACGCCTTCCTTCAATGTCCCCTGCGGCTTCTCTTTTGCCGACTCATTTGGCCCGCGCTTAAAACGATCAAAAAGTGAACGCTTGACTGAGGTTGAGTGATCGGAACCGGGTAATTTAGAATCCATACATATCCAAATGCTGAAGTTGTAGTGTTATGGTGTATCCTACCATTTACGCTGAAAAAAAGGGGTTAAAAGTCACGACCTTGGAGGATCAAATTGTCAATTAAACAAAAACCCAATAGTCAAATGGCTGGCCAAAGCGTAAAAATTATTGCCGGTTTGTGGCGAAGTCGAAAGATAAACTTTCCTGCCATACCTGGATTAAGGCCAACTGGCGCGCGCATTAGAGAGACTCTATTCAATTGGCTTACTCCCCATATAGAGGGCGCTAACTGCCTAGATGTCTACGCAGGCTCTGGCATTTTGAGCTTAGAATCTTTATCTAGAGGAGCCAAAACCTCTACTGCCCTTGAGAGCGAGCGCATCGCGCTTGATACGCTGCAAGAAAACCGCGCAAAATTGCACGCTAACCTCACTATTATCGCTGTCAATAGCATAGATTTCTTGGCTAAAAAAAACCCCGCACAACCCTTTGATGTGGTGTTCATAGATCCACCTTTTAATCAAGATCTGCAATCAAGAACCTGTGCATTATTAGAAGCCAACCATTGGCTATCATCAACGGCACTTGTGTATTGCGAGCTGCCCTCAAAAGAAGTTCATTTTAGTGCGCCGCCAAATTGGGTGCTAAAAAAGAACAAAGTCGCAGGTAATGTTCGCTTTATGTTATATTCGCGCATTGAGTCGGCTAATTAATTTCAGTAAAATGCGCTACCGGTCTTGCCATATCGATGGAGTTATCACTTGAAGACAATCGTTTATCCTGGAACCTTTGATCCGATCACAAATGGTCATATTGATCTGATCGAAAGGGCAGCAAAACTTTTTGATAAAATTATCATCGGCATCGCATCAAGTCAGAAAAAGAAGCCCTTGTTTGATATTAATGAACGGATTTCACTTGCGGCCGAGTCCTTGAGCCACCTGCCCAATGTAGAAATTAAAGGCTTTGACTATTTGCTAGTCAATTTTGTTCAAGACTGTAATGCAGACGCAGTTATGCGTGGCCTAAGGGCCGTGTCAGACTTTGAATATGAGTTTCAGCTGGCCAATATGAACAGAGCCTTGAGCCCAGACGTAGAGAGCATCTTTTTAACGCCCGCAGAAAAATTCTCGTATATTTCTTCATCACTGGTTCGTGAGATTTCGTCTCTACAAGGAGATGTAACCAAATTTGTTCCGCCACATGTAGCTCATGCACTTCTCTTGAAGTTCCACTAAACCCTTAGCAAACTACCCAGTTTAGCGTTGGCAGACAGGACAAAATACCGAACTGCGCTGGCCGAGACGGCATTCTTTTAAGACACCGCTACAGTCATTGCAGGCTTGGCCTGCTCGGCCATATACATCAAGTGTTTGCTGGAAATAGCCCGGGTCACCCTGACTATTAACGAAATCGCGCAAGGTGGTGCCACCCTGCTCAATAGCCTCGGCCAAAACAACTTTAATATGACCAGCTAAACAGTCAAAGCGTTTTTGAGAAATTCGTCCGGCTGACCGGTCCGGTCTAATACCACTGCGAAAAAGTGCCTCCGAAGCATAAATATTACCCACGCCCACCACAACTTTGTTGTCCATAATAAAGGGCTTAACCGCTATTTTACGGCCTTTCGCTATATGCCATAGTCTAGCGCCATCAAAGTTATCAGACAGAGGTTCAGGTCCTAAATGACTTAACTGCTGATGGTCTTCTTCACTCCAAAGCCATGAACCAAAGCGTCTTGGGTCATGATAACGAAGCACAGCACCATTGCTCAGCTGAAGCTCAATATGATCATGCTTACGCCAAGGGGTAGAAACCTCAGTGATTCGTAGACTTCCACTCATCCCCAAATGAATCAATAAAGAGCCATGGTTCAATTGTACGATTAAGTATTTGGCTCGTCGGGATACATCAACCACTGTCTGGTTTTTTACTAAGGCTGACATCCCTTCAGTAACGGGCCAGCGCAGCGATGCCTGCCGAATAATTAAGCCAGTAATCTGTTGGCCAAGAATCCAAGGTTTAATTCCCTTTAGGGTAGTTTCTACTTCGGGCAATTCAGGCATATATGAACTCACATACATCAATGTAGCTAGTTTATAAAAAATAGTCATAACTAGATGGTTTTTAGTTGCAATAATAGTATATATTGATTCTACAGAAGGGTGATACAAGCCTAGTATTTTACAAAAATATCAGTAAAATGCGCGGTTCTATTTTAAAATTATCTACGCAAAGGTATAAGCAAAGATGGCGCTTGGGAAGAGACGTAGGGAAGAAGAAGAAAACGAAATTGATATGACGCCCATGTTGGACGTGGTTTTTATCATGCTCATTTTCTTTATTGTGACAGCCTCATTTGTAAATGAAGCTGGGCTTGGTGTGAGCCGTCCACCGGTATCCGACCAGCCACCACCACCTAATGCGAATACTAACATCGTGTTTCGGGTATCCGAAAGCAATGAGTTGACCTTAGAAGGTAGGCGAATCGACATACGTGCAGTAAGAGCTAATGTAGAGCGCTTGCATGCTGAAAAACCAGAGGCGAAGGTAGTTATTAGCTCACATCCAAAAGCTAAAACTGAGCTATTTGTACAGATCTCTGACCAGGCACGTGAGGCAGGTGTTTACGATATCTCGCTGTCCACCGACGAATAACGCAATACCGTCTGTGTTATTTGAAACCTCAGACTACTGGTCTGGGGTTTTTTTATGGGCGCCATATACAAGGCCGATTGAGCCACCACAAGCGAACTGCAATCCATAGGTGAATATGTACAGAGATCAGTCTCAATGATGAAAAATACTCTGCTACAAGAGTCCAAATGTGCCTTTACTGATTTGCGCAAACAAATGCCACTCTTTGCCAACGCTATTGCTGAAAAAAAGCACGCTGTTAATGGTTTTGATGAGTATTTAGACTTTTATCAACTACCCGAAGCCAAGCATAACCTCAAAGTGATAGCTGGAACCTCGGAAGACCAAGCAACCGCTATTATCGCTTGGCAACCAAAACAAAGTCTGGGTACCGCAGTGGTAGTGCATGGATACATGGATCATATTGGTCTCTATGGGCATCTAATTCGTTATTTATTGACACAACATCTCACCGTTGTATGCCTGGACTTAAAAGGACATGGCCTGTCCTCAGGCAAAACCTGTTCAATCAAATCGTTTCAAGAATATGTAGACCAGGTGGATGAGCTGCTAGGACTCTGCATATCTCGCTTTGAGGGACCAATTCATGGTATCGGCCAAAGCATGGGAGGTGCGGTTTTGATGAAACACTGTTTAAACCATCAAAACCATCAACTATATTCATTTGATTCCTTAAACCTATTAGCTCCCCTGCTGCATCCTTTGGCGTGGCAAAAAAACCGATGGCTCTATTTACTATCTCGCTGCTTTGTAAAAACCATTAAACGCGCTTATCGTGCAAGCTCCTGGGATCAGGCGTTTCTCGACTTTTTACGCTACCAAGACCCTTTCCAGCCAACGAGGGTGCCTATAGATTGGATTGGTGCAATGGATCATTGGATTAACGAATTCAAACAGTCACCAAAAAGTGACTACCCTATTCATATCATACAAGGGGACAATGATAACACCTTGGACTGGGCCTACAATTTAACGCAATTTGAACAAACCTTTGGCACCATGACCAAAACCATAATTGCGCGGGGCAATCATCATTTAGTCAATGAATCTTTGCCATTGCGATCAACTATTTTTTCAAACCTCAAGTTAAACTAGCCATAAAGTCGCCCTGGTAGCCAAGTGGCAATTTCGGGCCATACGGATAACAGCAGCATCAACAATAACTGCAGGCCAATAAAGGGTACAACGCCGCGGTACATATCCGCTGTTTCAACGGTATCTGGTGCAACTCCTCGTAGGTAAAATAAAGCGAAACCAAAGGGCGGCGTCAAAAAAGACGTCTGTAGGTTAATTGCAATCATCACTCCTAGCCACACCGGATCTAGACCCATGGCCAGTAGCACGGGCGCAACAATAGGTACCACAACAAAGGTGATCTCGATAAAATCAAGAATAAAGCCTAATACAAAGATTACCACCATCACCAACAATGTCGCTGCCACAATACCCCCAGGCAAATTGGTAAAGAACTGCTCAACAATTTCTTCGCCACCAAAACCGCGAAAAACCAGAGAGAAAATGGCAGCACCAATGAGAATTAAGAACACCATTGAGGTCACCTGAGTGGTGGTCTGGGCAACCTCGCGCAGTTTTGTAATGGTCAATTGTCCTTTTAATAGGGCTAGAGATGTAGCACCAAAAGCCCCCACACCAGCAGCTTCAGTGGGTGTTGCCACGCCAGAGAGAATCGAACCGAGCACAGTGACAATCAAAAATATAGGCGGCAATAAGTTTTTCATTGCTCTGGACAAACTTTTTTCACCCAAAGTATGTTGATTAACCTCTATGGGTGCTGGTCGAGAAAAGAGAATCAAATAAGCACTGTAAAATACCACCAGTAACAATCCGGGAATAATAGCTCCGACAAAGAGATCTCCAATAGAAATAGTTTTTGGTGCGAAAATACCCATATTAAGCTGTGCTTGTTGATAGGCGCTAGACAACGTGTCTCCGAGTAACACCAAGGCAATTGAGGGTGGAATAATTTGCCCAAGGGTGCCAGTAGCCGCAATTAAACCTGTGGCTTGAGATGCAGAATAACCGCGCTTTAACATGGTTGGTAATGACATTAAACCCATGGTCACAACTGTTGCGCCTACTATGCCCGTGCTAGCGGCAAGCAAAGCTCCCACCAGCACCACAGAAATACCTAAGCCGCTACGAAAACCACCAAATAGGTCTGCCATACTTTCGAGTAAATCTTCTGATAAACGAGATTTTTCAAGCATTACGCCCATAAAAATAAACAGCGGCACTGCGACTAGTGTTGTATTTTCCATGGTACCAAAAAGGCGGTTGGGCAGCGCCTGAAGAAACGCCATATCAAAGTGACCAGTAAAGCCGCCCACCATGGCAAACAGCAAGGCAGTACCCGCCAGTGAGAACGCTACTGGGTAACCAGCCATCAGCACCAGACAAACTGCTATAAACATCAGAAAGGGAATAAATTCAGCCATTAGAGTGCAGAGCCACCATTGGATTCAGGAGCAGATTGTCCAACAACAACCTCCACAAGCGGAGGTTGCAACAACAGCAACCCGTTTTTAAGAGTCTGTGCTAGCCCCTGTAAAAGTAATGTTGCTGGCATCACTAGCATTAACGTTTTAAGAAGATACACAAAAGGTAAGCCATTATTTTCAGCAGATGTTTCTCGGATAGACCAACTTGCGATCACATAGTCCCAGCTGGTAACAAATAGCAGCACACACACAGGTATCAGGAAAAAAATGCCGCCTATAAAATCTACTAGTGCCTTATGTTTTGCAGAAAACCCCCTATAAAATATATCCACACGCACGTGACCATCGTGCTTTAAGGTAAACCCAAGACCAAGCATAAACACCATGCAATGAAGATAGGTTACTGATTCCTGTAATGCGATAGACCCTAAGGTCAAAAAATAGCGCGTTACCACTACGGTAACTACCGCCAACACCATTACCAGGGTCAACCAAGCAATGACTCGACCAGTTGTCTCAGTTAAGGTATTAATTATTTTTAAGATAATACGAAGAAATTTCAAAGTGCGCTGTTTCCAGTCTCAAGACCAAGATTGAGTATACCTTGAGACAGCCCCTTATCGGAAGTCAGGTTACCTGACCCTTGGGGATTTTATTGTACTGATTGTTATTAAAGATTTATCGTCTTGTGCCGATTAAGCCCTCTACAGAGAAGAGTTCTTCAGACACTAACAGCACTACATTGTTCTAAGATTCTCTTATAACCAGTTAACAATGGTGAAAGTAATGTCAAATATAGAAATGTCGATACCTACAACAGATGCCGCAGTTAGCGCGCATCAAGCGTCAAAATATGTTGGCACCATAAGCACTACTTCAGCTAAAGCGATAGCGCACATTAATTCCACTGTGCAATCTTCAAGCGCCACCGCGGTATCTGCTGCCAACCAGACTGCAAACCAGAAGGCACAATCCTCGGAGAAAAATATTGATGCTGCGGTAAGTGAAATTAATCAAGTCTTTCAATCTGCCAGCACAAGTTTAGCTTTTTATGTTGATAAATCATCACAGCGGTTTGTAGTAGAAGTAAAAGATACGAACACCGGTGAATCTATTGTAAAGTTTCCAGGCGAGGCCGTGCTTAAGATTGCTGAGAGTATCGAATCGCTTAAGGGCGTCTTGTTCGATAAGACAATGTAGCTTTTAACTCGTCTTAAACCCTAACGTAACGCTATGTAACCTGGTCAATCTAACAAAACAAAATATACAAACTTTTCTAAACCCTCTTTATAGAGGGTTTTTTTATGCCTCCAAATCACCTACTGCATAGCTACCAATGCTGTTGTTGACGCTCAACTTCTACTAACTGGTTTATGTTTATAGCTTTTAACATGCTTTTATTAATCTAATACCTACCGATTAAGTACAGGTTCTACCGGCAAATATTTACCACTCTACTGGCATACTATTGCCACTTTAAAGAATTATTTTGCGGGGTCGATAATAGGTTTAGCAACGCAGAACAAACGTACAAGCTTAACAATCAGACACTGCTTATAAAGATAAAAAGATTTAATAAAGTCAGTGAGTTAGAAAAACAACGGCTAAAGAAAATTTGAGTAATGCCGATAATAAGTTTAGCAACGCAAGAAAAGATGACCCCAACGAATTTGGGTAAATCTGAAACTTTTTACCCGAAGACTATTTATTGTAGAGGACACTAAAATGACTGTTATTAACTCAAACTCGGCGGCCATGTTAACCGCCAACTCGATCAACCAAAATGATCGCGCTATGACCAGTACTATGGAGCGGTTATCTACAGGCAAGCGCATTAATTCTGCAGCAGATGATGCAGCAGGTTTGGCCATTGCCACCAAGATGACATCCCAGATTCGTGGTCTTGATCAAGCCGGTCGTAATGCCAACAACGCAACATCGATGGTTCAATTGGCCGATGGTGCTGCTGAACAGATCAGCAACATTCTGCAAAGAATGCGTGAAATCGTGGTACAGGCGGCTGATGGCTCAAACTCTGATTCTGACCGAGCGGTATTGGATGTTGAATTTAAAGAAGCGGCAGAAGAAATTGATCGTATCGTAGATGTAACTGAATTTAACGGCAAGAAACTCTTAAACGGAGAAGCTGGCGGCGTAGGCGATAGCTCAGTTCAATTCCAGATCGGTGCAAACGCCACCCAAACTCTTGAGGTAGAATTCTCTGACTTCAACCTTGCCGCAGGTACCGCAGCTATCACCGGTGCCGCCCAGACGTATAGCTATGATGCAACAGCTGCTCAAGTAGCGGGTTTAACAAGCTTTACTCTTACGGATCAAGATTCAAACCAAACCATCGTGGATGTGTCTGGTTTGAGCTCTACAGCGGATTTGTCGGGTGCAATAGATACTGCGCTTGGTAGCGCTTACTCAACCTCTGTATCAGGCGATACTATCACCATCACTGCGGCTGAGAATAAGGTCCAAACTCTTACTTTGGCAGGCCTCGGTACACCTACTCCTTCACCTACTCCTGCACCAACCGTAACAGGCGCTCCAGACGTGGCTGGCACACCAATGGGAGCCGATCTCAGCAGCTACGTTTCGGTAGGTATGGGGACAGACTTCGATGCAACACTGAATGCCCTCGATACGGCCATCAGTGGTGTCGCCACCCAGCGTGCGACTTTTGGTGCGACAATGAACCGATTGGAGTATGCGGTGGATAACCTGGCTTCTTCATCACTGGCCACTGCCACTGCACGAGGTCGAATTGAAGATGCTAACTACGCCACAGAGACAACTGCTCTGGCCCGTACCCAGATCATCGCCCAGGCAGGTACTGCGATGTTAGCCCAGGCTAACCAGAAGTCTCAATCTGTACTGTCACTATTGCAGTAAAGCACCAAAACAACTTAACGGTATAACGTTTAGACCGGCTCCTTTGGGGGCCGGTTTTTTATTCCTGCATTACATTAACAGCGCTTATTTTAAACCTTAGTTCTGTTGCCAAAATCTTTCTCTGGCTGGCCTAAGGCTTTTTACCCTGCCCCTGCCTCTGCCTCTGCACTCTGCATTCAGAGTCCTTACGACGCGTTTGTCTCTACAATAGTCACCCCCAGCTCCATCGGTTTAATGCCGCTCTAGCTCTAGCTCTAGCTGAACAATAGCTTATAACAAATA